>ENA-ORXD01003063-ORXD01003063.1-sediment-metagenome-genome-assembly--contig:-NODE-3063-length-10090-cov-85.743733_pt1 | contig 10090 bp, 7 predicted proteins | sample MGYA00237862_ERZ511471 | MGnify/ENA metagenome assembly ERZ511471 | reverse complement strand
GTTATAGAAGTTGTACGGGAGGACGCCGTAGACCCTGCCGTTCTTCGCTGCCGAAAGGCCCTGCAGTGCCGGGTCGGTCTTCAACTCGCCGATGGCGCCGTCGCTCTCCATCTGGATGGTGCCGGCGTCGATGAAGATATAGTCGGGGTTCCAGTCGACGAGGGATTCTTTTGCGATGTCGGCGTGCGCCGCGCCCATGCCGGCAGCGACGTTCTTCGCGTGCACCCAGAGGAAGGGCGGGTATGCGGGTTCGGTGGAGATGATCCCGTGGGCACCGGCCGAGGAGACGCCGCCGACGTAGACGCTCTTCTGTTCGGACTCAGGGATGTCGCCGGTCCGCTTCTCGAGGTCGGCGATCGTCGCCTCGATGTAGGCGATCACCTCTTCGGCACGGTCCTGCTCCCCGAGGACCTCGCCCATCACGCGCAGACCGCCGTACATCTCGGCCTTCTCGGCGTCGTTTCGCAGGGAGCCGTACGGGAAGGCGACGACCGGGATGCCAGTCTTCTCCTGGAGGGTGTCGGCCTCGGCGGCGCTGGTGCCGTAGGCCGTTCCGGTCGAACCGGTCTTGAAGACGACCTCAGGCCCGATCCCCAGGATCTTCTCGGGATCGTCCTTGCCCCTGAACTCGCCGATCAGCGGGAGGTTCTTGAACTGCGACCCGTATGCAAGGGCATAGGGGCGGCCTTCGATCGCCTGATCCTTCTTCTCGATGCTGTCCACGCCGACGACCAGGTCCTGCCCGCCGAGATAGACCAGGTAGCGGAGGCCCCCTGAGCCCGAGCAGACAACACTCTCGGGGGGCGATGGAACGGTGACCGTCCGGCCGAAGCCGTCGGTCACGGTGAGTTCGGATGACCCGGACGGCGCGGTCGGCGTTACGTCGGTGCCGGTGCACCCGGCGCTTAAAGCGAGGGTCAGAATGGCACCTATCAATCCAAGAATAAGTACAATATTTTTACTCATATTTCTTCACCACGGGGATTATTATATTACCATATAACGTATTTAGATTAATTAATCTTACGAAATTTAAAAATTATGTGAATTTATCCGGGCTCGCCCGCACCATGCATTCTGCAGGAAAGCGCCGGAGCGATCAGGAAAAGATGCCGGGAACACGATGATGCTGAAAAAAAGCGGGCAGGAGAGGGAAGGGATCGGGATCCCGATCAGGCCGTCTCGATGGAGACGACCTCCGCCGGCGTCCCCCACTGCTGGATGGTGGCGACGTCCACCGGTCGGAGCGTGAACCTTACCCGAAGTCCGTCCTGAGCAAATGCGGGGTCGAGGTCCAGGGGCAGGTAATGCGTGCCGTCGTCGGCGACGATACCGTAGAACCCGCCTTCGAGATCGATGTAGGTGACCGTGCCGGTGCCGGTGACGGTCCCCTCCTCACCCCCGGTGCACCCGCAGACGAGTGCCAGGGCGGCGACGACGATCAGAAGGGCCATGCCCGGATGTGATCTCATTCTCATATCTTTCACCACCGTCCAGATACACCGGGAGGAGACATATATATTGTCATAACTGCGGGACCGTTCGCAGTCATCCGCCGGGTCAAGTATAAATATCCAGCCCGAGGATCGGGGTAATAATCGCCCACCAGGGGCGATTGGACCGGTGGTCTGGATGATCCTTGAAAAAATCGTATCCGAGGGGCTCGCCCACAACTCGTACCTGGTCGGGGCCGACGGCGCCGCCGCCGTCATCGACCCGAGACGGGACTGCGGCGTGTACGTTGAGATCGCGGAACGCCACGGCCTTGCGATCACCCATATCTTCGAGACGCACAGAAACGAAGACTATTGCATCGGGTCGCTCGAACTGGCGAAACAGACCGGGGCCGCGATCCTGCACGGGGCGGCGATGGACTTCGCCTACGGGACGCCGGTCCATGACGGGGACGAGTTCGCCGTCGGGTCCCTCAGGATCAGGGTGCTGGAGACGCCCGGCCATACCGACGAGAGCATATCGCTTGTCCTGACCGATACAGGCGTCTCGCCCGACCCCTACCTGGTCTTCACCGGCGACGCCCTCTTCGCGGGCGATGTCGGCCGGACCGATTTTTTCAAGGACCGGCTCGAAGAGATGGCCGGGAAACTCCACGACGCCCTCTGGAATAAGATCCTCCCACTCGGCGACGGGGTGATCGTCTGCCCGGCCCATGGCGCCGGGTCGGTCTGCGGCGGGGGGATCGGCGACCTCCCCCTCACCACCATCGGCTACGAGAAAGGGACAAACCCTCTCCTGCACCTTGACCGGGAGACCTTCATCAGGGAAAAATCCACCGAGCACCATTATATCCCGCCCTATTTCGCGATGATGGAGCACTACAACAGATCCGGCGTCCCCCCGCTTGCGGGGAGGCAGGTGATGCGCCCCCTCACCCCGGCGGAGGTCGAGGGTGCCGCAGACGAAGGAGCGCTCATCGTCGATATCAGGGGGCCTGCGGCCTTCGCCGGCGGGCATGTGCCCGGCAGCCTGAACATCTGGTCAGGCGGGCTCTCGTCGTTTCTCGGGTATTTCGCCTCGTACGACCGGCCGATCGTCTTCATCGACGAGTTCAACCTCGCCCTGCAGTCGGCAGAGGTCCAGGCGCTGCGGATCGGCTTCGACCGGATCGTCGGCTACCTCGGCGGCGGGATAGGAGCGTGGAACAAAAGCGGGCGCCCCATCGGGCGGTGCGGGACCTGCGCAGTGGGAGAGGTCGATCTCGACGCCGAAGGGCAGTTCATCCTGGATGTCAGGGACATCCGCAACCGGACCGCCGCCGGGGCGATCCCCGGGTCCTATCACGTCTATGCGGGCGAGATCGAAGGGGGCCTCGCCGCCATCCCGAAAGACCGGCACGTCCTGGTCTACTGCGACGCCGGGTTCAAGGGAAGTCTTGCCGCCTCGGTGCTCCTGAGAAACGGCTACGGACGGGTGACCAACATCCTCGGCGGGATGGCCGCCTGGAAAAAGGCCGGACTCCCGGTGGAATGGACCGGGGCGTGAGGGGCGGCAGGCCCCCCGGTATGGGGCTGCTCGGTTTTCAAGAACCCGCACGTTCTCGATGCGAAGAGAAGACAGAACGAATAGCGAAGGTCGCCTCTGCCGGGGGTTGCACCCCCGGACCCCTGCATGCGATTGCCTTGGATATGCGAGGAAGGCCCAGGCGGCGCACTGGTCGATTAAAAATTGATGGACGGTCATGTCAGCGTGGTTGTCCATCTCTGCCCCAATCGCAATCGGCGGGGGGGACCGGGGGGCGGCCAGCCCCCCGGGAGGTGGCTGCTCGATTTCCCGTACACGCACACACCACCATCCCCGCGCCGGGGGTTCTTACCCCCGGACCCCTGCATACGATTGCCCTGGAGATGAGGGAGCGGGAGGAGCGGAGCATCTCTCGATGAAAAATGGTGAATGGGCGTGCCGGCATGGTTTTCCGTCCTTGCCCCAATCGTAACCGGCGGGGGGGTCGGGGGGCAGCAGGCCCCCCGGTAGAGGCAGAACCTGATTCCCGTACACGCACACAACGCCCGCCCCGCGCCGGGGGTTGCACCCCCGGATCCCCGCACACGATTGCTCCTGACATGCGGGGAAGGGCCAGGCGGAGAATCTGGCGATGAAAAATTGATGGATGGGCGTGCTGGCGTATCTTGTCCATCCCTGCCCCAATCGCAATCTGCGGGGGGATCGGGGGGCAGCCAGCCCCCCGGCATGGGCTGCTCGGTTTTCCAGAACTCTTACTCTCCAGGTGCGAAGATGTGATAATTACTCAGGATGACGAGGACACCGCGCCGAGGGTTGCCCCGGACATGCGGGATCGGTCGGGCCGAAGAGGCGATCATCAATCATCCCCCGATCGCACCGGCGGATGGATCAATCAATGTTCGTCCGGAAACACTTCACCCCATCTCATTGTGGCCTATCGTCCCGGATCGCCTGAGCGGCATCAGATAAAGGTGTCATGGCGACCCGCACGCAGGAGTGAAGGGCCAGAAAAAATAAGGAGAGCAGGGGAAGCCGCGACCCGGCGTTACGGCGGCAGCATCACGGCGTCGATCACGTGAATGACGCCGTTGCTGCATTCGATGTCGGCGGTCGTGACGTTCGCACCGTCCACTTTCACCCCTCCGTCCGTCGTGATGGCGAGATCAGACCCCTCGAGGCTCGTGAGGCTGCTCATCCCCGCGATCTCCGTGGACATGTATTTCCCTGAGACCACATGGTAGGTGAGCACGCGGCTCAGTTCGGTCGTGTTCGCAAGAAGGCCGTCGAGCGCTCCCGCGGGAAGCGCTTCAAACGCTGCATCGGTCGGCGCAAACACCGTGAACGGGCCGTCCCCCTTCATTGTTTCGGTCAGGTTCGCCGCATCGAGGGCGGTGAGCAGGGTCGTAAAGGTCCCGGCCTCGGTCGCCGTTTCGACGATGTCCTTCTCCGCCGGGGGCGCAGTCGTCTGTTCGGTGGTCTGTTCGGTCGTAGGTTCGGCAGTCGGTTCGGTGGTCGCCACCGTCGTCGGGGGTGTCGTAGAATCGCCGGTACACCCGCATATCAGGATGGCCGCGACAACAAGCGCAGCCATAAAAATCGTTAGCATTTTTTTCATTATTCATCCCCCCCAGGGACAGTGCATATCTGGAGTTAATGACATTATATTATTTGTGGAATAATTCTTCATCTCCGAGTATTTTATCCAGATCCTCAGGAGAGGTCACCGGCTGCTCGCAGGCGGTTCCCCGGCAGAGATATGCCGTCGCCTTTCCGCCCTGCGCAGACATGAGGGCGGTGTGCGGAGCCACCTCTGCAAGAACATCGGCGCTCCTCCGATCTTTCAGGAGGACGGTGAGGTTGGGGCGGTAGGATGAGGCGACCAGGTCGAGCATCTTTCGGGTCGCCGGGTCGTCTCCTTCGCCCGCGATCACGAGTTCGTCCGATTTCGTCGAAGCGGCAAGGAGCGCCGCCATGTACCAGGCATGGGCAGAGGGGTTTCTCCCGGCATCCCCTGCAAACGCATCGAACGAGGAGGCAGCTGCTTCCCAGTAGCGGCTCAATCCGGTCAGGCGAAAGAGCGTGACCAGGGCAAAGAGGGCCATGGAATTCCCCGAGGGGAGTGCGCCGTCGTAGATCTCCTTCTGCCTGAGGATCAGCTGCTCGCCGTCGGCGGAGACAGTATAAAATCCGCCTCCCGAAGGATCCCCGAACCGCTCGATCATCGCGTCGGCAAGGCGGCAGGCCTCCCGGAGGATCTCCGGGTCGAACGACGCCTCATAGACCTCTGCAAGCGCCCAGACGAGGTACGCATAGTCGGCGAGCATCCCGGAAACCGCCGCCTCCCCGTCCATATACCGGTGGAGAAGCCCCCCGTCTGGCCGGCGCAGGCGGTCGAGGAGAACGCCTGCCGCCCCCTGTGCTGCCGCCACGTACCCCGTCCTGCCGGAGTACCGGCCTGCACGGGCAAGCGCCGCGACCATCAGGGCGTTCCAGTCGAGAAGGATCTTCTCGTCCCGGTGCGGCCGTGCCCTCCCCTTCCTGACCGAGAGGAGTTTTTCCCGCACCGCCTCAAGCCTGCGCCTGATCTCGTCCTCGGGGATGCCGGTGGTGCGGGAGAGGACCTGCGGCGATACGGCCCGGTGGGGGATATCCCCTGATCCCTCCCCGATCCCGTATGCCTCGATGAAGAGGGCCGCATCTTCGCCGCCGACGGCAGACCGCACCTCCTCTGCAGTCCAGAGATAGAACTTCCCCTCGACCCCCTCGCTGTCCGCATCCTCCGCGGTGTAAAACGCCCCTTCAGGAGAGGCGAGGTCCCTCTGGACATAGGTGAAGATCTCGTCGGCGGCGCTCAGGTAGAAGGCGTCGCCGGTCGCCATATGGGCCTCGGTGAAGGCGAGGGCGAGCATCGCCTGGTCGTAGAGCATCTTCTCGAAGTGGGGGACGAGCCATTTGCGGTCGGTCGCATACCGGTGGACGCCGAAGCCGATCTGGTCGAAGATCCCGCCGCCCCGCACCTCCCTGAGGGTCTGTTCGGCCATCGCGAGGGCCGCGCGATCGCCAGTCCAGTGCCAGTACCGGATCAGGAAGATGATCATATGGGGCGAAGGAAACTTCGGCGACCGGTCGAAACCGCCATACGAGGGATCGTAGCGCCGCTTCATCTCCGCATACCCCTCCCGGAGAAGAGCGGTCTCGGCCTTCCCCCGCAGGGAGGCCCCGGCCCCGAGGTCGTCGACGATCTCCCGCGCCGACCCGACGAGGTCGTCGCGCCTCGTCTCCCAGAGATGGCGGATCTTTTTGAGGACGTCGATCAGCCCGGTCACCCCGAGCCTCGTCTCTTTCGGGAGATAGGTGGCGGCGAAAAACGGGAGGCGATCCGGGGTCATGACGATCGTCAGCGGCCACCCGCCGCGGCCGGTGAGGGCGAGGCAGACCTGCATGTAGACGGCGTCGATGTCCGGCCGCTCCTCCCGGTCGACCTTGACGGCGACGAAACCCTCGTTGAGAACCTCCGCGACCCCTGCGTCTTCGAAGGACTCTTCGGCCATCACATGGCACCAGTGGCAGGTGGAATAGCCGATCGAAAGAAAAACCGGTTTATCTTCATCCCGCGCCTTTTTGAAGGCCTCCTCGCCCCAGGGATACCAGTCCACCGGGTTGTGCGCGTGCTGCCTGAGGTACGGGCTTTTCTCCCCGACGAGACGGTTGGCTCGCCCCTCTGATCCCCCCATCATCACAAACGATCAGCACAGCGCCGGCACATATAACTCTTTGGCAGAGGGCGAGAGAGGCCGGAGGCCTCACCGCCCGTAGAGCACGTAGGTCTCCCCGTACTGGACCACGTGCCCTTCCATCGCCTGGAGAAGCGCTTTTTTCTCGGCACCGGCCTGGAGATCGAGGACGGCATCGAGGCCGAAGACCTTGAACTCATAGCGGTGCTCGCGCCCCTTCGGCGGGCACGGGCCGCTGTAGCCGATCCGGCCGAAGGAGTTTTTGCCCTGCCGCGCCGCGAAGGGAAAAGAGACCTCGGGCTCCTTTGCGATCGCTTCCGGGATGATCCGGACCGGTTCGATGTTCCAGATCAGCCAGTGCGTGAAGTCGCCCCCGCCGGGCTCATCGGGATCGTTGACGATGACCGCAAGGCTTTTTGTCACCGAGGCGTCGACGCCGCCGAGCGTGATCGCAGGCGAGATGTCGTCGCCGTCGCAGGTGTAGTTGTACGGCAGTTTCAGGACCGCAATTTCAACGGATATTTTTCCGACCATAATGGTGAGTCCCCCACCCCTCTGTGGAGAGCCCCGGAGATATACCTTGCGGAGTGCGGTGCCGGGCTTCACTTCCGCCACGCATGGAAAGGTTATATCCTGTCCTCCAGAAGATCCAGTGAATAACCGATTGCATGGAGACCAGATCCCCGCCGCGCCTGACGCACGCAGGTGTCCATGCACACAGGAGACCCTATGACGAACATTACCGAACTCCTCCAGAGATACTGGGGATACACCTCATTTTTGCCCTATCAAAAAGAAATTATCACGTCGGTCCTGGACGGCCACGACACCCTGGCCGTCATGGCAACGGGCGGGGGGAAGTCGCTCTGCTACCAGCTCCCGGCCCTTGTTCTCGGCGGTCTTACGATTGTCATATCCCCGCTCATCGCCCTCATGAAAAATCAGGTCGACGACCTGAACGAACGGGGGATCAGGGCGGTGGCCTACAACAGCACCCTGGACTATCGTGAACGGGTAGAGGTCGAACGCGGTCTCCAGAACAATACGGTACGAATGCTCTTCATCTCCCCGGAAAAATGCATGCAGCCCAGTTTTCTCAGTTTTATCAACCGGTTCCCGGTCAGGCTCATCGCCATCGACGAGGCGCACTGCATCTCAGAATGGGGCCATAATTTCAGGCCGGAATACCGGCAGCTCTCCGCGCTGAGAGAGCACTTCCCCTCGGTGCCGATCGTCGCCCTGACCGCCACCGCCATCCCCGCGGTCAGGGAGGACATCTGCACGCAGCTGCAGTTGTCAGACGTCCGCGAGTATATCGGGAGTTTCAACAGGCCAAACCTCTCCTACCGGGTCGTCCCCAAGAACAAACCCGTAGAGTTTATTCTCGACTACATCGGGCAGCACCCAAACGACTCCGGGATCGTCTATTGTCTCAGCCGAAAAGCGACAGAAGACCTGGCGGAAACCCTGGTGGAGCACGGACACATGGCCTCTGCCTACCATGCCGGCCTCCTCCCCGAGGTCAGGAAAAAGGTGCAGGAGGCCTTCATCAAGGATGACATTTCCATCATCTGCGCCACCGTTGCCTTCGGCATGGGCATCGACAAGCCCGATGTCAGGTACGTCATTCACCATGACCTGCCGAAGTCGGTGGAGGCCTATTACCAGGAGTCGGGACGGGCTGGACGGGACGGCCAGCCCGGGGAATGCATCCTCCTCTATAGCAGAGGGGACCTGGCGAAAGTGCGTTACCTGCTCGAACACGACGATCAGGACGAAGAGCAGAGCGGGATCGCCTTCAAAAAAATGCAGGAGGTGGTCGACTACTGCGAGACGAACTCATGCAGGCGGAAATATCTGCTCGCATATTTCGGGGAGGAGTATCCCGGAGAGACCTGCGGCGCGTGCGACAACTGCACCCATCCTCAAGAATTGTTTGACGGGACCGGGGTCGCACAGAAGATCGTCAGGTGCGTGCGCCAGCTGCCGACGAAGTACGGGGCGGGCATGATCACCGACATCCTGCTGGGCTCGAAAAAAGCGGAGATCGGCAGGTTGCGTTTCGACGCCCTCCCGGCGTACGCCACCGGCAAAGGCTACGACCGGAACACCTACCTGACCTGGATCGGCGATCTGGTCAGGCAGGGCTACCTTTCACGGACCGGGGACAAATACCCGGTCATTGCCCTGACCGCGAAGAGCGAGGAGATACTGAGGGGAGGCGTGCCGGTGATGCTCCCCCTCCCGCAGAAAACGAGGCAGAGACGGTCTGAGGTTCCCGGTCCCGATGCGATGACCCCGGAAGAGGGAGAACTGTTCCTCGCATTGAAAAGGGTGAGAAAGGATCTTGCGGACCGGGAAAATGTTCCGCCCTACATCATCTTTTCCGATCGGACCCTCATGCAGATGGCCCGTCTCCGCCCGTGCGATCATGAGGGTATTCTGGCGATCGGCGGTGTGGGGGAGTATAAATCAAAGAAGTTCGGCCCGGTGTTCATTGCAGAGGTCAAACGCTTCGTGCAGGAGGATCGCGGGATGACGCCGTCTGGCGAGGGCCAGAATGAATGCGAGGGGCATCTTCTGGAGGGGATCTTTCTGGTCGACAGGGAGATCAAACGCCTGAACGAGGAGATCGACGAACTGAAAAAGGAGAAGAGTGCCCTCCTTGATCAGGCGATGCAATCCGGGATCGAGGAGGAGGGGCGATATTCGCTCAGGTGTTCTCTGTCAAAGGTCAGGGAGTTGAATCTTGAAGCGTTCAAAAACCGTTATCCCGAGATATTTATGGAGGTCGGGATCGTCAGGCTCAAGGACGTCGATGAGATCCTTGGAAAGGATGTTGTTACGGAACTCTGTACGATAACAGAGTCGAAGACGTTCAAGGTCGCGGAGAGAGAGGTTTAGGGTGGGGGATCGCCCCTCTCTTCCACCTTTTCTTCGCAAAAAAGAGATGCGGGCTACACCCGGATCCTGATCGTGTCCTCGCCGGAAAACGGCGTGCCGTCGTTCATCTCGCCGCTGACCGTCACGGCGACGTCCACAAACATCCTGCCGATCTTCACCGTCCGGAACAGCGACAGGATCGCCCGCCGGTCGAGCGTTCCCGGCACGGCCGTGCAGAGGTCGAACGTCACCATCAGGTCGGAAACGCCGTCGCCGTCGTAGTCGCCCACCTCAGAGGGCTCGCCGGCCTCGATGGGCAGGGAATCGAGGCGGCAGGAGGAGGCGTCGATCTCTGCCGGGTCTGCCCCCGCGGGCAGTTCGATGAAGGCCGTGATGGTGTGGTCTTTGTTCCTGAGGCGCAGGGTGTCGGGTTTGAGGTCGACGGTTGCGTCGAGTTCGGTGGGGGCGGCGATCTCGAAGAGGTAGATGTCCGG
>ENA-ORXD01003062-ORXD01003062.1-sediment-metagenome-genome-assembly--contig:-NODE-3062-length-10092-cov-9.274089_pt1 | contig 10092 bp, 10 predicted proteins | sample MGYA00237862_ERZ511471 | MGnify/ENA metagenome assembly ERZ511471 | reverse complement strand
GTACTGATCGGAGTCGATGACACCGATACGCCGGATGAAGGGGCGACCTGGACCCTCACCCACAACATCGCCCGGGCAGTCGAGGATGAAACATCCCGGTATCTCTCCCACACCATCGTCCAGCTCTTTCCGGTCCCCTACCGGACCAAGAACTGCGTGAGCATTGTCTGTGAGTTCGCATCATCGGAGCCAGCCGTCCTGGTGGACCGTTACCGTCGCCTCCTGGAGCGCTACACCCTCTCCGGGGATACCGGAATGGCGGTGTTCACCGGGTTTGACCCCTCCCCCCTTCTCCCCTTCGGCCGGATGGTCAAGGGAGGAGAGGTGAGGCGCGATCTCATCCCCGAAGTCAGGGAAGGGAGCCTCGACCTGATCCTGGAAGGGAGGGGAATCATCGGTGCGGTTGCCGCCCTGCCGTTCTACACAAGCTACGAGGAGGCACTCTCGCTGTGGACTGGCTCGAGCTGAAAGCCCGGCTGCTTGAGGCGGGAACGGCCCATCTCACCGGGGCCGGGACGGGACCGTATATCTCTGCATCAACCGCGGGCCCCGGGGCAGGCAGTGGTGGATCCATCTTCTTCTCTACCGGGAGCGGGAGAGTCAGGCTCACCCTTGACCCCGAGAGTCCGGTCGGGATTGAGCACCGGGGAGGGGGGAGGGCGGTTCTGCGATATGATGATATGACACTCGGAGGAGAACTCGAACCGGTTGCCCTTCACTGCCCCCGGCAGGCCTACATCACCGTGACCAGCGGATGCATCTACCGGTGCCGCTACTGTGAAGTTCCGGCTGTTGCGGCAGGGAGGAAAACCCCCGACCAGATCGAGGATATGGTCGCGGCGGTGGCAGCCCGCATCGATGCCATCTCCATCACCAGCGGCGTGCTCGCCAGCGTGGAAGAGGAGGAGGAGTACGTTATTGCCATCGTCAGAAGACTGCTCCGGTTTGGAATCCCGATCGGGGTATCCATCTTTCCGGGTGAGGCCACTGCAGAACGGCTGTACGATCTCGGGGTCACCGAAGTGAAGTTCAATGTCGAGACCGCCACCCGGGATCTTTTCGCCGTTATGTGTCCCGGGCTCGACTGGGATATGGTCTGGCGGGCGCTCCGCAGGTCAGTGGACCTGTTCGGCAGAGGGCATGTCTTCTCAAACCTGATCATCGGCCTCGGTGAACAGGACGGGGAGGTGGAGGACTGTATCAGGGCCCTCATCGGAATCGGCGTGGTCCCGGTGATTCGCCCCCTGAATCCTGCCGGTGAATTGAGATCATGCCCCCGCCCGACTGCCGGACGCCTTCTCCGGATCTACGGAATCACCTCCCGGCTGCTCCGCGAAGCCGCCCTTGACCCCCTGGACTCTCTGACGATGTGTCCCGTCTGCACCGGATGCGACCTGGTTCCCGGGAGGGATGGACCGCTATGAAGGGGTATGGCGTGCTGGCACAGGCGCTGCGCTCCTGCGCTGACCGGGTCTATGCCGTTCCCGGCTATCCGGTCACCGAGCTCGGTGTCGTTGCCGGAGCGGAACCGGTGGCCGGGGAGAAGGTCGCGCTGGAGTACTCCCTCGGAGACTCGCTCTCAGGGAGGAGGGCGGCGGTCATCATGAAGAATGCCGGTCTGAATGCCTGTGCCGATCCGCTCGTCCAGGCATCTTCCCAGGGGCTCATCGGGGGTCTCGTGATTGTCGCCGGAGATGATCCTGCTGCAGAGGGATCGACCACCACCCAGGACTCGCGGTATTACGGGGAGATCGCCCAGGTACCGGTGCTTGAACCGGGCCCAGAGACCTGTGCGGAGAGTGTTGAGGCAGCATTTTCCGCATCAGAACAGTTCTCCCGTGTGGCACTTCTGCGGGTCACCCCAGCACTCCTCTTTGCCCCCGGAATACCGGAGGAAGTTGCCCGGACACCCGGATCCGGGACGCTCGCTCCCGTTAATCTCACCATGAAGGGGCGGGCTTCCCGTGCTGATTCCCTCTTCAGGGAGATGTTTGCCTGGTCCCGGGACCACCCGCTGAACCGGTTTTCGGGAGGTGCTGCAGGCATCGGAGCGGCCGGGGGCGGGTCACGGGTAGTCACGGTCTACCCGCCCCCCCCGCAGGTCGGTTCATTCGGTGAGATCCGGGAGATCGGCAGGCCGTTTGTCCGGGAGCACTGCCACCTGCGGCCCCCGGAGAAAACCATTGCCCCGGAGACCATTGAGACGAGGGGGTACTACCGGACATTCTGCCGTGGATGTCCGTTTCAGCCGGTATTTGAGATTCTCGAGAACCACCGGATGTCCGTGGTGACCGATGCGGGCTGCTCGATCCTGACGCTGAACCCGCCGTACCGGCTGGGCATCGCGAACTATGGCCTGGGAACGGCGATCGGTGTTGCCGCCCGGAGCACCGGGATTGCCCTGATCGGTGACTACGGGCTGGTCCACTCCGGCATCCCGAGTCTCATCGATGTATACGAGAAGAAGATCCCGCTGCTCTGCATCGTCCTTGACAACCGGTGCATGGGAATGACCGGCGGACAGGAGTCTCCAGATCCTGCCCGGTACATATCCTGGGCCGACCCGGTAATGGTCGGGGCGTCGGACCGTGAAACACTCAGGCGGCTGCTCGTTCCCCCGGCCGGGCCCGTGACCGTGATCGTGGAGGGGACATGCCCCGAGGGGAGGAACCATGAAACCGTGGAATGTTGAGATCTGTGATGTAACACTGAGGGACGGGGAACAGACCCCCGGCGTATCGTTCAGCTGCGAGGAGAAGCAGGAGATCGCCCGGAAACTGGATGCGATCGGAGTAGAGGTGATCGAGGCCGGGTTCCCCACGGTATCGCCGTACGAAAAGGAGTGCGTCTCCTGCATCGCGCAGATGGGTCTTGACGCCAGCATCTGCTGCCTCGCCCGGGCCCGGCCTGGCGATGTGGAGGTTGCCATCGACTGTGATGTGGACATGGTCAGCATCTTCATCGCCACGTCAGATCTCCATATCCGCCACAAGTACCGGAAACCCCGGGAAGAGGTCCTTTCCGGGGCGCTGGAGATGATCGATCTGGCCCGGGACCATGGCCTGCGGGTCAGGTTCGCCGCCGAGGACGCTTCACGGACCGATATCAACTTCCTAAAAGAGGTGTATCAGCGCGGAGAACAGCGGGGGGCGGATCTCCTCAGCTTCGCCGACACGGTCGGGTGCCTGGTCCCGACCGAGATGTACGCCATCATGAGCGAGCTGGTACCATCGGTGGGACGCCCTCTCTGCGCGCACTGCCACAACGACATGGGCTGCGCGACGGCAAACACCATCACCGCCGCCCAAGCAGGAGCATTCCAGCTCCACACCACGGTCAACGGCATCGGCGAGCGGGCGGGGAATGCAGCACTCGAGGAAGTCCTCGTTATACTCAGGATGAAAGGAGGAGTCGACCGCTATGACCTCTCTCACCTGAGCGAACTCTCCGCTATGGTCGAGCGGTACTCGGGCATCACCCTCCAGAAGACCAAACCTGTGGTAGGGGATCACGCTTTCTCCCATGAGAGCGGTATCCACATTGCTGCCATTCTTGAAGACCCGCAGACATACGAGTACTTTTTACCCGACATGGTAGGCGGGAAACGCCGGTTCATCCTCGGAAAGCATACCGGGAAGAAAGCACTGGAGCACGTGGTGACGACGCTCGGTTACCAGCTGAACGAGGAGCAGATCTGCACGGTACTGGACGAAGTCAAGGAGCTCGGGGAGAGTAAGATCGGCATCACCCCCGATACCCTCACCGCCCTCATCAGGCATGTCCAGAAGGAGAAGTGATCCATTGACCACCCTTTCTGAGCGGATCCTCGGGGCGCCGGCAGGAGAGTACGTGGACCGCCCGGTGGATCGGGCCTATGTTCATGACGGAACGGGAGTGCTCACCCTGGAGGCGTGGCGGGCACTGGAGAGCGGTGAGATCGCCTCTCCGGACCGGACGTATGTCCTCTTTGACCACATCATCCCGGCCAACAGCTCCACCACCGCTGACCTCCAGCACGAACTGCGGAAGTTTGCCTGCGGGGCAGGTCTGCACTTCTCGGATATCGGAGACGGTATCTGCCACCAGCTGATGGGCGAAGGGACTGCCCTTCCCGGGGAGATCATCGTGGGGGCCGACTCGCATACCTGCACCCTCGGTGCCTTCGGGGCATTTGCAACCGGGGTGGGAGCAACGGACATGGCGGTCATCTGGGCGTCCGGCTCCACCTGGTTCCGTGTGCCGGAGACCGTCGGCATATTCTTCTCGGGCCGGCTCTCCGGCCATACGGAAGCCAAGGACCTTGCCCTGACCTATGTCTCCCGCCTGGGGATGGACGGTGCCACGTACCGGGCACTGGAGTTCATCGGTGACGGAACGACTCACCTCTCCATGGACTCCCGCATGACGCTCTGCAACCTTGCGGTAGAGACCGGTGCGAAGACCGGGTTGTGCTACGCAGATGCGGTCACGGCTGCGTACCTCCAGTCGTTCGGGGAGATCGTCTCAACCCAGGCCCCCCCTTCCTGCACATACGAACAGGAACTCGATTTCGAGCTCGAGGACATCATCCCGGTGATCGCCGTACCGCCACGGGTGGACACCATCTTCCCTGTATCAGAGCTCTGCGGGGTTCCGCTCGACCAGGTCTTTGTGGGGACCTGCACCAACGGGAGGTACGAGGACCTCTCCCGGTTTGCATCGATTGTCAGGGGAAAGAAAGTCAGGGTGCGGACCATCGTGGCCCCGGCTTCCCGGGCCGTGCTCGAGGATGCTGCAAGGACCGGAATCCTCTCTGATATCCTCGCTGCCGGGTGCACGGTGATTCCCCCGGGCTGCGGCCCCTGCCTCGGCGCACACATGGGAGTTATCGGTGAGGGCGAAGTCTGCCTCTCCACGGCGAACCGGAACTTCCGGAACAGGATGGGTGTTGGCGGGGAGATCTACCTCTCTTCGGTCTCGACCGCTGCCGCAAGCGCCCTTGCCGGCGAAATTGCACTCCCCGGAGGCGACGAATGAGGATTGAAGGCAACGCCGTCTGCCTGCCGCCGGATATCGATACCGACCTCATCATCGCCGGTCGCTACCTCCGGACAAAAGACCGGAGCATCTGGGCGACCCACGTCTTCGAGGATCTTGATCCTTCACTGGAAGCAAGGCTCCGTGGATCGGTGATCATTGCAGGGAAGAATTTCGGGTGCGGGTCGTCCCGCGAGCAGGCGGCGGTAGCGCTCAAGGAGGCGGGCGTGGTCTGCATTATAGCCCCGTCGTTTGCACGGATCTTTTTCAGGAATGCCATCAACCGTGGCCTCCCCCTTGCCCAGGCAGATCTCTCCTGCCGCGATGGCGAAAAAGTGGTCGTCGATTTTTCTGCCGGGACCGTTACGGCAGGGGACCTCTCCCGGGAGATCCCGCCGCTCTCACCCCGGATGCTCGAGATCCTCGCCGAAGGAGGTCTCGTTGAACACTGGAGGAAGCGGAGATGATCTTCCCCCGTCTCTGCAAGGAGGTAGGCTATGCCTCGACCCGGCCGTGCGGGGACCAGGTCTACTTTCTCTCGCGCTACCTGATCCACGAAACCGTACAGGGCCATGAGGTCCTGGAGGTGATCGCCGGTCCACCCCAGAATGGCCTGATGAGGACGATTGCCGGTACCAGGGTCCTCGCCGGAGCCGGGGAGGTCTCGTGGTATCCGGAGAAAGTGCAGCTCCAGAACCGTGCCCAGCTGGTGCGGCTGGCGCTTGAATCCGGGTCGCGCTGCACCATCTTCACCGGCCGCGACGAACACCTCACCTTCGTCTTTGATCCCGACCTCTCCACGTTCCAGACCCTCTCTGTGTATGACGTGACTCCTCCCCGGCCGAGCCTCTCGGCGACCATCCGCGAGCTCGAAGAAGCGGGGATGTTCGCCGAGCTCGATGTTGTCTTCGAGCATACCCTGCGGGACATCTCCCAGATCGATGCCGACGTATATCCCTGCCGGGCATCGGGTTTCCTCCGGACGCTCGATGCCGATCTCCTTCTCGGGGGAGAACGGGTCGCCGGCTGCCTGACTGCCCGGGAACTGCTGAACGAGTGCTACGGGGAAGGGTTTCTCGTTACGGACATCTGTCCCCTTTCCATGGTCGTTGAAGAGCCCTTCATCGCCCGCTGCTGCCGGAAAGAGCGTGAAGGGACAGGGATCCACGGGGGCAGGTTCGGGGCGGTGGTCCACTGGGGTGCAACACCGTTTGAGATCTTTTCTGCTGTGAAGAATGTGCTCACCGCCTGGAGGGAGTGCCGGTGAAGATTGCGGTTGTCGAGGGTGACGGCATCGGGCACGAGGTAATCCCGCCGACCTGCGACCTGCTCGGGCTCCTCAGGCCTGATTTCGAATTCTTCGAAGTGGAGTTGGGGTACGGGAAATGGCAGCGGACCGGGCAGGCCGTCACGGATGATGATATCGCGATGCTCCGGACCGCCAAAGCCGTTCTGTTCGGGGCCATAACTACCCCGCCAGCCCGCGATTACCATAGTGTGGTCGTCAGAATCCGGAAAGCGCTCGACCTGTATGCCAATGTCCGACCGGTAAAAGGCACCGGAGTCGACCTGATCGTGGTGCGGGAGAACACCGAGGGTCTCTACTCGGGAGTGGAGAAGATCGATCAGGATTCTGCCTGCACCGTCCGGTGTATTACCCGGAAGGGCAGTGAACGGATCTCACGGTATGCCTGCATGCTTGCTGCCCGGCGTCACACCCTGACTGTCGGGCATAAGGCAAACGTCCTCAAATCGGACGTGTTCTTCCGTGACATCTGTTTCGCTGAAGCACGGAAGGCCGGAGTCCGGGTCAGGGAATGCTACATCGATGCGCTCTGCCTCGACATCCTCCTCCACCCTGACCAGTACGACGTGATCGTCACCACGAACCTGTTCGGGGATATCCTCTCCGATGTTGCCGCATACCTGGTGGGGGGCCTCGGCCTCCTCCCCAGCGCGAATATCGGCGAGAACCACGCCCTCTTTGAACCGGTCCACGGGAGTGCTCCGGATATCGCCGGACGAAATATCGCAAACCCTATTGCCGCGATGCGGAGCGGATCGATGCTCCTCTCCCACGTGGGGGACCATGAAGGCGCAGCGCTCGTTGACCAGGCTATCGGGCAGGTTCTCCAGAGGGGAATCAAGACCCGCGACCTGGGAGGGACGGCCGGGACGCGTGATTTCTCACGGGCGGTCAGGGAAGAGCTGGAACGGCTTGCCAGGAACCGGTAAAAAGGTTATGGTATGGAGAGGGACGGCATATGTTCCCTATTGCTGTGTTCTGGCATCGAACGAACGCGACTGATGACTTTTCGTGGCATTCCCATTCTGCGAAGAGATCGGGCGAATCGCTGCCGGTGAGGCAGAACCGGCGGCAGTCGTGCGAAGTCTCCGGGTAATCAGGGTAGATCCCCTCTTACCAAAGTGGCATCTCTCTGCGGATTATTTAAAATTGTACGATAGTCGCGGTTCTACCCGGATCCCGGCAGGTTCAGGATCGAAATCAGGGCCACCTTCCCCTGCCGGTTCTGAAAGCGAGTGTTTATCTCTGCCGGGTATCCACCACCTCCAGAAGGAGTGCAGGATGGTCAGGGTGGGAGTCCATGTCTCTATAGCAGGTTCCATTGCAAAGTCCGTCGAGCGGGCTGAGACTGCCGGGTGTGATACATTCCAGATCTTCTCTCGCAACCCGCGGGGGTGGGCGTTCAAAGACCTGGATCCCGGAGAAGTATCGCTGTTCCGCGAGAATATCGAAAAATCCGGCCTGTATCCACCGGTCGATCACATGCCCTACCTCCCGAATCTCGCAACAGGAAAAGCGGAATTTTATGAAAAATCGATAGCCGCGATTGCAGCCGAGCTCGGGCGGTGCGGGGTCCTCGGCATCCCCTACCTTGTGACCCACCTCGGCCACCACCTCGGGGAGGGCATTGAAACCGGGAGAAAGCGTGTTATCGGTGCGGTGAACCAGGCCCTCGCCCAGATCGACAACGATGTCATCCTCCTCCTGGAGAACACCGCAGGAGAGAAAAACGGGGTCGGATCGACGTTTGAGGATATCGCAGCGGTGATGGAAGGAATCGATACCCGGGAACGGGTCGGAGTCTGTTTCGACACCTGTCATGCCTTCGGCGCGGGTTACGAGCTCAGGACAGAGAAGGGCATCGAAGACACGGTGAACCGGTTCGATGAGATCCTTGGCGAGAAGAACTGTATGCTGATCCACCTGAACGATTCGAAAGGCGGGCTCGGCAGTGGCCTTGACCGCCATGAGCACATCGGGCTTGGCACCATCGGTGAGGAAGGGTTCCGGAATATCCTCTCCCTGCCCTTCTTCCGGTCACGCCCGCTCATCTGTGAGACGCCGGTCGATGAACGAAGGGATGATGCGGAAAATATCCTCGTCGTCCGCAAACTTGCAGGTGATTAGCGGGCAGTTCCATTCCCGGTGTGTCCGGGTATAAGGAACGCTGTTTTTTCAGCCATTGTTTTTTGAGCATAAGAACCAGGACCACGTGCTTTCCCGTTCCGGATCATGTTCAGGAATCCGACAGTTTCCTTCACTGCAGATCCTGCTGTGCATCTATCCGGGTGACGGGAAGCCGGTATAAGGGTTCCCGGGCCCTAGGTGCGGGGTGCCGCCCGTTGTTGGGGAGATTCAGGAGTGCATCCGCTCTCCGCCCGCCCGGACCGCAGGACTGGCCCGAGTACCCGGAGGCCGCTTTAACATATCGCACTCAGTGGTTTACAGACCAGAACCACGGCCGATCGTGGATCTTAAAAAACCCATCAGGAAGAGGATGATTTATAATTTTGCGACCTTTTCAGCGGTTCGTTCCGACACCTGTTCCTCGAAGTACTCGGCACAGAAGGATCGATCGGTCACCGAACCCAGTGTCTCTTCAAGGGTCCTGGTGATGCGGATGCATTCCTCACCCTGTACTCCCTCAACATGGACGGTGACATTTCCGTCACCGTCAACCTGTATCTCAATCTGTTGCATTCCCATATGATCACCACGTATCTTTTTCGTTCATCTGAGCTGTGCGAGCGGATGGTTCTCCATGACCAGCTTCCCGGTCCGGATATCCCGTGCAGAGGCACGGAGCTGCCATGAGGCATCGATGGAAAACCACACCTCAAGACGAGGTTCGCCCCTGACTGCCGGAGGATCAACCGGTATGAGCGTCAGGGTCCGCTCGTTGATCCAGGCGGATCCGCCTGGTCCTCCAGGCAGGTCCTCTTCCCCGGCGACCTCAACAGTCCCGGACTGACGCACCACCAGTTCCCGGAAGGATTGGCCGGATGATCCCCTGCCAGCTCCCTGCCGTTCGTACAGGGGGATCCCCATCCGTGCCTGTCCATCGTAGGTGGCCTGAATCCTGATCCGTGCAACCGGCCGGAGAAGGTGACCCCTTCAATGTCCGGAAGGGCTGTGATCCGGTCAGCGAGGGTCTCCTGTGCGGGTCCTGTTCCGGGGTGCAAACGGCCAGAGCTCAGGGTTGAAACAGCCGCTGCAGCGGAGGGGACATCCCCGTACCCATATAACTGCCCTCCTTCCCGGACCATTAACCGTTGAACAGGCCAGGAATCCCGCATAATTGAGCTCGATCACCGTTCACCTCACAGGGCACCGGGACGAGGGGAGCCCTCCACCCCGATACCTGAAGTACCAGAACAAGGTTTTTCAGGTTTCCTGTCATAAGGTCTTCCACATTTGTCCACTCTCGGGGACAAAAGTATTACAAAAGTATTACCTAGGATTATTTTCCCATCAGGACGGTCCGTGATCGCACGGGAAAAATATGGCTCTTTTTTCAGTTTTAACCGATAAAATTTTATGAATCGGTTCAACGGGGTTGCACATTGTATGCTTTAAGAATGATGAATGGGTTCTGAACGGGGGCCAGAAACGTTCTGCCGGCTCCAGCCCTTCTGTCGCCCGGCTCCTATTATAACCGAATGGAGCACATGGATAGGTGTGAAGGCGAAGTTAGACGGGACCTGGGTCAGGCTCGGGAACGAAGGACGGGCGCTCTACGACCAGAGCGGCTACGGGAGGCCCGAGGACAA
>ENA-ORXD01003061-ORXD01003061.1-sediment-metagenome-genome-assembly--contig:-NODE-3061-length-10095-cov-3.416151_pt1 | contig 10095 bp, 11 predicted proteins | sample MGYA00237862_ERZ511471 | MGnify/ENA metagenome assembly ERZ511471 | reverse complement strand
CGTGGCTCACACACAGGCTGTCCGCCGCCTGGCTGGCCCTGGTGACGCCGCTCTATTTCCGCGTCGGGCGCCATCTGCTCGAGGGAGTGCGCAATGAGACGGTCGTGGCGAGCGACGCCGCGAGACGAGACTTCCCAGGCCTCAGACCGATGGGCGTCGATGCGGCCATCGCTCGCGCGCTTGCGAACGAGGATCGAGAGTTCGCAGAAACCCGCTGGAGCGATGCTCGCTCCACCACTCCGCCTCCCAAGCACCGGCCGGCTGAACGCTTTGGTCGACGTTACGTTGACCAGCGCACCTTGGACGTGCCATGCCCACCGGCCAGGGTATTCGAAGCAGTGCTCTGCATCGGTGGGAAGAAGGGCTGGTACGCCTGGACCTGGCTCTGGAGTCTGCGCGGCCTGCTCGACCAGATAGGCGGCGGCGTGGGCTCCCGCCGCGCCCGCCGCGACCCAGCCTGCGTGATCCCCGGAGATACTTTGGACTGCTGGCGAGTGCAGAAACTGGAACCAGACCGGCTGCTCCTCCTGGCCGCCGAGATGCGCATGCCCGGACGAGGTTGGCTGCAGTTTGAGCTGTATCCGCTGGCGGACGCGTCGACCCGCATTGTACAGACCGCCATGTGGGATCCGGTGGGTACGTATGGGCGACTCTACTGGTACTCCCTCTGGCCCATGCACGAGGTGATCTTCCGAGCCATGATCCGCGGGGTAGCCAGGGAGAGCGGCTGCCTACAGCCAAAGGCCAAACGGCACCGATTCCGATCCGGCTGAGCAGAACGCCTATGCCCCCCTTGCTCCCCCGGAGTGCTCCTGACCGGTGGGCCCAGCGCCCCGCATACGCACTTCCACCACGCTTTGGAAGTGAGTGACCACGTAGTACGTGTCGACGGCCACTGAGACCAGCGCACAGCCAGGTGAAGCGACGAACGACGTCAGTTGGGGGTGTTTGGCCAGAAATGGCCTCGAAACGGCAGCCCGGGCGTTCTCGTCTGTCAGCTCAGCGGCCGTTCCCGTGGCGGTCACGGCTATAGCCTCCTGGACGTCGGCGTCGCGGTTGGAGCGACTGTCGAACAGCAGGGCGACCTGCGGAGACTCAAGCAGGTGGCTGAACTTGCGCGTCTGTCGCATGGTCGCGAACACCACTTGGCTCAAGTCCCCGGGAGCCCAGAACGCGATCAGACTCGCATGGGGACCGGCCCCGGCTTGGGTGGAAAGAACGGCGAACCGCTGTGAGACAAGTAGCTCTTTCAGCAGCTGCCGGGTTTGCTCCTGGCTCTCCAAGTCCGACCTCCCGCTTGATACCGTAAGGCACGTGTGATGATACTCAACCGGTGCGCAATGCGGTATCACCGAAACTTGGGAAAATGCCATAATTGAAGGCGCGTGGGGCCGGGCCGACCGTGCCGCGCCTCTGAGCAAGCGACATCCGAGTCGAGGAGGTTGGGAGATATGGCGCCTTCGAAGGGAGCTCGAAGCCGGGCCGGCACGCCCCGGGATCTCGAGTCACGCTTCCGCAACCTACGCTGGTGGAACGGCTCCGTTGGCCTCGTCCTGGCCGCTCAGGCAGTCGTCATCGCGGTGCTGTCAAACGATTTCGCACTGCCGGTCGTAGCCACTTACATGGCCGGACCGCCCGGCACAGAACCCTCGATCACGAAGATAGGGGAGTTGCCGCTCGGGTGGGGCGTCTTTGCCTTCATGGCCATATCGGCGGCGGCCCTCCTCATCATTGCCTCACCCGGAGTGTTCGGGTGGTACAAACGTAACCTCATGCGCGATCGCAACTACGGGCGATGGATCGAGTACTCCATCAGCTCTTCGCTCATGATCGTGCTCATCACCATGATCGTCGGCGCGACGGACCTCGCGGCCATGATGGCCATCTTCGGAGTTAACGCGTGCATGATCCTGTTCGGGCTGCTCATGGAGCGCTACGAGAAGCCCGGCAGTCCGAGTTGGCTCTCCTTCTTGTTCGGCTGTTTCGCGGGGATCATCCCTTGGATCGTGGTTCTGATCTATGTCTGGAGCCCCGGCTTCGGTGACCAGCAAGCGCCCGGCTTCGTCTACGGCATCATCGCGTCGCTGTTCGTGTTCTTCAACATCTTCGCGATCAACATGGTGCTGCAGTACAAGAAGGTCGGCCCCTGGCGAGATTACCTCTTTGGGGAGAAGGTCTACATCATCCTGAGTCTGACGGCCAAGGCGCTGCTTGCTTGGCAGGTGTTTTCGGCGACCCTGGCCGGCGGTGCCGGCTAGATTGGGAACCACCGCACACCTCTAAGGGATGTGGAGTCCGCGGTTAGACGGCCGGCAACCGACCCCCGGAGGGCGAAGTGGACGATCTGCAGATCATTCTGTTGCTCATTAATGTTTTCGGGGGCGGCGCGGTCATAGGGAGCTACGTACTGTGGCTCCGGGGAAGCTCAGGGGGAGCGAACGCTCTGTGGGACGGGGTCCCCGCGAGGCTACGGCCTGTCTACACCGTCTCCATGATCCTTTCCGCGATCGGGTATCTAGCGGTCTTCTATTACCTCCTCTTCGAGCCCGTTCCCGATTCAGTGGAGATCGGCGGGAAGCTGGGATTTGTGTGGTTCATCCCTATCGTCGTTCTGATGCTCTTCCCCTCCGCTTTGTGGATGCCCTTGTCCAGCCTCTATGTGGATAGACCCAGCAAGGGCACGTGGATCGCCGTCCGCACAGTCCTCTATATCGTGGGCCTTGCTTCGATAGCGCTTGCTTGGGCGCTTCTGACGCTCAAGCCCAATGGTGGGAACGCGGCCTATTGGATCGCGTCGGTAGGAAGCTGTTACTTCGCCTTTCACACGTTCGTCTTGGACGCCCTGCTGTGGGCGGCACTGTTCCGGCGCCGGCCCTAGTCGCCGCATGAGCCAAGAACGGCACGTCGGGACCCGGCCCAGGTGGTCGGGTTCTCGCGTCAGTGGCCGGACACCGCTTCTCATCATGAATCCTATCCGCCAGAAGTGACTCGACTATGGCACGGACCGAAAACCGTCGTGCCGCGCAAGCGGCACCGGGGGTTGGCGGCCCAAGGCCCCTCCGGCGAATGTCGACACAGGACTGACTCTAAAGCCTGCTCCCGCATCCCGCGCAGTAGGTGGAATCAGGACTTGCAGCCGACCCACAATGAGGACAGAAGCCGGGAGTAGGCGCGGGTGTAGCGGTGGTCGAAGTCGCTCCCCCGCCGGTCTGCCCGCGCGATTTCCCTACCACGTAGGCGGCAACGCCGATGGCCGCGACGGCCACCACTGTCAGCGCGATGATCAACGCCAGGATCCCCCCGGACAGCCCCCCGGAGCCGGCATCTGCCTCGTCGCCACCTCCGCCTGTGCCTCCGGCCGCGGTAGCCGTGGTGGTGGTGTCTACCAAGGTGGTATCGGTCGTATCTCCGGTCGTATCTCCGGTCGTGTCCGAAGTGAGCGTGGTCGTCGTCGCCTCCGCCACCATCACCTCGTCGGTACGCCAGATCTCGACACCATTCTCCAAATCATTACTTATCCAGAGGAAGTGACCCTTGAAGTCGAGCACTCCCCCTCCCTCCTGGAAGAAGCTCGGCTCGGGTTCCTGAAAGATCATCTGCCAATCTTGCCCGTCCGTGGACTTCCAGAGCCGGCTACCCAGGTGATAGTCGTAGGCCTCGAGGTAGACAGCATCACCGAACACGTTGGTGCCCGCGACAAGACTACTGTCCATACCAAAGCCATCCTTGCCCACTTGGGTCCAGGTACTCCCGTCGTCTGAAACCCGTAACTGGAATCCCCTGGGGGCCAACCGTTCCATCGTATTGCCAGGCACGAGCACACGCGGGTCCATGTTGCTCGAGGTCAGATAGAGCCTCCCTCCGAACTCCACAAGATCTCCCTGCACGTTCCGCTCCTTGCCCACGTTGAACCCGTTCTCGACCACCCTGTTCCAGTTGGTACCGTCGTCTGAACGGAACAGCTCAAAGCCTGGAATCTGGTCCAGAGTCCCGCCGCCGTAGCCGAACGCGTAGAGCCGGCCCTGATACACCAGATCGGGATCAAGAGAGGCGCTGTTCGCCCTCCCCAGGCCCTTATCTGCAACCCGTTCCCACTCGAGGCCGTCGGCAGTCCGCCATATCTCACCACCCGCGTCCGGGTTCGAAACACCCAAATAGAGCTTTTCCCGAAACACAGGCTCTGGATCTGTGGGGTCGATGGAGCGGAGAACGCCGGTGGTTCCGCTCACGCCCAGGCCACCCGGCACCGCCTGCCGGAAGGACCGGCCGTCGTCCGAGACCCAGATCTGAACGCCCGTCTCGGAGTTTCCGACACCCAAGATGAGACGGCCATTGAAGACAAAGGGGGCTGCGTGGTCGTTGTTCGGGTCGCCGAAACCGCCCTCCTCTACCCGGGTGAACTCGGTGCCGTCGGAGGTGACCCAGACCTCCATCCCATGGTCGTTTAGATTGTAAGAGAAGGCGTACAGCTCGTCCTTGAACACCACCAGATCGAACATGGTGTTGCGGGGGTTGCCGAGCCCGGGCACGCCGATCTGCTCCCAAGCAGCACCATCGTAGCTTCGCCAGATGTCACCCCCGAGCTTATCGCTACCCGAATAGAGCCGGCCTGCGTCGCCGGCTACAGTGCTGACATAGAGATAGCCCTTGAACTCGGTGCTGAAAGCGACGTGCGAGTTACCCGGATCGGTGAACCCGCCCTTGACCACTTGGGTCCAACCGTGAGTCAAGGGCAGGGGGGCTGCCACGGCGCCGGAGATCTGGCCGAGCAGCACGGCCGCTGCCAACGTGAAGCCGAGCAATAGAGCCCGCCCGCGGCGGCGGATCACCAGCAGCCGTTTCATAACCTACCCCCTTTTCGACCCGTGTCTTGACCCATAGTAAGCCAGTGGAGGCACGAGCGCGAGTGGGCGGGTGATGGGAAGCGACCTGGCAACAGTGACCTTCTGCCGAGCGGACGAGGCCGAGCCTGCCCCCCAGAAAGGCGAGACTCATGACGACAACGAGGCCAAAGGCAACTAAATACTGAGCCGCTGAGACCCGAAAACTTGAGCAAGCCGAAAACCCGATCCGCAAGGCCGGGTTTTCGCGTCTCTTGGGCAAGAGGGCAACGCACCGGCCGTCTGGGTGGATGCAGGGCGAATTCCGTGATGATGCCGTCACTTCGGTCCTCAGACAGCATCCGGATGTGATGGACTAGCGCGACTGGCTCAGACCGATCATGTTGCCCTCGGCGTCCTTGAGGATGGCAATGAGCCCGCCGCCGCCAACGTCTCGGACGGCTTCGACCTGTGTCCCGCCGGCCTGCAGCAGAGCTGCCAAGGTCGCGCGAATATCTTCGACCTCGAAAAAGGGCGTCGCACCGGTCATGCCGCGCCTCGCGCCGTTCGGGTCGAGCCCGATGTTCTGATCGGCGACCTGCCAGCCAACGTAGTAGGCGTCGTCATAATTCGGGTCGGCCCCCAGCAGTCGGGTGAAAAGCGCTTTGGCGCTCGTGAGATCCGACACCGGGTAGACCACGACGCTGACACCTTTGCTCATCGTTGTTCCTCGCTTTCTCTGCGCCGGCATAGCGGTCGGCGCAGCCGGCTTCTCGGTCGCGCGGATGATTCCCTCGCGCAGGAGCGGCCAAACGCCGAGGGCGACTTCGCGGGGCGGCCTCAAAGGCCTTGCATCTTCGACTCGTTCGGCGCATGTCGAGGGTGGCACGAGTCATGATGAAGGAGAGTCATCATGAGGAAGGCTGGGAACGTCCTCATTGTTCTTTCCGGCATCCTAGGCGGCTCGGCAGGTTACTGGATCGGCCATGCCGCTGGGTGGAGCGAGAGCGCGCGCCGTTCCATCGACATTGGGGGTTTCCCCGGCGCCATATTGACCCAGCCCGTTATTCATTACCTGCTGTCCGTAGGCATTGCCGTGCTTTTCGTGTGCGTCGCGGCACTGTTGGTCACGTGGCTGCCGGCCTGGAGAGCGCAGGGGGTGTTACAGCACGGCCCCCAGTGCAGGCCACCTTGGTACGGGTCGAGAAGACCGGGGAACGAAGGCAGCTTCCAGGCTGTGGGGGCATCGAACGCCAACTGGCCTGCGAACTCGAGGTGTATCCGGAGGGCGGTTCGCCGTACCGGGCGCGAACGATCCAACTCTTCACCTAGTCCGCGCTGCTTTCCCTGCAACCGGGGGTGATGGTGGCCGCGCGTCACGACCCGGCCAAGCCCAAGCGGGTATCCATCGTTGCGCCGGTCGCGAACTAGAGGCCCCCGATCCCACACGTCCGCCTCGGCGCGTCGGGTGCGAGGGCGCTGACGATTTACGGCCCGTCGACAGCGAGGGTTTCTGGTAGCCACCGGCAACAGCGTGACCGGAGGCTTAGAATAGGTATCTTCTGGGTAACCAGGCTGCCATGAGAAAAGCAGCTCTCGTGGTCATCGTTCTCGTGGCGGTCATAGTCGTAGCGGCGGTTGCCTGGATTGGGTTGGGCTTCGCCTTCACTCGCGCCACCGGCCCGGTAGCGATCCAGGAGCGGAGGGTGAGCGACTTCACCGGCATCGAAGTCGACGGCCGAGGCACCGTCATCGTCACCATCGGTGACACATCTGCCCTTCGTGTCGAGGCGCAAGAGAGCGTTCTGGATAGGCTGAAGGCCGAAGTGGATGGCGAGACACTTCGTCTGCATGAGCGCTGGAGTTGGCTGGGAATTGGCCCGCTGCTGGACGATACTGAAATCATCTACCACGTGACCGTACCCAGTCTGTCCTTCATCGACATGAGCGGCTCCATCGACCTCCAGAGTGAGGGGACCTTGGAGACCGACAGCCTGAGCATTGATACGAGCGGGTCCACAAACGTGACCCTCGAGGTGAACACCGGGAGCCTCAGCCTGGACACCTCCGGTTCGTCTGAGGTCATCCTGACCGGGACTGCCGACCAACTCAGTTTCGAATCCAGCGGCTCGACCAACATCAAAGCGCGCGACCTAGCCTCGCGCGTTGCGACCATCGACTGCAGCGGCTCCTCCAACATCGTGGTGAATGTCGGCGAGCAGCTGACCGTAGAGGCCTCCGGCAGTTCGAACGTAGCTTATCTCGGCAATCCCCAGCTCGACACGGACATCTCCGGGTCGGGGGAGGTCCGGCCGGCGCAGTAGAGCTACGCTAGAAGGCTGAGATCCTGTCGCACAGACCGGATATCTGCCTCGCACGGGGTCAGATTCTCGAGCCGCAACCCGCGCAGAACTTGGCCCCCTCGGTGAGGGGCGCTCCACATTCGACGCAGAACGCCGCGGCACTCGCCGGGGCCGAAGCTACCCAGAGAAACACAGCGGGCTGGCGGTCGCGGCTTCGCATCAGCGGTCTCATGTCCACCCCATCTCAGGCACTGGTCAAACTCAGTATTAGCCCCTTGGGGGCACGGGGGGAAATGGGGGCGACAGCACGCTTTCCGACAGAGGCGATCTTCTCTACGCAGGCGTCGGAACAACACTGGGATCCGCGCGCAAGACCGCGGTAAGTCATCGCCCTGGCATCGAAAAGCACCGGTGGAGCCTCGGCCGGCATAGCTTGACATGATGTGCCTTTTACCCAATACTTATATGCATAGTAGTACTAGGTATACCTTTGGCGTTGGTCGTGACCACACCGGCATCTGGGGGCCATGGACATCTCGAAAGATCTCGTTGCAGCATCTGCAACCCCGATTGTTCTGGCCATCCTTCGCCGGTCGGATAGTTATGGCTACGCCATCATCCAGAAGGTTCGGGAAGTCTCCGATGATCGTCTCTCCTGGACCGACGGCATGCTCTACCCGGTTCTCCATCGCTTGGAGGACGCGGGCTTTGTGCTGTCCCGCTGGGAGGTGGCGGAGACGGGGCGTCGCCGAAAGTACTACCGACTAACCGATCCCGGAACGGCTGAGTTGGAGCGCATCAGAGAGCAGTGGCTGGTGGTCCACGGTGCTCTGGAGCGGCTGACCGGGAACACCGACACGGGAGTTGAGGGTGTTTGAGCTGGAGTCGCAGATCCGCAAATGGAGAGTGTTCGGGTTCAGATAAGTGCCGCAGCGACCTACTTCTCTTTGACTGGTGGTACCATCGGCGGCAGACGAGAGGACCAGTTGTCGGCCTCGCGGGAAGGGCAGTCGCCATCGCGCGCTTACGCCGTGATCCGTTAAGAATGCCGCGCCTCAACGGAGCCCCCCCTGCCGGGGGCGGGTTTCCACGTGCTGGATCTCGATACGCGGCCCTCGTGGCTCTGACGTTGCTCGTCCTGATTTGGGGCTACAGTTGGGTGATGGGCAAGGAGGCCATGCGCTATGCGCAGCCCTTCACCTTCGCGGCCCTGCGCAGTTTCTTGGGGGCCGCAAGTCTCTTCGCTCTGCTGTTCGTGCTGCGACGGCCCACAAGACCCCGGGTTCTAGGCCCTACACTCGTGTTGGGGCTTCTTCAAACCACGGGCATGGTGGGGCTTGCCATGTGGGCTTTGGAGAGCGGAGGAGCAGGCAAGACCTCAGTACTGATCTACACGATGCCGTTCTGGCTGCTTCTTATGGCTTGGCTCGTCCTTGGGGAGAGACTGCAGGGGCTCCAGTGGCTGGGGGTGGCGTTAGTATTCTGTGGCCTACTCGCCATGTTGTCTCCTTGGGAGCTCCGGGGCTTTACCAGCAGTCTTCTGGCGCTGGGAAGCGGCCTCGTGTGGGCGGCGAGCGCAGTGTGGGCGAAAATCCTTCGCAAGCGGCATGAAGTGGACCTGTTGGCGCTGACCGCCTGGCAGATGCTTCTTGGATCGATACCCCTGATAGTCGTCGCCGTGGTCACTTTCACGCGATCGCCGGACTGGTCGATTTCTTTCATCGGTGCACTTGCCTACTTCGCAGTGTTGGCGGACGCGCTCTGCTGGTTTCTGTGGCTCTACGTGCTGCATGCGCTACCGGCGGGCACGGCTGGGATTGCCATCTTGGCCACACCGGTTGTCGGGGTCGTTTCTGCCTGGGTGCAATTGGGGGAGCGTCCTGGTCTAGGTGACGCGATCGGCATGGGACTGATCGTATGTGCCTTGTCCGTTATGACGGCGCGGGAGATCATTCCGCGGCGACGGGCGCTGGGTTCTGCCCGAGTCACCGAGTCTTGAGACGGATACGCCGGATTGCCTAAATCTGCCTGAAGGTGCCTTCGACATGTATGGCCTCCAAAGGCAGGGCACGCCGGTTTTTCTGATGATATGCTCGGTTGACGCGTTACAAACTTCGTGGGGGGTCCAGAATGGACAGGAGACCGGTAAAGTCGGTTCGCCTACTGCTGTTGCCGGCATTGCTGGTGGCCGCGTTGTCATTCGCGGCACTAACTATCTCTGCCTGTGGCCAAGGCGCCGCGGAAAAGGCGATCGAGAAAGCAGCCGAGCAAAGCGGACAGGACGTCGATGTGGATATCGACACGAAGGATGGATCGGTCTCCGTATCCGGAGAGAACGGCGAGATGAGTTGGCAGGCCGGCGAGGGAGTGGAACTCCCCGAAGGCTTCCCTGAGGGTCTGCTCCCCGACGGAGCAAAGGTCGTGTCGGCGATGACTTCTACCGAAAGCGGCTCGGCGGCACAGATCGTCGTGTTCGAAACCTCCACCAATGACCAGGACATGTACGATCAATTCCTAGAGGATCTGCCCTCCTCAGGATACGAGATCACCGACAAGCTGCGAATGGAGAGCGGAGAAGAAGGCAACGCGATCGCGATCCAGGCCACGGGGCAAGAGGGAACGATAATGATCTCCGGCGGCGGCAAGACCGAAGACAAGTACTCCTACATGATAATGGTGCAGCCCTAGGGCGGCGGCAAGCGGGGCAAGCTGGCCATCACCAGATGCCATCACGGCCATCACGGCCTCGTCAAGAGGGATCCCTTGGCTGAGACGGCTGCATCCCTACTCGTGGTGGCAAGCAGCTTCCCGGTGGTCTGCTGTTGCGCCACCGGCGTCAGGCTGGAACTCCGTGCCTATCTCGCTAACCGTACCGCATGGCCTTCGCGAATAAGGCATGGCCACGCCCTATCCACATCACCAAGTGCATGAATCCGATTAGCAGGAGGCACCCGGCTATGACCGCAAAGGGG
>ENA-ORXD01003060-ORXD01003060.1-sediment-metagenome-genome-assembly--contig:-NODE-3060-length-10097-cov-3.138423_pt1 | contig 10097 bp, 9 predicted proteins | sample MGYA00237862_ERZ511471 | MGnify/ENA metagenome assembly ERZ511471 | reverse complement strand
AATTGCGCGTCTTCACGGTTTTGCTCGGCTTTCTTTTCCACTAAAAGCGTTTCCTGAGCCGAGAAACTGTTGTACAAATCTTTCAGAGAAATTTGTTCGTTTTCGATCGTCTGAGTCAATTCAACAATCTGTTTTTCGCAGGAGATGATTTCTTCATCTTTTGATTTATTTTCGTTTTCTATTGCAATGATATCATCCTGCAACCTTGATACTGTCCGTAAATCGGCCTCCTTTTTTTCTTCCAGAGAAGCCATTTCTATTTTTTTACCGGTCAAATACCGTTCCTGTTCGTCAATCCCGGTACGAGACTGCTCTTTCTTTAGATTAAAAATAGAAATAGTTTTGTTGATTTCTTTTTCCTCATTATCCTTTTGTAAAACGTCGGCCATAAGATTGCGTAATTTTTCTTCAGCTTCAATTTTTTCGGCATTAAGGGTTTGCCGGTTGAATTCCAATACGGCAATCCTTTGTTTCAATCTGTTGGTTTCGTCTTCAAACCGTTCCAGATCTTTTTTTCTGCCGTTGATGGCTATTTCCAACAAATGAATATCCGATTTCATTTGACCGATTTCTTCATCCCAGCGGGCAATGGCCGACACCAGGTTATTTTTCTGATTCGTTTTGATTTCCAGCTCAACCGTCAGGACCGACACGTCGTTTTCCAATTCACCGATTTCTCTTTTGGTGGCCAGCAGGCTTTTTTCCACGACTGACCCGCTGCCGCCCGTTAATACGCCATTCGGGCTGATAATGTCTCCTTCCGGCGTCACAAAAGTTCCCCTGAAACCATTTTTCTTCCAGAGAGAAATACCATTTTCAATGGTCGGTATCAACAAAACATCGCCCAATAAGCAATCGGCAATTTGCTGAAATTCTTCTTTGACGTTAACTTTTTCCAGCAGAGGTTGCGCCTCGTTGAGATGCTCCTGGCTGTAAGTTCTTGCATTATGATTTCTCAATTCCACCGAAACAAAACTGCCCCGGCCCAACTGGTAGTTCTTTAAATAATCAATCGCCTGAACGCCGTCTTCCTGGCTCTTCACCACCACATACTGTAATTTTTCCCCTAAAACAGCTTCCACGGCTGCTTCGTATTCGCGGGGCACGCTGATATGGTCGGCCACTACGCCATAAAACTTATCGCTGTGCTCCTGATTTTCTATGATCGTTTTAACGCCTTCATTGCACCATTTATACGCTTCCTCAAACTCCCTGAGCGAAATTAACCGTGAAGATTTGATGCTCGTGTCTTCCTTGATTTTAGCAATATCTTCTTCATTCAACAGCAAATCCGATTTCGAACGTTCACGTTCGGATAGGGATTCTATCATTTTTGCTTCCAGCCGCATTATCGCCGATTCATCTTTCTTTAATTCTTCATTGATCAATTGCAACCGGCCGGATACTTCCGCCATCATTTTTTTATCTTCGTCCAGTTCGCGAATTTCTCTTTCCTCGCGTCTCTTCAAGTCTTCAACATTTTTGTTTAAGCTGGAAATCATATTGTTCAGTTTGGCTTTCTCCGTCACAATATCTATAAATAAAATCTTTTTTTCTTCCAGTTGGCTGGTCAATTCTTTATCGGCATTGACGAGTTCCTGCACTTTTTGCTGAACGTCTTCATGTTCTGTTTGAAGAGCAGCAATTTTATTTTCCGCCTCAGCCGAGCTTTTCTGGAGCATTTCAATTTCAGAGGCCAGATCGGCTTTCTTCATCTGCAACACCTGAATTTCGGCCATATCTTTCTGCTTGCGCTCAGACATGTCCAAAATTTGCTGGCGGGCAAATTCGATGCTTTTTTCTTTTATGCTGATAGCGTTTTTAATTTCATAGAGATCGTGCTGAATTTTGGCTGTCAACTCTTCATTTTCCAAAAGTTTCACTTTCATCTCATCCAGCACTGATTCCTTTGCCTCCAGATTCGTGTGAACGAGAGCATCCTGATTATGCAATTGAGCGCGTTGGTCCTGCAGACTTGATTCTTTCTCGACGAATTCAACATAGCTTTGCAGGGCGACCGTTAATTCCGTTTCCTTGCTTTCCTGCCTGATTTTTTTGTATTGTTCCGCCCTTTTTGCCTGCCGTGAAATGGTATTGAGTTGGGTTTTTACTTCTTTGACGATGTCGTTGAGCCGCACCATATTTTGTTTCGTCGCTTCCATTTTGCGGACAGCGGCTTCCTTGCGGCTTTTATATTTGGAAACACCCGCGGCATCTTCGATGAACAATCGTCTGTCTTCAGGCTTGGCTTCAACAAGATTTTGCACGTGCCCCTGTTCGACCAGAGAATAGGTTCGAGCGCCAACACCGGTTCCCATAAAAAATTCCTTAACATCTAGGAGTCGGCAAGGAACCTTGTTAATATAGTATTCGCTCTCGCCGTCGAGAACCACTTTGCGGGAAATGGACACTTCATTCAGGTCTGAATACTCGCCGGGGAAATGGTGACCATTGGCAAACAACGTCATGGTAACTTCCGCCATACTGACCGGAGCGGAATCCTGGCTGCCATTGAAAACAACATCTTCCATCTTCGTACCGCGCAGAGACTTGACTCTTTGTTCGCCCATTACCCAGCGGATGGCATCGACGATATTGGATTTTCCGCAACCGTTGGGACCGACTATTCCTGTGACTCCATTGGAGAAATCGAGGACAACCCTGTCGCGAAAAGACTTAAAACCGGATATTTCCAATTTTCTTAGATTCATAAAAAAATATCTTTATTAAATTGTTTAAATTTGGAGAATTTAAAGAATGCTAACAAAAGATTTAGCCTTTGTAAAGAAAAAATACAACAAAATGTGGTTTTGTTAAATTTCCACCACAATATGTAGTGTTTTGATTTTTTTTAGCTTTTTCACTTCCAACTTAATAACATAATAAAATTAAGTAAAAAATTACAAAAAATATCTTCAGGCAATAGAAAAAGGCAGGGTCGTCATAACCCTGCCTGAAAAAACAACCAATGAATACTTTCACATGTTGAAAGGACTCGCTATTAATATCTACCTGCAATATAGTTACTTAATTGATTAATCAAAACATCTTTTTCGGAAATAGCTGACTTAACGGCGTCTCCTATGGAGATAAGACCCATAAATTTGGAACCTTCAAAAACCGGAAGGTGTCTTATATGCTTGCCCGTCATCAAGACCATGCAATCTTCAACGGAAGAAGAAGGCTTTACCTTTACCATCTTATTGATAGGAGTCATAATTTCCTTGACAGTTGTTTTGGGAGACGTTTTTCCTTTCAAAACAATTTTTCTGGCATAATCGCGTTCCGTCATTATACCAACAACTTTACCTTTTTTATCAACAACCATCAATGCCCCGATTTCCTTTTCTGCCATGAGTTTAAGGGCATCAAACACCGTAGCGTTCGGCTGAATTGTCCACATCTGCTTCGGTTTACTTTTCAAAATGTCACTCACTCTCTGCATAATCGAACACCTCCTCATTCAGTGTGCATTTTTTTAATCATCTTAAAAGAAAATTTAAAATATGGCAAGCATTTATATAATCCGGAACATAAAAATAAAATAAAACAGAATTTGTTATATTTCTTCACCTGCTTTATATCCCTCGTGAATGGCCTCCAGAACACGACGCGGGCTTTTAGCATCTCCCACGACCCGATAAGGAATGGCTAATTCTTTGAGCAGATCTTCCAGAGCATTGTCTGACCTTGCGCCCATCGCGGTTACAATCAAGGCAGCTTTTTCCTCTTTTTCTTCACTCATCTGATGATAACGTACAATATCATCTTCGATAGCCAGTACTTTAGCGCCGAACAGCAGTCTGCCGCCACTCTCCTTGATCCGTTTGTGCAGCCAGTAACCATGAGCAGTAAGTTTTCCCACTGGTGGGAATGTCTGCATCTCCAGAACAGTCACCGTCATACCTCTGGCCACCAGGTAATCCGCCGTTTCCATTCCCACATATCCGGCGCCCAGAATCACAGTCGGGCTTTTGAGTTCAACCTTGCCGGTGAGTACATCACGCGCATCGGCTACGATTTTCGAATCCAGACCGGAAATTGGAACCGTCACCGGATAAGCACCGCAGGCCAGTATCACCGCGTCAGGTTTTTGCTGTTTTATTGCATTGACGTCAATGGTATGTCCGCATTTTACAGAAACAGAGGCTTTATCCAGAGAACGCAGAGACCACGACACCCAATCCAGAAAACTCTTTTTATGCGGAGGACGGCTGGCTGACAATAACTGCCCGCCGGCCTTTTCCTGTTTTTCAAAAACTTCCACCTGATGGCCTCTGGCGGCCGCCGACATAGCGGCGGAAAGGCCAGCAGGCCCTGCTCCGATAATCCAGACGCGCTTTGGAGGATCAGCCATAGGTGCCGGTCCCTTGTATTCGCGTCCGCATTCCGGGTTGAAACTGCACGTTGCGGATTTCATCTCGAAACTTAATCGTTCGATGCATCCTTGATTACAGGCCGTGCAGTAACGGATATCATCAAGATTTCCTTCGCGGGCTTTGTTGATAAAATCAGGATCGGTCAGATGCTGACGTCCGAAACTGATCAGGTCGGCATCACCTCTGGCGATGGCCTGATCGGCCAGCTCCGGATCATTGATACGACCAACACCGATAACGGGAACATTGACCACTTCTTTTACAGCGCGGGCACGGAACAAATTAAATCCGGAATCGGTATCCATGGAAGCAATGGAAAGACCACCGGGCGTGGAATAAACTCCCACGGAACAATGAATGGCATCAACCCCGGCCTCAACCAGTTTCGGCGCAAATTTCAGCATGAAAGACAAATCATAACCGCCGCGCACCAGTTCATCAGCCGATATACGAATCCATACAGGGAAATCACGCCCCACAACTTTTCGTACAGCTGCAATTATTTCCAGAACAAAGCGCATGCGATTTTCATCGCTTCCGCCATATTGATCTTCGCGCTTGTTGGAAAAAGGAGAAAGAAACTGATTCAATAAATAACCATGAGCGCCGTGAAGCTCCACGGCATCATATCCCGCCTGACGCGCCCGTCCGGCCGCCCGGGCAAATGCGTCTATCACTTCCGCAATACGTTCCGGAGACATCGCCTCACAGGGCTGACCCAGAATAACACTGGGAATGGCCGAAGGCGCCTCCGGCATGGCGCCGGCCGCCGCCTCAAAAGTTTCACGTCCGGCATGATGTAATTGCAGCGCAGCCTTAGCCCCATGGCGATGCAAGGCCTCCGGAATGCGCGCCAGTCCCGGAATAAATTCATCGCTCCAGACGCCGATTTCACTGGGAAAGCCCTTGCCGCGCGGTACAACAGCACACACTTCCGTAATAATCAGACCGGTTCCTCCCTGCGCCCGGCGTGCCAAATACGCCAGCAGCCGATCGCTGACCGTGCTATCGGCATTACCATAGCCTGTACCCATCGGTGGCATGACCGCCCGGTTTTTCAAGGTCATTCCATTAATAGTGATGGGTGAAAAAAGATGCGGGAAATTCATTGATTCCTCCATTACAAAAATAATTTAAAGACAAAATTTTGATCGACACTCAATCATATTGTCATTTAAACAATATGACTGAATAATAAAGTACCACTAAATCTTTAAAGAGTCAGTTGATTTTTTAAATCAAGATGAGATTATTTTATTTTACTTTATGTTGCGTTCTATTTTCTCAATCAGCGTTTGGGTTTGATCCGGCAGGAGCGCAAACCCCATATCGTTTCTGTAAATGACATTCATTTTTTTATCGATGATCACATAGACACGTTTGGAAAGTGGCAGCATCCAATGGTCTGCGTCATACATTTTGGCGATCCTGCCTTTTTCATCCACTAGCAGTGTCATGTTTTTCAGGCCGTGCTTGGCGATAAACTTACGGTGAGATTCGGCGGAATCCCGCGACAGGCCGAGGATTTTGATATTTTTGGCTTTGTATTTTTCGATGTTTTGTTGAAACTCAACAAACTGGCGTATTCAAAGCTTGGTGTCGTCTTTGGGATAAAAGGCGAGCACCACGGCACGATACTTTTTGACGGCATCGCTGAGTTTCCAAGTTTTCCCGTCCTGATCGGCAAGTGTAAAATCGGGAGCTATCTGACCGGCGACGGAAGTTGTCGTTCTGACATCCGTTTCCGCGCAGGCAAATAGTACGAAAAGAAAAAACAAAATAAATAAAGACGAAATGCGTCGCATAAGACCTCCTTAAAAAAAATGATACGGCGGGCAGCCGTGTTGAAAAAGCCGCCCGCCGTGAATGCTGGAAAGGGTTAATCGTCAAACGCCATTTTGGTTTTCCAGACTTCCCAGACCTTGCCCACCAGATCGGGGCCGGGTTTGAGCGTCGGCTTGCCGGGCTTCCAGCCGGAGGGCGTGGCTTCGGCGCCTTTGGTTTTGCGCACGTGCTGGAAGGCCTGAATTTGACGGATGCTTTCCATGACGTTGCGTCCGACCGGCGGCGTCAGCACTTCAAAGCCCTGAATGATGCCGTCGGGGTCGATGATGAACCGGCCGCGGGCTTCCACGCCGGCGTCCTGAAGATAAACGCCGAAGACATCTCCTACCTTGCCGCCACCATCGGAAAGCATGGGAAAGGGAATGCCGCCTTTGACCATTTTGGAGAGTTCATGATCATTCCACATCTTGTGGACGAAGACGCTGTCCACACTCATGGATAAAACTTCAACACCCAGTTTTTTGAACTCGGGATATTTCTCGGCGACCGCCGAGATTTCGGTTGCTCAGACGAAGGTAAAGTCGCCCGGATAGAAACACAGGACAACCCATTTCCCCAGATAATCGGAGAGCTTCACATTGATGAATTTGCCGTTTTGATACGCAGGCGCCGTGAAGTCGGGCGCTTTCTTTCCTACAGTGACCATGCTTTTGACCTCCTTGACAGGTGCGGCTTGTGTTGTTTCTTTTTTCGCGTCCGGTTTTTCGCCGACCGGTCCGCCGGTAGGTCTGGCGCAGCCAGCCTTGATTTCTTCAGTCATAGACGATGCCCTCCTTTGTTTTATTTTTGTTGTTTATTTTTTTGATTTCTTCATTTTCGCGATTTCTTCCTCGACTTCTTCGGCGCCTTCGGCATAAAATTTTTCTTCATCCGGCGCGAGCTCGTGTAGCAGTCTCAAAAATTCCCCGGCGTGAACGCGTTCCTCGTCGGCAATGTCCCTGAGAACCTCAATGGCCAGCTTGTTGTCGGTTGATTCCGCGAGCTGCATGTAAAGTTGGATGGCTTCATATTCCGCCGCCACCATAAAGCGAATGGCTCTGATCAGTTCTTCTTTGGTCAGTTTCCTGTCCTTTTTCGATCCTGAAAAAGGTGTCCCGAATTCCGGCATGGTATCATCCTCCTTTCCTAATTAGGTTAATATTTTGGTATCATTCATTCTTTTGCTCTATGGCTTTTTGCAGGTCGGAAAGAAACGCGTCCTTATCCAGAGAAAAACGGGCAGCGACATCTCCAATAGTGTCGAAAAGGCAGGAGCAGCACAAACATACTCCCGCCTTTTCGTCATATTTTTTGATCGCTGTTTCTGTTGCCGGCCAGTTGGAAACAACATCCAAAAGGATGGTATCCTCCGCGATGGCCTTATTATCTTCAGATTTTAAGGACATTTATTTCTCCCTCGGATACGGCCAGGCCATAATGCCGCCTTCCATGACCTTGACGTTTTTCCAGCCGTTTCCTTCCAGTGCCAGCGCCGCCTCATAACCGCGTAGGGATATCTTGCAGTATAGAATAATTTCGCGGTTCTTGTCTTCGGGCAGTTCCTTGAGCCGTTTGCGCAAAGCGCCCAGCGGAATCAGTGTTTCACCGATACCCAGGCGCATTTCCTCGAATTCCTCCGGACCACGCGTATCAATCAGGAAGGGTTTCTCTCCGACTCGTATTTTATCATAAACATCCCTGCAACTGATACCTTTCATTCTGCCTTTCATTTTGTTCTGCATAATATGTGCTGTGGCGATGAAGTGATCGATGGCTAGGGAAAAGGGCGGCGCATAGGGAAGATCGGCGTTGACAAGATCCTCCACGGTCATCTTGCCCTGGATGGCCATGGCCCACTGGGCAATCTGTTTGGCGACATTGCCGGGGCCGATACACTGCGCGCCAAGGACGCGGCCGGTTTTGGCATCAGCGGTTAATTTAGTTACCAGAAGCTTGCCTTCCATGAATCCCGGTTTGTCGGGACTGGTGTTGACGACCGTGATGATGTCGGAATAACCCAGACGCTTTGCCGCTGTTTCCGAAAGACCCGTGGAACCGGCTCCGTAATCAAAAACCTTGCAGATGCCGGTCTGAATTGTTCCCGGAAAGGTCACGCAATTTGTCGAGGCGGCGTTTTCACCTGCCACGCGTCCCTGAAGATTGGCCAGATCGCCATAGGGTGCATGAACTTTTTTGCCGGTGATACGGTTGAGGGTTTCCACGCAGTCGCCTACGGCGTAGATGTCCGAATCGGAAGTCTGCATGAATTCATTGACCTCGATGCCGCCCAGATCGCCGATTTTCAATCCGGCATCTTTTGCCAGTTTGACATTGGGACGGACACCGATGGCTACAACGGCCAGTTCGCAGGGCAATTCTGTGCCGTTTTGCAGCTTGACTGCTGTCAGTTTTCCGTTATCTCCTAAAAAGGCGGCAATGCCGTTTTCGGTGATAACGTTAGCGCCTTTGCTTCGCACATGGTTTTCCACCAGTTTGGCCAGTTCCCAGTCCAGGAACGTGAGCAGTTGAGGAAGCAGTTCAATGACGGTGATTTCAATACCCGCCAGTTGCAGCGCTTCGCAGGTTTCGATACCGATGAGTCCGCCGCCGATGACCACGGCCTTTTTGATTTTACCTTCATCGCGGACGTTGCGCAGAAAATCGGCGTCCTTCATGGATTGTAATGTGGTAATGCCCTGGAGATCCGTGCCCGGCACCGGCGGCATGCGCGGAACGGCACCGGTGGCGATAACGAGTTTGTCATACGTCAGGGTGCCGGTTTCTCCGGAAACCGTATTTTTGAAGGAAACGGAACGGTTTTTCGTGTCGATGTTGGTGACTTCGGTGTTGACGCGGGCGTCAATGTCCTTGGCGTTAAGATAAAACATCGGATTGCGCACGATCCCTGCAGGTGTGCAAAGAAGCGCATTGCGGTCGTTAAAAAAACCCCCGACATAATACGGATAGCCGCAGGACGCCATGGAGAGGTCGGCTTCCTTCTGGATAATGATGACTTCCGCGTCGTTGTCGATGCGTCGGGCTTTTGCCGCCGCTTTGGGACCGGCGGCCGAACCGCCGATGACGATGATTCTTTTTCTATTACCCATAAATTCTCCTTAAAAACATATTGATATGTGTCGCTCAATCTTTACTGATCTCTTCTGTCTCTTTCTCTCCATTCACTGGTAGGTTCTGATCTTTTTCAATTTCATCCCCGAGGGAAGGCTCAATCGGTTCAAAATCGGCAATCCAAAGAGGATGACGGTGCCGCGCATAATCCAAACGAACTTTTCCCGTAAATATTCCGCGGATCATAGGCCAGTTAGGTCGCAAAGCGATCGCCGCCATGTGCGCCAGGAAAGTCAGAAAAAACAAAACGAAAAAAATATTATGAATCCAGGTTGCCCACAACAAGATGGCGTGGGACATATCGGGCGCATAAATATTCTTGTAGGTTTTGACCAGACCGGACAGAATAAGCATCAAGATGATAAAAGCCATCCCTGCATAAGCGAGACGTTGTTCCGGCAGATATTTTTTCATGGGTGGCTCCTTTCCGAAACCCAATAAGCTTCTAATAACAGCAATGGATTCGGAAAAATCATGCTTCTGGGGAAGCAATCCTTTTTCACCGCGCAAACCATGATAGAAAACATGAAACAATGCAGTCGCTGTAAAAATCAGCGCTGCTCCGTAATGAAGATAGAGTGACGTAATAAAATCGGCAGACCAGCCAAGCCCTGGAAAATGAACGATGTAGTAGCGTTTGCCCACCGGTAGCTCAAATATTCCGGTGAGAAGAAGAACAAGGCCGGAAAGGGCAATCGCCCAATGTTCGATTAATTCCAAAGCGCTGTGGCGGACAATCAGATTTTTTTCAAATAATATTTTTTC
>ENA-ORXD01003059-ORXD01003059.1-sediment-metagenome-genome-assembly--contig:-NODE-3059-length-10098-cov-3.984732_pt1 | contig 10098 bp, 7 predicted proteins | sample MGYA00237862_ERZ511471 | MGnify/ENA metagenome assembly ERZ511471 | reverse complement strand
CGCTCATGCCGAGCATCCTCCTTTCCGGGTTCATGTTTCCGCGGGAGGCCATGCCGGCCTTTTTCCGCGCCATCAGCAACATCCTGCCCGTGACGTTCTTCCTCCAGATCAGCCGGGGCATCCTCCTGAAGGGCGTCGGCATAGCCGTCCTGTGGCCGCAGGTGGCTTCCCTCCTGGCCCTGCTCGTTTTCTTCCTCGGGCTGAGCATCCTGAAATTCCGCAAAACCATCGCCTGAAAGGCAATTGGACTCGAGTTCCGGCTATCGGATAGAATACGTGCGAAAATCCATCGAACCGAAAGGAGAATTTCCATGCGCACCCTGAGCCTGGTTGATCCCGAAATTGCAGCTCTGCTCGACAAGGAGGCCGGACGCCAGAACATGACCCTGGAGATGATCGCCTCGGAAAATTTCGTTCCGCCGGCGATCCTGGAAGCCCAGGGCTCCATCCTGACGAACAAGTACGCCGAGGGCTATCCCGGCAACCGCTATCACGGGGGCTGCGAGTTCATCGACGGCATCGAGGCCCTGGCCATCGAGAGGGCGAAAAGCCTTTTCGGGGCTGACCACGCCAACGTGCAGCCCCACTCCGGCGTCAACGCCAACCTGGCGGTCTACCAGGCCGTCCTGCAGCCGCACGACACGATCCTTTCGATGGACCTCCGGCACGGGGGGCACCTTTCCCACGGCGCCAAGGCCTCCATCACCGGCCGTTTCTTCAACATCGTCTCCTACGGGGTGAGCCCCGAAACGGAGCGGATCGACACCGACCAGGTGGAAGCCCTCGCTCTCGAGCACAAGCCGAAGATCATCATCGCCGGGGGGAGCGCCTATCCCAGGGTCATCGACTTTCCCCGCTTCAGGGAGATCGCCGACAAGGTCGGGGCCCTCTTCATGGTCGACATGGCCCACATCGCCGGCCTCGTGGCGGCGAAGGTCCACCCGAGCCCGGTTCCCTACGCGGACTTCGTCACCTCCACCACGACGAAGACGCTCCGGGGGGCCCGCGGAGGGTTTATCCTCTGCCGCAAGGAATACGCCCAGAAGATCGACAAGGCCATCTTCCCCGGGACCCAGGGCGGTCCCATCCTCCAGAACGTCATGGCCAAGGCCGTGACCTTCCGGATCGCGGCCACGGGCGAGTTCGCCCGCATGCAGGCCCAGGTGGTCCGGAACGCCTCGACGCTGGCGAAAACGCTTTCCGAGGCGGGCTACCGGATCGTGTCCGGCGGGACGGACAACCACCTCATGCTCGTCGACATGCGCCCCCGCGGGCTTACGGGTGTCGTCGCCGAGGAAACCCTGGCGAAGATCGGCATCATGGTCAACAAGAACCTGATCCCCTTCGACACCGCCCCGGCCACCGTGACCTCCGGCATCCGCATCGGGGCTGCCGCGGTCACGACGCGGGGCTTGCTTGAAAGCGACATGAAGCATGTCGGGGGCCTCATGGACCAGGCTCTTTCCTCCGGGGAGGATGAGAAGGCCCTGTCCGGGCTGCGCGAACAGGTCAGGGAAATCTGCCTGGAGCACCCGCTGTACCTGCACTTCGGCGAGGGAGCCCTGCTGTAGCCGCTTCCGGTATGACGGGGAGGGAGGGGGACAGCCTCTCCCTCCCTTTTTCGTGTTAAAATAACTTTACCCTAGTGACGTATCTTCTAGAAAGAGTGATGTCCCATGACAAAGACAGGGAAAATCGCAATTGTCCTGGCTGCGGCGCTGGCAGTGGCGGCCGGAGGAGCTTTCTGGGTTCTGGGCAGGGGGAACCTGGCCGCTGATTTCGTTGCGCAGAAGGCCCGGGAGGTCGCCCGCGAGCGCCTGGGCGCCGAGCTCGCCCTTGAGGGTGTGTCGGGAAATCCCCTCGCGGGGTTCCATTTCGGCCGCATTTCCCTTGCATACAAGGATCGGCCGGTCCTCTCGGCACTCGACCTGTCGGTCTCCTTCAGGCTTCTCTCTCTCCTCGGCTCGAACCCCGCGGTCAGGAGCCTCTCCCTTTCGGGTCTCGATATGGACCTGGAGCGGGCGGCGGATTTCATGAAGCAGTTCGAGGGTGCCGGCGCCTCGAAGCTCGAGGTCGGCAGCCTGATCGTGAAGGATGGCATTCTCAGGACCCGTTTCGGGGAGGTCAAGGTTCCACGGCTGCGGGCGTCCATTTCGGGTTCCCGCTACGAAGCGGATTTCGAGGGTGAAACCCGCGGAGTTCCCTTTTCCGGGAAGCTCCGCCTCGAGCACGAGGGCGAACGGACGGTACTGGATAGCCTCGGGATGACGATCCGCAAGGGGAAGGCTTCCTTTTCCGGGGCGATCCGCCCAAACCTGGACCTCAAGGGTTCCGTGGAAGGCCTGGACATGGTCGATGCCCCGGTATTCTGGCCGGGGGCAGGGAAGGCCGGGGACCTGGAAGGAACGATCTCCGGCCCGGTTAGCCTCGCCGGCACGTGGGAGGCCCCGAAGATCCAGGGCAAGCTCACCTTGGCGGCAGGACAGCTTTACGGTTTCCCCGTGGACAGCGCGGAGGCTTCCCTGGTTTACGCGTCCGGGAACCTAAAACTGGAGGGGCTTTCGGGGAAATCCGGCGATGGGACGTTCTCCGGGGCTCTCGAGGCGGTCCTGGCCAAAGGGCCGCCCACGATCCGGGGAAACCTTGCCGCGAAGGGAATTCCCATCGAAAGCTTCAGGGCACGGTTTCCCGAACTGGAGGGTGTGAAGGGCAGGATCGACGTTCCCCGGCTTTCCTTTTCCGGCAGGCTCCCGGCGGTTCGCCTGCAGGGACGGGTCGAGTCTGCCGCGATCGAATCCGGCGGGAATATCCTGGAGAGGGTTGCGGCGGACGTGAACCTGTCGGAGAGCCGTGTCCTTTCCCTCAAGGGTTCGGGGACCTGGATGGCCGGTCCGGTCGGTTTCGACGGCACGGTGGACCTGAAGAAGGCTCCCGTCCTGGCCCTGTCGGTGAAAGCCTCTTCGATTTCCCTTGAAAAGATGTCGTCCCGCTTTTCGGGCCTGAAGGCCCTCGACGGGAAGGGAAGCCTGAGGGCGGAACTGAACCTTTCGGGAAACCCAAAAACCCCGAAGATATCGGGCAGGGTGGCGTCGGACCGCCTTGTGGCCAAAGGAGAGACCCTCGATGCGGCGAGCGCCGGCTTCACGCTTGCCGGGGAGACGGTGACGGTGACTTCCCTTTCGGCCCGGTGGCAGCAGGCGGCGGTGTCCGGGTCGGGGACGATCGGCAAAATCCGGTCCGAGACCCCGGTCTTCGATTTCTCCGGATCGGCCAGGGGGCTCGAGGCGGGCGGGTTCGCCGCCAGGATGAAGGACCTGGAGGCGCTGCAGCTTTCGGGGACGGGGGTTGCCGACTGGAAGGTTTCCGGTTCCGCGAAGGACCTCTCCTTCAGCGTGGCGTTCAGCTCGAGCCGCCTGGAGACCGCCGATTTCCGGGTCGCGGGGCTGAAGGCCGACTTGAAGGGCCGGATCCAGGACAAGGTGGAATCCGGTCCCCTGGAAATCCGTTTCTCGTCGGAGGCGGCGGCAGTCGGGAAAGCCCGCGCGGAAGGAATCGCCGGCACCCTGGCCCGAACGAAAGAGGGTTTCGAATTCCCCGCTTTTTCCGCCCGGCTTGCCGGAGGCGAGGTCAAGGGTTCCGGCAGGCTGGTCACGGGGAAGGGATCGGACCCCGTTCGGCTCGACTTCAAGGCCTCGGCGGCGGGGGCCGGGCTCCAGACCCTTTCCGGCTGGGCGGGCCTGGAAGAACCCGTCCAGGGAAAGGCGGACCTGTCGATTTCCGTCGGGGGGACGACGAAAGATCCCCTGGTGGGCGTGGAGGCCTTTGTCCCGGTCCTGCAGGCGGCCGGCCTGAAAATGGCGGATGTCCGTCTCAAGGGGACGGGCAAGCCGTCCGACATGACCTTCGACCCGGTCACCGCATCGGCCGGGGAAGGGCGCATCACGGCAAAGGGCCGCGTTCGTTCGGAGGGCGGCGCGCCCCTGTCGCTGGAGTTCAGCGCGAAGGGAACCGACCTGGACCTCAAGGCCCTGGCTTCCGGGATGCAGGCAGGTGGGGAGTCTCCTCCCTCGGGGAAGATCGACCTTTCCATGAAGGGGACTTTTTCCGGCGGGCGCGCCGATGCAACCGGCGAACTCGCTTCGAAGGGGACCATCCGCTTCATGGGGACCACGATTTCCGACCTGAGGACCCCGCTGTCCCTTGAAAAAGGCCGGGTTTCAGCCCCGGCCCTGGCCGGTTCCGCCTACGGCGGGAAACTCGAGGGCAGCCTGGGGCTCGGCGACGGCAAGAAGTGGACGGCCCGTTTCCGCCTGTCAGGGGCCGACCTGGATGCCTACCTGAAGGAACAGGTGAAGCTGGAGGGGCGGGTGACGGGAGTCTTCGACGTCGATTTCCAGGGAAGCGGGACGCTCGGGGCAGATAACTCGATGGAGGGATCCGGGACGTTCAGCGCGAAAAACGGGGAGGTTTCCGGTTTTCGCTACGTGAAGGCCATTTCGGCCCTGTACGGCCGTTCAAGTGTCCGTTACCAGGTCCTCAACGCCCCGTACCGGCTCCAGGGGGATCGGCTGCTGCTGTCGGACGGACGCGTGGAGGCCGTGGCAGGCGACCCGCTATACGAGTACATGGAGTTCGACGGGACCGTCGGGCCGAAGAAGGTCCTGGCGCTCAACGTCAGGGGCAGGGTGAACGTCCAGGCCGTGAACGCCCTCGTCGGCGGCGTGCGGGGAGGAGTGCTCCAGGCGGGGAAATCGGTGCAGGAAATCCTGCAGGGCTTCCTCCAGGGAGCGACCGGGGCCATGTCGACACGGGACATCCGCATGGTCCGCGGGCGGGTCGTGGGAACCACGGACAACCCCGGCCTGGCCGACCTTCGCATCGAGGGTACCGCGCAGGAACAGCCTGCTTCCGGGCCCGGCGACACGTCGCCGGTTCCGTCGGAGCAGGCGCCTGAAACACCCCAGCAGGACCTGCAGGATATGATCCAGCAGGAGCTTCTCAAGCGGATTTTCAACCCGCAGCCATGATCCTAATTTTTGCAGGGGGGATGTTCGATGATCATCCGTTCGGACCAGATGGAATACGTGACGTGCACGCTGAATCCCAACTTTACGGAGGGGGTCTGCGCCAAGGTCCTGCTGCCGGCTGACCTTCTCGAGGATAGCCCTTTCCGGGAAGTTTCGTGGATCGAGCTGCAGCCGGGGAGCGCGGTGAACGAACACGCCCACGAGGAACAGTCCGAGATGAAGGTCATCGTGGGCGGTTTCGGTGTCTGTGTCGAAGAGGGCGTGAGCACCGAGGTCGGCGCGGGTGACGTCATCCTGACCGAGAAGGGAGTTCGCCACTCCATTCTCAACAACGGCAAGCATCCCCTCGTCTACGTGGCGATCAGGTCCTAGAAGCGGCGCAGAAGGATCGGGAGGGAAACCAGCGGGAGAAGGGCAAAGACGCGCATGGTGGCCGTCAGGCCGAACACGTCCGCGACCATGCCCGCCGGGTAGGTGGCCATTCCCGCCAGCCCCCAGGAGAAGCCCATGAGAAGCGAACTGGCGACCCCCCGTGCATGGGGGGTCAGCTTTTGCCCCATCGCCAGGGTCATGGGGGAACTGGCGTCCAGCAGGGCTGTCCCGGCGATGAATAGGGCAAGCGAAAGGTTGCCCTCGGCAAAGGTTGCGGCGAAAATCACCAGGGGAGAAACGGCCAGGGTGACGGCGATGATGTTCCTGGGACCGTATCGGTCGGCCAGCCACCCCCCCACGAGGGACGCGGCGACGGCCAAAAGCGTGATGGCGAAGATCGAAAAGCCGCCCTGGGCCAGGGATCCTCCCCGGAGAGTCAAAAAGAGGGGCAGGAAGAAGCGGATGCCCTGGAAGGTGGCGTCCCGGGCCAGGGAAATGGCCCAGACGGGCCAGATGACCTTCCCGACCTGCCAGATGCTGGAGAAAAACCCGGTTTTGCTGTGCAGGGAGGGAGTGAAATCGATCCTCGGCATGATCCGGAAAACGAAGAAGGCAAGAGCCAGGGTGGGGATGAGGACGATCGGCAGGCTCCGGTAGCCGAAGGTCTTCACCAGGAAGACGGCATAGAGGGGGCTGAAGGCCGCCCCGAGCATCCCCGCCCCGCTGAAAAGGGAGACGAACAGGGCGTGGCGCGACTCTCCCGCCACGGCTCCCGACGAGGCCTGTCCCTGGGGGTGGAAGGTCGAGCTTCCGAAGGAGAAGATGCCAAGGCAGAGAAGGAGCATCCCGTAACTCGGCGCGAAGGGCATCAGGGCGATTCCGAGCGAGGACAGGATTGGGCCTGCAATGACGTAAACGGGCCTGTTCGTCCGGTCCGCAAGGACTCCCATGAAGGGGATCGTGATCATCTGGACGAGGCCGGTTGTCGAGTTCAGGAACCCCGCCTGGGCCATCGACAGGGAGAGCTTGCGGATGATCTCCGGAAGCAGGGTCGGCAGGAAGGCCGAATGGATATCGTTGAAGAAATGACCCGCAGAGAGCAGGGCCAGCTGAATCAAAGGTTTGCGCTCACGTGAACCCGTTTCCATCGGAAAGCCTCCCTTGCGTTTGCAACCGATTCCAGAAGATTCTATCATCCGGGGGCTTTCCTGGCATACAATGAATCATGGGAAGGGGTGCGTCCGATGGACTTGAAGTGGGAAACCCTGTCACTGGAAAGGCAGCAGGATTACCGGAATCGCTTCGACCTTTCGCCGGAGCGATCCGCCCACTACACTTTTGCCAGCCTGTGGGGCTGGGACGTGAACTGTGCCTACGAATGGGCCTGGGACGGGCCTCTCGTGTGGATTCGCGCCAACCTCCCGAAGCGGCTCGTCATGGCGCCGGTCGGCGACTGGGGGGCCGTCGACTGGGCCGCGGTCCTGCCGGGCCGGTGGCCGTCCGGGACGGTTTTCAGGGACCTGCCGGAGGGGCTGGTCCGGCTTTGGGAGCAGGCTCTCCCAGGGAGGTTCCAGGTCGAATCGTCCAGGGGAGAATGGGAATACCTCCACAGGGTCGAGAACCTGGTTGCCCTGAGAGGCAACCGCTTCAGGAGCAAGGCCCAGAAACTCAGGAGGTTCCTGGAAACCTGCCGCCCGGAGTTCGTGCCCGTCGGACCGGAAACCCTGGACGAGGTCCGGGACTTCCAGGAAAAATGGTGCCGGGTCCGGTTCTGCGAAAGCGAAAAGGCCCTCATGGAAGAAAACCGGGCCATCGAGGCCACTCTCCGTGACTGGGACAAGCTTCCCGGGTTGTTTGGAGGGGCCTTGCGCGTGGAGGGGCGGATGGTCGCCTATACGGTTGCGGAACCGCTCGACGGGGAAACCGTGGCGATCCGTTTCGAGAAGGGCTGTCCCGATTTCCGGGATGTCTACCAGGCGATGAACCAGCTTTTCCTGGCCTTTTCCTGTGAAGCCTTCACCTGGGTCAACCGGGAGGAAGACATGGGTGACCCGGGAATGAGGGAGGCGAAGATGTCCTACCGGCCCGACCGGTTCGTGGAAAAGTTCACGGTGACGCTGGTATAAAGGCCGACAAGCGGGGAGCGGGGCATAAGGACCCCGCTCCCCGCTTGTCGCTCTGGTGGATCGCGTCTTTGCGTCAGCAGACCTTTTCCCAGTCCTTGCCTGTGTAGCGTGCAAGGCCAAGGGTTTCCAGGTCGAAGAAGAGAAGTTCGATATCGAGGCGGCCTTCCTCAGACGCGGCCTTGACCGCAGGATGTGACGCGATGCGTTCGAGCTGCCTGATCCCGGACGCCTTGATCGCGCAATCCAGGTCGCATCCCTCGAAGCATTCCTCGCAAAGCCAGTCCACGAGTCCCGGCGAATCCAGGTGATCCCTGTGCTCGACAGCCTTGACGGCCCCGCAGTCGGAATGGGCCAGCACGACGATATGGGGGACCTTGAGGTGGTTCACCGCGTATTCCACTGCGCAGGCCACGGAGGCCTCATCGGTGCGGCAGACGTTGCCCACGTTCCGGAGGACGAAAAGATCCCCGGGTTTGGCCGAGAAGATGGCCTCGGGGATGATCCGGCTGTCCGAGCAGGAAACGACCAGCGTATGAGGGGCCTGCCCCTTCGCCAGGCGCCTGTAGAGTTCAATGTCCGCGTTTTTTCGAAATTTTCGGTATCCGTCCAGGAGCTGTTCCAAGAAAAAAACCTCCCTGCATGATTGATGACCCGGCCTATTTTACAGGAACTGCACTTCCCGGTGACGAAAGCAGGAAACGAGGTGGTCGTTCACGATCCCGGCCGACTGCAGGAACGCGTAGCAGGCCACGGGGCCGAAGAAGGAAAACCCCCTTGACTTCATGTCGCGGCTGATGGTTTCCGAAAGGTCCGTCCTGGCGGGGACTTCCGCCATTTCCTTCCATTCGTTGACGATGGTTTTTCCGTCGACGAAACCCCAGAGATAGGCGGAGAATGAGCCGAAAGCCTCCTGTACGCGCAGAAAGGCTCGGGCGTTCGACACGGCCGACTCGATTTTCTTCCTGTTCCGGATGATCCCGGTATCTTCCAGGAGAGAGGAGACCCGGGCTTCGCCGTAGAGGGCGACAACACGGGGGTCGAAGCCCTCAAAAGCCCTCCGGTAGCCTTCCCGCCGCCGCAGGATGGTGATCCAGCTCAGGCCGGCCTGGGCCGACTCGAGGACGAGCAGTTCGTAGAGTTTCCGGTCGTCCCGCATGGGCACGCCCCATTCGCGGTCGTGGTAGTCGAGGTAGAGGGGGTCCTTTCCCGGCCAGGGGCACCGGCTTTTTTCAGGCATCGTCTTCCTCCCCTTCCTCGAACTCGGGTGCGTTCATGACGTTCAGCCTCGCGAGTTTTTCCTCGAAGCCGTAAACCGTGGCGTCGATTCTCCTGACCGTTTCGTCGAGAGCGTCCAGGCCCCTGAAACCGTAGCCTTCGGGCAGGCGGTTGGCGTAGCGCTTCACTTTCAGGAGAGCCTGGAGGTAGTTCCTTTCCTCCTGCTTCAGGATTTCCGCGACGGCCAGGGCGTTGGGGAAGTTCTCGTCCAGGAAGAGTTTGGCCACGGAGATGTTTGCGCTCACCGACATCTCGTCGAACCAGACGTCCGCCAGGATGCGCTTGAGGCGGCTCCTGGCGTGGGGGTCCGGCAGGCGCCGGATGAACCGGCTGATGGTCCGGAGCAGGTCTTCCACCTGTCCCAGCACCAGCCCGAAATCCTGGTGGGGAAGCGAGCAGTTCGCCACGAGGCGGGCTTCCTCATCCGGGGTGGCTTCCTTGCGCAAAAGCCGGGCCACGGCCGGCTGCAAAGTCACCCGGGCAGGTTCGCAGGGAGAGTGGCGGATTTCGTGGTAGAGCGATTCCGTGTCGTAGTCGTAGTGTTCCGCCTTGCTCCTGGGCAGGTAGGTCACGTACCCGGTGTCGAAGAACCCCTTCCTGCCTGCACGGCCGGACATCTGCAGGAACTCGTTCTTCTTGAGGGGGCCGTCGATGAACTTGGCCATCTGGCCGAAGACCACCGTTTCGGCAGGGAGGTTCACGCCCAGCGACAGGGCATCCGTTCCCACCACCACGTCGATGATCCTTTCCCGGAAAGCCATCTCCACGAGGAACTTCTCCTTGGGCAGCAGGCTCCCATGGTAGACGCCGACGCCCCTCAGCATCACCCCCGGCACCCACTTCACCTCTAGGATCTGTGCCATCTGCTTCAGCCGGGTTCGCGCCGCGGCGGGGATCTTCTTGCGGGTTGCGGCGATCTGGTCCGCCAGGTATTCCGCGCCTTTCCTGGAAAAGACGAAGACGAGGGCGTCCCGGATGCGGGCGAACTTCGTGCCCTTCTTCAGGAAGACCAGCTCGGTGGCCCGTTCGCGGGTCTCGTAAAGGATGAAATCGCGCCGCGCCATCTCCTGGAGGTAGCCCTTCAGAACCTCGGGTTCCCCGAACGTGGCGGACATGACCAGGATCTCGGTGGAAGGGTGTGTGGCCCGGATCCCGTCGATGTAAGCCCTCGTGCGGTCCAGGTCGTTGAAGATGTAGTGGAACTCGTCGACGATGACGCGCCCCACGGGCCTGCGCGCGTATTTCAGGGTGTAGATCTCCATCGTGCAGCAGAGGACGGGAGCATCGGCGTTCTTCTT
>ENA-ORXD01003057-ORXD01003057.1-sediment-metagenome-genome-assembly--contig:-NODE-3057-length-10104-cov-8.524783_pt1 | contig 10104 bp, 9 predicted proteins | sample MGYA00237862_ERZ511471 | MGnify/ENA metagenome assembly ERZ511471 | reverse complement strand
TCCAGATTTTCAATCAGCAGCTTCATGTAGGTCTCTTCGAGGTCGATCATCTCTTCGTCTCTCCCGCGCAGCCACTCCGCCAGCCAGGCGCAGCGCAGGGCGACGACGAACTCCGGGAACAGCTTCCAGCTTGCAGCGTTGATGTCCGACTCCTTCCGTATGGTTTCGATGAAGGCGGCGGCGAGGTTATCGGTCAGGCCGGAGGGGTGCTCCATCCCGACACAGCCTACCAAGTTGGCGGCGTCGTAAATCTTGGGCTTGATCCCGCAGAACTCCCAGTCGATCACCGCCGCGATGGCGTCCCCCCGCCAGATGACGTTCAGGGGATGGTAGTCCCCGTGGCAGAAGGCCGCCGGCAGGGTATCGTGAGCTTCCAGGAAGGACCGGCGCAGAAACGCGAAGACGGGGGCGAAGCGCGGGGCGACGTCGGAGGCGTGCCGTTCCATATTCCCTTCGAGCCTGACGATGTAGTCCTTCAGCGAAAAGAAAGATAGATTCTTTTGATCTGCAAGATCCCGTGCGTGGCGGGAGAGATCAACAAGAAATCGCGCCAGTGCCTCCCCCTTCGCGGCGTCGCGGAGATATGCGGGGCGGTCCAGGGGGGTGCCCGTTACAAAGGGAGAAACCTGCCACCAGCCCCCCGCGCAGGAGACCAGGAACTGCCCCGCTGGAGGCCTGAGATACGGGACAACCTGCACCATGCCGCTGGCGTGCAGTTCCGCCAGGATTTGACTGATGAGCTGCCTGTGTTCCCGCCGGTCCGGGGCGATCTCTTCCACGATAAAGAGGTCGCCTGTTTCGTCTTCCACCGCCGCGCGGAAGAGGGAGCGCTCCGGGCTCCCCTGCAGGCTGCAATCGGGCCGTACGGCCTTCAGGGAAAGACCCCAGTGCGAGATGACATCTCTGATCGTCTCCGGGGAAGTCATGCGGTATGGGTTGCTCCTTTCCCGCGATCTTACTGGAAGTCATACCATTTGAACAGAGGCAATTGCATCATCAACCCATAACCAAAAGGGGCAACGCTTCCCCCGGTTGACGGTTGCCAAAGGAAGCCCCCGTGTGTTAGGAAAGGTGCCAGGCGTATACAGGTCTTGCCATTTCACCGTGCGGAAAGGACGTCCCGATGCATCTTGCCATGCTGCAGAGCCTGCTGGGTCTTGTCGTCTTTATCCTTATCGCCTGGGCCCTGTCCGAGAACCGCCGGGGCGTCAGCCCGCGGCTGATCGTCACCGGGCTCGTCCTGCAGTTTGTTCTGGCCCTGATCTTCCTGAAGATACCGGTCTTCCGCGATCTCTTTTTGCTGCTGAACCGGGCCGCCGAGGCCCTGGAGGAGGGGACCCGTGCCGGTACAACTTTTGTCTTCGGCTATCTGGGCGGCGGTCCCCTGCCCTTCAAGGAACCCTATCCCGGCGCGGCCTACATCTTCGCCTTCCGGGCCCTGCCGGTGATCATCGTGACCGGGGCCCTGACCACGCTCTTGTACTACTGGAAGATCATCCCCGTCCTGGTCCGGGCCTTTTCGGCGGTCCTCCAGCGTTCCATGGGGATCGGCGGGGCCCTGGGCGTGGGGTGCACGGCGAACATCTTCGCGGGGATGGTCGAATCGCCCCTCTTCATCCGGCCCTACCTTGTGTCCATGACGCGGAGCGAGATCTTCACCCTCATGACCTGCGGCATGGCGACCATCGCCGGGACCGTGCTCGTTCTCTACGCCGGGATTATCGGACCCGTCGTCCCGAACGCCCTGGGGCACATCATCTCCGCCTCCCTGATCAGCGCGCCCGCCTCCATCCTGATCGCCGGCGTCATGATCCCGGAGACGAAGGAACCCACGCTGGGGACCATCGCCCCGCCCGTGCAGATACGCAGTTCCATGGACGCCCTCGTCCAGGGAACGGCCTCCGGTTTGAACATATTCATCAATGTCGTGGCCCTGCTGATCGTCCTGGTGGCGCTGGTCAGTATGGTCAATCAGTTGTTGGGTCTGCTTCCGCAGATGGGAGGAACACCGATCACCCTGCAGGGCATCCTCGGCTGGATCATGAGCCCGCTGGTCTGGCTGGCGGGCGTCCCCTGGAGCGAGGCCCACACCGCGGGGAGTCTCATGGGGGTCAAGGTGGTGCTCAACGAGCTGCTGGCTTATCTGGACCTGGCCAAGCTGCCCACCGGGGCGCTCTCCGAGCGCAGCAACCTCATCATGACCTATGCCCTCTGCGGCTTCGCCAACATCGGCAGTCTGGGCATCCTCATCGCCGGGCTCTCGACCATCGTCCCCGCCCGGACCGCCGAGATCATCGCCCTGGGTCCCCGTTCCATCCTGGCCGGCGTCCTGACGACCCTGATGACCGGTGCCGTGATCGGGATACTGTACTGATGGGTCAGGGAGATCCTCGCCGGCAAGGGATGAATGCAGGGGCGCGGGCCCCCTGCGACCGGAATCAGCGGAAACAGGGGCAGTAAGGGCCCGGGCCGTAAAGAGTCCCGCTTGCAAACCATGCGTCACGGAAACAGTGGCCTCTTTTATTGACACAGAGATCGTAATCCGCGCACTCATAGCAGGCCGTGCCGAAAAATTTTTCTCTTGCAGGATACGCCATATCGATCACGGCCCGGGAATTCCAGATTTCCCGTAAGGTCTGGGTATTGAGATCGCCCACGATAAAAGGAGGCTCATGCGGCACCTGCTCGCAGAGCGTCGCCTTCCCCTCGGGCGTGATAAACATGGCGCTTCGGCCTCCTGAACAGACTCCCCTCTGCTTGAACCAGAATTCATTTTTTTCTTCTTGGTCCATTTCCTCGGGCGCTTTTAAACGAGAGTAATAAATACCGACACCTCTCTTCGCCCATTCCGGCTGCAATCGTTCCATCAGAGACTCCAGGTATTCCACCTCATCCGGTTTGAGAAGATACTTCGTGTTATCACGGTGATAGGATTTAAAGACCGGCGTTATCTTCATGTCGTTGATTCCAAGGCCGGCCAGCACGGAGATGGTATCCTCCGTTGTTCGTACGTTCAGCGACGTGATGATGGAATGCGTCCTGACAAAGAGCCCTGTTCGCTTGAGTCTCTTGATACTCTCGATCAGATTCTTGAGGTGCCCCTTTCTTCCGAACATACGGTCGGCAATCCGAGGGACACAGGAATCGATGCTTATCTGAAGATAATCGAGACCGGTGGCTGCCAATCTCTCGGCTTCGTCCTGCGTGAGATCGACCTTGGTTGAAACATCGACGACAAATCCCATGGTAAGCGCGGCGTCTATGATATCGATAAAGTCGCTCCTTACGAATCCGTCGCCTCCGCACAGATTGACCTGGTACACCCCTATCTCGCGCGCTTGTTCGAGTATTGCTCTATAACGATCGAGAGACAGCTCTTCTTCCTCCTCTCTCTTTTGACGGGGCGTATAGCAGTAGATGCAGTTAGTCTTGCAGCGCGATGTGATTTTCATGACAAGCGAGAGAGGCGCTTCAAGACGACTGTGGAGATTAATCGTGTCTGAAGAGATCAGGTAATCTTCGGGATTGAATGTCTTGGACGGATAGTACCCGTTTTCCGAAATGATCTCTCGCTTATTGTCGACAGACCGGATGAGATCTTCTATGAATTCCGAAGCCTGTGCGTGCGTCTGCTCAGTGAGGAGAGAAAAGGCATGGATGATCTGTCCCCAGCTTCTTTCGCCGTTGATCAAGGCAAGGGCCACCGCCTGAAAGGGATGAAGCACACTGTGCCTCATCCCCAGGTGAGGCGTATAGGAAAATACCACCTTGTCCGATTCCCTGCGGAGGTTCAGGAACCGGCTAAGCCGGGGCTTTTTGTCCAGATCGAGCATCGATCATACTGTTACACTTTTGAAGCACATGCATGGCAGACGCTCTGACTGCAATCACCGCCGCCGGACGCGTTGAGGCAACTGTTGCTGGAACAATCTCCGCCCCCTCCGTTACACAGGCAACTGTTGCTTTCACAGCTTCCGCCGCTGCCTGCTTCCGATTGGCAGTCAGTCCCGCGCCTTACCGCCCCAACCCCTGCTTCCTGAAAGATCAGGCCGACCTGTTTCATGGCCTGGCCGAGCTTGGAAAGAGCCTGTGCATCCTTTTTGTCCATCAGGGCATTGGTGTTTTTTTCAAACCACGCAAGATACTCTTTCATGTCCGCTCCTTTCGCTTCTCTCATTTGTGAGAAACAGCCGGTTATCACTATACCCCGCATTCCAATTAAGTCAAGCAAAAATAGACACTTTACTGGACTTGACCCGTGCGCATCACGGGGGTCACGGCATCGCCGGCACAGGGCTGCCTTCTATCTCCTCGACGCAATTTCGAGACGTTCCCCCTCGATGTGCGCGATCAGCACCATCAGATACTTGAACAGGTACTGGAGACGAGCGGTCATATCGATCGTCCGGGAACCAGCCCCCAGCTTCCTGATGGTGGCGATGCGCTCGTAGGCGTTGTTGATCAGCTTTTCCGTCGACCACCCCCGATACTTTTCGAACTCTTTCGCGTCCCCGTACGTATCCCGGTCGAGGGTTCTTTTTTGAATCGCGTTGAGATTCGTCCCCTCTTCACTCGCTTTTCGAAACTGCTCGTCCTCCAGCCCCGCAACGATAGCCGCGCTGTCGAGGTTCTCCGCAAGCCCCTCGCGGAGAAAGGAGAGATTCCGGGACAATTCGAGCACCACCCGATTCGTCGACGATCTCTGATCGCGGTATTTCCCGGACTCCCTGTCATAGATAGTGTAAAAATCCTGAACGATGCTCATCTTCTCACTCCCATCAACCCTCCGGCAGCGGCCCCAGTATGAGCCGCTGGGGATCGACCTGCGTCCTCAGGACCTCGAGCTCCCGGTCCGTCGGTTCCTCCGCGGGCCTCGCGCGGGAGATGTCGAGATCGAACCCCGTCGCCTCCGCGACCTTCCCGGGGGCGGTAAAAGAGTAGTACTCCGACAGGTACATCTCCCTGGTCGTCCCGTCGAATTTCATGACCCCGAGATTCGTGACGACCGCGAGCGGCCCCCCTCTCCTGAACCCGGCCTTCGCCCGGGAATCTCCTCCGTCGAGCCAGCCGGGGCTGGTGAAGTAATCAAGCTTCTCCACAAACCGCCGGGCCTCGTTTCTCATGAACACGATGACGCCGGACGCCAGGCTGGCCGCGTCGCAGGCCCCTCCCGAACCGGGAAACCGCTCGACGGGATTCTCGTAACTCCCCAGCTGCGTGGAATTCAGGTTGCCGTACCGGTCGATCTGGGCCGCCCCCAGAAAGGCGACGACATGCAGCTTCGGGTGGCCGAGAAAGCTCAGCGCCTCGGCCAGGCCCGTATTCATGGACGCCCCCGTCATCACCCGCGAGTCTCCCACGGCGAGCGGCAGTTCCTCCAGCGACGGATCGATCCCCCCCGTTTCGAAGAACACCACCGCCTCGGGGGCGTGTATCCGCTTCGCCACCGTCGCCGCGAGCATGCTGAGGCCGGTCCCGGCAAACAGGATATCCCCGTTCCGGACCAGTCGCCCCGCGCACAGCGCCATGATCTCATTTTCCGTGTACGGTTGCACGGCCCCTCTCCTCACCGCCTGTCCAGCCCGGGCGCGTACCCCCGCACGGGATCGGCCTTGATCCTCAGGAGATCTTCCTCCCCGTTCTTTTCCAGGTACTCCTCCTGCGTCTCGAAGGGATATACCCACTCATCGAGGTATCGCCGGAAGCGGTCGTCGTCCTGCGCCGCCTCCCTGAACAGATTGAGGTGCGCGGGGTCGTAGTCATAGAACTTGTAGCACGCGGTCGGGTGCGCGCCCAGGGGCGTGGGGATGATGGCATCGACCAGGAAGGGGGGCAGGCAGTTCTTCGAGGGGTCCCGCCGGATCTCCTCCGTGGAAACCACCTCTTCGCATGAAATCAACACATGCGTGGCGGCCCGCGCCTGCTCGATATCCGCGAAGGAAAGGCCCTCGATCCGGATCGTCCCGTCTTCCCCCGCGTACTGCGTGTGCAGGATGGTCACATCCGGGTGAAGCGGCGGCAGGGCGACGACATCGCCGCCTTCGAACGGGTCCTCGATGATCTTGAGCTTATGAGCGGGGACCTTCCCGGTCCCCCTGCTCTCCTCCGGAAAGCCCGAGATCCTGGTCACGTCCGTCGCGAGCCCGGACGTGGTCGCGATAAAGGGCAACCCCATGGCGCCCGCCAGGAAGCGCAGGGTCATGTGGTAGTTCGTGTAATCCTCCACCTCGATGGTCTTCTCCTTGAAGGCCTTCTTGAACCGGTACCCCGTCGGCGCAAAGCGGGCCACACCGCCGTAGGCCAGCTCGATCCTCCTCACGCATCCCGCGCCGATCAAGAGCTCCAGGGCCTGCCCCTGGGAGTGCACCACCAGGTAGAGGTCCTTCTTGTCCTGCCGGATGATCTCGCGGGTGATGCTCATCGGATTGCGGCTCACGGTGAACCCGCCGATGGAGATCTGATCCCCATCTTTGATGTAGGTCCGAACCGCTTCCGCGGTGGACATGAATTTACTGCCCGCCATCGTGAGAGTGCCTTTCAAGACAACCGAAGATATTCTATATGAAGCGGTTTTGCAATACGGGGAATGCCTCCTTCATCTCTCTGTATCCCGCGTGATCGGCAGTTCGAGCCTCTCGTCTGCCAGGGAGATATGCCGCGCCCCGTGGCTGTGGTTGATGTACTGGAACGCCCACCGGAAGAGGACGATGAGCTTGTTCTCGTAGTGGATGAGGAGGGCGAGGTGCACGAACAGCCAGAGAAGCCAGGCGAAGCGCCCGCCGAAACGCCATCTCCCGATCGTGCCCACCGCCGCGTTGCGGCCGATGACGGCCAGCACCCCCTTGTCGAAATACCGGAACGGCTTTGCCTCACTTTTCCCCGAGATGCGGTCCCGTATCGTCCGCGCCGCGTATCGGCCCTGCTGCGTGGCCACCGGCGCCAGACCGGGCAGCACCTCGCCTTTATCGGTCTCGAAATGGGCCATGTCGCCGATCACGAATATCTCGGGGTACCCTTCGATCGTCAAATCCCCTCTGACAAAGATCCTCCCCTGCCGGTCCGTCCGGGCGCTTGTCCTCGCCGCGAGGCGATCCCCCAGCCCGGCGGCCCTGACCCCGGTCGCCCACAGCACCGTCCGCGCCGGGATGAATTCCTCCGTGGCCTCACGCTCGATACGGATGCCGCTCTCTTCGATATCCACGAGCCGCGTTTTCACCATCGTCGTAACACCAAGCCTGCCAAGCGACTCCTCGGCCCTCGCGGAAAGCTCTTCCGGAAAGCCGGGCAGAATCCTGTCGGCGCCGTCGATCAGCATGATCCGGGCCGTCTCCGCCCGGATCGATCGGAATTCCCCCTTCAGGGTGTGCCGCGCGATCTCGGCGAGCATCCCGGACAGCTCTATCCCCGTGGCCCCGGCTCCGATGACCGCGAACGTGAGCCACTGCTCCCGCAGGTCAGGGTCGGTCTCCCGCTCCGCGATCTCGAAGGCCATGAAGACCTTCTGGCGTATATCAGCTGAATCCTCGACGGTCTTCAACCCCGGCGCGTGTCTGGCCCATTCGTCGTTGCCGAAATAGTGGTTTCGCATCCCCGCGGCCACGATCAGGGTGTCGTAGGAGACCTCGCCGTCGGTGAGGATCACGCGTCTCCCCGCCGGGTCGATGTCCGTGACCTCGCCGAGGAGGACCGTCGCGTTCTTCTGACGGCGCAGGATATGCCGCAGCGGCGAGGTGATCTCGGACGGGCAGAGCAGCCCCGTCGCCGCCTGGTAGAGCAAAGGCTGAAAGAGGTGAAAATTCCGCTTGTCGATCAGGGTAACGTCACCGTCCATGCCGCCGAGCGCCCTGGCGGCGGTCAGCCCCCCGAATCCTCCCCCTATGATAACGGTATGGTGCCGATCATGCGTCATCGATTCCTCAAGCCTTAATAGGGCATCGTCTCTATTTATAATTATTTGTATATTTTAAAATGCCGCTTATCGATTTTATTGCTTGCACCAGAGATCCTTCTGCTTTAGAGAATTGCAAATCAGAAAAATATCTTTGTAAAACCAATAAATCCCACCAGTTTAGTCTCGATAAATCTTCTTCAACAAATAGTGGTTTTGTTTTTATTGTATCTTCAGCCTTCGTGTCCTTAACTTCTGCACACACTTGATTTTGTTCATTTACGTACATTCTACAACATCTTACGTATCTTGACGGCCAAATAGGATATTTAACATCTTGAATATCCGGAGGATTGCCTATAAAAATGACTAAAATAATATCCTGGAACATCCTTACTTGATTGATCACCTCTCTTAAAATATTGCTATCCCAACCCCAACGGTATTTCACTTCAACAATAAATTTATGCGCGAGATCTTGATCAAGAATACAAAAATCCGGCAAGAACCTGACCGCATCGGAGAAATCCAATTTCTTATATGCTTCTTTGTCCAAATACGTTATCTCCCTGATCACGGCTTCGATACCGAATGGAATGACGTGATATCCACAGTCCTCCAGGAGACATTTAAAAACTCCCTGACTCAGCTCCCTTTTCAATCTATTGCCAAAATCCATAGCTAGTTGCCTGCTTTCCCTAACGTGCGATCAGAAGGATATCCCCCAATTTTTGAGTCCGTCCCACCTTTTTCATAAAAAGAAGGAGATACCCGATTTCCTCAGAATTTTTATAAATACTCTCTCAAAAGTTCATAAGAAGTCTTATCTTCAATATAAGGATTATTCAAACCTTTGACGTGAAAATTAGTCGTAAAAACATTTCTAACCATTTCAATTTCTCTTTTTGTCATACCTTTGGCAGTACCAAATATTTGCCAGTCTTCATTAATAATCCCCGGAAATCCTATAGCTTCGAGATTCTCTTTGGCATACCCGAAACCCAAAAAAAATATTCTCTTAACCCCTGAAATAATCGTTTCTACTTCCTCTTTCAAATCTTTTGCCCTTTCGCCGATAATGCGAATTCCTTGCGATAGCTTTAGGATAGTTTGAAAATCAAAGTTTTCGCGATATTCTCTACCCCCATGCCAAGGCAATTTGTCTACTTTTCCATAAACATGAACCACGGGAAAAGGTATGAAGTCATTTTTGTTTATCGATAGTTCAAATTCCTCTTGTATCCCTGAAAAAGCATTCAAAAACCTTGAATATAAGAAATACTCAAATGATCGATCATAATTGAATGTGATAAATGCTAATTTATTTTCTTTAAAGTATTTATAATCATCAGGGTTTTTAAAGGATGAAATCATACGATTGAATAATAGTTTGTACCAATTCTGACCTTGGAGCCCCGTGGCAGCGTGATCATGAAAGTTGCTGGATTGTTCACTTCTAAGAATGGAAAGGGTAATTGCTATTTTTCCATAGTACGAATAGAAAGGATTAAGTGCTAAAAATTTATCAATTGATTCTACACTAGAGTCTCTAAATACATCTACAAAAGCTTTTGCTTCTCTTAAATGCCTTTCCTTATCGAAAGCTGTTATAGCCGGATCTTTTTTAAGTAGTCTGTCGAATTGCTCATAAAAGCCAGTAATAATTTGAGCTCTAAGCTGTGGGCCTGTAGGGTAGCCGTAAGGATTACTACCACCTGCACCGATAATTAATAGTGTAGGGATATCAATCATAAACCCCCCATATTAAATTGTGATAAAAATGATGCCGCAATATTGTTGTTGAGCAGAGGAAATGTATGTTTGCGTAAATCAACCGCAAAACACAAAAGCCCCATCTCTCTTTGAGAAACAGGGCTTTCGATGATCAGGCCATAATCCCCCCGGTTATAGTTGTTCACACGCCTATGACAGGAACCCTCTGCACGATGTCATTTCGAGGAGCACACGCGACGAGCTATAGTCCCCGAAAGGGGGAAATCTATGAGCTCTTACTCTGTCAAAGATTTCTCATCCCGATACATCGGGATTCGAAATGACGGAACGGGCCGTTATGCAAAGGTCGCGACACCTTCAAGATGCTAACCTATTAACTCCCCTATGGTATCTTGTCAAGGGATATTCCCGCGTGTGTCCTGCGGGGCCAAACATTCACGGTCAGGTCTCGACACGCAGCGATCGCTTCGATCTCTCCCAAC
>ENA-ORXD01003056-ORXD01003056.1-sediment-metagenome-genome-assembly--contig:-NODE-3056-length-10105-cov-3.672617_pt1 | contig 10105 bp, 9 predicted proteins | sample MGYA00237862_ERZ511471 | MGnify/ENA metagenome assembly ERZ511471 | reverse complement strand
GTTTCGATCAAACGCGTCGAACTGGCCTGGTGGGGATACGAGGTCATCGGAATCGCACCGCTTCTCCGTCACCTGAACGCAAACGGCATGATCATGATGGACGACTACACCAACTACGGCATGTCGGCGCGATTCAAGGCCGCGGCCATGGGGATCCCCTTCGTCCCGACGCGGGACCACGGCGGCTCCGACATGGAGCTCGTCAACCGGGGCCGGATGGTGGAGTGCCCCTTCACGGAGAAGAACGTCTATCTCGTCCCCGCCTGCCACCCCGACCTCGGCATCGTGCACGTGACGGCGGCCGACATCTACGGCAACAGCCGGATCTTCGGCGCGCACTGCACCTGCCCCGAGATCGCCATGGCGGCCACCCACGCGATCGTGACGACCGAGCGGATCATTCCCAACGAGAACATCCGGACGTACCCCAACCTGACGGAGATCCCCTACGCCACCGTCGACGCCCTCGTCGAGCAGCCCTACGGGGCCTACCCCGGCGCTTCCTACGGGTACTACTGGTTCGACATGGACCACATCAAGATGTTCCGGGGGATCTGCGACGAATTCCGCAAGACGGGGAAGAAGGACGCGTTGAAGAAGTACTTTGACGAGTACATCTTCGGCTGCGAGACCTACGACGATTTCCTCGCCAAGGTGGGCTACAAGAAGCTCCGGGAGTTGAGGGACATGGACGGCGGTCAGCCCATCATCCTTTCGTAAACCATTCCACCCAGATCGAAGCCAAGGAGGATCGTTGTATGCCTGAATATACTCCGTTTGAAATGATCGCCTACACGGGGTCCAGAGTTCTGGAAGACGAAAAGATCGTGTTCGTGGGAACGGGCCTTCCCATCATCGCGTCGATGCACGCGCAGCTCACGCACGCCCCGGGCCTGTCGATGATCTTCGAATCGGGGCCGTTGAGCCCTGTCCTGGAAATGGGGATGCCCCTGTCGGTCGGCGACACCCGGGCCTGCCGCAAGGCGTGCTATCTGAAAGGCCTGAGTGCCGTGTTCGAGCTGACCCAGAGGGGGTACTCCGACTACGCCTTCATCGGCGGCGCCCAGATCGACATGTACGGAAACGTGAACTCCACCTTCGAGGGCGGGACCTACACCGAATCGCAGACCCGGTTTCCCGGGAGCGGCGGCGCGGGAGCCATGGCGGCGAACTGCGAAAAGTCCATCATCATCATGGCGCTGGAAAAACGGCGGTTCTCCAACAAGCTGGAATTCGTGACCAGCATCGGTTACGGGGACGGCTCCCCCGATTACCGGGAGAAGGCGGGGGTCATGGGTTCCGGCCCCTACCGGGTCATCACCAACGAGGCCCTCTTCGGGTTCGATGAGAAGACGAAGAGGATGATGCTCCTGGAAATGGCCCCTGGAAGGACGAAGGAGCAGATCCAGGCGAAGGTCTCCTTCGAGCTTCTTTTCTCACCCGATCTCAAGGTCATGGCGGAGCCGACCAGCGAGGACCTGGCCCTTCTCCGCGAGAAGTGCGACCCCGACGGGTACTTCCTCGCCAGGAAAGTGAAGTAGAAATCGACCCTCGGGTCGTTGTGAAAAAAGCCGGGACGTCCGTCCCGGCTTTTTTATTCGTTCTGTTCGAAGGAAAAGCTTTTTTCCCTGAAAAGGCGCAGGCAGGCGTCCACCGCGGGCCGGGAATAGAGGATTCCCCGGTTCTTCTCGATTTCCCCCAGGGCGGCCCCGATACCCAGGGAGGGACGGTAGGGCCGGTGGGAGGACATCGCTTCCACCACGTCCGCCACGGCGATGACTTCCGATTCCGGCAGGATCTCGCCTTCCTGAAGCCCCCCGGGATAGCCCGACCCGTTCATCTTCTCATGGTGCTCGAGGACCATCCGGGCAATTGGCCAGGGGAAGGGGATGTGCCGCAGGATCTCGAACCCGACTTCGCTGTGAAGCTTGATCATGCCCATCTCGATTGCCGTGAGCCTCCCCGGTTTCGTGAGAATCTCCGTGGGGACGTTGATCTTTCCGACGTCGTGGACCAGGGCCGCCAGCCGGATGGCGTGGATTTTCGCTTCCTCCATGCCCATCTCTCCGGCGATGGCGCAGGCCAGCTTCGCCACCCGCCGCTGATGGCCCGCCGTGTAAGGGTCCCGGACCTCCAGGGCCGATGCGAGGGAGGCCACCGTTTCCTCGAGGGTGCGGCCGAGTTCCTTGAGGCTTTGCTTCAGGGCCTCGTCGGCCCTCTGGTGCTCCGTCATGTCGTGGGAGACGACGACGGCGTGCGTGACTTCGTTCCGCTCATTCCGGTAGGGGCAATAGGTGACGTTGAAATAGCGCATTCCAAGGGCCGGGAACTGGAACCATGCCTGGTAGTTGATCTCCTCTCCCGCCAGGCAGCGGTCGATGAAGGCCCTGATGATCCCGTTGAAGGACGCTTCGCCCCATATGGCCGTCACGGTTTTCCCGGCGACGTCCTCCCTCTTCAGGCGGTGGGCCTTGGCGTAGGCCTCGTTGACCGCTTCGTAGACATAGTCCCGGTTGATCAGGGTCATGAGGTCCTTCGACGCATTGGCGATGAACTCGTACTGCCGCCATACCTCCTTCACCCGGTTCCGTTCCGTCACGTCCCGGCCGATCCCCCGGAATCCCGCCGGCTGTCCCCGGTCATCCAGAATGAGGGAGGCCGTCAGTTCGAGAACCCTCTTTCCGCCGCCGCGCCCGATGAAATCGTAATCGCTGACTTCCGCCGGCTGGCCTGTTTTGAAGATCTTCCGGAAGACTTCGGAGAGCCGCTTCGCCGTTCCCGGGGGGGCGTACTGAAGGCTGTTCTTTCCGGTCAGTTCCCCTTCACCCAGTCCGGCCATTTCCCGGGCCGCCCGGTTGACGAAGGTGAAGTTTCCCCTGAGGTCCACTTCGAAGCAGGCCTCCTCGATGCCGTCCAGGAGGTTCCGGATATCGGCACCGTTCCGCTGGCCGCCGTCATTCTCATTGATTTTTTCGGTCATTTCCTGAATCCGTTCTTCGTTCCGTCCTGACGCCTGAAGGCGGAATCCTCACGGCTTTGCCCTGGGATTCACCTCGCGGATGATCTTTTCCAGGTATTCCCGGGGGATCATCCGCTCGATGTCCTCCGGACCCGTTTCCAGAACCTCGCAGTAGGCGTGCACGAATCCCTCGTACATGCTGACGAGGTTCGAGAGCCCGCCGTCATCGACCCCCTGGATCAGGCCGTCCCTGAGGGTCGTCGTGATGAATTCGTCCTCTTGAAGCCGAAGGGAGGACCCCTTCAGGATCTCTTCGTAATCGAAAGGGTCGGCGGCCTCGTTCCTCTGGAGCGACGCAAGCTGGCAGAAGACGAGGTAGCAGTATTTCAGCCGTTCCATGATTTCTTCTTCCGGGAGCAAGGGAATCCTCCTCAGGTCCTCACCAGGCGTTTCCCCAGCCGGGAGGGGTCGAAACAGTAGACTTCCGCCCCCGGCACGATCACCCGCACCGTGGGGATGCCCGTTTCCTCCGCCGTCAGGTCCACGACGACGGCCCGGGAGAATCCCGATTCCCGGAGCTTTCCGAGGGTCGTCTTGATGTCCGTGAGGATGTCGTTGCTGTATCGGGACTCGACGGCGTCCAGGCTCTTCGCCGCGTCGGCGTAGAAGCGCCAGTCGCCGTCCATCATGGTATCCGACAGGTAATTCGCCTCGATGGGATTGGCGCCGGTGAACCCGAATTTCTGGAAGTAAAGCCCCCGTGTCGTGGCGATCTCCAGGACCGCCCGGGCAAGGGCCACCTTCGGATCCAGGTGGCTTCCGAATCCGTCCACGGGGTCGAGGTGCCGGTGGAGCAGATCCCGGGAGAAGGCGGCGATGACGGGAACGCCGAGGTCGGAGGTGATGTCCTTCGCGACGACTTCAATGTCCGCATCGATGAAGCGCTCCACGATCCCCGCGAGGAACCGGTTCTCCGCCGCGTCGGTGAGGTAGAGGGCCTCCCCGGGGTCCTCGTTGTACTTGGCGATGCTCCAGGCGTCCCGCTCGATGACTTCGGTCAGGGCGTGAAAGACCGCCTCCTCGAGGGTGTTTCCCGAGGCGATCCCGTTCGTGTGGGTGGCGAAGAGGGGGCAGGCGTCCTCGTGGAAGGGGTGGTAGACCGCCGCGGCGGGAACGAGGGTTTTCTTCCTGGAGAGAAGGTCGATCCCCCCGATCCAGCAGATTTCCCGGGAGGGGGCGTATTCACTGCCCCTGGGGAGAATCAGGTCTTCCGGCGGGACGATCTCGTGCCGCTTTGAAAGTTTGTCGAAACTGCCCCGGATGAGCCGGGATTCGCAGGAGGGCCGGAATTCGGACGAAAAGCGTTCCACCGACTCCATGGTCAGGGACACCCGGGCCTGGACGGGGCTTGTGCCCTTTCCCGTGTGGTCCGTCCGGGAGCCGTCGGGCCGGATCCGGTGGCACGTGAAAACGGGGATCCCGATACGGTCCAGACCGGTGATGTCCTGGAAATCCCGCATGCCGAGGACAGACGTCATGGTTTCCACGAACCGGCGGGTTTCCTCGGGCGTTTTCGACCGGTGGGTTTCCTTGATGTAGGTTTTCGGGCAGGATTTGAGGCGGATCTTCAAAAAATCCTCCTTGCGCTTTACGGCGCCAATGCGGCAGTCCGTTTACGCGGACCCGCTCCGGCGAGCGCTTCCCGGCAGTCATGCACGGCCGCCCGCCCGATTCGGGCGCACGGTAATTTCACGAATCTATACTGAAAAAAAGGGGAGTTGTAAAGAAAACTTACTGCCGGCCGGCGGCGGGACGGACGACTCGTTGACATTTTCCGCGCCTGCCGCTAAGGTGTGAAGCTGTTTGAGAAACATGAAAGTGAGGACGCTCCGCCATGGACTGGATGGTGAAAACGCAGGCCCCCGAGAAGGTGAAGGCACCGGCCGTTCTGGTCGCCGTCTTCGAGGGGGCGGCGGCCCTGGAAGGGGACGCGGCGGGAATCGACGCGGCGCTCGAGGGAACCCTGAAGGAACGGCTGGCAGGGGAGGGATTCAAGGGAAAACCCCGCGAGGTCGCGCTTCTGGACTCCCGGGGGACGGTCCCGTCCCCGCGGATCGCCGTCTTCGGCCTGGGAAAAAAGAAGGAGTTCCACACCGATCGGGTCCGGGAAGGGGTTGCGAAGACACTCCGGTTACTCCGGGATCGCGGTGTCGCCTCGGCGGCGGTCTCCCTCGACGTGGGCGCCGTGTCCGCATCCCCCGGGGAAATCGCCGAAGCGACGATGGAGGGGGCCTTCCTCGGCCTTTACCGCTTCGACCGGTTCAAAACAGGGGACGAAGAGGCACGGAAGGAATGGACGCGCCTGGTCTTCCTCGGGACGCGGAAGGAAAAGACGAAAATCGAGGAGGCCCTGAAAAGGGCGGAGGCCGTCTCGAAGGCCGTTCTCTTCGCCAGGGATCTCGTGTGCACCCCGGCGAACGGGATGTACCCGAAGGACCTTGCGGCGGCCGCGACGGACATGGCGGAAGGACGGCCCCTGAAGGTCACGGCTCTCGACGAAAAGGCCCTCGAGGAACTCGGCATGAACGCCTTCCTTTCCGTGGCGAGAGGCTCCGACCAGCCGCCCAGGCTCATCGTCGTGGAGTACCGGGGAGGGGGCGCAAAGGAGAAACCGGTGGTCCTCGTGGGGAAGGGGATCACCTTCGACAGCGGAGGGATCAGCCTGAAGCCGGCGGATCGGATGCACGAGATGAAGGGCGACATGGCCGGCGGGGCGGCGGTCCTCGCGGCGATCCGGGCGGCGGCGGACCTCGGCCTTCCCCTGAACCTGGTCGCCGTCGTTCCCGCCACGGAGAACCTCCCCGGCGGGAGGGCCACCCGCCCGGGGGATGTGGTGAAATCGCTCTCGGGAAAAACCATCGAAATCATCAATACCGATGCCGAGGGAAGACTTCTTCTGGCGGACGCCCTGACCTACGCCGGGAAATTCGAACCGGCGGCGCTCATCGACACAGCGACCCTGACGGGGGCCTGCGTCGTCGCCCTGGGGCCGGACGTGGCGGGTCTCTTCGCCAACGACCGGGGCCTGGCGGAAAAGATTCTGAAGGCATCGGAGAAAACGGCCGAAACCGTCTGGGAACTCCCCCTGCACAAGAGCTACGGAGAGCGCCTGAAAAGCGACGTGGCGGACATGAAGAACACCGGGGGGAGGGAAGGGGGTGCCATCACGGCGGCCCTTTTCCTGGAGCGGTTCGCCGGGAATTTCCCGTGGGCCCACCTGGACATCGCCGGTCCCGCCTTTTCGACGAAGGGCAGGCCCTATGTTCCCAAGGGGGGTACGGGTTTTGCCGTGAGGCTTCTCGTGGAAGTTCTCCGCTCGTGGAAAGCCGCTCCGAAGACCTCCTCCGGACCGAAAGCCTGACGGGAGCGCCATGGAACCCCTCCTGGAAATCCGGGACCTGAAGACCTATTTCGACACCCGGGAGGGCATCGTCCGCGCCGTGGACGGCGTGAGCCTCTCCCTCGCCCGGGGGGACACCCTCGGCGTCGTCGGAGAATCGGGCTGCGGAAAGACGGTCCTTTCCCTTTCCGTCATGCGCCTCGTGCCCGTCCCGCCGGGGAGGTACGCCGGGGGACGGATTCTCTTCGAGGGGCGGGATCTCCTGGAACTGGACGAGAAACGGATGCGGGACATCCGGGGTAAGGACATTTCCATGATCTTCCAGGAACCCATGACGGCCCTCAACCCCGTGCTTTCCGTGGGCGACCAGATCGGGGAGGTGTTCCGGGTCCACCAGGGAATGTCCCGGAAGGAAGCCCTCCGGGAGGCCCTGGAAATGCTGCGGCTCGTCCGGATCCCCTCGCCGGAGGAGCGGTTGTCCGACTATCCCCATCAGTTGAGTGGCGGCATGCGCCAGCGGGTCATGATCGCCATGGCCCTGGCCTGCAGGCCCCGGCTCATGCTGGCCGACGAGCCCACCACGGCCCTCGACGTGACCGTCCAGGCCCAGATTCTCGACCTCGTCGGGAAGCTGAAGGAGGAGACGGGGACCTCCGTCCTCCTCATCACCCACGATCTGGGGGTCGTGGCCGAATCGGCGGAGCACGCCGCCATCATGTACGCCGGCCGGATCGTCGAGTACGGGACTGTCCGGAGTCTTTACGCCCGGCCCTTTCATCCTTACACCGCGGGACTCCTGGCATCGGTGCCCCGGATTGCCGGCGGCGGAAAGAGCCGCCTCTCCGTGATTCCTGGAACCGTGCCGGACCTCTTCGACCTTCCCCCGGGATGCCGTTTCCGGGACCGCTGTCCCAGCCCCCTGCGGCGCTGCGGGGAGGAGGAACCGGAACTGGTGGAGCTGGAGGAGGGTCACTTCGTCAGCTGCTGGAGGGAGCCGTGAGCGCCGGCAGGGCCGAAGGGCCCGCGGGAGAGCCCCTTCTCGAGATGCGGGGCATAAAGAAGCATTTCGTCCTGGGAAGGGGGTTCGCGGCGGACAGGAAACTGGTCCGGGCCGTGGACGGCGTCGATCTCACCCTCAGGAGGGGAGAGACCCTCGGCCTCGTCGGGGAAAGCGGCTGCGGGAAGACCACCCTGGGACGCCTCGTCGTGCGCCTCGAGGCGCCTACGGAAGGGACGATCCGGCTTTTCGGGAGGGACATCGGCTCCCTGGCGGGAAAGGAGCTGAAGGAGTTCCGGAGGAAGGTCCAGTTCGTTTTTCAGGACCCCTACACCTCCCTGAATCCCCGGATGAGCGCACGGTCCATCGTCGGGGAATCCCTGGCCGTCCACGGCATGTCCGCCGGGAGGGAACGGGAGGAACGGGTGGCCGGGCTCCTCGAGATGGTGGGGCTGAACCGGAACCAGGCCGACCGGTACCCCCACGAATTCAGCGGCGGCCAGCGTCAGCGGATCGGAATCGCCCGGGCCATCTCCCTGGAACCTGAACTCATCGTGGCCGACGAACCCGTCTCGGCCCTCGACGTCTCCGTCCAGGCCCAGATCCTGAACCTCCTCCGGGGGCTTCAGGACAGGCTGGGGCTCACCTACCTCTTCATCAGCCACGACCTCGCCGTCGTAGGGTACATGAGCGACCGGATCGCTGTCATGTACCTGGGGAAGATCGTCGAGCTGGCCGACGCGGAAGCCCTTTTCCAGGGGCCGCTCCACCCTTACGGGGAGGCCCTTCTGTCGGCCATCCCCGTGCCGGACCCGGAGATCCGGAGGGAGCGGGTGCTTCTCGGCGGCGACATGCCGAGCCCCATCGATCCGCCGCCGGGATGCGCGTTCCATCCCCGCTGCCCCTACCGGTTTGAGCCGTGCGACAAGGTCGTCCCGCCGCTCCGGGACCCGGGAACGGGGCGGCTGGTGGCCTGCCACCTGCGGAATCCCGTCCCGAACAATCAGTGAACCAGACGAATGAGGTGCGACATGAATTCTTATGTCCTGATCTTCACGACCACCGGCACCAGGGAGGACGCCGACCGGATTGCCGGGAGCCTCGTGGAGCGGTGTCTTGCCGCCTGTGTCCAGGTCTCCGGCCCCGTAGCGAGCACCTACCGGTGGAAAGGAAAGGTGGAAAAGGCGGAGGAATGGCTCTGTTCAATCAAGACGGACCGGGATCTGTACGGTGAGGTGGAACGGGCCATCCGGGAACTTCACCCCTACGAGGTGCCGGAGATCTTCGCCGTTCCCTTCGTCGAGGGAAGCACCGATTATCTCGGCTGGCTCTCCGGCCAGTTGAAGACGTCCGGCCGGGAGGAGGAAAGGGCGGAATGACACGGCCCCTGGAAGGCGTTTTCGTCCTGGACCTGGCCCAGCTCCTTCCCGGGTCGCTTTGCACCCAGATGCTGGGGGACCTGGGGGCGCAGGTCGTCAAGGTGGAATCCCCCGGGACGGGGGACGGCTTCCGCCATGCGCCCCCCCTCGTTGACGGGATGGGCACTTACTTCGCCATTCTGAACCGGAACAAGAAGGGGATGACCCTGAACCTGAAGGACTCCCGGGGGCGGGAGATCCTCATGAAGCTCGCCGCGAAGGCGGACGTCCTCGTCGAGTCCATGAACCCGGGGATGACGGAAGCCCTTGGGATCGACTACGGGAAGGTGAGGGAAGTCAACGGAAGGATCGTGTACTGCTCCCTGACGGGGTTCGGGCAGGAAGGTCCCTACCGGAACCGGCCGGCCCACGATATCGATTTCCTCGCCTTTTCGGGGATACTCTCATTAATCGGGACAAAAGGGGGCCCCCCTGCCGTCCCGGCGGTCCAGATTGCGGGAACGGGGGCGGGTCTCACGGCCGCCCTGGGGATCCTGGCGGCCCTTGCGGGCCGGGGGGCGACGGGGGACGGCCGGTACCTGGACGTGGCCGTCCTGGACAGCCTGACACCCTTTCTCGGTCTCGTCATGTCCCAGTTCATGGCGGGGCTTCCGGGGATCAATAGGGGGGAGACCCTTGTCGGCGGGGGCTATGCCTTTTACAACGTCTACGAGACGAAGGACGGGAAATACCTCGCCCTGGGCTGCCTGGAGGAAAAATTCTGGCAGGAGTTCTGCAGGGTCGTGGAAAGGGAGGATCTCGGGCGGGAGCACATTGTTCCGAGCCCCAGGAGGGAGGAGATCGTCAAGGAAGTCCGGGCGATCATGAAGGAGAGGACCCGGGAGGAGTGGACCGCCTTCCTCGGGAACCATCGGATCTGCTTTTCCCCGGTGAATTCTCTCGGGGAGGCCCTGGAGGACCCCCAGGTCCGTTTCCGGGAGCTGTGGTACACCCTCGAACGCCCGGGGGGGGCGAAGATCCCCCAGCAGTCCTTTCCTGTACGCTTTTCCGGGGAGCCATCCTCGACCCCGCTTCCTCCGCCGCGCCTCGGCGAGCACACGGCGGAGATCCTCGCCGGTCTTGGGTACGGGGAAGGGGAGATCGCGGTCCTGGAGAAGGATGGGGTCATATGAAAAAAATCCTTGACGCCGGGGAGGAAAGACATTAAAAGGCGGTTTTCCGGCGCGTGATCGCGCCTTGCATTTGGAGGCCCGGTCTGGTATAAGCATCTTCCGGCTTTCGAAGCTGCAAATGAGCGCCCGTAGCTCAGCTGGATAGAGTGGCAGACTTCGAATCTGTTGGTCGTAGGTTCGACTCCTACCGGGCGCACC
>ENA-ORXD01003052-ORXD01003052.1-sediment-metagenome-genome-assembly--contig:-NODE-3052-length-10111-cov-3.420670_pt1 | contig 10111 bp, 14 predicted proteins | sample MGYA00237862_ERZ511471 | MGnify/ENA metagenome assembly ERZ511471 | reverse complement strand
CGCTCCTACATCCGGCGCTACCTCCCGGAGACCCCGGTTGCGCTCATGACGCTGGTCCACCGCTGGCAGGGCTTCATGACGCCGCTGAGGAACCCCATAGGAATCGAGGGGATCGCCGACCTGACCCGCCCGGACGTCCTGTTCGTCAACCGCCAGGCCGGCTCCGGCACCCGCATCCTCCTCGACCATGAGCTGGTCAAGGCCGGCATCTCGCCGGAGCGGGTCGCCGGCTACCGGAACGAGGAGTACACCCACATGAACGTGGCGATGGCCGTGGCTTCCGGAGCGGCAGACACGGGCCTCGGGATCCGCGCGGCGGCGGCGGCGCTCTCGCTCGCCTTCATCCCCGTCGTTCGGGAACGGTACGACCTGGTCATCCCCGAGGCGTTCCTCGGGGACGAAAAGATCCGCCTCCTGCTGGAGATCATCCGCTCCGACGCTTTCAAGGCGCAGGTCATGGCCCTGGGCGGCTACGAGGTCCAGGAGACGGGAAACCGGGTCGATCCAGGCTGAGCGCCGGGTACGATCCCGCAGAATATGCAGGGTCCCACCCTCGTTCCGGCCGGCAGGAGGATCCATGTGCCGAATATTTTCCACAGGCGACGCCGGACCGCATCAGCCGACGCCGTCCAAAAATTGGAATTTCCCGGGGAGGAGGGGGAAAGCGCTTGCGGCGCTCTGGAGCTTCTGCCTGATCGCGCCGGTTCCGGGCTGCGGCGCCGAGAGCCCGCCCCGGGATCCCTATCTCGCCCTGCGGGAGCGGATGGTCGCGGAACAGATCGAGGCGCGGGGAATCCGCGAAGAGCGGGTTCTGCGGGCCATGAGAAGGGTTCAGCGCCATCGGTTCGTCCCTGAAAAATACCGCGACCTGGCCTATGAAGACCGCCCTCTGCCGATCGGCGAAGGCCAAACGATCTCGCAGCCCTATATTGTGGCCCTGATGACGCAGCTGATCCAGCCGAATTCCGCGATGAAGGTGCTCGAGATCGGAACCGGTTCAGGATATCAGGCTGCCGTTCTGGCCGAATTGTGCAGAAGCGTCTTCACCATCGAAATCGTGGAGAAGCTCGGAAGGGGGGCGGAACAGATCCTCTCGGAGCAGTACCGGAACGTCCATGTCCGGATCGGGGATGGCTACAAGGGTTGGATCGAGGAGGCGCCCTTTGATGCGATCCTCGTCACCTGCTCCCCGACAAGCGTGCCTCGGCCTCTGGTGGATCAGCTCAGGACGGGCGGGAAAATGGTCATCCCCGTCGGACAAGCCCACGCCCAGGAGCTGGTTCTCCTGACCAAGACCGAGGGTCAACTGAAGCAGGAAGCGATCATCCCCGTGCGTTTCGTCCCGATGGTCGATTCCCGGGGCAAGACCTATTGAAATCTCAGTCTGTAAGTACCTGAAAATTTTGGTTACTAAAAAAGCCCCCTTTACAGGAGGCTTTTTTTTCAAAATGAAGATCCGGTCTTAAAGTTTGCGGACATTCTCCGCAGCGGGACCTTTTTGGCCGGCGACCACATCAAAGCTGACCCGATCCCCTTCGGCCAGGGATTTGAAACCTTCCCCCTGGATCGCGGAATGATGAACGAACAGATCCTTGCCGCCTTCCTGCTGGATGAAACCAAACCCCTTTGAATCATTGAACCACTTCACTGTTCCTTCCGACATCTCTAACCCTCCTTCGTATTGGATTCCTTTCGGGAACCCCTTGTAATGCCGCCGAACGATTCGGCTGCCGATCTGCGTGCGCAATAAACGCACTTCCTCTTCGATTCGTTGTCCTATTTCTTGGCCAGAACTTCAATCCCTGCGACACAGGCACGAGACACACTATGATCGGCCTTTTCCTGCCCAGGCATTTTATCCCAGCCCCCATTTTCAATGAGTTCATATCTCTTCCAGCTATCCATTCCCTCAAATTCTTTCAGCTTCTCCTGGTGGGCCGGATCCTTCATAAATTGGGCGACGCAGATCGCCGCCTGACTCGCCAAGACCGCCTCATCGCTAATCTTCTGGGTGGTGCTGGCCGTCGCCCAGCCGCCCCATGTAAAGCCGATGATCATTGCGATGATTGCCCCACTGATGAGCCACCAAAGTCCACTCTTAACCTTGATTTTCATTTCCGCAATCATATCCTTCATTTCCGCCTTCATCAACACTCCCTCCTTCATTTTGGTGCTTGGGAACTCCGGGGCATTCTTGCCTGTTTTGACAATCTCAGAGTCCGCGTTTCTAAAGACATTGACGATAAATCGACCTATAGGTTCTCTATCGCCGACGGCCGCTTGTGGCGAATCCAATGAATATTCAACACCCAAATCTTTTCCATCCAAAAAACAAAAAGCCCCGTCACATTGCAATGTGACAGGGCTGGGAGATTCTTTTTTCGCTCCCCTATATGGGAAGTTACCAGTATTCGTTTGTCGGTCAACCACACTGTTAGTTGTAGCCTACACCCATTTCCAGCAAAGTCAAGGGATATTATCCAGCGGGTTATCCGGGCGATGGATTTCACGTTCGCCGGAAATGGGTTGCAATCGGGGAAAAGATGGCATATGGACCAGTGATGCCTCTGCCTTGGCGCAGCGGCTTGTCCATACCGAATCAACCAGGAGGCTTCCCATGAAAATCTGCGACTACCGAGCTGTCCCCTTCACGGAACCGTTGACCGGCGTCAAAAAGCGGGTCGTCATCGGCCCGGAGGACGGGGCGCAGAACTTCATCCTGCGGGTCTTCGAAGTCGAGCCGGGCGGCAAGAGCCCGGACCATGCCCACGCTTGGGAGCACGAAGTCTTTATCCTCGCGGGCCAGGGAAAGGCCCGCGACCGCGGAGGAAAGGAAACCCCGATCGGCGAGGGCACGGCCCTGTTCATCCCCGGAGGAGAGAACCACTGCCTGATCAACACCGGCAGCGACGTCCTCCGCTTCATCTGCGTCATCCCGACGGGCGCGGAGTAGCCGGGAGACGATGCCGATGGCCCCCCCGGGACAGGAACCCCAGGAAGAGTTGACCCGTGACGAGCAGGGCCGCCTCCGGGAGAGGAAGTTCACCCTCGGCGGAAAACTGGAGGGGGAATACACCTCTTTTTTCGCAAAGGGACAGGTGATGGTTTGCATTCATTTCCGCGGAGGCCTCAAGGAGGGGGAGGCGGTCGCGTACTACCCGGACGGAACGGTCCGGGAGCGGGGTTTCTTCAAGAACGACAAACTGGAAGGCGAGTATACTTCCTATTATGAAGACGGCCAGGTCCGGGAACGGGAGCATTACGTGAACGGCCTCCTGGACGGCCCCTACGCCTTCCATTTCCGGAACGGCCAGGTCCGGGACGAGGAAAATTTCCGGAAGGGCCGCTTCGACGGCGAATACCGTTCCCACTACAAGAGCGGCCAGCTCCGGGAGAAAGGTTCTTTCCGGAACGACGAGCGGGACGGGGAATATCTCGCCTACGACCGAAGCGGCCGGCTCCGGGAGAAGGCCCTCTACCGCAACGGAAAACTGGTCGGGAAGTTTATGACCTTCGAGCAGGAGGGGGCGGCGGGAGCGGGCGAAACGGACGTTTCCACGGAAGCGGAGGAATTCCGCGAGGAACGGGAAAAAGAAGTGGACAATCTGCTCAAGAACCTTCGCAATTTCGACAGGAAATAGCGGGAAAGCGGAGCTGGGGGAAAAGCGCCTTGGAGAGGCGAAAGCGCCCCTCGATTTCTTCCAGACCGACCCCGCCGTCCTGATCCTCGGCGGAGGCGTCACATCCGCCATCATCCGTAGGAACCAAACCCCGGCACCCCTCGTCCGCGGAACATCAGGCATCGCCGGAACGCCGAGCGTGAGAATCGGGGATCGCAAACCTTCAAGAACCGGACGCAGATGAACCCGATTCAAAAAAACGCCTCCCATCTGAAAACCCTCTTCTTTCTCTACTTCATCGGATTCGGGATCGGCTCGCCGTTTTTCGGCATCTTCTACAAGCACGTGATCGTCCACCCGGACGGATCTCCCGCGATCGGCCTGATCGGCCTGATCTTCTTCGTGATGCCGCTGGTGAGTCTTGTCGCAAATGTCCCCGCGGGGATCATGGCCGACAAGTTCCGCCTCGGGAAACATCTGATCACCTTCTTGTGTTTCGGCTTTGCCCTCTTCGCGGCGCTGATCGGCCTGGCCGGGGAGGGGTTCGCCGGCGCCTGGGCGCTGGGCCGCAAATTCGTCTACATCTTCACCCTCCTCTTCTTCCTGAACTGCTGCTTTCTGCCGATCGGCCCCGTGATCGACGCGGAGACCCTGCTGTTCCTGAACCGGCACTCGCGGAGGGAGTTCTACGGCGCCTACCGCCTCTGGGGCACCTACGGCTGGAGCGTCGGCACGATTGGGATGGGCGTTCTGCTCTTCTGTTTCCGGCACGACCCGCTGATCTTCTACGGCTCGGCGGTGGGCTTTGCCCTGCTGTGGCTCGCCGCTTGGTCGGGGATCGAGGCCAGGCCGTCGGCGCCGCCGATCCTTCTCCCCTGGAGCCATCTGAGAAAAGACACCCCCTTCCGGGGATTCCTCGTCTTCATCTTTCTCGCCGGGCTGGTTTCCAGCGCCTCCTACATCTACACCGGCTATTTCTTCGACGACGTGATGAAGACGCCGCTGGAGATCGGCCTCATCCTCGGTACATGGACAATCTTTGAAATCCCGGTCATGATCTTCTCCAAACCCCTGATCGACCGGTTCGGGAACCGCTGGCTGATCGTCTCGGGCCTTCTGCTCAACGGGATCCGCCTGCTCCTCTTCTCCCTCTTTACCCCGGAGACGCCGTTCGTCTGGAAATGGACGGCGGCGCTCCTCCAGGGGCCCGGGTTCGGCCTCGCCCAGCTCGGGATCATCGATTTCGTCGACCGGCGGGCCCACCCGGACATGCGCGCGACCTACCTGAGCATCGCGAATGTGGCGCGGATGTCGGTGGCTTCGGCCCTCGGGGGGATCCTGGGAAGCTGGCTGATCGGGCAGTGGGGCAGCGCATTTTTAATGCAATTCTGCGGGTGGGGCTCGATCGCCCTGATCGCCCTGTTCGCTTTCCTGGTCAAAGGGCGCGGGGCGTGAGAAAGGGAGAGCCACAACGGCAATCAATCGGTCAGGGTCCTGACGATCAGGGCGTGGAGGTAGGCGAGTTCGGCGTCGGGCAGCCCGGCGCCAAAAGTTAGGGCTGCCTTGTCGCTGCGGGCGGTGATCCCCTGCGTCGGAACCAACTTCATGATCGAGAGGAGGATATTGGGAACGGGGCGTCCGTCGGGGAGGCGCGGCGATCCCGTGTCGCCGAACGCCGGCAGCTTCTTCACCCCCGGCATTTCGATCCCCTTCAGGGCGCTTTCTCGGTCCAGGTAGACCAGGTCTTCCAGCTCCTCCACGGGGATCTCGACCGTTCCTTTTTTTCCTCTCCTGCTTTCCTCCAGGCGCAAAAAGGCGCTCGTGGCGGTGACCACGGTTTTTTCCCGTGCCGCCCGAACCAGCCCCAGGACTGCGCGCAGGATCGGAAGCAGGATCGCGAACACGACGATGAAACCGGCGAAGATCAGGTGGACCACCGGGGGTGCCGGCAGTTCGAGGAGGCCGGGCAGAAATACGAAGGCGGCGATCCCGGCGAAGATCAGGGAGGGCGCGAGGGACAGAAGACCGCGCGGACCGGTAGCCCGGGCGGGAATCGTCAGAATGAGACCGCCCTCTGGGGAGGGTTCGACCCGCGTTCGCATCGGAATCGGCTGCGGGGGGAAGACACCCGTCTTTTGCCCGAGCCGCCGGACGCGGTCACGGAAGGATTCGTTGAGGCGGTCCGGTTCGCGGACCAGCCTCCGGCCCTGAGAGACTTCCTCCAGGGGCTGGTGGAAAAACCGGGCCAGCGCCTCTGCCGTCTGCCGCGCCTGCCCCTCGTCGCCCGTCCGTTCGAGGGTGATCTCCCTGCCCGCCTCGACCCCGCTGAGCTGAACCGTCCAGATCGTGGACTTGTTGTCATGACGCTCCTCGAGCCGCACGCCGGTAAACCCCGACAAGGGATGAACCGTCCGCCGGAGCGGAACGATGAGGCCTTGCCACTCCACAATCCGACCCTCGCGGCGGTCGACGACCCATCCGGAGCGACCCAGGATGAGGATGCCACCCGCAACCATGAAGACGAGGCCGACAAAGCCGGCAGCGAGGCCGTTCCCGCCCTTGGGCCCCAGGATTCCCAGTCCGACCAGGACGGCGAAAAGACCAGCCAGGAGGAAGGGCGTACCGAAGAGGGCCAAGCACCCGCCGCCGCTCCTCTTTTCCATCACATCCGGGTCGCCGCCCACCGCTTCGAGCCGCCCCTCCGCCGCCAATCGTCCGCGATTCATCGTCCGCCTCCCCTTCCCGCCCCTCCCCGGCGGGTTCGCTCTGTCCGCCGGTGCCGCGCAGCCGTCAGATCCCCTGAACGACAAGATCAAAGACCGCTCTCCCCTGCGGATTCCCCCTTTCTGTTTGACAGCAAACATATCTTATGCGATCTTTTTTTACAAACGGCGAACAACGGCGTTAAAATCGAGCTGGGCGGTTTGCTCGATTTTCGGGTCGACTGAGGCGCTCTCTCGTCCCTGGGCTCGGGAACGACAATTCATTTCATCTCCCGAGCCCAAGAGAGTGCAATCGGTCTTGACCCGTGGGAAGGAAAGATGATCAGCGTATTCCTAACCGCGGCAGGCGGAATCATCCTCACGATTTCAGTCGCCTTCTACCGATGCGACTGCAGGGGCAAACCATCGAGCACGATGGGCGGAGAGATGTCTTTTTCCGTGTTCTGGACTTTCGGTCTCATTGCCCTCCTGCTGGGCTGGCTCCCTCTCCTTGGCGTGTCGCGTTGGTGGACCGTTCCTGGAGTCGCAGTCCTGTACGCAGCCTCGTTTCCGTTTAGAAACCTGCTCCGTCTACTCTTCTGCACGCCTTGCAAGAAGGAAACGACCGGATTTCAAGAGCATGTCAGAAAGATCCGGGATGCCGCCGGGAGAGCGGCGGAAAAAACCCTGTGAAGAGGCGACCCGGTGAAGAGAGGACAACCCGCCCCCGAACCGAAACCCGCAAAGGCCGCCCCGGCCGATCACGGCGAGGTCGAGGAGCAACTGCGCCACAGCGAAGAGAAGTACCGCCGGATCTTCGAAAACATCCAGGACATCTACTATGAGGTGGCGCTCGACGGGACCATCCTGGAGATCTCTCCCTCCATCGAAAAGTATGCCCCCTTCCGGCGCGAAGAACTGATCGGAAGGTGCATCGCCGACTTCTACGCCGAACCGGACGGGAGGGCGTCTTTCCTCCAGGAGATCCAGGAGACGGGATCGGTTCACGACTTCGAGATCCAGCTCCGGGATCCCCGGGGAACGCTTCTCACCTGCTCCATCACGGCAACGGTCCTGCCGGGATCGGGCGAGCTTCCCCCAAGGATCGTCGGTTCGATGAGGGACATCTCCGCCCGCAAAAGGGCCGAAGAGACCCTCCGGGAAAGAGAGGAGGAGCTTTCCATCCAGTACCGGAATCTCGAGGAGTTGAACACCGCCCTCAAGGTCCTCCTCCGCCAGCGTGAAGAGGACCGGGCGGAGCTTCAGGAACAGGTCCTTTCCAATGTGAAGACCCGCATCCTGCCCTGCATCGAGAAGCTAAAGGAGGGAAAGCTGACCCCTTCCCAGAGGAGCTGCCTCGACACCCTCGATGAGCGGATGCGGGAGATCCTCTCCCCCTTCCTCCACCGGATCACCCAGACCTATTTCGATCTGACCCCGCAGGAGATCCGGGTGGCGGACTGCGTCAGGAGCGGCCGCACGACCAAGGAGATCGCCGACATGCTCTGCATCTCCGTCAAGACCGTCGATTACCACCGGGACAATATCCGCAGAAAGCTCGGTCTCCGGAACCGCGGGGAAAGCCTCCGCTCCTTTCTTGTGAAGCTTTCCTGACCCCGGGTTCCTCCCCGTATTTTCCCCGCAATCTCCCCGTATTGTAGTGCCTGAGGTTCCGCCTTATGGTGGAATCACCGAAATATCGCCCGGATCTTGAACCGAGAAAGGAGGGGTCAACATGAAAATACAGGAAGTCAGAGAGATCGCCAGACTGTGGAGCGTCGATGCCCGAATCGGCCGATCTAAGCAGGACATCATCCGGGAGATCCAAATCCGGGAGGGATATTCGCCCTGTTTCCGGACCCGGGAGGAATGTGAAGAAAAGGAGTGTCTCTGGAAAAGCGATTGCCTGAAAGACGGGGCCTAATGCGAAAGGAGGATCTCATGTTCCAGTTCCAGCCCAGGAATATCCTCGTGCCGACCGATTTTTCCGAAGACTCGGACCGCGCTTTTCGCACCGCCCTGGGAATTGCCGGGGAGGGGCGATCGCGGATCTTCCTGCTCCATGTCATCAGCGGAACGGTTCAGCAGTGCGCGTCCGACTACTGCATCGACCAGGGCATCGTGGACAGGGTCTTGAACGAAAGCATCGTCTATGCCAATGAAAAGATCCGGGAGACCGTAGCCCGATTCCCTGAAAGCGAAAATGTCAAGGTCATTCCCAACCTGCGCAAGGGTCAGCCCCACGAAGAGATTCTCAGGGAAGCTTCCGAGAGAAAGGCCGATCTGATCGTGATCGCCTCCCACGGGAAAACGGGGCTGAAAAAATACTTCATCGGAAGCGTCGCGGAAAAGGTGATGAAAGAAGCGAAATGTCCGGTGCTGCTGATCCGGAAACCGGATCGGGAGGAGGCGCCTCCCGGCCCTTCATGACCATCCGCGATCCTCATTTTTCAGGAGAAAGGAGGAAACGCCATGTATCAAAAGGTTCTCGTGCCGCTGGACAGCTCGGAGCTGGCCGAGTGCGCCCTGGCGGAGGTGAAGAAACTGACGGAGGGCGGCATGGTCCGCGAAATCGTCCTATTGTCGGTGGTCGAGATCCCGACGCTCGCGGTGGGGGAAGGCATCGACTACCCCATGCTCCGGAAATCCCGCTTCGAGAAATTCCAGAAATATCTCGAAGGCATCCGCTCCAGGGTCGCTTCGGAAAAGATCGGGGTCACCACGGAGGTCCAGGAGGGAAATGCCGCACAGATGATCATCAGTTATGTCAAAAAGAACGCCGTGGACCTGATTGTCATCGCCACCCATGGGTACAGCGGAATGAAGAGGTTGATGTTCGGCAGCGTGGCGCTCCGGGTGCTTCACGACTCAGACGTGCCCGTCCTCCTGATCCGGCCGCAATCCACCCAGGAATAGGACGGGCCTGAAAGGCAGGGAGGGGGTCGTCGAGACCCTTCTCTGCCTGAACATTTCTTCCTAACCGGCGCCGTGACCCCGGAAGAGTGAGAGGAAAAACCTCCAGCAGAAAGCCCCTTCCGCGAACATCGCATGAAGGGGCTTTTTCAAATCCTGGATGACCCCCCGGAACGTGCCGGGGGAGATGCGGATTCAGACGTCCTTCTTTTTCAGCCAGGCCTCCTGATAGAGGCGGCCGATAGAACAGACCAGGGCGAGGAAGAAGAGGCCGAACATGAAGTTGGGAGCGGTTCCCAGGAGGTCATCCAGCAGCATTCCGGCGTAGAGGAAGAGGAAGGAGGCGATCACCACCACGAACCCCCAGGCGCTGATCATCAGGATGGGACCCAGGTCCCGCATCTGGCCGATTCTTGTTTTTTGCGCTTGTGCTGCGATCATGGCCCTTTCCTCCTTTTCTTTTCGGGAAGACCGGGAACGGGTCCGGGCCTTCCCTCTTCCCGTTTCAGCCGACCAACGTCTTGATCCCGTCGATGACCGGAGAAGTGAACAGCGCGATGAGCACCGTGTAGAGGGCGAAGGCCCCGACCGTCTCGCTGGTGTACATCTTCTCGAAGCGCGCCTTCAGGGAGATGATGATCAGCCCGCCCACAATCAGGGCGCCGAGTTGGAAGTAGGGGAAGTTGGCCGCGCCGGCCGCCGTGTATTCCGCGAAGCTGAAGGTTGCCGTCAAGAGAACCACCGTTGCCGCCAGAATCATCGTTCCGAAAGTCTTTTTCATGGTCCGTCCCTCCTTTGGGGTGGTTTGATTTCGTTTGACTTTAGATAGAGCAGGAAGCGTGCCAGGGAGGGGCGGCGTGCCGCAAATGAATGCAA
>ENA-ORXD01003051-ORXD01003051.1-sediment-metagenome-genome-assembly--contig:-NODE-3051-length-10114-cov-2.931952_pt1 | contig 10114 bp, 10 predicted proteins | sample MGYA00237862_ERZ511471 | MGnify/ENA metagenome assembly ERZ511471 | reverse complement strand
CTTCAAAATGGAGTGAGTGGATATGAATAATAGGATGGGCTGAAGAAACTAAAGTCTTTACCCGGAAGCCGGCTGGTTTCTTTCGCTCTCCGGCCGCCAGAACTTGAAGGCGCGCGGCAGAACCAGGGTGTCGAGAGCGGCGGCGAGCAGCACCCCGGCGGCGTACATGATGTAATCCAGGGGGTCAAAGGTGCTGCCGAAGATGGGCGCGCCGAAGTACTGGGCGGTCTCAACCGCGAGGCCGATGCTGAAGACCAGGCCGGCTTTGACGTACCACCGCTCCAGCAGGGGGTGTTCCGGCAGGCACAGCAGAAAGTACAGGGCAAAGGGGAGCAGGATGTCGATCAGGAAGCTGTTGACAAATACCGGGAAAGGGCCGGCGTAATCCGGGCCGGTGATGAAATGGAGCGCGCCAACCAGCAGGTTGGCAGCCACCACCAGCGCGGTTTTCTGCGGCGGGCGCCGGGAAGGCATCGCTGGACTTCCTCCTTTCTTTTGGATTGACGCGGTAAGGACCGCGACACGGCAAGGCTAAAGCCGGGGAAATATCCGCCCGGTGCGGGACATATATTCCCGGTAGTCCCCGCCGAAGGTCTCGAGCATCATCGCTTCCTCGCGGGGGACGCGCAGCAGGTAAATGGGGAGGTACACCGCCAGCCCGGCCGGTCCTGCCAGCCAGTTGGAGAGCATCAGAGCCTGGGCGATGACTGAAAGCATCACCGCGGCGTAGATCGGGTGGCGGATGGCGCGGTACACGCCGGAGGTTACCAGTTTTTGCTCCTGTGAGATTTCCAGCGAGGGCGACCAGTTGCGCCCCAGGTCGCGGTGAGCCCGCCACAAGAGCCAAACACCCAACCCAAAAGCGACTGTCCCGAGCCAGCCCACCCAATCCGGCAGGCGGAAGTCAGCGAAAGATAACCAATCCGAGAAGGCGTACACAAAAGGCAAAGCATACATCCCCACAAACGAGAGGGTCATCAGGGCGCTTTCCAGCCCGGCAACCCGGGTTTCGGTCATTTGGCCGGCACGGCGGCTGCGGGAAACGCGGGCGCGGTGGGGCAGGCGGATTCCTTCCATGATCACAAACAGGACGATGAACAAATAAGCGAAGAATTTGGACGGCATACGCGATTTCCTTTCAAGGATGTGATAATCTCCGGCAGCGTGACAGGCGTTTGGAGCCAATCTGGCGGCGGCGCTGGGATGGCATGGATCAGAAGAACAGAAAATAGCGCGGCACCCGGTCCATATACTCCTGATAGGAGCTGCCGTACTGGATGAGGCAGGTGCGCTCTTCGGCCAGGGTGCGGAAATGCCCGGCTGCGGTCATCAACAGGATCAGCCCGACCGCGAACCAGCTGCCCGACATGACAGCCACGCCCAGGAAGATCAGCACCAGGCTGACCCACTGGGGGTTGCGCGAAACCCGGTACAACCCGGCGGTAACCGGCTGGTCGAGCGGGGTCTGGCTGTAGGTAACCAGCGCCCATACCACCGCGGCCATCCCCAGGGCGTAGATCGCCACCCCGGGCCAGAAGGAAGGCAGGTCGGGGCGGATGGGGATGAAGATGGATAGGATGAGGACGGCCAGGCCGAACAGTTTGGGGAGCAGGGAGCGGCGGCGCTGTTCGGGGGTCCAGTGCGAGCGGTCATACAGCCGCCGGACCACCTCGCGCGGGAAGGCCCACAACAGCAGCCCGAAGATCAGGTAAAACCCCAGGGAGGGGAGCCACAGGTTCCACAGTCCAATTTTGAAAATTGGGAAGAAAGTCATTTTGACCTCGTTCTACACAGCAGGAAAATATTCAATCCATTTCTGATTTTCTTAACATTACCCGGGATGCTGGCGGATTGTCAAGATGCGGCCCGGCCAGTCTGGTCAGGTGGCCAGGTAAACCCCTGGCAAAACTGATGAAGGAAAGACTGGCCGTTTCACTCTGCCCGCGCGGAGCGATTTCTTTATAATAGGAGCATGGGTTTGGCTTCAGAAAGGAGTTGAACTTTGCCAGACAGATCCTTTGAACTGCGAAAATATTTTATTTACACCTTTGCCATTACCTGGCTGGTTGAAGGCACGGCATTGGTGTTGGGACGGCTTTTTCCTGGTTTTCCGGCCGGGATGGTAGCGCCTTTGGGCGGTGTGGGACCGCTGGTGGCCGCGGTGATCCTGGTTTCACGCGACCCGCGCCCGGCATTCCGGCGGGAATACTGGCGCAGGGTCATAGACGCGCGCAGGATTGGCCCGGTGGGCTGGGCGGTGATCGTGCTGGGGGTGCCGGCGCTGACGGCTCTGGCAGCGGCAGTGAGCGCGCTGTTCAACGGCACGCCCCTGGCGCTTCCGCTGGAGGCCGGTTTGCGGGGCGCGCCGCTGCGGATATTGGGTCTGGCGGTGTTTACCATTTTCTTTGGGCCGATCCCGGAAGAGCCGGGGTGGCGGGGTTACGCCCAACCCGGATTGGAGGAGCGGCTCCCGGCGCTGCCGGCCAGCGCCTTGCTGGGCGGGGTGTGGGCGCTGTGGCATGTGCCGCTGTTCTTTGTGCCGGGAACCTACCAGCACGGGCTGGGCGCGGGGTCGGCGGCATTCTGGTTTTACCTGTTGAACCTGATCCCGGTGGCGGTGGTGTACGGCTGGCTGTTCCACATTACCCGCGGCAGCACCCTTTCGGCGGTCCTGTTCCATTTCATGATAAATTTCATCGGGGAATTGTTCGCCCTTCCCGGGCCGGCCGCGCTGTGGCTGCCGGCGTTGTGGCTGGTGCCGGCGGCTTTGATCGCGGTCTTGTGGAAGGACGGCTGGCGGGCGGCAGGCGATAAGCCGCCGGAGGTGGAAATCCTGGCCGGGTAGCCAGTTACCGGATAGGGAGAAATCTTTTACAATGAAACTGGAAAAAGAGTCAATGTTTGCCCGGTAGAAGGCCACCGGGGAGAGGAGAAAGTTATGGAGGCCAAAACATTTAAGCCTCATGCGAAACTGAAAACAAAATTGTTCATCACCCTGACCCTGATCGCGCTGGCGATTCTGATCAGCTGCGCCCTGATGTTTGGGTTGATCGCGCTGGACCGCACAGCCCGCGGATCGGGTTTGTTGATCGCTTTTCTGGTGTGCGCGGGGCTGGACGCGTTGTGGTATATCCCCGGGATGGTGCTGGTTGTGCCTTATGCCAACAGCCTCAAGTATGAGATCCATGAGGACGAGGTGATTGTCAATGCCGGTGTGTTCACCAAATCGGTCAAGCATGTGCCGTTCCGCACCATCACCAACATCAGCGTCAAGCGCGGGGTGCTGGACCGGATGCTGGGGCTGGGTACGCTGCAAATCCAGACCGCCGGGGCCAGTGATTCTTCGGGCAGGCCGGAGGCAAGCCTGATTGGGTTGGAGAACGTGAAGGAGATGTATGAACTGGTGGCCAAAGCGCTGCGGCGTTTCCGCAGCGGCATGACCCCCACCTCCGCCGACTCGGACCAGGAAATTCCGGCGGGCGGACAGGAAACTCTGGCGGCCCTTCTGGAAGAGGTGAGGGCTATTCGGGAGCAGATGAGTAAGTAGCAGGAAGAACTGGGCGGCGCCAATATTGGCGCCGCTTTTTTATCAGAACAGTGCGGATGTTTATTCGCTGTTATTGAACCACACCCCGGCGATGGCCAGCAATCCCCCCACGATCTGGAGCGAACCGATTATTTCGCCTACCAGCAAAGAACTGATTACCGCCACAATGGGCACCAGATTCAGGAAGGTGGCCGCGGTGCTGGCGGGGATGTAATCCAGCGCGTAGTTCCAGCCAAACATCGGCACAGCGGTTGCCACCACCCCCAGGTATAACCCGGCCGCCAGGCTGTACCCGCCAAAGGTTGGCCAGCCCTGCTGCAGCAGCTCTGTGAGGGTGAAAGGCAGCAGGAAAACCAGGCCGCTGCCGAAACTGGCGGTAGTCAGCACCAGGGCGGGGATTTTTCCGGTCTGGCGCTTACCCAGCACAGTGTAGGCTGACCAGGCCACCGTCCCCAGCAGGAAAAGCAGGTTGCCCAGCAGGGGGTTGGAGCTGTTGGGATTGGGGTCCTCGGCCAGACTGATCAGCACCACGCCCACCACCGAGACACAAATGCCCAGCAGCTGCCGAAAGCTGGGCTGCTCTTTGAGGAAGAAGATGGCGGTCAGGGTAATGATGAAGGTGCCGCCGGCGGAGATGAGGGCGGCGCTCATGGCTGAAGTGTACAGCAGGGCGATGTTTTGCAGGGTATAGTGCAGCGCTACCCCGGTCAACCCCAGCAGGAGGTAATTTTTCTGGAAAGATTGCTTAACGCAGTATCCCCGGCGGGCAGCCAGCGGGAACAGCAGCAGGTAAGCGATCAGGAAGCGCCCGAAGGTCAGAGTCATGGCGCCCATCCCTTCCAGGGCGGCTTTGGAGATGACCAGGGTGCTGCCCCAGATCAGGATGGATACCAGCAGAGCGATGACGCCGCGATTGATTTTCATGACCGAATTGTTATATCACTTTTTGGCTATTTTGGGGCAAATATTAAGAAAAGGCGGGCGTTTTTGCCGGCGGCGCCGGGGAAAGCTGCCCGGCGCGTTTTGCCGCGCTTCACCCACCCCGCCACTCTCCCTGGCCCTTGCAGCCCGTTCATGGGGCCGGCGGGCACCATCGGGCTGCAAGACAGTGGTCTTTCCATGCTTCACGCTTCAGCATCACACGGGTCTGCCTCCCGGCCGGTGTTTTGGTTCTCCAACCCATCTTTGCGCCCCGGCGTGTCTGCGCTAACGCCCGGCGCCCGATACCAGACAAACCCTCGCGTGAAAAAAATTGATTCCACGCCGGGGTTTGATTCATTTTCGCGCCGCGGGCGGATATGGGGTTAAAATAGTAGGGGCCGTTGGATTGGGATTGCGTTCTATCCCCCAGGCTGGTATGCTTCTGGATGTGGAAAAAACACAGAAAAAGGGATTTAGTAGATGGAAAAGGTTAAAACTTTTTTGAAAAAGATCCGATTTGACTCGCGTTCCATTCCGGCCGCGTTGTTTTTGCTTTGCCTCATCGCGTTTGGTGTGTTTATCCCCTTCCTCGGTTACTACTGGGATGACTGGGAGCCGGTCCAGGTGCTGCGGCTGTACGGGCTGCCGGAGATGTGGAATTACTTCCGCGCGGACCGCCCGCTTTCGGCGTGGACCTATTTTGTCTCCGCGCCAATTTTGGGCACCAGCCCGTGGGCCTGGCAGGCCTTCGCGGTGGCGCTGCGCTGTCTGACCGCGCTGGCGATGGGCTGGAGCCTTTCGCGGCTGTGGCCGGAACGCAGGCGCGATCTGGTGGTGGCAGCGGCCCTGTTCGCGGTGTACCCGATCTTCATGCAGCAGGGGATCGCCGTATCTTACCACCAGCACTGGATGGGGTTCCTGTTGTATTTCCTCTCGGTGGGGTGCATGCTCCAGGCAGCGCGGCGGCCAGAAAAAGGCTGGCTGTTTCACCTGCTGGGGGTGCTGGCGGCCGCAGCCCATCTGGCCATCTTTGAATACTTCGCCGGGCTGGAAGTGCTGCGCCCGGTGCTGCTGTGGGTGCTGTTCGCGCACCAGGAAAAAGAGCCCCGCCAGCGCCTGCGGGGCGCGCTGCTGAACTGGCTGCCTTACCTGGTGGTGATTGGGGGGTACGCGGTGTGGCGGCTGTTCTTTGTCACCGCGCAGGCCGACACCAATTACCCCACCCTGATCTTTGCGTTCTTCAAACAGCCGCTCTCAACCACGCTCCATCTGATCCAGTTAAGCGCGCAGGACCTGGTGTTTTTCCTGTTCACCAGCTGGTACCGCACCCTGACCCCGGAACTGCTGGGAGACTGGACGCCTTCGATGATCCTGTTCGCGGCGGGGTCGGTGGTGACCGCGCTGGGGATGGTGTTTTACCTGCTCCGGTTGGAGCCCGCGCCGGAGGACAGCGCGGGCCAGGGGAGCGCGCGCTGGGTGGCGGAGGCCTTTGGGGTGGGCCTGGCGGCCATGGCGCTGGGAACCCTGCCGGTGTGGGTGACGGACCGCCAGGCCTGGCTGCCGGGGTTGTTCTCGGACCGCTTTGGGCTGGCAGCCATGTTTGGAGCCAGCCTGGCATTGGCAGCGCTGCTGCGGTGGGTAACCCAGGATTGGAAGAAGTTCGCAATCATCGCCAGCGTGCTGGTGGGGCTGGCGGTCGGGCTGCAGCTGCGCACGGCCAACGACTTCCGCTGGTCGTGGATCCGGCAGCAGCGGGTGTACTGGCAGCTCTACTGGCGGGCCCCGGCGGTTGAACCCAACACGATTTTCTTCGCTGACAATACCCTGTTCCCCTATGTGTATCCCAACTTTTCCTTTAATGTGCTGTATCTTTCCGGAGATGACCCGGCCAATATGGGGTTGAAATTCCTGTACCTGAAAGAGGCGCTGGTGGATGATCCCGGCTTTTTCAGCGAGAACAAGCCCTACCACAAGACCTTCCGCAATTTTGTATTCAACGGTTTCAGCCAGGATATTGTCCTGCTGTATTACGACCCGCCGCACAATTCCAACTGCCTGTGGGTGCTGACCCCGGAAGACGCCGACAACCCGTACCTGAACGCGCGGATGCAAAAAGCGCTGCCTGCTTCGGGTACGGATCGCATCCTGACGGAACCGGCCAGCGCGCTGTACCCGCCGCGCGAGATTTTCGGCGAGGAGCCGGAGCCGGACTGGTGCTACCTGTACCAGAAGGCTTCGCTGGCGAAGCAGACCGGAGATTGGGAGCGGGTGGCCGCGCTGGGAGACCAGGCCGCGGAGATGGGCATCGCGCCGGACAGCACCGAGGCCAACTCGCCCCAGGAATGGCTGCCTTTCATCGAAGGGTACGCCCGCACCGGGGAGTGGGAGCGGGCCGCGGAGCTGACGCTGGTCAACTCGCGGATCGATTCGAACTACGAGACGGCGCTGTGCGTGCTGTGGGAGGGACTGGCGGCGGAAGGCCCGCGAGACCCGGCCGCGGAAGGGGCTGTGGCGCGGGTCTGGCAAGACCTGGAATGCGATACCCGCCTGGCGGCCAGGGCTGAAGCGCTGGGATTGTCGGAGTAGAAAAGAAGATATAAAACGAACGGGAGCGGGCAGCGGCCCTCGGCATTGGTAGTTCGGCCTGCCGGGATGGGAAGTAGAGATTCTTCCTCCCTGCGGTCGTCAGAATGACATTTCTAACGTGGCGTGAAAAACGCGGCCCCCGCGGTTGTTTGAAATTAAAACAAGGAGCAAGCCAAGAAGCCGAGTTTTTTCAAAAACTCGGCTTCTCTATTGGTGTGAAAGATCAGATGTTTATTGGCAGGGCGTTCAGGAAGAGGCGCTGGTGTAGCGCCGCGCCGCGAAGTGGAAGAAGGCCGATGAAGCCGCCAGCAGGGCAGCCGCCGCGGCCAGACTGGCCCACAGGATCTCCGGGGGGATGCCTTGGGTCAGAGCGCGAGCCGGGACGGTGGTCATCAGGCCGACCGGGACGACCCAGGTCAGCGCCAGACGCAGCCAGCCGGGGTACAGGTCTACCGGGTAGCGCGCAATCTGGAAGACCGCGTCGAAGACCCAGGTGAAGGTGAAAGCCGGGCTCCAGAACACCAGCCCGGTGAATGCCAGCAGCACGGCGTACAGGGCAGCCAGCCCGGCCAGCAGCGCCAGCAGGAAAGCGGCCGCACCCGGCAGGCTGAGGGGCTGCCCGCTTCGCGCGGCAGCCGTCCCCAGCACGGCCATCCCCAGCGCCAGGTCGAGCAGGGCGTACAGGTTCCAGCGACGGAAGCTGACCAGGAATTGGACATCCAGCGGGCGGAGCAGGGTGAAATCGAAATTGCCGCTCCACACTTCCTGCCCCATCCCGGCCAGGGCTTCAAAGCTGGGCCCAAACACCAGGCCGCGCAGGGCGTCGAGGGTCAGGTACACCCCGAGGATGGCCAGGGCGGCGGTGAAATCCCAGCCGCGCAGCGTCTGCACCTGCCGGAAGAGGATCCACATCCCGGCCGCGCCGGTTGCCAGGTTGAGCAGGGCGTGCAGCAGGTGGATCCAGAAATTGGCGCGGTAGGCCAGCTCCTCCTGGGCGGAAGACTGGAAGAACAGGACAATCAGTTTGATGTAACGCATGGTTAACCTCCCACCGCGGTGTAGCGCCGCAGGCCGGAGCGCCAGACGACGCGGCAAAGAACGTAAGCCAGGGCCAGCCAGGCGGACTGGATGGCGAACCCCTGCAGCAGCGCCGCGCCGTCGAGCTGCCCGGTGAGCACTTCCACCGGGAAACCGACCATGTAGCGGAAGGGCAGCACCCCCGCCAGCCAGCGCACCGCCTCCGGCAGCAGGGCGACCGGCGCGACCACCCCGGCCAGCAGGAAGGTCAGCGCGTCCTGCACGGCCAGCAGGGCATCGGCCCGGGTGGCCCAGAAGGCCAGCATCGCCAGCCACAGCCCCCACAGGAAGCGCAAGCCCCAGGCCAGCGCCAGCGCGGGCAGGAACAGCAGCCCGGCCCGCGGGGTCAGGCGCAGCTCCGGCCGCAGCACGAGCGCCAGGACAGCCGAGACCGGCACCACAAAAGCCATGAAGACCACCTTTCCGGCCACTTCATCGGCCAGCACCTGCCAGATGTAGGCCAGGGGCCGCAGCAGGGGAGTGTTGAGCATCCCCCCGCGGATCCAATCGCCAACCGTCCAGTTGGTCTGCGGGTAGGTGAACTGGTTGACCACGATCAGGGCCAGGTAATAGGCCACAAACTCACCGCGGCTGAAGCCGACCGGCGCCCCTTCCCCGGCGGCGGTGGACCACACCAGCAGGTAGATCAGGGGCGGCACCATCCAGCCAAACGCCAGCACAAAGAAGAAGCCGCGGTACTGCATCCAGGAAGCCCAGGTGCCCTTAACCAAAGCGATCGCGCCGCGGGGGATCATAGGGCCTCCCCGGTGTAAACGCGGTCGATGACCGCTTCGATGGGCGGGTTCTCCACCGACAGGTCGGTGACCGGGTAAGTATTCAGCAGGTAAGCCGTCAGGGCGGGGGCAGCGGCGCGGGAGACCCGCAGGGAAAGGCTGCCGTTGTCCTGCTCGAGGAGGTCGACCCCTTCCGGCAGGTTGACTTCGGGCGACGGGGTGCCGCTGGCGCTGGACAAGGTGACCCGCACCAGCTTGTAGGGGGCCAGTCTGCCGGCCAGCGCGTCCAGGGCGCCGTCGTACAGCAGCCGCCCGTGGTGGATCAGGATGACCCGCGGGCACAGGGTGACCACATCCGCCATGTAGTGGCTGGTGAGGATGACGGTCGCGCCGTGGGTCCGGTTGTAGGCCGCCACGAACTGCCGCAGGCGGGCCTGCATGGAAACATCCAGCCCCAGGGTGGGCTCATCCAGGAAGAGCACCCGCGGCTGGTGGAGCAGGCCGGCCACCAGTTCGCACTTCATGCGCTCGCCCAGCGAGAGGTTGCGCACCGGTTTGGTGAGCAGGCCCTCCATCTCGAGCAGCGCCACCAGCTCATCGAGGGTGCGCTGGAAGGTTTGCTGAGGGATGGAATAGATCTCGGACAGCACGCGGAAGGTGTCCAGCGGGGGGATATCCCACAGCATCTGGCTTTTGTTGCCGAGCACCATGCTGATCTGCCGCAGGAAATCGGCCTCGCGCTGCCAGGGCCGGAAGCCCGCCACCCGGGCCTCGCCGGCGGTGGGGTGCAGCAGCCCGGAGAGCATCTTGAGGGTGGTGGTTTTCCCGGCGCCGTTGGGGCCGATGAAGCCGACCATCTCCCCGGCGGCGATCGCGAAGCTGATCTCGCGGACGGCCTGCACGTCGCTGTAGGTGCGGCGCGCCAGGCTCTTCAGCGCCGCGCCCAGCCCGCCGGAGCGCACCGGCACGCGGTAGGTCTTACTTAAGTTTTCGACAGTGATTTGGGGTTGTGCCATCAAACGAACCTCCGAAAGGTTTGGAATATTTGCTCATTTTTATTTTAGAACACTGGTGTAGTAATGGAGGGTTTGGGGGTGGCGACGTGAGGATAATACAGCGCACCAAAAGGGTAAAATCGCTATAATATTTTCATGCCCGAACACCGTCGATCAACCGGCCCGGGAATGGGTATGCAAGCGAAAGAGACAACGAGAGAGGTGTGATCTCATTTTTGGGCATCTGATCGCGC
>ENA-ORXD01003049-ORXD01003049.1-sediment-metagenome-genome-assembly--contig:-NODE-3049-length-10124-cov-4.110879_pt1 | contig 10124 bp, 9 predicted proteins | sample MGYA00237862_ERZ511471 | MGnify/ENA metagenome assembly ERZ511471 | reverse complement strand
ATCAGCTATCAGCTATCAGCTATCAGCTATCAGCTATCAGCTATCAGCTATCAGCTATCAGCTATCAGCTATCAGCTATCAGCTATCAGCTTTAAACTACGAAATTATCTTTATATTGTCCAGTTTATTGGGCATATCTACCCGAAAATTTTTTACAAATTTTTCATAGACAATCTGGGTTGACAGAATTCCCACAAATGCCATATTTTCACGGAAACCCTGCCTGGCCTTTTTTCTGCATTTGCTTAAGAGTTGCTCCACAGCCCTCGGGTTAAAAAAGCCAGCCTCTTGCACCATCTGGGGAGAGAGGTAATAATTGAGGTATTCCGGCTCTTTCCCGCCAAAAAAACTTAAGATATCCGGCGCCATATATGGCTGCTTCTTTCTCGTCACCGTTGATTGCGGCAGCAGATTGCTCATTGCTTTTTTGAGGATATATTTCTCATTTAAAACCTTCATTTTCATGTTCGGGGGAATGGTACAGGCAAATTCCACCAGCCGATGGTCAAGAAAGGGAAAGCGCCCTTCAACAGAATGAGCCATGGCCATTCTGTCACCCTGCGAGGAAAGGAGATAGTTCCCCAGCAGGAGTTTTGCCTCCAGGTACTGGGCCCTGGAAAAATAATCAAGCCCGTTGAGTTTACCGGCAAATCTTGCAACAAGCTTCCCGGCCACATCATCAATATTCCCCCTTTTGAGTTTTTCAGCAAAAAAGACGGAGGTCCTGCCGGTGGTCTGCCAGCGGGGCATATGGGCGTAAAAAAGCTCATCAACAGAGGCCTCGGTATTAAAAAATTCCCTGGCAAATTCCGCCGACTTTGTTGGCGACAGGGCAAGATAGGGATACAGACGCTTTAACAGCAAAGGACGAAGGGAAGAGGTGAGATCTTTTTTGATAAATGCCCGGATCTTTGCCTCTTTGAAGATATCGTAGCCTCCGAGAATTTCATCTGCGCCCTCACCGGTCAAAACCACCTTATAATGATTTTTCCGCACCAATGCCGACAGCAGATAAAGAGGGGCCGGCGCCGTGCGCAAAATCGGCATTTCCGTGTGCCAGATCACCTCAGGAAATGATTCCCCGATTTTTTCATAGGTGCAGTGCTCGACATGATGGTCGGTGGCCAGAAAATCCACCATCTCCTTTTGCTCAGCCTGCTCATCATAGACGCTGTCGCTGAAGGTAACGGAAAAGGTTTTTAACGGGTTGTCCGTATAATGATGAATGAGTGAGGTAATTGTCGACGAGTCGAGCCCGCCACTCAAATAGGCGCCGACAGGAACATCAGCCCGCAGCCTGAGACGAACCGAATCAATGAGCAGCTCGCGCAACCTTTCAGCGTATTCTTCTTCCTTGTGGAACTCACCGGACACCACAGGGCCGAAGGGTATATCCCAGAATTCCCTGGTGACAACCCCTTTATTGGCAGAGACACGAGCCCAGTGGCCGGCTTCCAGCTGATGGATCCCCTGAAAAATCGTTTCAGAGCCAGCCGGCATCCACACTGTGAAAATTTCCCGCAGAACATCCGGGTTCATTTCTCTGGGCAGAGAAGGGTGAGCAGCAAAAAGGGATTTTATCTCGGAGGCAAAATAAAGGACCCCTTCATGCTGGGTATAAAACAGAGGCCGGATACCCATTCTGTCCCGGGCAAGAAAAAGCGTTCTCGATCCGGCATCATATATAGCAATGGCAAATTGGCCGTTTAAATCTTCGAGAAACTTTTCCTGTTTTTCCTCATAAAGATGAACAATGACCTCTGTATCTGAATTGGTATAGAAACGATGCCCCCTGGCTTCAAGCTCCTTTCGCAATTCGCGATAATTGAAAATCTCGCCGTTAAATATCACCCAAAGCGACTTATCCTCATTATGAATTGGTTGCCAGCCTCCTTCCAGGTCAATGATGCTCAGGCGGGCATGGGCAAAGCCCACTCCGGTTCCAGCATAAAAGCCATAGCCGTCCGGCCCGCGATGGGCCATGGGATATATCATTCTTTCCAGCACATCCTGTCCTGGAGAACCAGCAGATGATATATTAAAAAAACCGGCTATTCCGCACATTTTGGCTGATGGGTGTTGGGTGATGGCTCTTGGCTGATGGCTGATGGCTCATAGCTCATAGCTCATGGGTGATGGCTGATGGCTCATGGCTTATAGCTCATGGGTGATGGCTCTTGGCTGATGGGTGTTGGGGGATGGCTCATGGCTGATGGCTCATAGCTCATGGCTGATGGCTGATGGCTGATGGCTCATAGCTTATAGCTCATGGGTGATGGAATGACGTGGTTGTTACAGCACCTGAATCTTGGTTTGCATGGCAGTTTTCCAGAACGATGTGGGGTCAATGTCCATGCGGCGGAACTCGTCAGGGGTATAGACCAGAATATCCACAGCCACACCCAGGTCAAACAAGTCAACGAACTCCATGGCCCGCTCCGGAAAGGATTTTAGCGTTTCCTTGACAATCACTAAATCGATATCCGACCAGAACTTGGCTGTTCCTGTAGCCACCGAGCCTATCAGGTAGGCGTTTATCACGTTTTTCCCTGCCAGTTTTTTGGCAAGAAATTCCTTGATCTGCTCAAGGGAAAAATCCACAACCGAGATTGCCGGACGGCTTTTTTCAAGAATTTTAGCGTTTGTCATCCTGCCCCAGCCCCATCCGCTCCATGACAAGCCGGAAGATTGTCCTGGCCGACTGCAAGGCCCGCTTTGCCTGTTCACCCGTCAGAATTTCAAATGGTGCTCCATCCGGCAGCGCATCAGGGTAACGGGCGGAAATATAGTAAATATCCAACTCCCTGGCACATGCCTCCATCTCCCCGTTTTCTTTCAGCTCTTTGATGATGCGGTAGAGAGAATGGGTGCGAACCGTATCAAAGCCCTTAAAAAGACAATAGCCTTTCAGTGCTTTCTCTGCTGACTGCTGACTGATAAAACAAACCTGGGAGTAAAATCTTCCTGCCAGGGAATGCTCAGCCCACTCGAGGTCATTTTCAGCCTGACGCAGCCAATCCAGATGTCTTTGCATGATTCAATACCCATTAGAAACATTCTGCCTATAGAGCCTCTTGCAAAATAAACAATGAGCCATATCGTTATTCCGGCGAAAGCATGAATCCCGCCATTTCGGCCACCTTTGTTCCTGTTTCCGAACCCGGCTTTCGCCTGGGTGACGTCATTTTGCAAAAGCCTCTGGTTGACAATATTTTTACACTTTGCATTCATCAAAGGCAAACAATCTTACTCACAATTTTATTCATGTTCATCTTATATATTTCCGGCAAACAAAAACGCCTGATCTCATTCCAAGACCAAGCGTTTTCAATATCCAACTGACAACTCTTGCACTTTCAGCTATGACTTGAACGCCATGAGCTATCAGCTATGAGCCAACCGGCTAATTATTTTTTGCGAGCTTTTCTCCGTCCATACCCGGCCAGGCCGGCAAGGCCACTGCCGAAAAGCAGCATGGTTGCTGGTTCGGGGACGGGAGCAGCCGTTCCAGAATAAGACCCTATCACTTCGTTTGCACCAGCTGCATTTGTAATAGCTGCGCTAAGATCACCGGCAAACTGCAATGAAATACTAGTCGCAGCACCTGGGGCAAATAAGAAAGAATCAACTATAACAGATGATCCAGATATATAAGATAAACCAGCGGTAATATTTTCCAAATTCATAACAAATTGTGAATTTATCATTCCACCAGATTGACCCACGATCTCAAGCTGGACAGCTGTTAAGTCAGCTGCAAACAAGAGATTTCCATTATCATCAAATAATTTGAACCCATCATCATAGGTTGCCGGGCTAAAAGAAAATGGATCATTTTCATCCATATATAAGCTCGAAATTTGCACGTATTCCTGAAAATTATCGGAGAATAATGCATCTCCCACAGGTAAATAAGATGTAACATAACCAGATCCAGGGGTACTAATCGTCCCAATGTTGGGAAACGATAAGTCTGGATTATCAAAAGAAATCTTATCTAAAAAATTAGTCGAGTTGCTGTCTGAAAGTATATAATTTCCTCCAAAACTAAAACTAGTCGGCAACGCCATCGCGTTGCCAGTCATCACCAATGATCCCACAAAGGCTAATGCCAAACCCTTTGCTAACACTTTTTTCATTTTATTTCTCCTCACGTATTTAGTGTTAAATAACACAAACCAGTCATTGTTAGTCTTACTAAGCACATCTTGTGCCATATCAATACCGGCATGCAAACAAAACAACAAGGAAAAATTAGCCTTATGATATCATAATGTTATAAGTAGCAACCACAAAACAACTTCCATCAATTGACCCTGAATACCCGCCATAAAAACTCCAAAATTCCTCGATTTTGAACCTGAAAATCCATAAAAATCCGCTTTTCCGGAAAACCAAAAAACCTATCAAACCACACCAGCAAAGGAAATCCCGAACTTTTTCCTTAAAACCGAATCATATTCCGCCAAATAATACGGAAATCACAAGGAAGACTGAAAATGACGCTCCACGCAGGAGCGTTCCAGTTAAAAATCAAGGTACGCGGGATTTTTTGAGATGACCTTCAGCTTATGGGTTATTTTCTTAGTCGAGATTCCAGAATTTTGGACAAAACAAATGGGCCACAAGGCAACCCATTGAAATATCGTCTTATTTTATTTTTCAGAATTTCGGTAAAACTGAAAATCCGTTCATTTTGCAGGAAAAAAGTCAAGGGGGGGGCAGTAGGGACCGGTTCGCGAACCACCCCTACATCATCGGTAAGCCAAGATGATTGCCGATTGCCTGGGTCAAACTGAAATCAGAAAAGGCTATTCCAGCCTCAAAGAGACCAGAGTCCAGCTTGGACTCGCACCACTTCACCTCGCCGATCCCGGTGAGTTCCGGGGCGGAAAAATCCGGGCCAAACTCAAAGGCAACCAGGGTATTTTGGGGGATCTGCCTATGGCTTTCGATCCTTAATCCCCCAAGGCTCAGATCAAGGGTCATAGCCTGGTCGTCAAGCAGCTCTATTGCCCGCCTGTCATTGTCACATAAGGATACAGCCAGAGAAATACGCTCACTAACCCTGCGAAAACGTCTGCGCCCGCCATCAACAATGAATCCATACTTCTTGGCAGTTTCCTGGAGGAGTTCGCACCCGCGCATATATTGATGGCACTTAACATACTGGGTTGACGAACAAAACATATCAATATGCTCAGGCATTGGGATATAGAGACCACCCTTGGTCATTCTACAGTCATGGCCGTTATTCTTTGACCAATAAGGGCATTTTCTATCGTTCGGAGTGCATGTCACATTTCCCATTTACATAAGCCCTTCATTTTCTCGTTAACATGGGGAGTTGAAATAGCCTCGCAGACCCAGCAACTTCATAATCTATCGCTTTACTATTGGCGGTTTTAACTAGAAAATTATACAGCAATCCATGTGCCACCAACAGGAACTGAACTCGGCAAAACAATTTTTTTTATTTTATCATGTTGACGAGTAGAAATACTGGAGGGAAAGAAACACCGGAAGCTTAGACTTTTATCATCTTTGCGGAGAGTCCGAATCGTTTCATCTTATCGTACAGGCCGGTTTTACCAACCTTCAGCTCATTGGCGGCAACTTGGACATTGCCTTCATTTTTTTGCAGGCAGTTAACAATAATCTCCTTTTCAAAGTCAGAAATGATATCTTTAAGCGATTTTTTGCCAAATTGTTGACATACCTGCGCCAGATAATCGCTGGAGGATGAAGAGGAGGCCTTTGTATCAAATATCAGATCATTTTCTGTAATAACGGAATGTTTACACATTAATACCGCTCGCTGTATCACATTTTCCAGCTCTCTGACATTTCCCGGCCAGTCATGCATCAATAACCGGCTGATAATGCTGTCCGGCAGAAAATCGACATCCTTTTTAAAAGCTTCGCGGTAACGCTTCACAAAAAATGTGGCAAGATCGACAATATCCTCTTTTCTTTCTCGCAGGGCGGGAATCACAATATTTATGATATTTAACCGGTAGTAAAGATCAAGACGGAAAACCCCATCCTGGACCGCCCTGGCAAGTTCGACATTGGTTGCGGCGATCACCCGGACATCGACATTAACCGGCGAGTTGCCGCCAACCCGGATCACCTCCCCGTTTTGCAGAACACGAAGCAGAGAAGACTGCATTTTGGGGCTGATATCTCCGATTTCATCAAGAAAAATCGTACCGCCGTCAACAATCTCAAACTTCCCTTTTTTCCGACCTCCTGCGCCGGTGAAGGCCCCCTTTTCATAGCCGAAAAGGTCACTTTCAAGCAGGTTGTCATTAATGCTGTTGCAGTTAACCTTCAAAAACGGCTTGTCCGCCCGCGCACTGCATTTCCTGATCAGATTGGCCACAAGTTCCTTTCCAGTGCCTGACTCGCCGGTAATTAATATGGTAGCGTCCGAGCCGGCCACCTGATCAATCATCTCACGCAGCTCCCGCATCTTCCGGCTCGTACCGATCATCTCATCGGCCTGATCCTTATTCTGCAGTTTGCGTTTCAGGACATTTATTTCCCGGAAAAGATTCTGCTGTGTCTTCTCGCTTTCCTTTAATTCACTAATCTTCTGCTGGAGAATTTCTTCAATATTGTTATGAAAGCTGGAAAGCTCCTGTTCATGGAGTTTTCGTTCAGTGATGTCGCGCATCACCATCATAACCAAACGGTCACCCAGATATCCTTGAAAGGGCACGAAACTGTATTCTACATCAACCTCGCCGATCCGTGTTTCCTCAAGACCAGTTTTTCTTTTGCCGCTGGCAGAAAGGGTTATCGGACAACAAACTTTACAACGATCAACAGCGTTACAGAAATTTTTCCGGCAGTCCTGCCTGCATAAATCGCCAAAGACGCTCATTGCGCTGGGATTCATGTACTCAATGATACAGTCCTCGCGGATCAGCACAACCATCTCAGGCATGACATCAAGCAAAGCCCGCCAGTTTCTGACAAGGCGGTCAATTTCTTCTTTTGTCTTCCGCAGTTCCAGGTTTAAAGTGTCCATTAATATAGTGCCTAAAGTGCCTAGAAAATCACGGTTTTTAAAAAAATAATCATAACTACTCAGGTTGTTTAGACTGTAGTCTGTTAGGACTGCGCAAAGAACGTATCAAGGATCCCAACACCTTTTCGGTCTCTAAAAGTTTTGAGTCATAGCCGGTAAAACTGTTTTCAGCAAAGTATCCTAAACGTTTCGACAAGCCGAACTGATAGTGCAACTCTCTTTAGAGATGCAAATGCAATTTCAAGAAAACGGAGAAACTCAGTCTGACTTTCACGCGCACATCCTTCCACTATGTTCGATGGAACCGATACAGCCGATCTTCTCATTTGCGAAGTCAATCCGTACATTTCGTCTTTGGGGAAATTTCTTGTTTCGAGATAGGTGAGAATCGCAACTTCATCGGCCAATTCAAATGCTCTGAGCTTTTTGTGATCTCGCATGATTATTCCTATCCACCTAAACACCTACAGACTATCCACCTGAAGTTACAAAAACTACTCAGGTTGTTTAGACTGTAGTCTATTAGGACTGCGCAAAGAAATATCAAGTATTCCAACAATGGTTATTACTATCCGCCTAAACACCTACAGACTATCCACCTGAAGTTTTTAACCTCTCCCCACGCCCACATACGAAAACCCGGCTTCTTTCATCTGTTTCGGGTTGTACACATTACGCAAGTCGACAAACACAGGAGATTTCATTCTGGATTTCAATTCCTGCAGATCAAGGGCCCGATATTGATTCCACTCCGTAAAAAGAACCAGCACATCAGCGTTGTCACTCGCCTCATAGGCATTTTTAACATAAGAGAATTCAGGGAACATTTTGGCGGCTTCCGCCATCCCCTGCGGATCATGGGCCTGTATTTTTGCCCCCTTTTCGAGCAGCGGCGGCAAAATAGTCAATGCAGGAGAATCCCGCAGATCATCCGTTTCCGGCTTAAAGGTCAAGCCAAGCACGCCAATGGTTTTCCCGGCCACAGCGCCTCCCAGGGCATCACGGATCTTCTTCACCATCCGTGCCTTCTGGGCGGCATTAACTTCCACAGCCGCTTCAACCGACCGGACGGGAACGCCGTTTTCCTGGGCTATCCGCAGCAGGGCCAATGTATCTTTTGGAAAACAGGACCCACCATAACCCGGTCCGGGGTGGAGGAACTTACGGCCGATTCTCCCATCCAGACCAACTGCTTTGGCCAGGTCGATAACATCCGCCCCTAAAGCCTCGCACACATTTGCCATCTCGTTAATAAACGAGATCTTGATAGACAGAAAAGCATTTGCAGCATACTTTATCAATTCGGCTGTTTCAAGTCCGGTTAAGACAAAAGGTGTGGATATCAGGTAGAGAGGATTATAAATTTCCTTCATAACCTCGCCGGCCTTTTCCGTCTCGACACCGATCACCACTCGGTCCGGGCGCATGAAATCATTGATTGCCGCCCCTTCCCGTAAAAACTCAGGGTTTGAAACCACATCAAACTGTGCTGCAGGATTTGCCTCCTTGATTACTCGGGCAACCTGCCGGGCTGTACCAACAGGGACGGTGCTCTTATCAACCACAACCGTATATTTTTCTAAATAGGGAGCCAGATCCCTGGCTGCGGCATAAATATAGGTCAAGTCAGCATAGCCGTCGCCACGACGGGATGAGGGTGTGCCCACAGCAATAAAAACAGCTTTAGCCTGACTGACGCTGTCTGCCATATTGCTTGTAAAAGACAACCTGCCGTCTTTGACATTTTTGGCCACCAGGGCATCCAACCCCGGTTCGTAAATGGGCATCTCACCCTGACGAAGCCGTTCGATTTTATTGTCGTCTTTGTCCATGCAGATGACCCGGTGGCCAAATTCCGCAAGACATGTACCTGTGACAAGGCCGACATAGCCGGTGCCGATCATGGTTATATTCATTTATAGCATATCCGTTAAATTTGAATATGAGTTATTTCTTTAATGGAAGGATCCTTTTCTCCAACCATCACCCGCCTGAATTAACGATAATAGCCGTGGTACCACTCCACAAACCTGTGTAAACCTTCCTCTATGGTGGTGGTTGGTTTGAACCCCACATCCCTGACAAGATCATCGACGTCGGCATAGGTTGCCGGCACGTCGCCGTTCTGCATGGGCAGAAATTCCTTTTCCGCCTTCTTGCCCAGGCAATCCTCAAGCACCTCAATAAAATGCAGCAGATCTTCCTGCTGGTTATTGCCGATATTATAGATCCGATAAGGGCAGTAACTGGCGGCAGGATCAGGATGATCGCCGTTCCAGGCCGGGTCCGGCGCCGGGACCCTTTTCATGACCCGCACCACTCCTTCAATAATATCATCAATATAGGTAAAATCCCGCTTCATTTTGCCGTGGTTGAAAACCTTGATCGGTTTACCTGCCAGAATGGCCCTGGTAAAAAGGAAATAAGCCATATCAGGCCTTCCCCAGGGCCCGTATACCGTAAAAAAGCGCAACCCGGTAACAGGCAGGCCATATAAGTGGCTGTAAGCGTGGGCCATTAATTCATTTGCCTTCTTGGTGGCAGCATAGAGAGAGACGGGATGATCAACATTATCATGAACAGAAAAAGGCATTCTGGTATTGCCGCCATAGACGGAACTTGACGAGGCAAAAACGAGATGCTTGACCCCGTTATGGCGGCAGCCCTCGAGAATATTGACAAAACCTGCCACATTACTGTCCACGTACGAATGGGGATTTTCCAGGGAATAACGCACCCCTGCCTGGGCCGCCAGATTGACGACTGCATCGAAGCTGTGCCGGGTGAAGAGCTCAGCCACGGCCTTACGGTCAGCTAAATCAATCTGCACGAAGTCAAATCCGCGCATGGGAGACAGCTGGTCAAGACGGCTTCTTTTTAATGCCGGATCGTAATAATCATTGAGATTATCGAGCCCGACCACCTCAATGCCTTCAGACAGCAGCCGTTTGGCCAGGAAGAAACCAATGAAACCGGCCGCCCCGGTGATAAGAATTTTTTTTATTTCCATGAAATTAGGTTGATAGTCTGTAGGTGTTTAGTCTGTTAGCATCTGCATGGGGTTCCACACAGGTTGATAGTCTGTAGG
>ENA-ORXD01003048-ORXD01003048.1-sediment-metagenome-genome-assembly--contig:-NODE-3048-length-10128-cov-5.135210_pt1 | contig 10128 bp, 8 predicted proteins | sample MGYA00237862_ERZ511471 | MGnify/ENA metagenome assembly ERZ511471 | reverse complement strand
GGAGACTTACGAGCGGCAGTTCTTCAAATTGGCCGCTTAGGGAATTCCCCGTGTCCGTTATTGCGAAGACAGGTCACCTTCATAGAAATCTGCGCTACCCAAATTCTTTCCCTTGTTGTTTTTCCCCTCCGGTTTAATCCAATTTCCCCGAGCTCGAATAATGGCTATTGGCAAGTCATTTTTTGTCGAAAAAATTTACATGTAAATTTTTTAATTTAAAATATTAATAAAATCAGTATGTTGTTGCTTGGAATAATTTTTGCTGAAATTTTTATAATAAAAATTTTATAATAAAAGTATGGCCGTGTAGGCACTTTTTTGAATTCGAAATTGGGAAAACACAAAGGAGAGAAAGGAGCAGGACCATGTTAAGAAAAGGGAGCGTATGGGTTCTGATGTTTTTGCTGGTCTCGATGTTTGCTTTGCCGGTTTGGGCTGGCAATGGGAGCGGCAGTGGTTCAACTTCCGTAACCACTTCTTCTGACAGCAGCGATGAGGATTCGGATCAGCCGGATTGGGCTGGAACCTCGGGTAATGAGAACAAACCGGGGAGCGGCAATGAGGAGCCTGGAGTCGCCAAGGGCGATTTGTATGGCGATTTATACATCATTGTTCGAGATGACAACGGGGCACCCATTCTTTACGAATGGATCTGGGATGACGCCGGCCCGGTAAGCTATTATGTTTCCGCAACCGGGTTTGTGCAACCGATTGCCGTGGAAGGTACGTTGGAGGAATTCGATGGTTTGGTTCCTCTGGATATCGAAGGCGAAATTCCTGAAGCCTATGCCGAATATGCCCAAGAGGTAGAATTCGGTCGGCTCAATGTTGCCCGTGCTCCTCAGGATTTCCTGAATCGTGCTTACGAAGAGGCAATAATCAACATCAATGCTGCTGAATTTGTGACAGTTGACCCTGCCGGTCGGCTATTGATGATCAACGGCGATGAGGAAAAAGCCATCGACGCACCGCGTGAAAATCTGGCCCTTTATCAGAGACTGATGCTGTACGGTCATTTGGCAGGACTGCATGGCAATAATTTTGATCCGATTTTGGGTCATTTATTGGCAACTGGAGACCCAACTCTCGCCGAAATTCCGACGAGTGAAGACTTGGATCAGGCTGCTGCGTTTCTTGCTGCAGCAGCGGACAAAACCGGCTCAATCAATGTTGACCTGGTGGTTTACCTGAATTCCATTCTTGGCATTAATGGCGAAACAACCACGGCTTACTTTAATTTCAACGACTACGGCTATCAGAGGCAACTTCGTCGTGGCCAACCCAACGCGGTTGTTTTAAGGGGGCCTGTTTTTGATCAGGGGAAGACTTGGTTTTACATTGGTGAAGTTGAAATTATTGATGAGGTGTTCATGGGCCATGTCGGTGATCCTGTCTACAAAGCTCGTGGGTTTGCGAAAGCCAGTGACGATGCCTTGAAGGTCATTTCTTATATTCACAATTGGGCTGTTCCTGAATACGATGAATAATTTTTAAATGTATTAGTTTAAAAGCCGGTCGGGATTCTTATCCCGACCGGCTTTTTTTATCTTTATGTTAAGATATCCGACAAGATCGGCATAAGGTCTTGCTTTTATAGAGGCTGTTTGCAAAAGGATAGGGAGATATGAGCAGTATTCGAAAAAACGGACCAATAACCCTAATTCTCCTTGTAACGCTTTTTATTCAAGTCTTGTCCGGCTGCGATCGAGACCCGAAGTTGCAACCCCTGGCGCGAAAAGGGGTGATTCTGGCCTTTGGCGATAGCCTGACGCGGGGGACCGGTGCCGATGATGGGAATTCCTATCCTTCAATTTTGGCTGACCTGCTCGATGTCCACGTTGTCAATGCCGGTGTCCCGGGTGAGCTGTCAACAACAGGCTTAGAGCGATTACCGAAAACCCTGGAAAGATACCAGCCAGAATTGGTCATTCTTTGCCACGGCGGCAACGACCTATTGCAACGCCGCAGCCAGGCGATTCTCAAACAAAACCTGTTGGCGATGGTCCAGCTTTGTCATGATAGTGGAGCTCAGGTTGTTTTAGTAGGAGTCCCAAACCCGGGGCTGTTTTTACGATCGGCAGAAGTCTACGACGAGGTTGCTGCGGAAATGGAAGTTCCCTATCTGGACGACATATTGCCAGAGATACTGAAAGATCGTGCCTTAAAAAGTGATGCGGTTCATCCGAATGGTAATGGTTATTCACGGCTGGCGGAAACCCTCGCCAACCAGATCAGGCCGGCTCTTTACTAACCTCTTCTTTGGGTTGATAGGATGTTTCGACTGCCTGCTTTCTTGCGGTTTCGATCGCATTTGGCAGAGGAAACTCAATCCAGAAGGTGCTTCCGCCGCCAGGAGTTTCTTCCCACCAGGTTTTCCCTCCCATGAGATGGGCAATTTTTTGTACTGTGGCTAGACCGAGTCCTGTGCCGAAATGCTCACCGGCTGCGCTTCCCCGAAAAAAACTTTCAAAAACCTGTTCCCGCTCCTCTTCGATTAAGCCCGGCCCGTGATCTCTGACGAAAAATTTTATCGTTTCCAAAGAGTTGATTTCGCCGACTTCTATCGGTCCGGCCTGGGGGTTGCCATAGCGAACTGCGTTGCCGATCAAGTTGTCAAAGACTTGCAGCAGGAAGGTTTTGGGGATGCGGACCGGTGTCAGTTGCCCAACCTGCACCTCGAAATCGTCCATGTTTTGGGAGCGCAAAGATTGAATGACTGTTTGAACCACATTCTGGGTGTTGACCGGTTGGGAAGGGCTTTCGATATAGCCAAGCCGTGACAAAGTGAGGAGGTCCTCCAATAGTTCCAGCATCCGTTTACCGGCGTTTTGAATATGATCCAGGCATTCTCGTCCATGACCATTTATGCCTGTATCTTGACGGGTTCTCAAATGCTGAACGAACCCAAGTATCGTGGTCAGCGGTGAACGCAAGTCGTGGGAAACGGTTCTCACAAAAGCGTCAAGTTCCCGGTTGATTTGCCTAAGTTTTTCTTCTGTCCTTTTCTGTTCGGTAATGTCTTGTACTAGACCGATAAAATAACCTGGCGAATAGGTTGTTGGCTGGACAAAAGTGATGGAGGTGTGTCCCCAGATAATTCGGCCGCTTTTGTGGCGATACCTTTTTTCCCGTTGCACACTGCCGCATTCCCCTTGGAGTAACTGCCGCAAGTAGGTGCGGGTCATAGGGATGTCTTCCTCAAAAGTGATGTCGTAGACATCCTTGTCGAATAATTCATTTTGGCTGTATCCGCAAAAAGTTGTGAGTGCCGGATTGACCTGCAAAAAACGGCCGTCTTCAGCCATTGTGACCATGCCTGCCGCTGCGTCGTTAAAGATTCGACTGAAGCGTTGTTCGCTGGCGCGCAGCGCTTCCACCGTCTGCTTCTTTTCACTGAGATCAAGAACGATGGCAACGAATTCAGGATGCGGTTCGAGAGCAGGAAGGTGGAGGTGGACTTCAACAGGGTAGCATGACCCATCCTTGCGACGATGACGGGTCAAAAAAGTCAGGCTTTCCTGCCGTCCCGACAGTAACGGTTCGATGAGTTGGAGCAACTCATTTTTTTTAATATCCGGCTTCAGGTCCAGGGGGGTCATGTGCCGCAGTTCCTCCATGCTGTAGCCGAGGTTCCGCCTCGCACCTTGATTGACTTGGGTAAAAAAAAGCGTTTCTGCATCAAAGGTGTAGATTTCGTTGAGCGAAGCATCGAGAATTCGCCCGAATCGCATGGCCTTCTGCTCAGCCTGGCGTCGTTCCCGGATATTCTGCCAGGTTCGCAAGGTCCGCTCCACGATGTGCGCCAGATTTCGAGGGGGAGTTGGAGGAACACCCAGATAATCCATCGCGCCCGCTTTTATAGCGTTAATGGCGTCTTTTTCTTCCTCGTCTCGAATCAGGAGAAGCACCGGCCAAGGAACTGCCTTCGGGTCGTTGCCAAGCAATTCAACAGAATCTCCGTCTGGAAGGTGGAGAATTGTAATAATGAGATCGGGAAAGACGGAATGTAATTTTTGTCGCGTTTGATTAAGGCTGGTGGAGAAGTGGAATTCGGTTTGCGGATACTGGTCGACGAGACAGGAACAAATGGCTTGTGCCGCGGACAAGGTTTTTTCTGCAATTAGGATATGATGCGGTTCGGTTGACATAACGATCCCCTCCGTGAAGTAGATGGCCTGGAGGCAGGTGGGATTTCGCGACCCGAACCAGAAATGGATGCGTGAGGGGGGTGGCTAGACCCTGCGAATTACGAATCGTCGAGTTCCAATTCGCTCATTTGCCGGAGCAGGAAATTTTTTGCCTTTCCCGCCGGAGCGATGATGCCATAGGCCATGGCTTCTCTCAATTCATCCGAAGTTGCGCCTGCTTGCTTCGCCAACGCGAAGTGTTTTTGCAGTCAGTCGGGGCAGCCGACCGCCACGGCACATCCGATTCGGATCAGTTCACGCGTCTTGACGTCGAGAACTTCGGTATACTCAAAGTCAAAGACTTTTTTTCTTGTTCTCATCAAGTTCTCCGTTGTTGGGAGGGAACCGACGGGTTGACCGCCTGGGACACCAAGTGTTCTTTATCTGTCAGTTTATAGCTCAATAGTAGAACGGCTTTTTGTTTTATCAAGTTTGTTTTTGTGAAAAAAATTTCATCTCTTTAAAGTAAAGGGTTTAACGTCAAAACAAAGTGTGGGGCGTTTTTCATGGAAGAGATACGATCTTTTTTGGCCGCAATTGTAGCATCCTCGGATGACGCCATTATCGGTCTGCACCTTGACGGCCGGATTCTCAGTTGGAATGCCGGGGCCGAGAAAATTTACGGCTACATTTCAACCCAGATGGTCGGGCAGTCCATTGCCAAACTGATTTTGCCGGAACGCCTTGACGAGGTTCCCCAGATTCTGGGAAAGATTCGCCGGGGGGAACGGGTTCGACATTTTGAAACCATGCATGTCCGTCAGGATGGGCGACTCATTTTTGTTTCGCTCTCGGTATCGCCGGTTTTAGATGACTTTGGCCGGATTGTCGGCGCTTCGAGTATTGCCCGCGACGTCACGGACCGTAAACAGGCGGAGGAAAAACTTCGTGAGGCTGAAGGGAAGTATCGTCTACTGTTTGACGTCGAATCAGATGCAATTTTGATTTTTGATAATGAAACCCAGCGATTGATTGATTTCAACAATAGTGCCTTGCTTCTGTACGGCTATAGTCGAGAAGATTTCACGAAACTCCATGCCTGGGACCTTGTGGTTGATGGCAAGCTACCTGGAATTTCCAAACATCTGGCGGCCGAGCAAGATGTCCAGCGGCTGCCGATGATGCATCATCGCCGGAAAAGCGGCATGGTTTTTCCGGCTGAGGTGTCGGCCAGCTCCTTCAGTTGGAAAGGAAGGGAGTGCCTTGTCTGTATCGTGCGAGACGTCACAGAGCGGCAACGGATGGATGAGATGCGTCATTCCATGGCCTTGGCCCACCAGGTCCAACAACATCTGCTCCCTCAAAATCTGCCATGCATCCCTGGGATCGATCTGTTTGCTGGCAGTCAATCCTGTGAGGAAGTCGGTGGGGATTACTATGATTTTTTCCCCCTGCGGGAAGATGGGGAGGATTGCTGGGGGGTGGCTGTCGGCGATGTCAGCGGCCACGGTGTTGGAGCGGCTCTGCTCATGTCTTTGGCAAAAGGGGTGCTGCATGCCAATCTGGAACATCACGAAACTCATCTCGAAGAGCTGTTCCTTGCGGTGAATCGGCAATTATTGCGCAATACCGATGATGCTTCGTTCATGACACTGTTCGTTGGCGTTTTGCACCTCCGACATCTGCGATTCCGCTGGAACTCAGCTGGGCACGGCCCCATTTTCCATTTTCAGCAAGCCGGTAACCAGATTGTGGAGCTGGTGACCACCGGGGTCCCCTTGGGGATTTGCGATGACAAACCCTATCCGTCGCATGCTGCCGTGCAGTTGGCTGTAGGGGATGTCCTTCTTTTTGGCACCGACGGGCTTTGGGAGTCCCGCAATCCCGCTGGTGAAATGTTTGGAGTCGAGCGGTTAAAGGACATTCTGCGTGGGAGTGCACAGCGGCCGGCAGTACAGATTTATTCGACGATCATGGGGCGCTTGGCGGATTTTTGCGGCACCCGGCGAACGGAGGACGATGTCACCCTGGTGGTTCTCAAAATCGTCGAACCAACGGGCGAGCAATAATGCATGTTAATTCTGGCTGAATCGACGTTACGGTGATAAACTTCAACTACGAGTTATATTCGTAAGTTATAAGGAGGCTAACAATGCGTTGGAATTATTTTTGGGGGAGTCTTTTTCTTCTGGTGTTGCTGCTGGGATGCACCCGACCTCCGGCTCAATTGGGCAATGTTTTTGACCCTGAAGTCGATTTCAGTCAATACACAACCTGGAGCTGGCTGGACGAACAGTCGGACTTGGCCGACATGTTGATCGGCAGTGAACCGGTCGACCGCATGATACGGCGTACGGTGTCTGCTGAACTCACTGCCAAAGGGATGCGGCAGATTCCCCAGGAGTCGCAATTGCTGGTCAACTACATGACCTCTTTACAGGATGCCGTGGCTATGACCACCGGGCCGAGCGGTTTCAGCTATGGCTGGCGTTGGAGCCAGACCACCAGCGGGGAGATGCAACGCGACTCTCTCCCTCGTGGCACCTTGCTCATCGAGATGATCGACCGGAAGAAAAATCAGATTGTCTGGCAGGGCAAGATCAGCGGCGTGGTGGCCAACGTCGATGAGGCCCGCACCAAAATTCCGGAAGCGGTTCGCCAGGTTCTAGCCCAATACCCACCCAGCAAAAAGTAATATCCTCACAATTGTCAAAGGGGGAGCCGATTCGGCTCCCCCTTTGTCTTTCTCGTTTTTTCATTATTTGATGCAGACCCTGCGCACTTCCGTCAGGTCCGTCAGTCCCTGAAAGACTTTGAGAATGCCGTCCTGCTTCAAAGTGGTCATGCCATCGGCCCGTGCCTGAACGCCGATATCCGCGACTTCAGCCTTTTTCTTGATGAGGCTCTTCATCGGGTCAGTACATTCCAGAAGTTCATGCAGGCCGAGCCGGCCTTTATAACCGGCACCGGAGCATTTCGGGCACCCCTTGGCCCGCGCCAGTTCAATCCCGCTGGGATCGATCCCTTGCTTGAGAAAATCTTCCCGCCCGAACTCGTCGATGATCTGCTCCAATTCATTTGGTGTTGGTTTGTAGATCTCCTTGCAGTCGCTGCACAGCCGACGGGCCAGGCGCTGTGCCAGGATGCACAACAGGGCATCAGAGAAACTGAACGGGTCCATACCCATGTCGAGCAGGCGGGTAATGGTTTCCGGCGCCGAGTTTGTATGCAGCGTGGAGAAGACCAGGTGGCCGGTCAAAGATGCTTCAATGCCGGTTGAGGTTGTTTCTTCATCACGCATCTCACCGACCATGATGACGTCGGGGTCGGCGCGCAGGAAAGCGCGCAAAGCACTGGCAAAAGTCAGCCCGATCTTGTGATTGACCTGCACCTGCCGCAGCCCTTGCTGGGTAATCTCCACCGGATCCTCGGCGGTCCATATTTTCGTCTCCGGCGTATTGATGCGCGAGATCGCCGAATGCAGGGTCGTCGTTTTCCCCGAACCGGTCGGTCCGACAACCAGCACCAGCCCGTACGGTTTGCGGATGGCTTCCTCGAACACTCGCGAATTGCGTTCCGTCAGGCCAAGCTTGTCGTAGGGGATCGGTTCCCCGGACGCCAGGATACGCAGCACCACGTCTTCCAGTTGGCCGGCCGTCGGCAGAGTCGCGACGCGCAACTCCATGTCAATCGGGCCGTATTTCTTGAAATTGATCTTTCCATCCTGTGGTTTGCGGCGCTCGGCAATATCGAGGCCAGACATAATCTTGATCCGTGAAATCAGGGCGTATTTGTATTTATAGGGAATCTTCTGGTAGATCAGGCAGCGACCGTCGACCCGGATGCGGACCATGACGTCCTTTTTCCCCGGATAAGGCTCGATGTGAATATCGGATGCTTTGGCCTTGTAGGCATCGCAGATGATCTTGTTGACCAACTGCACCAGGGCACTGTCCTGCTCCGAGACCTTCTGGATCTCCTCTTCAACCTCCGGCTCCTCGGATTCATCGATTTTGCTGAGGATTTCCTTGATGGTACTGGTGGATGTTTGATCAGACTCTTCGAGCTGATAGAAGTGATCGATGAATTTGGAGATATCTTCGCTGAAGGCTCCCTGGTAGCTGATGCGACGGAAATCAGGGAAGATGAAACGGATCAGGTCCTGTTTCTGGTAATCGGTCGGATCTTCCATGGCAGCGTAGAGGATGCCGTTTTCTACCCGCAAAGGAACCCAGCGATCTTTTTTAAGAGCCTCCGGTTTTATTTTGCGCAACAGATTTTCCGGGACAAGGATTTCCGGATCAAAAAGAATGAAATCGGTTCCGTAGTAAAGGCTGAGGGCCTTGGCCATGTCCTCGCGGGTTACCGAAAAATCCTTCATCAGCACCTGGTCAAGCGGAAGGTCTTTCTTCTCGGCAATCTCACCGGCCTGCTTGAGGGTTGCTTCACTGACGATGCCGTTGTCCAGCAGATAGTTGTAGCGGGACTTCTTGCGGGTTTCCTTGCCCTGCGCCGTCAGGCGATGAATGTTGTAGATGGCGATGGCAAGGGATGTGGCCAGCTCTGTGGCGTAGCTGATGTCCTCATCACTGAAACGGTCCCCCTGCTTGCGGTTGATGAGCTGAATGACCCCGATAAAGATGTTGTTGAACTTCATCGGTACGCACAGAACCTGAGTCGTGCGGAAGCCGGTCTTGCGGTCCCATTCGGCGTCGAAATGCAGCTGGCTGTTGATCATCGACAGCTCATGGGCGTCGTAGGCATTCTGCACATTCACCACATCCTTGCTGGCGGCGCAATAGCCGGCCAGGCTGGCAGGACTGATCGGGACGACGATCTTTTTGACTTCCTCGCCCGATTTGACGTGGGAAAAGAGCGATTTGGTCTTGGTGTCCACCAGGTAGATGGTGATGCGCTCCGCCTGGAACAATCCGGCGATGCTGTCTTTGATCTGCAGCAGAATATCGTTGAGGTTGGCGGCAGAGTGGATTTCATTGATCTTTTCCGTCAACCGTTTGCGGTATTCCAGCTGTTGTTTCAGATGATCGGCTTCCTGTTGCAGCATGTTGCCCTCCAGCGCTTAAACAGAAGCGGCAGCGAGATTATAAATCGCGCCGTCTTTAAGAAGTTCCACTCCGGGAATGGCCAGTTTATGAAGTTCGGTTCGGATGTCTTGGAAGTATTGGGGTTTGACATGGGTGACGAAAATCCGTTGCGGCCGGCAGGGGCACTTTGCCAATTCCTGTTGCAGCAGTGACGGGGTGAGATGTCCGGTCAGTCGGGCCATGTCCTCCAAGGCATCGGGGAACGACACCTCGACGATCACTGCGGTGTAGTGATCGCGCAAGCGCCAAATGTCATCGGTTGGCCCAGTGTCGCCCGTGTAGAGAAGAGCCGTAGAGCCTTTTTCCACGACAATGCCGGCGGCCGGGACTGAATGATGAACCGGGCAGGCCGTGACGCTGTAGTCGCCAACCTGAACAGTCTGTCGCTGGGGTAATTCCCGGAAACGCAGCACCGGCTCGGTTGCATTGGGGATTTTCGTGAAGTCAGGCCAGATCAAGCCGTTGAAAAGATGCTGATGCAGAATATCCAGAGTTTCCTGCAGGGCCAGTACCTCGACCTGCTGCTTGGCGCCGCGCAAGATGATGTTGTCGGCCAGCAGCGGCAGCCCCTTGATGTGGTCGAGGTGACTATGTGTCAAAACTGCTTGCCTGATCGTCAGTTGTTCCGACTCATTGAGCACTGTTCCGACCGTGCCGGCGTCGAGCAACAGGGTGCCGTCGAGTAAAAAAGCGGGAGCCCGCATTTCAGGCAGCTCCGCTCCGGAACAGCCTAATACTTTCAATAGCATATGGAACCTTCTCCATGCCTTTGGAATTCGTCGGAAACCATAAAAATATGCCGGAGGAACAATAGGATAGCCACTCCGTCAGTGTGCTGCCGGGCTCGGAACGCTTTTTGCTTTTAATCTGCTCATTACAGGAATCGTACCGAATTT
>ENA-ORXD01003047-ORXD01003047.1-sediment-metagenome-genome-assembly--contig:-NODE-3047-length-10129-cov-9.767907_pt1 | contig 10129 bp, 6 predicted proteins | sample MGYA00237862_ERZ511471 | MGnify/ENA metagenome assembly ERZ511471 | reverse complement strand
AGGTCTTTATCCCTTTTCCGTAAAGGTGGCCGGGCAAGGGCGACTATTGAGGTAGACGAAGAGGGAGGAACATATGACACGAAGTATTACTTACGGAGTGTTGCTCATCATACTGACCGGGTTGGTGGTCACAGCATACGGCGAATGCCCAACTCCACCTGCTGGTGCATTCGTGACCGATTTGCTCGCCGGCCAGACGCTTGATGTTGGCGATGTCACAATTTGGAATGATGATGACTATCTTTATGTATTGTATCAGGTAACCGAAGACGGGTGGTATCTCACTGAGACACACCTTGACGTTCAGTGCGATGTGGGAGATATCCCGCAGACAACCCCCGGCAAAAAATCAGGGCCAAACCCTATTCCCGGACATTTCGAGTATGGGGACTGTTTCGAGCCGTCCTTATACATCACGGAATGGTGTCAGGTTATTGAGAAGCCCGACTGCGCTGATTGTGGTGAAGAACTCGCGGTTGCTGCACATGCGGTCGTTGTGCATGTGAGCGAAGGCTGCGTGGATATCTATAGTGATGGATCAACAAAAATCGTTGACAGCTATTCCCCAATTAATGATCCTTTAGTTAATGGCGGGAAGAATTTCGCTGTGTACCCATTTGATGCCGTTCCGGCATGGGAGCACCCCAATTGGGCAGGCACAAAAGCACAGTTCGCAGGAACTTCAGCAGACTGGATTTGGGAGAGTGAGTATGTCCAGCATCCCGTTGCCGGCGATATTGTGTACTTTGAGAAGACCTTCGATATTCCCGGTATTTATCTTGTGGATTCATCAGGAACTATGAAAATAACCTGTGACAACGGTTATGAGTTCTTCGTGAATGGAGCAAGCCAAGGCTCTGCCCAAGTTTCAGGGGATTGGAGAACCAGTAATTTAAGAGAATCATATGTCAGCACTGACAACTGGCAAACTCCGGAAGACTTTGATGACTTTGCAGACAATTTAATGCTCGGTTCCAACACCTTCCGATTCGAGACCGCCAATGAAGAGATGAGTCAGGCATCCGGTGAACACGGCTCAGATGGCACAACGACAAGTAATCCTGGTGCATTAATTTTCGCAGGAGAAATCTGCTACTCTGTGGTCGATCGGGAGGAGACTGCCTGGGGCGAGGGAACTCGGTTCAACACGCAGGGCAACTGGGGGATGTGGACAGGGTATGACTGGGTATGTCCTGCTGATCTGGAACTTACCAAGACCATCACGACTGAACCACCCTATGCGGTTGGCGATGTGATTACCTGGGTGGTCGAAGTGAAGAATCAGGGACCCGGTACCGCATTTGATGTGGTCGTGAAAGATTACCCGCCTGATGTCACCCTCGTTACCATTGATGATTTTGTATATTCAGCCGGTACATTTGATCCTACAACGTATGAATGGGATGTGGGTGACCTTGCCAGCGGCGACTCTGAAACTCTTACAATGACTACGACAATCAACGATCGAGGTGCGATTATCAATTCAGCCGAGGTCTTTGAGTGTGCGACCCCCGATCCCGATTCAACACCGGGGAACTATGATCCGCAAGATCATGCGGGAACCGATGAGGATGACAGCGATGTCGCAAGTATCATCTTCTTCCCGGTTGCAGGAAATGCCTACATCGGATACGAAGACCGGACCGCAGGCGATTTCGACTACAATGACTTTGGGATGAACATGGAACTGACAGAGGTCTACAAGAACAACTGCCTCGATTCTATCGATATGACCTTCACTTCAGTTGTCAAGAAAGCAGGAGACGTCCACGATATTCACATCACGAGGCTTCTCGATTCTGGAACAACCTATGATTACACAATCACTCGATCGGTTCCGGCAACTGGAACAGAAACACCTGCTGGTCCGGGTTCAGGATCGGGTTACTTTGGCATCATTCTCTTCGACAGTGCATATTTCAGTGCTGGAAAGGAAGTGAGCGTCCATATCGATATCACAGGAGGGTGTGAGGCATTTGTCATTCCGGCAGCTCCCCGATGTGATCTCGATCCGGTCTTCACCTTCTATTGTCCGTGGATGAAAGATCGATCGATTGGAACGCCCAACGAACGCCACATCCTCGATGTGCAACCCGCAACAGGAGAGCTCGGCTCAACAGGATATAACGTGCCATATATCCTGGTCGTTCCGTCATTTAACTGGCCAGCTCCTGATGAGGGGAATACCATCAATAGCGCGGCTGAAGCAGAATCTGGGGATTGGTACTACGAGTTCTTCGATGAATGCTATTCCTCAAATTGCGCAAACCATCCAGAATGGTACAACGAGGGAGCGCAAAAGCCCTGAATAAAAATCATATTTTTTATTCGTCAATGCTGCATCAGGATCGTGTTTAATTGTTCCAATTGGTCTGGATTCTTCAACGAATCTCATTTTTCTCACTGTACCCAAAAACTCCCTGGACAATTCACAACAAAATGGAGTGGCACGATAGTGTCAGGGTCAACCGATTAGATCGATATTGGTCCTATCTCAAGGAGGAGCACTATTTACCTAGCTGCCCACAGCGTGGCGTGCTCATAAAATTTCGCGCCGTATGGGGAAATTTTATCCCCTTTTTTGTGCTCTTCTCATGCAAGTAAGGACTGCAGCTTGTGGTTTGATACGGTGGTGATATTGTAAACATGATCTAACCGTTCTGAATCGGTGGCCATCACCCAATCAGCATCAGGACTGGCATTTTAGTATAGCTCTGCCGTTGTATCATTTCCCAGGATACGAAACGGCAGAAAAAGAATCAGATTCCTCTGTTGCCATACTGAATGATATGGCTGATATTTTCATTCCATCCTAAAGAACGGGATCATACTACCAGCGGAAGAAACAAATCGAAAAAAAAAACTGCCCGAATAAAATTAATATAGTGCTCGTTTTATAAAAATTTTGATCCTGTCGTCAATTCTGCTATGCAAAGAATTATAGGTTTGTATATCATCGCGTTTTTCCTCTGAGGGGAACAGGCAGTCACTATCTTATTTTTATATCTTCGGCGACGCAGCGACGAAATCAATCCTCAGAGGTTTGCACGGAATAGTGGACAGATAAGGTCTCTCGTCGTATTCAACAGAGAGGAGGTAACAATGAAACATGATATGAGACTCGTACTGATTGGAGTGATCTTTAGTGTACTTATGGTAGGGACTGTGACTGCCGTTGTTATTGACGGTGGACTTGAGGACTATGAATACCTCAAGATTGGAGACATGGATGTCTACTGGCAACAGCGGATGATAGATGACGCTATTGTTGAGGGGGACTTCCATGTGGTGCAATTCGATACCGAGACAGGAAAGCTCCTTAAGGAAGAGTTACACTGGCGGGAAGGTCTTCCGGAATCTATAACTCCAGAAATCACTCGGGAACAGGCTGTATCCATGGTCAAGGGCGAGATTCTCCTTGTTCAGCTGGTATTTATATCACCTGACTCGGTTGAGTTTCCCCTTGATCCCACGCCTACAAATCCATGCTGGGTCGTGATAAGTCAGGTTGATGAAAGGATGATCACCACCGTTATCGATGCAATGGATGGCTCTGTTTTAGGCTATGGTGTTTCGCCACCTTATGAAGCATATTCCCTGGGGGGGCCTGATCATGGGGGCTGTGCTGAGTATTATTATGATCCCTGGGCTCTGAACGCCGGGAACTGGTTCACCACCATGGGATATTCTACCGAGATAAGTGACAGACCCCCTGAGGCAACCGTGGAGGGCCATGTTGACAGCGCAACCACTGCGCTGTTCTATGAACTGGCGCACGGTGGCAGCACCAACTTTCTAAACCTGAATACGGATTGCGGGTTACCCACCTATACTGCTCATCATATCTACGCATCAGATGTTGAGACATGGATCGCAGACCGGACCAAGATGCCTTTTACATTCATCGGGAGCTGCGGAGGAATGTGTGACACCGGGGATGGATCATTCTCCTATGAGTTCAGAAAAGGTAGTACCACCGATACGGTCACGGTCGGGTACTGCCATATGGACTGGACTGGTTCCCCAGGTCAGACGTATGAATGCAGGGGAACCTGTTGGGGGACGAATGTATTCAATTGGCAGGAGGATCTCTTCGACTATCTGAACCAGGGGTGGACAGCCGAGGCTGCTTTCAACCAGGCATGTGCAGATAATCCCATGTGTGGTGACGGAACCACGTGTGTCCGTTTTGCTGGTGATCCGGCGTTGACCCTCGTTCCCAAGATAATCCGGGGGAGCTTGCCCACCGCGGATGCCGGTCCGGACCAGACGGTGGAACAAACCAGCCTGGCAGGCGCATCGATATCTCTCGATGGTTCGGGATCAGTGGAGCCGAACAGCGCAACACTAACCTATGAGTGGAGCTGGGCCGGCGGTTCGGCAACGGACGTGAATCCGACCATCACCTTACCGCTGGGAACGACTATCGTTACCTTGATTGTTGACGACGGGTTCGGTTCACCACTCGATGAAGATCTGAGGACCGATACGGTATCCATCATTGTCACCGATACCACCCCGCCCGAACTAACGGTACCCGCGGATGTAACAGTCGAACAGGAAACAACAGACGGGACAGTTGTGCCGTTGACCGCGACCGCCACCGACATCTGCGATGCTGACATTACCATTGCCAGCGATGCTCCCGCCATCTTCCCGCTGGGGGATACCACGGTAACGTTTACCGCAACCGATGATTCGGGGAACAGTGCCAGCGGATCCATGGTCGTTCACGTGGTTGACACTACCCCGCCTGATCTGACCGTACCCGCGGATGTAACAGTCGAACAGGAAACAACAGACGGGACAGTTGTGCCGTTGACCGCGATTGCCTCTGACATCTGCGATGCTGAGGTTACCATTACCAGCGATGCTCCGGCAATCTTCCCGCTGGGGGATACCACGGTAACGTTCACCGCAACCGATGATTCGGGGAACAGTGTCAGCGGATCCATGGTCGTTCACGTGGTTGACACCACACCGCCCCAGATTAGCGTGACCGTCACTCCGGATATCCTGTGGTCTCCCAATCACAAGATGGTCGATATCACCGCTACGGTCACGGTATCCGATATCTGCGATACAGCTCCGGTTGTTATTCTCACCAGCATCACCAGCGATGAACCCGACGATGGCCTCGGGGATGGCGACACCGAGAATGATATCCAAATAACGACTGATTATGACTTCAGGCTGAGAGCAGAACGGGCGGGCACAGGAGATGGACGGGTTTACACCATCACGTACACGGCGACCGATTCCTCCAGTAACAGTGCCAGTGCCACTGCCACGGTGCGGGTTCCTCACAACAAATAGAATTAATCGGGAGTTAACTCCAGAAGGGAATGATTAGGCGATCCACGAAAGAGGGAAAGCAGACGACATTCCCACATTTTTATATTATGATAAAATTCTAATTGGCTTTGTGGGAAGGATGTCTTATCAGTAAACTGGGAATAATTCTTTTGTTCGTTCTTTCGGTTATTCTCTTATTACTACTATACAGTGTTGGAGTTCAAGACCACCCGAATAACGCTTCTCCTGATCGCTTGGAAAACTCGGGACTGTATGAATTGTATGACGATTTCAGTACCGGTTACCTCAATCCTGACTTGTGGCAGACCACCCGCAAGGGTGATTTCAATGAGAGTTATATCGACGTTTTTGATATCGACCCGTCGAACAAGATAGATAATCGGTTACGTCTTGGCATAAATACGATAGGAACTGCGGACGCCACCGTCAAGTTGCTCGGGGTAAGGAGTATGAAAACCGTGAATTTTACTGATAAAAAAGAGATTTCTTTGGATCTCGATTGGAATAATCAGAGCAATGGCTGCTATCTGGCCGCATCGGTGATCATCTGTCCCACGATCACCGAGGGCAATCCGGAAGAGGAACGTGACTGGTTGAAATTTGAGTATATTGGTGTTCCACCAGGTTATCATGCTCGTTGCAATATTATGACGAAAACCAATGGGCATGTAAAGTATCTCTATACTGAAGGCTGGCCTGAACAGCGAACGGGCAGAGAGATTGGCAACCAGAAGATCAGGATGCAATTGGACAAGAATCAGTTGACGATCATCGAAAATGAGGCTGAAATTTTTTCCACCCCATCACACGGATTGGAATTTACTTCTGCCTACCTTTACCTCCAGGTGAGTAGTCATAGCAACTATCCTACGAGGGAGATTTTATTCGATAATATATCTGTTGTTCCATTCTTGTTTGATTAGGTGTTATCCACTTCAGCGGATAATTGCCATAATCCAATCACATGGCTGGTACGGACATTAATAAGGAAAATTCCCAGGAAAAAGAGACTATTCATGTATTCTAGTGAACATTGATGCAATTATATTCGCAAATTCATCGAACGAACATTGCCCAGACTCCAGGTATAAGAAAAGACGATAATACCATCGCATTGAATTTAAACCTCAAAAAACAAATCAGATATGAAAAATGGGATGGGAAAGCGGATGACCAGAACACAGTTGGCACTATTACGTTCATCATCATGAGTTATCTCGTATACATCGCCCTCTTCGGGGCAGCGGTTGTTTTTTTCCTCTGGCTGCGGGATGCCAGGATTTTTTACCGGACGGGGCTCCCGGGATACCGGAAGGCTGCCTACCGGGGTGTCCTGTTCGGAGCCCTTGCCATTCTCGGCGTAGCAGTAACCATCTATTCGCTCGAACTGCTCGGGCTCGGCCTGATCCTCGCCGCTCTCTACCTCCAGGGGCGGGAGAGCCGGGAACGGGTCTGGACGACTGAAGGGACTCTCGACCGGATGCTCGGGAAAGCTCCCCTGAACGCACCGGGAACGAAGGGGGCCTGACCATGCTCCAGAAACCACGGGGTACCCGGGACTTCCTCCCCGACGAGATGGACCAGCGGCGTGAAGTGGAAGGGACCATGCGCCGGATCGCCCGGACCTGGGGGTACCGGGAGGTCTGCACCCCGGAATTCGAGGAGCTCGAACTCTTCACCATCCGGTCCGGCGAGGGGATCATCCAGGAGATGTACGTGTTCGAGGACAAGGGTGGCCGGAAGCTTGCGCTCCGGCCGGAGCTCACCGCGCCGGTCCTCAGGATGTATGTCAACGAGGGAAAGACCCTGCCAAAACCGCTCCGCTGGTTCTACTTTGCCGACTGTTTCCGGTACGAGCGGCCCCAGAAGGGGCGGTACCGCCAGTTCTGGCAGTTCGGCATCGAACTGATCGGGGCCGATTCGGCACTCGCCGAGGCCGAGGTCATCCTGCTCGCCCGCGACATCCTTGCCGCGACCGGCATCTCCTTCTCCATCCATGTCGGGCACCTCTCCCTCATGCGGAGCCTCCTTGCCGGGCTCGATCCTGATTACCAGAAAAAGATCCGGATGTTCCTCGATAAGAAGGATACCGGGGGGCTTGAGGCGTATCTCTCTTCCCAGGGCAGAAACGAGCTCTATGCCCGCCTCACGGCACTGGCAGAGAGCCGGAGCCTGGAGGATATATTCGCCATAACCGGGGACCTGCCGGACCGGGACCGGATCGAAGACCTGTTCTCGATCCTCGACAGCCTGGGACTGGAGTATACCCTGAACCCCGGCATCGCCCGCGGGCTCGATTACTATACCGGCATGGTCTTCGAGATCTTTGCCGAGAACCTGGGTGCCGAGAACCAGGTTCTCGGGGGCGGGACCTACCGCCTCGCCCATCTCTTCGGGGGCGAAGAGACCCCCTCCTGCGGGTTTGCCATCGGGTTTGACCGGGTAATGGTTGCCAGGGGCGAGAGGGTGCCCGCTCCAGGAATCGTGGCCGGGGTCGCTTTGACCCCCGAGGGGCGTGGCTGGGCTCTCACTGTCGCAGGAGCCTTCCGGAGCGCCGGGATCAGGACCGAACTCAGTCTCTCGGGGAAATCGATCGGAAACCAGCTCTCCCAGATCGCACGGTCGGCTGATTTCGCCCTGATCATCGGGAAGCAGGAGAGCGAGCTGCAGCAGGTCACCGTCAAAAACCTCCGGACAGGAGGGCAGAAGGTGCTGTCGCTTGCTGATGCGATCAGAGAGGTGAGCGGGAGTGAGCCTCGCTGAGGAGCTTGCCAAGCAGCAGCGGAGCATCAGCGTCGCGGAGTTCTTCGAGAGAAACAAGCACCTGCTCGGCTTCGATTCCCCGACCCGGGGGATCATCACCACCATCAAGGAGGCGGTGGACAATTCCCTCGATGCCTGCGAGGAGGCCATGGTCCTCCCCGACATCTATATCGCGATCCGGAAGCAGCGCGGGGACGTCTTCCGCATCATTGTCGAGGACAACGGGCCGGGGATCGTCCCCCAACAGGTCCCCTACGTCTTCGGAAAGCTGTTGTACGGCTCGCGGTTCCACCAGATAAAACAGAGCCGGGGGCAGCAGGGGATCGGGATTTCCGCCGCGGTCCTGTATGCCCAGCTCACCACCGGACTTCCTACGGTGGTGATCTCCCGGACAGGGGCGGACCGTCCTGCGGTCCGGTTCGAAGTGCAGATCGACGTCGGGAGCAACGAGCCCGATATTGTCTCACAGCAGGAGATCGACTGGGACCGGACCCACGGCACCCGCATCCAGATCGAGTTCCGGAGCACCCTTGCCGCAAAGAAGCGTCTCATCGAGTACCTCAAGTATACCTCCGTGGTCAATCCCCATGCCCGGTTGCGGCTCGAGCTCGATGACGAGACCATCCTCTTCGACCGGGTGAGCGATGACGTTGTCGCCTGTGCCCAGGCCATCAAACCCCACCCGCACGGGATCGAGATCGGACAGCTCCGGAGGATGGTCTCCCCCGGCAGCGGGACGCTCGAGGACTTCCTCTCCGCGAACTTCTCCCGGATAGGGAGCAAGACCGCCAGCGAGATCTGCACCAGAGCCGGGCTCTCCTGTAACCGGGATGCAGGATCGCTCTCGCCAGAGGAACAGAAACGGCTCATCGATGCCATGCAGGAGGTAAAAGTCCCTGCACCTCAGGTCACCCAGTGCCTCTCCCCGATCGGGGAAGACCTGATCACGCGGAGCCTCGAGAAGGAGTTCCAGATGGACTTTGTCCGGGCACGGACCCGGCCGGGATCGGTCTTCTCCGGCCACCCGTTCATCATCGAGGCGGCAATCGGGTACGGGGGGAAGCTCGCTTCCGAGGGAAATGCCCAGATCATGCGGTTCGCCAACCGCGTGCCCCTCATGTACCAGCAGGGAGCCTGCGCCATCACCCAGGCTATTGCCGGGATGAACTGGAAGAACTACTCCATCCCGCAGGCGGGCCTGCCCACCGGACCCCTCCTCATCCTCGTGCACGTCGCCTCGACCAGTGTCCCCTTCACGAGCGAGAGTAAGGATGCCATCGCCGCGATCCCGGAGATCGAGCGGGAGATCGTGCTTGCCCTGCAGGACCTGGGCAGGGACCTGAAACACTTCCTCTCCCGCCGGGATCGGAACCGGCTCCAGGAAGACCGGGCCCGGGCGGTCTGCGCCATCCTCCCCGACCTGGCGACCAAAGTAGCCGAGATCGTCGAAATGCCGTCCCCCGATATCTCCCCCATCGAAGGAAAAATCATGAAGAAACTGGTCGCCCGGAAGAGAACCGATGACGGTGCGGTGGTCATCGAGCTCTCCAACTACACCGCTCACCCGGCTACCCTCTCCCTGTACAGCATATCCGGTGATCCGGCAGATGATGCCCAGCCTCCCCCGGACTTCGTAACCCGGCTCGATGAGGAGTACACCAAGGTATGGCAGATCACGGTGGCACCGGGTGAATCCTGGCAGACCAGGTTTGCCGGGGCAGGGGGAGGAACCCTGGAGATCCGCGGTGTCGATCCGCGACAGATTGTGGTGGTGGATCAGGATGTCTAAATCCGATCTCGATGCAGTGGCGACCGATCGGCTGGTCGGGATTGCCAGGAAATGGTACAGCCAGATGGCAGGGGGAGTGGTCCCCTCGATTTCGCTTCCGACCCGGACAAAGCAGAACATCGAGTATGATGATGCGGCCGAGGTCTGGAAGTACGGGGACCGCGAGAGCACGCGGTCGGCCGGGACCGCCAAGAGCGCACTCCATCTCCTGAAGATGGCCTGGGTCATCTGGTTTCTGAAGAAACAGATCGGGGAGAACCG
>ENA-ORXD01003045-ORXD01003045.1-sediment-metagenome-genome-assembly--contig:-NODE-3045-length-10136-cov-3.154588_pt1 | contig 10136 bp, 11 predicted proteins | sample MGYA00237862_ERZ511471 | MGnify/ENA metagenome assembly ERZ511471 | reverse complement strand
TCTTCCGGGCAATCCTGACCACCTCGTCCTTGTCGAACCCGATCAGCGGGCGGAGGACCGGGACGGTGGCGATACCGGATATCGTGGCCATGTTGGCAAGGGTCTGGGATGCGACCTGCCCGAGGTTATCGCCGGTAACGAGCGCAGCGAACTCCCGGGACGCCGCGACAGCGCTCCCGAGGCCGAGCATGAACCGCTTGCAGAGGACACACCGGTACCGTGGCGGCGCCCCGGTCGTGATGGCTTCATAGAACTCTCCGGCGTCCACCACCAGCAGGTCCATCATAAAGCCGGCGCACCAGGTCGAGAGGACGGTATGGTGGCGTTCGGCGGTCGCCCGCACATCCGCCCCCGCGTACGGCCCCCCGTCGATGTGCAGCGAGGTCACCGCACATCCCCGCTTCATCATGAGCCAGATCGCGACCGGGGAGTCTATCCCTGCCGAGAGGAGCCCGAGTGCTTTACCCTGGGTGCCCCAGGGCAGGCCCCCGGGTGCAGGGACCGGCGTATCGTAGATCAGGGTCCCGAAATCCCGCATCTCCACGAACAGCTCGTAGCCGGGCGCCGAGAGGTCGACCCGCGATCCCGGGCAGGCTTCCCGGATGGCTGACCCGACCGCGGCCCCGATCTCCTGGCTCGTGATCCCGGTAACTCCATGCCGCCGCGCCCGGACCGCAAAACTCGCACCTCCATGGAGCCGGACCGATGCCATCTCCACGGCCACCCTGCACACCTCGCCGATACTGCTCGCGGTCTGCCGGCAGACTGCTACCTCGACAATCCCGAAGATGCGGCTCGCGACCTGTGCGATCCGGTCCGGGGCTTCTCCGTGGATCAGGATCCGGCCCCGGTGGAGCTCGAACCGGTGGCGCAGCCCGGCAGCATCCAGTGCTTTCCCGGTGTTGTTCACCAGGCTCTGGATGAACTGCCGTTTCACGGGTTCGCTCTTGAGGAAGAGCTCACCGTACCGGACCATCACCACCTCCATTCCCTGACACACCTCTGTACAGCATGGAGCGGCAGGCATCTAATAACCGCTGGAACTGCACTACAGAAGAGGCTCCCGGTCAGCCGCTGTCAGGTTTGCCGGAGTTCTTCCGGGTGTACGGGAGTGCGTACTGGTGGCTTACGATAAACCCCATGACCAGCGAGATTGCAACTGCCGGGATGAGCTCGGGCTGGAAGAGGATTGCAATGATAAGGGCGATCGCGATGGGGCTCCTGAGGAGCGCGACACTGACGCCGGCGATCACACAGACGATACAGACTGCGACCGGGATGAACGGGAAGAGCCGGAACATGAGGATTCCCAGGGTTCCCCCGATAAAGAAGGAGGGGAAGATGTAGCCCCCGGCAAACCCTGTCGAGAAGGAGAAGGTTATGAGGAGTATCTTTGCGGCAACAAGGATACCCAGCAAAACGATGCTCACCTCGAGATAGCTGGTGATGAGGACCTGGAGCTGCTCGCCGCCCATGAACAGGGTGAGGGGAAGGAGCATCCCGGCTATCCCCAACCCAAGACCTCCCAGCAGGCCGAGGAACACCGGGCGGTTCTCGAACGGCTCGAAGATTTCCCGCATTTTCTTATACACGGCGATAAAAAAAATACCGCATGCTCCGCCGAGAAGGCCAAGGAAGACGGCATAGAGAAGGTCAATGTCCCGGAACCCCTCGTACGCCGGCAGGATGAAAACACTGCCGATAAACGAGCCTGAAAGTATGAAGTACACGGCAAACCCTGTCGTTGCGGCAACAATTGAGGGAAGTATTGCCTTCCAGGTCATGATGCCCTTCTCCAGGGTGGTCTCGATGAAGATGAGGGCCCCGGCAAATGGTGACGACAGGAAGGCTCCGAAGAACCCACTGATTGCAGAGAGGGAGGAGAGGGTTGCCACCGGGGGCGGCAGGCGGGCTTTCTCAGCAATGGCAGTACCTGCTGCACCGGCTGAAACCGTCAGGGGTGCCTCCGGTCCAAGCGGGGCTCCGCAGACAAGGGATACCATGCCCCGGAGGAAGAGCTCGATCCCCCGTTTCAGGGGAAACCTCCCTTCCCTGTTGAACCCGAGGAGGTCCTCTGCCATGATTGCGATCTCGCCCTTGAAATAATGGCGTATCAGACCGGCCCCGAGCCCCCCGATGCCACAAATCACCAGGATCAGAGGGTCGAAGACCGGAGAGAAGGAGTCGAGGGGAATACCGTTCCATACGATCGCCGTGAGTGCGTCCTGCAGGAACATGAAGGCGATCATCATCAGGGCACCAATGGCCCCGATACCGGAGACAAAGAGGAGCAGGAGGTAGAACTGCTTCGTGTTCAACGAATCGGTGGCCTCATCAATCCCTGAACTGCTCACATCCGGGGCCATCGCGATCTCCTTTACAGAGTGAAAAACCCGGGACTATTAATTCCCACCGTTTTTTTCGCGGGTTCAAATCCATGGTAACAAATATTCGTGATACCGGGAAACATGGACCGGGATCAAGGATTTTAAAGATGACGTTTCCATCTCTGGTACGGTGAGGAATCGTGACCCCGACAGGATTGACTCCTACAGGACTGGTTCTCGGATTCATCGTCATCCTTGTTCTTATCGGCATACCATCGGTACTATTCTCTCTCCTCACGTCTTTGTATTTCATGATGTTGAACAAAATCAAGGCAGCATTCGTGCGAACGATCCTTCCCCCTGTTCTATTCATCGTGATCGCGGTCATCCTCTCGGCATCTGCCCTGGGACTGGAAATGCTCATTAAAGAAGTGGGATTTGTCGCGGTAATGAGCTGGCTGCTCTTTGGTGCGATAATCTCCATGGGAATAATCACGCCGTTTCCCCTTTTCGAGAGGAGGTTGCCCGGAACAAAATCCTTGATTCACGTTTTGATAGCATCAATAATAACGTTCTTTTACCTTTTCATCGCAGAGTTCGCAAATCAGGCCGGACTGATGAGAATAGTGTCCGGCATCCACCCGGACTCTCCCCTCGTATTCCTGTCGGCCTTCTTCATCGAGGCAGTAGTTCTTGCATCGCTCGTATACGGGGCGTTTACCCTCTATTATCACTTTTCCGGGAAGATGGGTCCGGAGTAGGGGATACCTCCATGCTTCACATGATTCGATGCCGGGGCCAGACTCTCTCCTGTTCCGGGAAATTTCCGGTGATCTTGAGATCATCGACCATCACTATCATGAAATTTCCTTTTATCGAGAGCAGGTTGAGCGCACGTATCCTTTCATTTTTTATGGAAGCATTACTCGCAGTATATAAAATTACCGCATATCCGGGCTCCTTTCCATGTGATATCCAAAAATCTTTAAGATAGCGAATCCATCAGGTACTGATGGCAAAGAAGAAGGAAAAAGCGGGGAAACAGGAGGAACCGCTCAAATTATTCTATATTTTCTACAACCAGGAACGCTGGGACAACTGGATCAGGACACTCCACGAGTCCAGTTTCGAGCCCTGCGAAGATCCCGAGGAGATGCCGGAGGGCTACACGACTCTCTACAACTTCAGCATGGATATCACCCTCGCGGTCCTGAAGATTGTCAGGCTCTACCAGAACGGACGGTACACGAAAGACGAGACCCTCGAGAAGATCCAGCAGGTGGAGGGCATCGTCATGGGGGAGGCTCCGAAGGACGACCTCGAGGAGTACATCGAATCACTCCAGCTCTCGCTCCTCGTCCTCTTCGCCGGCGCGAAGAAGTATCTCGAGGGGGGGTATGCAACCGATCTCAAGACGCTCGTCAAGGACGGCAAGAAGGCAGGGGAGGAGGATCTCGAGAAGGCGCTCGAGATCGCTGCCGATATCGGGGCGAATGCCATCAACGGTACTCCCTGCTGTTCAAAATTTTTAAAGGAGAATATCGAGCAGCCGGGACTCTTCGATGAGTGGCTGATCGAGGTCGAGAGCATGAGCGAGGCGATCGCATCACTCAAGAACTTTGACGAGGAGGCAGGAGAGGGCTCGTGATCGCCCAGCGGGCCCGGTTCCGGCATGCCCGCAAGATCGAGCGTGCGGTCGGGTACCGGATCCCCGACCTCGCCTTCCACGGTGCCACCCTCGATGCCCTCTCCTCCCGCCTCAACCCGGACCGTCTCGACCATGTCCTGCGAGACCAGGTCCTCGCATTCTTCAACGCATTTCTCCGCTGCGGCTGCCGTGACTCGCCCCAGTGCGGCTGCCCTGAGAAAAAGTTTGCCCGCGAGATCATCGAACTCCGCGAGACTGGGCTCGACCACCGGCAGATAGCCGGGTTCCTCCAGGATGAGTACGGTATCGACCTCTACCCTGCAGACGTGCTGAGTTTCCTCGAAGAGTCCGTGCATGTGCTCGAGGCGATACGGGATATCGCCGGAATCCAGAACCTCCCCGAACTCGAGCAGAAAGCGATCGCCAGGATAGCGCTCATCGAGCGGTAAAGCATGCGGGTTATCTCAGGAACACGAGGTAATAATTCTGTAATTACCTGATCTGAGGCACTCGAAATTATTCCGCGAACATCTGAACGGGATTCTGTCTCTGCAGTACAAGGCCGCTGGAGAGATACTGTAATGGCCGGAAGGAGTACAAAAAGGAAAAAAATTGTTCCTCCCTCAGTTATTCCCCTTATGTTCAGTAAACTCTGGTATAGCAGGAATCCACTGGTAAAATTCCGTGGTATTCCCCTCTCCATATACGATGCCTTCGAACAGGTAAACCGGGATGAGATAATCGAGATTTCCGGCCTGGGTTTCACCGACATATCCAAGGGAAATATTGTCAACCACGGCCTCCTCTGGTTTGTTGATACCTTCAGGAATGACCACTCCAAATTCTTGCAGGTATTGATATGCATCGGCAGGAGTGATTATGGAATATTCACGATATGGTTCAGGAACAATCCATTTTTGATAGATGCTCATAATCTCTCCGTTGACACCAATCTTGACCGTCAATTGGTCGGTTAAAACAGGGTAGTTATCAACTTCATGCAAATAATCAACATTGATGGACTCAGAATACTTGCGTGGAGGATCTGTTGACAAATAACCCACACTATGGGTTATCTTTGAAAATTTTGCGTCAGCAGGCTTCATTTTGTGCAAATCAAGGAATTCATCTGCAGTCTGTCGTGCATCCTGATCACGAGGAAGGAATTTTTCAATATAATCACTGTCATAGCCCTGCTGCGGGGTAATTTTCTTATAATTGAGGATTCCAAGCGAAGGTTCTGCATCCAGTTGGTACGACTCGTTCCTGACAACGATGAACCTGTCTTCTTTATTAATTTCTCCAGCGATTCCAAAATTTTTTGCGATCTCCTTGAAATCTTCTTCAGATATCGTTCTTTGTATCGTGTATACCATCATTTTCTCAGGCATCAGCGGTACAGGGATTTCAGAAGTAATGACAGGTACCGATACTGTTTCATGTGCGATAGTAACCAATTCAATTCGCGAAACATTTAGTAAATTTTGAGAAATGTTATGATTTGAGTTCATAGTCTCAAAAATCAACAATCCTGCAATGCCAATGCTCATTATGATTAGAATGAACATTATCGCATTTTTACGTCGTAATGCCATATTCTTCCCTTCTTATTGACAATACACAAAAAGGTGCTTGGTTAATGGGTATCCTCTTCATTAACTGAATGAGGGGCTCTGTAGAAATCATTTTGCTCCTGATAACTTCAATCTCAGTTGATACCACCCAACAAATCATTACCGCTTTGAAGATCTCTCAACACCCGGTCCACGATATCCTGCATTCACTGAAAAACTCCTTTAACAATCTCACAGAACCAGACAGTCCTACCTCTTTGGTATGGACAAGGGATACGACTCCGAAGAGATACACCTCCTCATTCGGGATACACTAAACTCTTGTTCACTAATCCCGATCCGGAAAAGAAAACGGACACGAATCTCGGGGTATTATCGACGGGATATAGTAAAATATCTTGATTCGAATCATTATAATCAACGAAACAAAGTCGAAACGGTGTTCTCTGTATTGAAAAGAAAGTTCAGTGAATCCCTCATATCAAGGAAATACCGGTTCCAGGTCAAGGAAATAAAAATCAAAGTGATCCTCTGCAACCTTTCAAGATGGAAAAATTTTATGGTGTACTCACTCTCATCGTGGAATTCTACAGAATGGAACGAGATTAACAATATAAGCGAATGGGAAATAATACTTCAAAAAAAAGAAGTCTGTTGATTCATGAATAAAAAATTGAAAGTAATTGGAATATTGCTTTTTGTATTATTTGTTTTATGGAATATCCTTATCATAATACTCGCATTTACTGGTTGCCCCCCATCATATGCTGTGAAAAAGATATTCGAACCGGGCACACCCGGACCCGTTCCGGTAGCAGATGTACATGTCACCGATCAGGATCTGATTTCATATCCATATTTAAAAGAGGCTTTCGATAGCGAAAAGACGATACTGCTTCCAATTGGCGCGGTATCAGATCTTCTCCCAGGAAATCTTTTCGGTCCGGATTATACCAAACATCGAATGACAGTATGGGAAAGAGAATATTTTGTGAATACTATCACTATCAGTCAGAACACGATATGGGAGTATAACGGCACATATATCAAATTTTATACGACCACATGCTAAAAGAAAAAAATCAAGGAATTGGGCCCTATTCATTCTTTTACAGTTCCTTTAATGTGACGATACCAAACGTTCCCCCCAATGTCCAGCCCTGATAATCCTCCACCCATCCGCATCCCTTATCTCCTCCCGCTTCCAGAGCAGCTACACGGGCTGGCATGAAGCAGATACTCGAGATGGTATGGCGGCATTCGGAGGGGCAGGCCGGGCCCTGCATGCGCTGTACCGACACCGGGAAGACGTTCCTGGAACTCCTGAAAGAACTCCTCCCGGTATTCGATGACGAGGGGATCCGGCTGGATTTCAGGGAGGAACTCGTCCCGCCCGGGACCGCGGTCCCTATCAACCACCTCCGGATAAACGGGATCCCCCTCCATGCCCTCCTCTCCCGGGCTGCCGAAGGCGAGGAGTACTGCCATGCCTCGAAATGCATGCCGATCAGGAACCTCCACCGGCAGGTCCGCGGCCCGGACGGGGTCACCTGCGATGATGCCCCCGAGATGATCGCCCGCAAAGCCATCCTCCTCGCCCTCGAAGAGGAGCCCGGCAGCGGAGAACCCGGCCGGGCCTGAAGGCTCACCGGCAAGTTCTGCAAGGGCATCCCCTGGTCACCTTTCCCGGGCACCGGCAGACGATGCCATATGATTGCAGTTCAATCCGGCAGGATACTTCAGAACATGACGCCCCCTGCAGCGGTTTTCGTGACTGGATCATGATGCAGATGAAAACCGATTCAGTGATCTGTCCCGGGAAGCCTGCGGAGATGCAAAAAAAGAGATTATTCAGACCGGGCAGATATCACCGGCAACCTTCCTGATTGCCAGCCCGGCGATGAGAGAGAGGATGCCATAGATCACGAAGTAGATCCCGACCAGGTACCCGAAGAGGAAGACCAGGCCGAGGACAGGGTAGGCCATCAGCAGGACAGCAAAGATGATCGAGACCAGGCCGAGCAGGAAGAGTATCCAGCGGTGGGGGAACGTCTTCTCTCCCATCGCCAGGGCGATGTTGACGATCCCGATCACGAAGAACACCACCCCGATGATGATGCTCAGGAGTGCCCCGAAGAGGACCGGGGCGATGATGGCGCTCATCCCGACGAGGAACCCGAGGACCCCGGCGACTAGGAGGAGGACCGAGGAGCTGTCCCCGACCCTGCTCATCAGCGCAAGGATGACGGTAAGGATGGCAAGGACGATCATGATCACCCCGATCAGAATCACGATGACCTCAGCCGTGAGTTCAGGGAAGGTGAGAAACAGGATCCCAAATACGAGCGCCATGATGCCGATCAGGACGAAGGTCCCCCATTTGATATGGCAGATCGACGCTTCAGCGGACAGTTCGGACATACAAACAACCTCAGTACTCTCCTCAACAGAGACTATTTATACGTTGTCGTGATTCCCGAGGACGAGGCTTTTTTCACACCGCGGACCCGGGTGATCGCCAGGGTAGCCCGGGCGGGGAGTGCCGCTCCTCCCGGGACCCGTCGGTTCCCTCTGCTGTGCCCGGTCAGCACCCAAGAGACATTCCTCCCGGATCCATCCCGGGTGGAACTTCGCTGATCCCGAGCGAATATACCCTTGCAGGGAGATTACTCCTGCATGCACCGGATTATCGACTGGAACGAGCTCTGGAAGGCGATCCACGTGAGCTCCCCGGGGAGGACCGCAAAGGATCGCGACCCGGCAGCCGTATGGGACCGGAAGGCGGCCGCGTACCAGCGGGCGACCCGCGACGAGCGGAAAGCGACCGGGCGGGACCTCGCCTTCCTCGAGCTCCGGCCGGAGGACACCGTGCTCGACATGGGTGCCGGCACCGGGCGGCTCGCCGTACCCCTTGCCGGGAGGGTCGGCCACGTGACCGCCCTGGACCCGTCCGGTGGCATGCTCGGAATTCTCAGGGAGCGGATGAAGAGAGAGGGGAGGAGCAACTACTCCTGCGTGCAGATGCGCTGGGAAGACGTGGAGATTGGGCGCAACATCGAACCGCACGATGTGGTCATCGCCGCGTACTCGCTCGGGTTCTACGACCTCGGCGCAGCCCTGGCAAAACTCGATGCCGCTGCCCGCCGGTCGGTCACCCTTTTCTGGCATGCCGGCGAATGGCGCGGGCCTGACGAGATGGTGCTGTACCGGGCGGTCTTTGGGGAAGAAGGCGCCCGGCAGAAAGGGTACCCGGACTACATCTACCCGGTAAATATCCTCCACGATGCCGGGATCTACGCCGACGTCCGGATCTACCCGGCCCTCTGGGAATCGGTGTACGAGTCCGTTGACGAGGCGGTCCACAACTGGGTGACCATGCACAACCCCGGGATGGACGACCTCGAACCCGTGACCGCCTTCTTCTCCCGCGTGCTCAGGAAGGACCCCTCAGGGAAGTACCGCCAGACAGCGGTCCGGAGAACTGCGGTCATCTCGTGGGGGAAAGAGCCTCGATAGGGACCCGGGCAGTTCCGGAGATTGTCATCGGGGTCCATGGCACCGTCTCCGTCATAGCCGAGGATACGACCGTACCTGTACCAGGGGGTCCTGTATGCAGGTTTTACCAGGAACCACCGGTTTGAGTTTCCGTCCCTGAGGGCAGAAATGGACAGCCGGGCAGAGGGTCTCCAGGGATTGACTCAGGCTCGTTGGAGCCGATACAACCGAGATGCAGGGAAGTTGACCATCCCCGCGGGTAAGGGGAGCCATGAGAAGGTATATCCGGGGCACCTGCAAACCCAGCACGCATGCGAACGGTCATCATCTACCACAGTGATACCGGCCACACAAAAGCGGTGGCCGAGTACCTTGCCCGGCAGACGGGTGCCGACCTGGTCCGGGTCCGCCCACGGTTCCGATACAACCCGGTCAGCCGGGTGATCGTCGGGATCCGCAGGGCGATCTCGGGGACCCCGGAGCCGGTCGATCCCTCTCCCATCGACGTATCCGGCTACGACTGCATCGTGGTCGGGTCCCCGGTCTGGGCAGGCCATCCCACCCCGGCGATCAATGGGGCGATCGCTGCCCTGCAGGGGTGTGACGGGAAACAGGGGGTCGCCTTCCTGACCTGTTTTGTCGCATCCGGGGAAGCAGAGTCACTCCTGCGTGATACGCTCATGGATCGGGACATCGTGGTGAAGGGATCGGTCACGGTGCACGGGAGCGAGCAGGACGATTATCCGTACCTCGACCGGCTGGTCTCGATGATCCGGGAGCCCCATCGCCGCGAGATCCCGATCACGTAACCGGGAACGGCTGGTTGATACGCAGGACGGGAACCCGTGCCCGGAAGTGCACGATCCCGTTACGCGGTTCCGGGACTCTTCTTCCTCTCCTTCACCCGCTTGAGGACGAACGCTCCCACCGCGACCACGGCCAGGGCGTTGAAGACCACGAATACAACCGGGTTGGCAAAGTCGATCCCTATCAGGTTCGCATGGGTGATCCCGAGGATGAGTGCAACCCACATGAGGCCATGGACCACCCGCCAGTATGCCGGGATGGCGTGGCGGAGCAGGATCCCGGCCA
>ENA-ORXD01003044-ORXD01003044.1-sediment-metagenome-genome-assembly--contig:-NODE-3044-length-10139-cov-4.262671_pt1 | contig 10139 bp, 10 predicted proteins | sample MGYA00237862_ERZ511471 | MGnify/ENA metagenome assembly ERZ511471 | reverse complement strand
CCGATCGATGGTGACCGATACCAGGCTATCGGGTAGCCCGGCGCGCAGCAGGGCCCCGTTCAGCCGGCTCCCCGCAGTGCTGACGACACGCTCGATGCCCAGCATCGCGCTCAGCTTCGTCATCGCCGCAGCCAGGTCGACGTGCTCCTTGCCGGTCACGAGGTACGGCACGCCCCGATCGCGAAGAAACGCGAGGTAGTCGTGAGGGGCGGCCGGCGAGACGAGGTGCAGGGTGTGCCAGCCCTCCCAGCCGGGGAACTCGGTCATCCCCGCGCGCACCCGGCCACGGCCGTCGACGACGGCGAACCAGCCGCGATGGCCGGGGCGCCCGACGACCGCGTCCGGCAGGTAGTCCCGGAGCAGGTCCCGGTCGTCGTCGTCACCCGGCGGCGACGGAGGCAGCGGCGGGAGCGCGTCGCCCTCCCTGACGAAGGAGCCGCTGCCCTCGAGCAGCACCTGAGGGCGGAACCTCTCGACGAGGTCGTGCACGCTCTGCTCCAGCTCGACGTCGGAGGCCCAGATGGCCTGCCAGCGCTCGTCGCCGACATCGTCGAAGCCGGTGCGATCGGGGCCGAGCGAGACGCGGCCGTCGACCGAGGCGACGGTGTGGACGACGAGGTGGGGACGCACCGATCTCGGCGCCTGGGGATCCGCCATGAGCCGCTCCGTGGGTCCGTCGTGTCGTGCGCCCCGAGGGCACACGGTCGCCCCAGTCTATCGCGACGCCGGTGCGGTGCGGTGGTCGATGCCGTCGTGGCCTCGAACAGCTAGCTGCGCACGAGGCGGGCGATCGCCGGAGCCAGCACCCGGCACACGAGCCGCTGCCCCGCAGCGTTCGGGTGGATGCCGTCCTGCCCCATCAACAGGCCGTGCACCGACCGGCCCGCCTCGTCCCCGTACTCCTCGAACGCGCTGTGCACGTCGACCAGCGCTACCGCCCCCTCGCCGGCGACGTCTCGGACATCCTGGGCGTAGAGATCGAGCAGCGCGTCGAGACCGCGTTCGGCGCCCGTGTCGAGCAGCCCGGGATGACTGCGGAAGACCTCGATGTAGCCGCCCTCGACCCAGCGCATCGGGTTGGGCGTCATGAGGACGACTCGGGCTCCGTCACCCTCGAGCGTCCGCACGATGTGGCGAAGGTTGTCGCGGTACTCGTCGCGGCTCAGGCGCGGATCGCGCCGGCCCTCGCCGGCGTCGACCCAGGAGTCGTTGATGCCGAACTGGACGACCACGAGGTCCGGCGCGTGAGTGCGCACGTCGCGGTCGAGGCGCTCGCACGCGTCGCGCGTCGTGGTGTCGCAGACGCCGGCGTTGACGACACGGGCCGCGACGCCGTAGGCGACGAGGGCACCCTGCAGCAGGTCCGGGTAGACCGGGACGTCCAGTCCGCTCCAGTCGTCGACCGCCGTCGTGGAGTCGCCGAAGGCGACGATCGTCAGCGGTCGCGGCGAGGGCCCGGCACCGCCCGGCGCACGCCGGGTCTCGTCGTTCACGTCACGCGCCCTGGGGCACGGTGCGGCGCCCGCCCCGTCTCGTCGATCATGTCGCGCCTCCTCGGGGACGACCCGGGCGATGCGGTCTTCGCGGCCCCGCTTCCTCCGGCCTCCCGCGCCCCGCCTGCACGGCATGCTCCGCGATCAGCAGCAGCTTGCCGCCCGGAAGGCGGTAGATCGAGACGACGAGCGCCACGCTCGCGCGCCTCATCGCGACCACGTCGGCGCGGAGATGCCGTGGGATCCCCGTCGCGGCCACCTCGCGCAGCGCCTCCGGCACCTCCAGCGTGCTCGCGAGGGGCAGCACCTGGTCGACCGTGAGGCCGGGTCCGGTCGCGTCGACGCGGCCCGAGGCGACCTCGGCGGCCGCTTCGTTCATCCACTCGACCGTCATCGTCCCGGGGTCGATCAGGACCGCCTGCGCGTTGACGGCCGCCGCCCCTTCGTCGCCGCTCGGCACGTTCGCGGACCTCCCCTCAGCCCTGCCTCGTCCGCAGCCTCACCCGGCCGTCTCCCACGCCTCGGCCAGCCAGGCGCGGACCTCGTCGTCGACCTCCGCCTCCGCGCGCAACTCGAGGTGATGCGTGAAGCGGCCCGGCGCAGGCTCGACGACCTGCTTCCAGCGCGGCGAGTCGTCGCGGCGTCGCAGGCCGACCGTCAACACCAACGGCACCTCGGTGGCGCCCAGGTACTGGCCCGGCATCCAGACGGAGGCGAAGCCCCTCCGGCGCCGGAACGCGACCTGGCTCTTCGTCACACGCACCCGGGCAGGCCCGATGCGCGCGACGACCTCGAGGACACGGTCGAACAGGCGCCGCGACTCGTCATGCCCGGCGAAGAACTCGTCGACCGTCACGCCGCCCTCCCGCCGACCGTTCTGCCGTCGCCAGCCGGACCGCCGCCCGTCAGGCGGACGCGGCGGTCACGCGACCGACCCATTCCCGCACATCGGCGACCATCGTCTCGTGGTCGAGGTCGTTGTGCGGCTCGTGGTAGACGCCGGGGTAGACCATCAGTGTCGTGTCGGCGCGGTAGGACGCCTCGGCGAGCGCACTCGCGCCCGCGACCAGGTTCACCCCGTCGGCCTCGCCGTGCACCACGAGCAGCGGCACGTCGACGCGGCTCATGCCTGCCTTGACGCGACGCACCGTGTCGAGGCTCTCCGCCCCCCAGCGTGCCGTCGCGCGCGAGGTGACCAGCGGGTCGGCCCGGTAGGCCGCGACCACCGCGGGGTCGCGCGACAGTGCGGCGGCGTCCAGCCCCAGGTCCAGGGACTGCCGCGGGCGCACCCCGGAGAGGAGCCGTGCCACGGCGATCAGGAGGGGACTGCCGACGCCGGCGGGCTCGAGCGGCACGCCGCTGACGACCGCCGCCGTCAGCCCGCCGGGCCGGTCCCCGTTCGACCCCTCGAGCAGGTAGTCGAGCACGACCAGCGACCCCATGCTGTGGCCGTAGACGACGAGCGACCGGCCCGGTGCCTGCTCGCCGACCAGGCGCAGGAAGGCGCCGAGATCGTCGCGGTACTCGGCCCAGCGGTCGATGTGGACGCGCGGGCCGGGCGACCGGCCGTGCCCGCGCTGGTCGTAGGCGTACACGGCGTAGCCGTCGTCGACGAGCGGACCGACGAGGTTCGCGTACCGGCCGCCGTGCTCGCCCACGCCGTGAACGAGGGCGACGGACGCCCGCGGCTCCGCCTCCGGCCACCACCACTGGTAGTACAGCTCGAGGCCGCCCGCCCCGGCGAACCGACCTTCTTCGTGCTGCATGCTCAGCTCCCGTCCCGGTCGCCCGTTCTCCGACAGCTCATCCTACCGCCTCGTCCCGGCGGGGCGACGCGGCGGAGACGCCGTCACCCCAGCGCCAGGCAGACGACCCCGGTGAGTACGAGCCCCGCCGCAAACCACTGGACCGGTCGCAGGCGCTCGTGCAGCAGCACGCGGGCCCACACGATGATGACGGCGGGGCCGAGCCAGCCGAGGACGCCGACGATGCTGAGGTCGGCCCGCGTCGTCGCCACGGCGAACGCGGCGTTGGCGACGAGGATCAGCGCGCCGACCAGCATGAGGAGCGGAACAGCCGAGCGCCGCAGGCGCAGCGGCGGGCGGGTCGCGACCACGAAGAGGAGGATGCAGAGCGTGGCCGCGCAGCGCACGACGGTCACCGGCCAGTACGGGTCGCCGGTGCCGCCGCTGTCCAGAGCGACGAGCATCCCGCCGACGCCGAGAGCCGCGACCACGGCGAGGAGGACGCCGGTCCGGTTGACGGCCCTCTCTCCCTCGGTCGCCCGGGAGTCCCCTCTCGAGATCAGGGCGACGCCGAGCACGGCGGCGACGACACCGGCCGTCTGCAGCGGGCCCGGCCGTTCTCCGCCGGCGATACCCCAGATGACGGGCACCACGGCGGCGCCGGCGAGGATCGGCGCGACGACGCTCATCTTGGTCACGGCCAGCGCCCGGTAGCCCGCGATCACGCCGACGGCGCTGCTCACACCGCCGGCGACGAGCACGGCGAGGATGGCCGTTCCCGGAGGCGCCGGCGCGAGGGCGGCGGCGAGCACGAGCGAGCCGGCCGCGGCCACGGCCTGTCCGACGACGGCGACGCCCCATGCCGAAGAGCGCCGCGTCTCGACCCCGGCGAGGAAGTCGGAGGTGCCCCAAGAGGCGCTGGCCAGCAGCGCGAGCAGGCTAGCGAGCACGGCTACACACCCTGCAGCGAGAGACGGCGAGCCGGGTCACGACGGATCGAGCGACGGCAGTCCACGCCTGCAGACCCTACACCGGCCGACGCCGTCGTCAGGCATCGAGCTCCCGGCGGGCGGCGCGCGCCTGGCGCAGGATCTCGATGCCGCCGCGCACGACGACGACCGCGATCACCGCACCCACCACGAGGTCGGGCAGGCGCGAGCCGAGCAGGAGGACGAGCGCCCCCGAGACGATGACGCCGACGTTGGCGACGACGTCGTTGGCCGAGAAGATGTACGACGCCCGCATGTGCACGCCGGCGTCGCGGTGCCGCGCGACGAGCACCAGGCACGTGATGTTGGCGACGAGGGCGACCCCGCCGACGAGCATCATGAGGGCGCTGACCGGCTCGCTGCCGTAGACCAGGCGCCGACCGACCTCGAGCAGGACGCCGGCCCCCAGGGCGATCTGGACGACCCCGCTCGCGAAGGCGGCGTTGGCCTGCAGCCGTCGCGAGCGCCCCACGGCGTAGAGGACGATACCGTAGACCGACGCGTCGGCGAGCATGTCGAGGGAGTCCGCGACCAGGCCGGCGGCATCGGCGAGCCACCCGGCCACGGCCTCGACGAGGAACATCGCGCCGTTGATGGCGAGCAGGATCCACAGGGTGCGGCGTTCGAGCTCGGCGGCCTCGTCGAACTCGCTCTCTTCAGGCACCGACGACCCCCCTTCGGGGGCGGGGGTCGTCGGCGGAGGGTCTCCGCTCACCGGCGCGGGCCGACCACGGCCTCAGTCGCGCCGCCAGGCGACCTCGACCCCTTCCGAGTCCCCGACGGCCTCGGTCAGCAGGCGAAGCAGCTCTGCGCCGGCCCCTGCATCCCTGAGCATGTCGATCGTGTCGGGAGACACGTAGTAGTCGGTGTCCTCCGAGTCCTCCTCCTCGAGCTGGCCGGTCAGCAGGCGCAGGTCATCCTCGCCGATCGTCCCCAAGACCGCACCGCCGTCCTTCGCCACGAGCGTGATCATCGGTCTGCCCCTTTCCGCGTCCCTTCAAGGACACCCAGTTCGGCCCGGACGATGCGCGCCGGGCGGCTCCGCGATCTCGAACTCCGCAGGCGCGGCGTGCGCGACTCACGTCACACCGGCGCCTCGGCTCGCAGACTAGCCTTCTCGCCGAGGCTTGTCAGCCTGGACCCCCGATCCACACGGCGCGCACGGAGGGCGGCGCGGCGGTTCCCATCTCGCGCGCAACGGCGCCGCACACCCGGCACGCGTCCCCCGGTGGGAATATGCGCTGCAGGAGGTGCTTCGATGAGAGGACCAAGAGTACTGGCCGTCGCCGTCACATTGATCGTCGCCGGCCTTGCCGGGATCGCCGCGCTGCTGATCCTGAGCGGTCCCGCGGACCCGGCCGGCGACGGCCGGCGCGAGGGTGGCGGCATGGGCGGCTTCGGCGGCGGCATGGGAGGTTTCGGCGGTGGCATGGGAGGTTTCGGCGGTGGCATGGGAGGTTTCGGCGGCGACGGCGTGGATGCGATGTTCATCACGCAGATGATCCCGCACCACGACGACGCCATCGCGATGGCCGAGCTGGCGCTCGAGCGCTCGGAGCGGCCCGAGATCCGGCAGCTCGCCGAGGACGTGCGCCGCACACAGACCGCGGAGAACGCGCAGATGCGCGACTGGTACCGCGAGTGGTACGGCACCGAGGTGCCCGAGGCGAGCGGCGGCGCGGGCATGATGGGCGGGATGATGGGCGGGATGACCGACCTCGACGCCCTGGCGCAGGCCGAAGACTTCGACAAGGAGTTCCTCGAGCAGATGATCCCGCATCATCAGATGGCCGTGATGATGACGAGGATGGCGGGTCGCGCCGGCGGGAGGGAGGAGCTGCGCGCGCTCATGGACTCCATGCGTCACGCGCAGACCCGCGAGATCCGGATGATGGAGGGCTGGTACCGGGACTGGTACGGCAGGTGAGGGCCGCCGCGCGGTGAGGGCGCGGGGGGCGGCGGCTCACGCCCCCCGTGCCCTCAGCCGACCGGCTCGAGCTTGCCTAAGCGCGGCGTCCGCGTCCGCTCAACCCCCGCGCCCGCGCCCGATCGCGATCGTGCCGGTGCGCACGACCTCGAGCACGCCGAGCGGCTTGAGCAGCTCGAGCAACGCCTCGAGCTTGTCGGTCGTGCCGACCACGCGCAGCGTCACGACACGGCGGTCGACGTCGACGATCTTGGCGCGGAAGATCTCGGCGATCTGCAGCACCTCGGTGCGCTTCTCGCCCTCGGCGCTCACCTTGACGAAGAGCAGCTCCCCCGCGACCATGCCCTTGGGCTCGAGGTCGCGGATCTTGACCACGTTGATGAGCTTGTGGAGCTGCTTGGTGACCTGGTCGATCGGCTGCTCGGCGCCGTCGATGGTGATCGTCATCCGCGACAGCGCCGGGTCTTCGCTCTGCCCGACGGCCAGGCTGTCGATGTTGAAGCCGCGGCGGGCGAAGAGGCCGGCGACGCGCGTCAGCACACCGGGCTTGTTCTCGACGAGCACGCTCAGCGTGTGCTTCACGACGACCTCCTCCCCTTGCCCTTGGCCTGCCCGCCGATCATCTCGGTGATCTCCTGGCCGGCCGGCACCATGGGGAACACGTTCGACTCGGCGGAGGTCCTGAAGTCGATCACGGCCGGGCCCTCGCAGGCGAGCGCCTCGCGCAGCGCCGGCTCGATCTCGTCCTTCTCGTTGACCGTGAGGCCGAGAGCGCCGTACGCCTCGGCGAGCCGCTTGAAGTCGGGCTGCGCCTCGATACAGGTGCACGAGTAGCGCTGGTTCCAGAAGAGGTCCTGCCACTGGCGGACCATCCCCAGATAGCCGTTGTTCAGGATGCAGACCACGATGGGCAGCCCGCAGCTGACCGCGGTGGCCAACTCCTGCACGGTCATCTGGAAGCCGCCGTCGCCGCTGATGTCGACGACCGTCTTCTCCGGACGCCCGATCTGCGCGCCGATGCTCGCCGGCAGGCCGAACCCCATGGTCCCGAGGCCGCCGGAGCTGATGAACTGGCGCGGCGAGGTGTAGGTGTAGTACTGCGTCGCCCACATCTGGTGCTGGCCCACGTCGGTGCAGATCACGGCGTCGTGGCCGGTCACCCGGTCGATCTCCTGGATCACCAGCTGCGGCGCGAGCTTGCCGTCCTTCGGGTCTTCGTAGTCGAGCGGGTACTCCTCCTTGCGCGCGGCGATGCGCGCCAGCCACTCCGCCGTGCGCTCGGCCGGCCACTCCAAGGCCTCGAGCTCCTTCACCAGCCCGGCGGCGACGTGCTTGACGTCGCCCACGATCGGGATCACCGCCGGGACGTTCTTGCCGATCTCGGCGGGGTCCACGTCGGCATGGATCACCTTGGCGTGCGGCGCGAAGGCCTTGAGCTTGCCGGTCACGCGGTCGTCGAAGCGTGCGCCGAGGTTGATGAGGAGGTCGCACTCGTGGACCGCGTAGTTGGCCGTGACCGTGCCGTGCATGCCGAGCATGCCCATGGCGAGCTCGTGCGTCTCGGGGAAGGCGCCGATGCCCATCAGCGTGGTCGCGACCGGCACACGGCGCAGCTCTGCGAGCCGCAGGATCTCGGCGGCCGCGCCCGAGCTGATGGCGCCTCCGCCGAGGTACAGCACCGGCCGCTGGGCCTCGTTGATGGCCTTGGCGGCGGCGCGGATCTGCTTGACGTGCCCCCTGAACGTCGGCCGGTACCCGGGCAGGTCGAGGGTGTCGGCGTCGCGGTAGGCGAGCTCGCCGAGAGCGACGTCGACCGGGATGTCGATGACCACCGGGCCGGGGCGGCCGGTGGAGGCGATGTGGAACGCCTCGTGCACGACCTGCGGCAGCTCGGCCGTCTTCTTGACCAGGTACGAGTGCTTGACGATCGGCAGCGTGATGCCGGTGATGTCGGCCTCCTGGAAGGCGTCGGTGCCGATCAGGTCGCTGCGCACCTGCCAGGTGATGGCCACGAGGGGGGACGAGTCGAGATAGGCCGTGGCGATGCCGGTGACCAGGTTGGTGGCGCCGGGGCCGCTCGTCGACACGCAGACGCCGACCTTGCCGGTGGCGCGGGCGTAGCCGTCGGCGGCGTGCGCGGCGCCCTGCTCGTGGCGCACCAGGACGTGCCGCAGCCTCTTGGCGTCGTAGAGGGCGTCGTAGAACGGGATCGCGACGCCGCCGGGGAACCCGAACATGACCTCGCAACCCTCGTGCTCGAGGGCGGCCACGAGGGCCTCGGACCCTTTGAGCTTCTTGTCTGGACTCATCGGAGGACAGCTCCCTTCTCCGCACCGGAGACGAGTTTGACGTAACGGGCGAGGTAGCCGGTTACGCCGGGGCGCGGCGTGAGGGGCGGCTGCGCCGCCCGGCGCCGCGCCATCTCCTCCTCGGGGACTTCGAGGCTGAGGGTGCGTGCGGGGATGTCGATGGCGATCGTGTCGCCCTCGCGGACGAGGCCGATGGGGCCGCCGGCCTGGGCCTCGGGCGCGACGTGGCCGATGGCCGCGCCGCGCGTCGCGCCGCTGAAGCGGCCGTCGGTGATGAGGGCCACGTCCTTGTCGAGGCCGCGGCCGGCGAGGGCTGAGGTCGGGCTCAGCATCTCGGGCATGCCCGGGGCGCCCTTGGGGCCGCAGTTGCGGATCACGACGACGCTGCCCTTGCGGATGCGGTCCTCGGTGATCGCGGCGAAGGCTTCGGCCTCGCTCTCGAAGACCTGGGCGGGGCCGCGATGACGGAGCATCCCCTCGGAGACCGCGCCCTCCTTGACGACCGAGCCGTTCGGGGCCAGGTCGCCGAAGAGCACGGCGAGACCGCCGGTCGCGTGGTGCGGGCGGTCGAGCGGGCGGATCACCTCGTCGTCGACGACGCGCGCGCCCGCCACCGCCTCGGCCTGCGTGGCGGCAGCGACGGTCTTGCACGAGCCGTCCATGAGGCCGGCGTCGATGAGGCGTTTCATCAGCGCCTGGATACCGCCGGCCTGGTAGAGGTCCTCGACGTGCACGTCGCTCGCCGGGGCCAGCATGCAGAGGTGCGGCACGCGGGCGGCGATCTCGTTGATACGCTGGAGAGGGAAGTCGAGCCCTGCCTCGGTGGCGATCGCCGCCAGGTGCAGCACCGTGTTGGTGCTGCAGCCGAGGCTGGCGTCGAGCGCCAAGGCGTTGCCGATGACGGCATCGGTCAGGATCTGCCGCGGGGTCAGCCCGTCGGCGAAGACGTCCATGACGCGCATCCCGGCCTGCTTGGCGAGGCGGATGCGCTCCGAGTACACGGCCGGGATCGTGCCGTTGCCGGGCAGCGCCAGACCGAGCACCTCGGCGAGGCAGTTCATCGAGTTGGCGGTGAACATGCCCGAGCACGAGCCGCAGGTGGGGCAGGCGCTGCACTCGAGCGCCTTGAGCCCCTCGTCGTCGAGCGTGCCGGCCATGTGGCGGCCGACGCCCTCGAACACGGTGTTGAGATCGATTGCCCGGTCGCCCTGGCGGCCGGCCAGCATCGGCCCGCCGCCGACCATCACTGTGGGGATGTCGAGCCGGGCCGCGGCCATCAGCATGCCGGGGACGATCTTGTCGCAGCACGGCACGAGCACGAGGGCGTCGAAGGCGTGCCCGAGGGCCATCGCCTCGACCGAGTCGGCGACCAGCTCGCGGCTGGGCAGCGAGTAGAGCATCCCCCGGTGGTTCATGGCGATGCCGTCGCAGATGCCGATCGTGCCGAACTCGAACGGCGTGCCGCCGGCCGTGCGCACGCCGGCCTTGACGGCGTCGACGACCTGGCGCAGGTGCAGGTGCCCGGGGACGACCTCGCTGAAGGCGTTGGCGACGCCGATGAAGCGACGCTCCATCTCGGCGTCGGTCACGCCCAGCGCGCGCAGCAGTGAACGGTGCGGCGCCCGCTCGACCCCGCGCTTGACCTCGTCGCTCCTCACCGTGGCACCTCTCTCGAT
>ENA-ORXD01003043-ORXD01003043.1-sediment-metagenome-genome-assembly--contig:-NODE-3043-length-10145-cov-3.885876_pt1 | contig 10145 bp, 8 predicted proteins | sample MGYA00237862_ERZ511471 | MGnify/ENA metagenome assembly ERZ511471 | reverse complement strand
CTACACTCTTTCCCTACACGACGCTCTTCCGATCTCGAAGAGCCCGAAGCGTATGTGCTGACTGCCTTGCTGCCCGGTGTGGAAGCCGAAAAACTGGAGATTGAGATCAAAAAAGACACTATTAAGATCCAGGGCGAATTTGAACACGGGCGCGATGAGAGCGCAAACTATTTGATGGTGGAACGCCCCAGCGGTCCCTTTTCCCGGGAACTGGTGCTGGACTCGCCACTCGAAACAGAAGCCGCTGAGGCCAGTCTGCGCAATGGCGTCCTGACCTTGCGCATCCCCAAAACAAAAGAAGCTTTACCCAAAGTAATTAAAGTGAACACCAAATAGTGCTATACTCAAAACACGGATGAAATAAGCATAAACCCTGATTCAGATATTGAAATCCTTGAATCAGGGTTTTATCATGTTGGTAAACCAGTGTTCAGACAAGAGAAAAGGAGCACCCATGTCAGAGCTTCTTGAATTGGTAGTGGCAGCTTTTGAGGATGAGAAACAGGCAGGAGAAGCCCTGGATCAACTGAAAAAACTGGAGAAAGAGCAAATGATCCAGATCTGTAACGCCGCCGTCCTCTCCAAAAACGCGAAGGGAAAATTTTTAATTCGCGAGACTGAGGATGTTGACGAGCGGCACGGCGCGGCGTTCGGCGCGATCACCGGCGGGCTGATCGGCCTGCTGGGCGGGCCTGCTGGCGCGATTGTGGGCGCCGCCGCGGGCGCGGCTGCCGGCGGGCTGGCTGCCGGCAAATTAGATATGGGATTTGACAATGATATCCTGCGCCAGTTCTCGCAGGACCTGCAGCCAGGCAGCTCCGCAATTATCGCGCTGGTGCGCCATGAATGGATGGAACGCATGGTTGAGGCTCTGGAAGCATTAAAAGCCGATATATTCCACCAGGCGCTCACCGAAGATATCTCCGAACAGATTCAAACAGACATAAAAAGCTAACCCGGAGGGCTGCTGATTAACATCCTCCGGTTCTAAAACCGCTTCTGGTAAAATTATTCCTCATGGATGAACAACTTTTAAAATCCCGATTGAAAGACGCGGGGCTTTCGGCTATCCGCTATTTCGATTCGATTGGCTCCACCAATGATTTCGCACTGAAATGGATTGAACAGGGAGCCGCTGACCAGTCTCTGGTTTGCGCGGATCATCAGACAGCCGGACGAGGGCGCATGCAGCGGCGCTGGATCACTAAGCCGGACTCCGCGCTGGCTTTTAGCCTGGTTCTGCGGCCCACAGCCGAGGAAATTCCTCATGTGCAATTATTTTCGCCATTGGGCGCCCTGGCAATCTGCGAGGCGCTGGAAGCTTACGGGCTGAAAGCGCAGATCAAATGGCCAAATGATGTCCTTTTGGAGGGAAAAAAGACAGCCGGTATTCTGTTGGAAGCTATCTGGCGAGACAGTCAGCCGCAAGCGGTGGTGATTGGGATTGGCGTAAATGTTGCACCCCAATCGATACCCACCACGGAGGTGCTGTTATTTCCTGCTACCTGCATTGAATCTGGCGCCGGAAAGCATGTGGACCGGCTTGATCTTCTGTATAATATTCTTGCACAATACTTGCGATGGCGGCCCCGGTTGACCTCTGATTCATTCCTCCACGCCTGGGAAGAGAGACTGGCTTACAGAGACGAATGGGTTCAAATTGAACAACCTGGCGACCAGCAGATTTGCGGGCGGGTGAGCGGCATCCAATCGAATGGAAGCCTGCTTATCCGGGATAATCAGGATAAAATAATCAGTGTGGCTGCAGGAGATCTACATCTCCGCCCCATACAGGGCAATCATCCAGCCACACCGGGAGGTTCTGAAAATGTTAGATGACTTACGAAATTCAGCCACTTCTTCATATCTGGAGGAAGAAGAATTAATCCAGGAAGACATCCGTTCGGGTAAGAATTCTCCAAAGGAAAAGCTCTTTTTGGGAATGACCGCTCCCCAACGGTTTGTCATCGTTCTGATGATGCTGATGATGACCTGTGTTCTGGGAGCATTCTTCCTGGTCGCAACCGAGAAAATTGTTCTGCCTTTTCTCTAAATCATTCGCTGTCTTCCTCTGAATCCAGATCTGTTTCTTCATCCAGATCATCATTCAGATCTTCATCCAGGTCTTCTTCGAAGATCTCCTCGACTTCAACTTCCTCATCCTCGGATTCAATCTCGAGGGAAGTCTTTTTCTTTGTTTCCGGTACTTCTTTCACAATCCGGGCCACACTGGCAACACTATCGCCCTCATCCAGGCCCATCACATGCACACCGCGGGTGGTTCGCCCGGTGGGGTTAATAGTGCTTACTTCCAGCCGCAGGACAATTCCCGCGGTAGAGATCAAAGTAATATCATCTCGGCTCTGAACAACCCGCGCAGTCACGATCTTCCCAATGGTTGGCAGGCTCCTGTAATCAATGGTGTAAACACCCAAAGAACCTCTGCCTTTTGGCGTGTAGCTCTTTAAAGGAGTCCTTTTCCCATAGCCCTGTTCTGTCACCACCAGCAGATAGCCACCCGGCTCAACAACTTCCATAGAGGCCACCCGGTCAGCGCCTCTCAATGTGATCGCTTTCATCCCTGCCGCCTGCCGCCCCATAGCCCGCACCAGGTTTTCATTGAACCGAAGCGCGCGGCCTTTTTGGGTCACCATAATAATTTCATCATCTCCGCTGGTCAGGCGCACCCAGCCCAGTTCGTCGTCATCATTAAGGCCAATCGCGATCAAACCGGAATTGCGCACACTGGAAAACTCTGACAGCGCGACACGTTTGATCCGGCCTTTGGCGGTAACCATCGTGCAGTATTCCGCGGCATCAAAATCCGGAACAGCGACCACAGCCGTGACCCGTTCGCGGGCATCCAACGAGATAATATTGATCATCGGGATCCCGCGGTCCGTACGGTTGGCATCCGGGATCTGATAGACCCTTTCGGAATACACCTTGCCGCGGTCTGTAAAGAACAACAACGTATTCAGGGTGTGGGCATGAAGCATCATCATCACTTCATCCTCATCACGGATGGTCTGGCCCGAAGCTCCTCGCCGGCCCCTGCCGCGCGTGCGGTGCACATCCATCGAGACCCGTTTGATATAGCCTTTTTCGGTGATGCTGATCAGCACCGGTTCGTCCTTGACCAGGTCTTCATCAGAAAGCTCTTCAAACTCATCTGCTGAAATCCGGGTCCGCCGCTCATCGCCATATTTCTCAGACATCTCATGCAGGTCATCTTTGACAACAGCCAGGATTTTCTTGGGATGAGCCAGCAGATCTTCATATTCCTCAATTTTTTCCAGAATTTGCTTCTGTTCGTCTTCAATTTTCTGTCGTTCCAGCGCCGAGAGCCTTCTCAACTGCATATCCAGAATAGCCTGAGCCTGAAGGTCGCTCAGCCTGAAACGGCTCATCAACTGTTCCTTGGCCACGTCCGCATCAGCCGACGCACGGATGGTCTTAATGATCTCATCCAGATTGGCCAGCGCGATCAGCAGCCCATCCAGGATATGAGCCCTGCGGCGGGCTTTATCCAGCTCGAATTGGGTGCGGCGGGTGATGATCTGGTAACGATGGGCGATATAGATCTTCAAAGCGCGTTTCAAAGAAAGCAGCCGCGGCTCGCCTTCCACCAGCGCCAACAGATTGACGCCGAAGGTGGACTGGAGCGCGGTATATTTATACAGCCGGTTGAGCACGCGGCGGGGCTGAGCACCCCGTTTGAGCTCAATCACAATGCTCATCCCGCGCCGGTCGGATTCATCGCGCAGGTCGCTGATTTCATCCAGCTTACCGCCCCGCGCCAGCTCTGCGATCCGTTCGATCAGAGAAGATTTGTTGACCTGGTAAGGGATCTCGGTGATCACAATCCGGTAGCGGTCGCTGCGCATCTCTTCGATATGGGCAATGCCGCGCATAATCAGGCGGCCCCGCCCGGTGCTGTAGGCCTGGCGGATACCCTCCCGGCCAATGATCATGCCGCCGGTTGGGAAATCCGGTCCCGGGACAAATTTCATCAACTCTTCTGAGGGAATTTCATCCAGATTGTCGTAATTGTCAATCAGATAACAGATGGCCTCACTCAACTCCCGCAGGTTATGCGGGGGGATATTGGTCGCCATTCCAACCGCGATACCCGAAGCGCCATTGAGCAGCAGGTTTGGCAGACGCGCCGGAAGAACGGTTGGCTCCTGGAGCGAACCGTCGAAATTATCCGTGTAGTCCACGGTATTCTTATCGATATCAACAAGCATCTCTTCAGCCCGCTTATCCAGCCGGGCTTCGGTATAACGCATCGCCGCCGGTGAATCGCCGTCAATCGAACCAAAGTTGCCCTGGCCTTCCACAAGCTGGTAACGCATTGAAAAATCCTGAGTGAGGCGCGCCATTGCCTCGTACACAGCCGAATCGCCATGCGGGTGATATTTACCCAGCACCTCACCGACGATCCTGGCGGATTTCTTAAAGGGCGTGTTCGAGCGGATGCCCATATCATTCATCGCGTACAGGATCCGGCGGTGAACCGGTTTCATGCCGTCGCGCGCATCCGGCAAAGCACGGGAAACGATAACGCTCATGGCATAATCCATGTATGCCGTGCGCATTTCGCTATCGATATCTACATTCTGAACGGTACCAATATCCATTCTTTTTTTCTTCCTTCCAAAGGGTCTGCCAAGGGTTAATTATACCGCAAAGCAGCCTGACTGAATCCTTGCCAATCCCGATCACCTTTGCTATAATCAAGATCGACGGGCGCGTAGCTCAGCTGGTTAGAGCGCACGGTTCACATCCGTGAGGTCGTGAGTTCGAGTCTCTCCGTGCCCACTCGGGAAGCCTTTTTACAGGCTTCCTCTATGCGGATGATCCATTCCCGCTTACAGGCCAGCCACACAAGTGGCTGTCTTGACTTAATGAGGTCGTGAGTGATTTCAGGGGGTGTACTATTCGAGCGCTTCACGTCCGTGCCCACTCTATAAAAACCCCCACAAGCTTTCTCATATCAAGACATAAAAATGTTGACTTTCAAACGAAGAAAACCCAATCCAACACACAAAAGTCCATGAACAGTTACAAATACAACTTTCCTCATGGAAGTCAATCAATCGTCTTTGAGATTTAATAATTCACATTCAGGTAAGAATCAACCCCCAGCAAATTAAGTTTTTCGGCTAAATGGCAGGCCACAAAATGCCCCTCTTCGATTTCCCGCCATTCTGGGCGCTCATTTTTACAGATCGCTTCAGCGTACCGGCACCTCGGGTGAAAGGAACATCCGGAAGGCTGGTTGATAGGACTGGGGACACTTTCAACAAATAGACTGCTTAAATTTATCCAAGTTCACAATGGAGATGAGTGTATTGCCCGAAGCCAGTTACTTATTCGCTGAGGGGCAGTGTAATACATTGGTGCCCGTCAACGCCATGACCTGAAACCCGCTTCGTTGGTCCAAAAGCAGTGTTCCAGCATCAGGTTTGGCCCGCTCAGATCGAGTCGGTCCAGATATCTAATTTCATTCATTCCCCGCTGCTCTATAACCCGTTCATTTCAGTACAGTTTTAGCATGTATTTACGTGCGTCCCGGTACCTATATTGATCTGTAATCCTTTTTGCTTCCGGCTCATTCCGTCCGAAGAGTTCAGGATACCCCTAAACGCAGAAAAAGTCAGGTTTAGTCTGATAACACCGAGCCAGGTTATTTCGTCTTGGGGCGCTTGATTGTCCACAAAAAACGGTTGCCGTCCACCGTAAACCCGGCCACTTCCCAGCCCTGATCCCCCAGTTGATCCAAAAGCTCAACAACTTCCTGGAGCAGGCCGCACGGCACCGTTTTCATCCCGGTTGGTTCATATAAAATCAAGTTGTGATAGTCAAACGAAATCAGATTACATTCCCACTTCTGCATTGTTTTACCCCATCGTTGGTTTAGGTTGACTTATATCCTACCAAATTTCGGAAAACTTTTCCATCCATAAAAATCTGTTTTCCGATTGAATTCTGCCTGAACATCTGTATCTTAAAATACCCGTCCTCCTCCTGTGCTAAAATCAAAAAGATCCAGATAGATACTCACCGGGCGCTCATCCAGTGATAATCTGATTGAGGGCCGCCCCCGCCGACAGGGTAATTTTTACATGATCAACAACGATTTCACCACTTTCTGGCAGATTGGCCGCGCGCTTTTAACCGGTCAGAATCCCTACCTGGTACCACACAGCGTTTACCCGCCCGCGGCGTTGTTTCTGTTCGCGCCTTTCGCGCTTTTTCCTGAAAAGATCGGCTTTGTCATCTGGCTGCTGGTCTGCTGCGGGCTGCTGATCCTGGCCCTGCGCAAAAGCCGGCCCACCCTGCACACGCTTGGCTGGTTTGCCTACACCCCGGTCCTGTTCATCCTGGCAGTCGGACAGCTCGATATTTTCTTCTACTGGTTGTCTACTTTTCTGGAGGAAAAGAGTTGGCGGGCAGTGGCGGCGGCTGCAGTAATCACCCTCAAACCCCAGCTGGCGGTATTCATCCTGCCATGGGTTCTGCTCAAGTGGCTGGTGAGTGACTGGCGCAAAATTCCGGCCTGGCTGGCATGCCTGTGCGGGCTGCACCTGGCGCCGCTGCTGCTGGACCCCACCATCTACCGCAAATGGCTGGGCGAGATTGGCGCGCAGGGCTCGCGATACATCATCAACAGCCCGGGCATCTTCTCGCTGACCGGTCAGGACATCCCGGAGTGGGTGCTGGCTTTCCCGGCTGTTTTGATCGTGGCGCTGGCGCTCCAGCTACCGCGCGAGGGTTTTCTGGCAAGCCTGCTGCTGGCCGGCCCAATCGGGACCTGGTACAACTCCGTGCTGCTGGCCGGCAGCACGCCCTGGTATGTGCTGATCCCGGCCTCGTGGGCAGCGGTACTGTTATCCTATCTGGCACGCGCCCCGTATCCCTTTGCCCTGATCCCGCTTACAGCATGGCTGTGGTACCTCGCCCACCCCAAAGACAAACAGGAAAGCATGTGGTTTTTTCTCATGCAACTGCCCGGTGCGCTGTTTCCTCGTTCCAGCGAGGGCCAGGAGCCTTGACCTTTCATCCACTCCTTCAGAGAGCTTAAAACAACAGACCGCTGCTGTAGCGCGGCGGTCTGCGTAGATTGAAACATAGCTTCATTTGGAGTAAGCCTGCTCGAAGTCGATTTTTCCTTCGGCCACGGCGTCTTCCAACAGATCAGTGTACCCATTTCGTTTGAAATATAACGCCGCGTAGTTGCGCTGCCGCTGATCGCCCTGGAATAGGTAGTACCGGATGCGCCGGTATCCCTGGCGGGTATCCACCAGGCCCAGCGCAAAGTCAACCAATTTGGATGTGGTCAGATCAATATCACTGGCCAGGACCCGCATCAGTGTATCGACATCCTGCGCCGTGCCAGAGGTTCCAATGGCCACAAAGTCATCGTAGCAAAGTGCTCGCATATCGGTTGTCATCGGTTTTCCATCCAGTCTTCTTTAGCTAATTTCGCCAAGCCCTGCTCGCAGCCTGCGGATCCATTGAAGTTCACCTTCATAGAAATGGACCCAGTTCTCCCGGATCATACCCCACAGATAGGCTTCCCGCGGGGTCCTCGCCACAGACTCGTTCAGGGGCTGCTCTTTGGCCCGCAGCATCATCAGCTGCATCAGCACCTCATCTTCGTATTCTCCTGCCAGCGCGTCCAGCTCCTGCGGCTCCAGCAAGTCTGCCCATTCAAGCTGGATTAGAAAAGCGTTTTTAAGATCGGGCAGCTCGGGTCTGGTTTGCACCCAGTTTTTCAACCGGGATCTCCCTTTATCAGTGATCGAGTAGATCTTGCGGGCAGGGTAATGATCCTGTTGCTGAATTTCCTGCGTAACCCAGCCCTCTTCATGAAGGTCCACCAGGGTATGGTAGATCTGATTATTGTTGCCTGACCAATACAGGGCCACCGAATCGGCGAACATCTTTTTTAGATCATAGCCTGTTAAAGGGCGCCAGCTCAGCAATCCCAAAATGGCATATTTAATCGACATAGCTCCTCCATAACAAGTAGCTAATTAACATAGGTTAATAATAACATAGTTTTACGATCTGTCAACACCCTTTTTGGGATATCCCGGAAACTTACCCGGAAGAAGAAACGTCTTATAATCAAATCAACACCTTATCCGGATGGGTTAAATACGCATGAAACAGCATTCACGGAAAATTCTGCGGATCACTTTATTAACTCTCCTGCTCGCCGCTTTGTTTGGGAGTGCTGGCTTCTATTTCTGGGTGCTAAAAGACTTGCCCGACCCGGCAGCGCTTCCTGAGCGCCTGAACCAGCCCAGCATCCGCATTCAAGACCGGAACGGACAGCTCCTGTATGAGGCCCTGTCGCAGGAAGAAACCCGCCACACCGCCGTTCCTTTGGAGCAAATCCCTTTATTCCTCCGTCAGGCAGTGATTGCCACCGAAGATAAAACCTTCTACCACAATCCAGGGGTTGACGCGCGGGGCATCCTGCGCTCTGCCTGGATCAACCTGCGGGGCGGCGAGACTCTGGCGGGCGGCAGCACGATCACCCAGCAGGTCACCCGCAACCTGCTCTTCGATCCGCAGGAACGCGGCCAGCGAACCCTGCGGCGCAAGCTGCGGGAAGGTGTCCTGGCCTGGCGCATCACCCGGCGCTTCAGTAAGGATGAAATCCTGGCTCTATACCTCAACCAGACTTATTTTGGGCAAATGTCCATTGGGGTGGAAGCAGCCGCCCAGACGTATTACGGCAAACCAGTCTCCGAGCTCGACCTGGCCGAATCTGCTCTGCTGGCCGGGCTGCCCCAGGCGCCATCCCTTTATAACCCCTTTGTGGACATGGACGCGGCCCGCGAGCGGCAAAAAGTTGTGCTGGGGTTGATGGAAAAAGAAGGTTATATCAGCGTGGAACAGCGCGAGCTGGCTGCCCGCGAACCGCTGGTCCTGGCGGCGGACTCCTTCCCCATGGAAGCCCCGCATTTTGTGATCATGATCCGGGGCCAGCTCGATTCCATCTTATCGCCTGAAGAAATCCGCTCAGGCGGCGGGTGGACGGTGCGCACCACCCTGAACCTGCACTGGCAGCATCTGGCCGAAAACGCCATCACCAACCAGCTCGAGCGGCTGCGCGCCCAGAGTGATGACCTCCTGGCTCACAACATTCACAACGCCGCCCTGGTTGCGCTCGACCCAAATAACGGGGAGGTCCTGGCGATGGTTGGCAGCCCGGACTACAACGACCCCGAACACGCCGGAGCTGTCAACATGGCCCTGGCCCCCCGCCAGCCCGGCTCGGCGCTCAAGCCGCTGATCTACGCGGCCGCCTTTGACCCCGCCAACCCGCAGCCCTGGACGCCCGCCACGATGATCCTGGATGTAACCACTCATTTCACCACCCATCAAGGCAAACCCTACACCCCGGTCAACTATGACGGTCTGGAACACGGCCCGGTGCTGGCCCGTGAAGCCCTGGCTTCTTCGCTGAATATCCCGGCAGTGATTGCCCTGGACCATGTTGGTCTGCCCGGACTGTATGCTTTTGCAAGTCGCCTGGGTATCACCACCCTGGGGGATCCCAACCATGCCGATCTTTCCGTGGCCCTGGGCGGCGGTGAGGTGCGGCTGCTCGACCTGACCGCGGCTTACGGTACTTTTGCAACCGGCGGCTATCGGGTGGAGCCAGTTTCCATTCTGGAAATTATGGATCAGCGAGGCAGCACCCGCTACCACGCCGAGCCCTCTCCCAAAGAGCGCCTGGTGGATGAACGCGCGGCCTGGCTGGTCACCGATATTTTAAGCGATGATAACGCTCGCCTGCTTGGGTTCGGGCGCGACAGCGTCCTCCGCCTGGACCGCCCAGCGGCAGTAAAAACCGGCACGACAACCAACTTCCACGACAACTGGACGGTGGGCTACACCCCTTCTCTGGTGGTTGGAGTGTGGGCCGGCAACGCCAACCACGAAGCCATGCACAATATCACCGGCCTGACTGGGGCTGCCCCGATCTGGGCGCAAATGATGCGCTCTGCGCTGGCCGGACAACCAGAAGAAGATTTCTCCCGTCCGGAGGGACTTATCCGGGTGGAGGTGTGTGCCCTTTCTGGGCTGCTGCCCACCCCGGAGATCGGAAGAGCACACGT
>ENA-ORXD01003042-ORXD01003042.1-sediment-metagenome-genome-assembly--contig:-NODE-3042-length-10148-cov-3.862576_pt1 | contig 10148 bp, 7 predicted proteins | sample MGYA00237862_ERZ511471 | MGnify/ENA metagenome assembly ERZ511471 | reverse complement strand
CAAAATAGAAGTAAAATTCAGCAAAATTGCAGTTAAAATTGTCACCGGAAGGCTTTTTCTACAGGCTCAACGCCAAGGGTAACCAGCCACCGCCACTGAACTTGATTCAGAGAACGCTACTCCCAGCGGTCAGGCTGACACGCTCGTTAGGCATTCTCTTTTTCCTTTGGGGTGTGCATAGCTTCAAGTTCTTTATATTTCTTCTTTAGTTGCTTTTGGTTCATTGCTCCATCCTCAATCCCTAATGAAGAGAAAAAATCTAACCCAGCAAGCAAAATCATTCTGGAAATATCGCCTGCTTTATATGCATATGAAGCGCAGGATTCATCGAAAGGCGAAAGAGAACCATGGACTAAATTAGACCGGCATTCGTAAATACTAGAAACTTTTTCGACAGATTCGGCAAATGGCTCGCCTGTAGCAAGGGAATAAAGAATAGCGGAACGATTTGTCACTATTTCCGTAACTCCTCGCTCTCTTCCTGTATCATCCTTCTCAATACCTGTTCCTGTAACTCTTTCAATAGATGATACGAATTTTACAATTTTTGCTGCGTTGGATTGTTCGGAAGTGGCGTCACCATACCATGAAAGTGCGTCAATAAATCGAGTGCATAATGGAGGCGGATCACTAAAGGTAGCCGATAAGTCTAGGACTTTTGTTGCTAAACCAAAGTGATAAGCAGCATTAGTATTTAAAATATTTAGCCATTCATCTCCAACAACATTTCCATCTGGTGTACTAGACAGAGATATTTCAAATTTTTGATTTTGTTTCCTGATTAATTTGGCCGATTTTGATAATCCCCCATGATCCAGTATGGTTCTTATGCGATAGGTATACTCACTACCAAGAAGTAGCTTGAGTATATTCAACGCCATCTTGGTTACTGCCATAGCTCTGTTATAAGAGACTTGGTGGTTACACTCAGGTATCGTCAAAACAGCAACCCACTCGTAATTCTCAAACGCTGAAAGTAGGCCATCAACCAAATGGGCCGCTAATTGTTCTGATTGCTCCTCTGATGCAACCATGTTGGCTGGATATCCATTTACAATTGCCGAGGCACATCTTTCTCGGTGCTGATCTTTAATCAATATTCGTAATTGATCTATTTCGTCTCCATAAGTTGAATTGAATTTCGTTTTGTGTAGAAAAGTGACTGGTCCGATTTCAAAACTCTCTATGGTTCGTGAAAAAAATATTGAGCAGGGAATATAGTGAGTTAGTGACGTAAATTCCCGCGATATGGCCCGATAGGCTGTTGAAATCATCCTATCCATATTCTTTTCTGTTAATTCCTCACCACTTTGCAGAAATCTCCTTGAGAACTCATCTTTGAGTTTTTTTACAAACAGATCCAAATTGGTCTTGTTTTTCCCCTCTTTCTGTGAGCAAAGGTGCCGTCGGGCAATGCTATAAAATTTTTCAGACGCATCACGACCGCAAAAAATCATCCCTCGTTTTTGATCAGGAATATAGTAAAGGGCATCCATGCGGTGTTGTTTGAAATACTCCATCAAATCCTTGGGCCTCTGCTGAAGATACCAGATCACCCTTTCACAGATAAAACGTAGGTCTTCAAAATTTTGTTTTTTATTATTCATTGCCTTGGCATAACAAGTTATTATCCAGTTTCTGGATATCTACTCCAGCCTGACATTCTTGACAACAAAATATGGGGGGATTCTATGCGCCCTTAACTTGATATCATTACAATTCAGCATGATAAGCAGAAACTTGATAACATCACCGACGAGATCCACCTAAAAACCTACAGACTAACAGCCTAATAGCCTAATACCCTATCCACCTATTCCCCATCGATAATCCCCAGCAGCTCCGCCGTTTTCCGCGCCAGCAGCTCCCGGTCCGCCCTGGTTTCCACATTGAGGCGCAGCAGGGGCTCGGTGTTTGATTTGCGGACATTGAAACGGAAGGCGGCGCAGGCCATGCTGAGTCCGTCGGTATAATCCCGGTCCGGGCATTCCTGGCTGAAGGCCTCTTCTATCCTGGCCAGCACTGCGTCCGGATCAGCCACCCGGCGGTTGATCTCGCCGCTCACCGGAAAGGCCAACCGCCGGTCGACAATCAGCTCCGAAAGAGTCCGGCCGGTTCTGCTTAGCAGCTCGGCCACCAGCAGCCAGGGAATCATGCCGGAGTCGCAGTAGGCAAACTCGCGGAAATAATGGTGGGCGCTCATCTCGCCGCCGTACAGGGCGTCTTCGGCCCGCATCCGCTCCTTGATGAAGGCATGGCCGGTCTTGCTTATGACGGGAATCCCCCCGGCTTTTCGGACGATGTCCACCGTGTTCCAGATAAGCCGCGGATCATGGATGATCTTCTCCCCCGGCCGCTTGGTCAGCAGGGCCTGGGCCAGCAGGCCGACAATGTAATAACCCTCGACAAAGGCGCCTTTTTCGTCAAAGAAGAAACAGCGGTCAAAATCCCCGTCCCAGGCCAGGCCCAGGTCAGCTTCATGCTCCACCACGGCCCGGCTGGTGATCGCCCGGTTTTCCGGCAGCAGCGGGTTGGGCACGCCGTTCGGAAAGGCGCCGTCCGGCTCATGGCAGAGCTTGACAAAACGAAAGGGCAACACGCTTTCCAGCCGGTCAATGACCGGCCCGGCGCAGCCGTTGCCGGCGTTGACCACGATCGTGAGCGGCTTCAAGGCTGCCTGCTCCACATAGGTGAGCAGATGGTCGATATAGGCCTGCCGGTTATTGACTTTTGTCAACCTGCCGCGCCCTGCCGAGGGGGCCTTGAATCCGGCGGCGGCAAGCCTTTCAATATCCCCCAGGCCGGTATCTCCGCTCACCGGCACCGCCCCTTTGCGCACCAGCTTCATGCCGTTGTAATCTGCCGGGTTATGGCTGGCGGTGACAATGATGCCCCCATCCACCTCCAGATGGAAGGCGGCGAAATAGATCTCCTCGGTGCCGCAGAGTCCCAGATCAACCACATCGACGCCTGCGGCAAGAAAGCCCTCAGCCAGGGCGCAGGCCAAAGCCGGCCCGGAGAGGCGGATATCAAAACCGATGGCCATCCGCCGCGGTTTGAAACAAACGGCATAGGCCTGGCCGATGCGAAAGGCAAGCTCTTCATCCAGCTCATCCGGCACCCGGCCGCGGATATCATAGGCCTTGAAACAGGCAAGATACTCTGTCATATGGTTACTCCTGCAAAAAGAGATCGGGAAATAAGGAAAAAATTGACACAAGGCTTTTAATTGACCATTATCAGGCCCGGCTTGTCAATTTGAAAGACGCAAGAACAGTAACTTCTCAGGTGTTTAGTCTGTAGGTGTTTAATCTGCAGGTGTTTAGTCTGTAGGCGTTTAGTCTGTTAGTAAACGCGCTGGATATATACCGGCTTATTGCGCACCCCGCCAACTACCTGACAGACTACAGCCTGATAACCTGAACAAACTGCAGTTCTCAACAAGGAAAGGCAATGAACCCAGAAATATTACCGGCCGGCATTTCCCGCCGGATAGCGGCGCTGTACAGTGAGATGGAAAAGGCCTATGATGAACTGGCGCAGGGCCTGCACTTTTCCTGCGCCGGCTGCCCGGACAACTGCTGCGACAGCTATTTCCAGCATCACACTTACAGCGAATGGGCCTATCTGTGGGAGGGGCTGCAGCAGCTTACGGAGGAGAGAAGAGAGAGGTTTATGGCCAGGGCCGGGGAGTATGTCAGACAAAGCCGGGCCATGCTGGCCAGGGATGAACGGCCGAATCTCATGTGCCCCATCAATGAGGAGGGGCTCTGCGGCCTGTATCCCCATCGGCTCATGATCTGCCGCCTGCACGGCGTCCCGTCCGCCATGACCAGGCCGGATGGAAAACGGATGGAATTTCCCGGCTGTTTCCGCTGCCAGGAGATCGTTGCCGGCCGGGAACATGTCCCCCATCTTGACCGGACGAAAATGTATCAGACGCTTGTCGAAATCGAAATGGACTGGCTGGGCCCCAAACGACGCATCCTGCCCAAAGTCGGCATGACCCTGGCCGAGATGATTGTCAAGGGCCCGCCCAGCTTCAATTTCTGCTGATTTTCATTCGAGCAGCGAGGTAAGCACCTCGCATTCCCGGCAGATTTTCAACTTTTCCCGGCAGCCTTTCTCATTGGTGCACTCACAGAGAGTGCCGCAGATGAACCAGCAGAGATGGCCGGCCTGGAATTCCCATGCCGGACATTGCTCCTTCCGGTCGCAGTCCTTTCTCTCCCAGCACGGCTTGCGGTTCTTATCCTGCCGCCGCTGGCTGGAAAGCAGAAAGAAAATCTGCCGCTGGATATGGGAAGGGATGGTCCGCCAGCCCTGCTCATAACTGTGGATGGCCTTCAGGGAGACGCCGAGAAGAGAGGACAGCTCCTTCTGGGTTTTTCCCAGCTGCTTCCGCGCTGTTGCAAATTCTAATTTATCCATGATGTACCAATATTATTTTTTTGCCTTCCTGATATCAATAGACGAACTAATGCTACACCGTAGCACAAAGGTCAAGGATATTCTTAGCATATTCTAGGTAAAATTACTCAAAAAATATATAAAAAAAGCGGCTATAACCATTTGTCATAGCCGCCGGGGATAAAAAAATTCAGGGTGCAAGTTTCAGCTGCGGATCATTTCCGCCAGCTGGAAAGCGAGTTCCAGGCTCTGTTCTGCATTCAGGCGCGGATCGCAGTTGGTCAGATAGTTCTGCTGCAGATGCTGGTCAAGAATATTTCTCCCGCCGCCGGTGCACTCGGTGACGTTATCACCGGTCAGTTCGAAATGCACGCCGCCCGGGATTGACCCCTCGGCCCAATGAATCTCAAAGAAGCATTGCAGTTCCTGGAGAATCTCGTCAAAATTTCTGGTCTTGTGGCCGGTTTCGGCGGTGTAAGTGTTGCCGTGCATGGGATCGCAGCTCCATACCACCTTATAGCCTTCCTTCTTGATCTCCCGGATCAGGCCCGGTAGATATTTGTCCACATTCTTGGCCCCGAAACGGGTGATCAGGGTCATTCTGCCCGGCTCATTTGTCGGATTCAGCCTTTCAATGAGCTTTTTGATCTCGGCGATGTCGTGCTTGGGACCGACTTTGACACCGATGGGATTCAACACCCCGCGCAGAAACTCGACATGGGCGCCGTTAAGCTGCCTGGTCCGGTCACCGATCCACACCATATGGGCGCTGCAGTCATACCAGCCGCCGGTAATGGAATCCTGACGGGTCAGGGCCTCTTCGTAACCAAGGAGCAGCGCCTCATGGGAGACAAAAAATGATGCCTCGTTAAGCTGGGGGGTATCGGTATTAAGGCCGATGACCTCCATGAAATGCAGGGCCTGGTTGATGTTGCGGGCCAGCCGCTCATAGGAGCGGCCCATGGGCGAGGACTTGACGAACTCGTTGTTCCAGGCATGCACCCGGTGCAGGGCGGCATAGCCGCCTTTGGTGAAGGCGCGGGTGATGTTCATGGTGGCGGCGGCCAGGTAGTAGCCCTTGACCATGCGTTGCGGGTCCGGCCGGCGCGCCTCCTCGTTCGGCTCAAAACTGTTCACCATATCGCCCCGGTAGCTGGCGATTTCCTTGCCGTTCACCATTTCCGTGTCAGCGGAACGGGGTTTGGCATACTGGCCGGCCATGCGTCCCACCTTGATCACCGGTTTGCCGCCCGCGTAGCTTAAAATAACGGCCATCTGCAGAATGACCTTCAAGGTGTCCCTGATGCCGGGCGCGGTGCAATGGGTAAAATCCTCGGCGCAGTCGCCGCCCTGGAGCAGAAAGGCCTTGCCCTCCACCGCGTCGGCAAGCTGCTTTTTCAACTCCCTGATCTCGCCGGCAAAAACCACGGGCGGTAATTTGGCAATGGTATCAACGGCCTCCTGGTAAGCCTTCTGATCAGGCCATTTTGGTTGTTGTAATGCAGTAAAATTCTGCCAGCTTGATTTGGTCCACTCAGACATCTGATTTCTCCGTTATTTGGCTGTTTCGCAAAAAACTCTCACCCCCTGTTCACGGGAAGCGCAAGCCCCGGACAGGGAAATTGGTTAATGTATCGTGTTGCTCGGGCTCGTTGCAAGAGTTTTTACGAGTCCATCGTTTTTAGCAGCCGCGGCAAAGCATCTCTCACTATTTCTTACAGCCCCGTCTGGCATTCACAGTCTTGCGATGTCACAGTTCTTTTTTACCAAGGCTTAATCCCCGCCTCTCCCCTCCGGGGCGCTGGGCAAGGCACATGGCCCTCCCGCACAGCAGATCTCCACATCAAAGGCGTTTAGAATGCGCAGTTCGCGCGCACCTTTCGCCTCGTCATTAAAGGGGACAAACTGTAATCCGTCAAACATTTTGATGGTTTCCGCCATAGACGGAATGGCGGCAAGGCCGGTGGCGATCACCTCGCCGGTTTCCGTATCAAGCAGTTCCGCATCCTTGCCGTTTGTCACCACCGCCAGCGGGATCCGGTGCGCCTTATCCAGCACCCTGGCCGCCGCAATGGCCGGCCGCTCCCTGGTAACCAGGGAACCCGGCGCATATCGGATGATCATGAACCGTCTGCCGCCATGATGCAGCGTTATGTCTATCTTTGATACGACAAACTGTCCGGCAAAAAGGGTTTCGATTTTGCGCCGCATTTCCAGGGCGCTTTTCGGAAAGCCCTTTTCCTCGACCAGCAACCTGGCAAGCTGCTGCCGGATGCGTTCGTCGTCGGTGTCAGTCAGCGTTTCACCGGTGACATAATCCGTGCACGTACCATAGACAATGTGATGCAATGGGATATCAGCCATAGCTTGTTCTCCTGCAACAACAAACAGGAAAGGGGCCATAAGGCCCCTGATTCGCAATTCACAGTCCTGTCAAACCGCTTTTTTTTACAGTTCAAGCCATGACTCGGAAAAAATGGCCTGGCCGGAGAGCACCTTGTAGGTCTTGTAATGCTCGAGCGCGGTACCGCTAAGGCCTGCCGGGCCGGGATCATTGCCGTCCATCATGCCGTGCACCAGGCTCACCAGCTCAGGGCGCTCGCCCTTGCAGATGGCCATCAGTTCCGCATCATAGGAATTGACGATTGCCGTGGTGAGGCCATACTTCATCAGCATGATCAGATAGGTCCGGTCAAGATATTTGCGCAGATGGTCGGCTACACCGTTGGACACATTGGACAGGCCGACGGTTGATCCGGCGCCCGGGGCGATATCCTCCAGCATGCTCATGAACTCAAGACCTGAGGCGAGCTGGTCGGCGCCAAGGGTAATGGGGGTGCCGATCGGATCAAAAAGCATCTTCTCGTTGGGGATGCCGGCCTCGGCCAGGGCCATCATCAGATCAACCGCCATGGCCGCGCGCTCGTTGGAATCACGGGGCATGCCTTCCGGACCCCAGAGCAGGGCGATGACATTGCAGCCTGCCTCGGCGGCAACCGGGATCAGTTTTTCCATCCTCTCCGGCTGGGCGGAGATGGAGTTCATGATGGCATTCGCCTTGTTCTTCACCACTTTGAAACCGGCGGCCATGGCGTCGGCATTGGTGGTATCAAGGCACAGGGGGGTATCGGTGACCGCCTCAACGGTCTGCACCACCCAGGGCATCAGCTCGGTGCCGTCCTTGCGGGCCGGGCCGATATTCAGATCAAGGTAGGCGGCGCCTGCTTTGCTTTCCTCTTTGGCCATCTCCTGGATGGGAGCGGGATTTCTCTCTTTCATTGCCCCGCCGCTTCTCTTGCCCATGATGTTGATGCTTTCAGCAATTGCTAATACCGTCTGAGACATGTAATCTCTCCTTATCCTAAAATATTATTTGCAGGTCATTTATCTGCATGAAAAAAGTGGCATTGTAAATTAATAACTTGACAAAATAGCGGGATACGGAGGGCTTGTCAACACGCAAAACTACCTAGTCAGCCAGGAAATCCATTAATTGCGTGAACGGAAAACACCCTTTTGTTTTCAGATGGAAAAAGTTATGCTATAACAATGGGTAAGGAAAGGGAAAGCCTATCGGTTCCCGTACCGGCAGATCCTCCCTGCCGACAACCATATCCCCGCAAGACATGAAAACAGCCAAACGTATTGCCGCATGCGCTCTGCCGGTTGCCGCCCTGCTGGTTCTTGCCGCCATCACCGCCTACCGTCTGGTTGATCATGCCACCCTGGCGGCACTGATCACCGATAGACTTGCGCAGGCATCCGGCTTACGTATCTCTTATCAGCAGGATGCAACGATCACCCGGACATTGTCGCCGACCTTCACAGCCGGCGATCTTGCCATAGAAAGTGAAGACCAGAGCTACCGGCTCCACATCAGTTCTCTGCAACTGCAGATCCGCCTTGCCGCCCTGCTGCTCGGCCGTCTGGAAATTCCGCGCCTGACGCTGGGCGACACCAGGGTGGAAATCAAAGAAGGCAACCCGCCCGGCATCCTGACATTTCCTGAAGCTCCTCCTCTCACTCCTGTTCTGCACGACGTTTCCATCGGCAGGTTATCCTTCATCCAGGCAGGTGAGGAGATCAGTCTGCCGGCCACCCACATCAGTGATCTGACCATACAGCCGGCGCCTGACACCGATCAGCTCATGCTGGCGGTCAAGACCGAACTGGCCGGCAGAAAAATACAGCTCAACGCCCTGTTGCCCAGGCTCCAGTCAATCCTGCAGAGCCGCCGGGTGCCTTTTTCCCTTGCCGCCACGGGCGCAGGCATTGACCTGTCCGCAGACGGCCGGCTCGACTACAACTCCTCTCCCCCCGAGGTGAAGGCCACTCTACACGGCCAGGTTCCGGACATGGCAAAGATTGACATGGGCGTAAAAGAGCTGGTCGTCCCCGGCGCGCTGACGGCCGAGGCAAAAATCAGCGGCACCTTTGCTCAGCTTGCCATGGAGGATCTGAGCGTATCATGGCAGGGAGCAGGCCGGTCCACGGCCGAACTGTCCGGCCGCATGGCTGATGTCCTTGCCGTTGCCGGTCTTGAACTCAACCTCACCAGCCGGATTGACCAGCCGGCCTGGCTGGCACCGCTGCTGCCGGGCAATCCGGGGACATTAACAAGTGCGGCGCTTTCCACCAGGATAACCGGCTCCCGCCGGCAACTGGCGCTGCACGATGTCAGCCTGCGGGTAAAAACCCTGGAGGAGCTTGACCTGCAGCTTACGGGCAATGCGGAACTGGCAGTGAACGCCGGGACTCTCAACCCGGCAAACATCGACCTCCGGCTCTCCTTTACCGCCCCCACCACCCGCGCTGCCCGCTTCCTGCTCTTTGACCAGGTGTGGGAACTGGGGGCCATCACCGGCCGGGCCGATATCCGTTCAACCTCCGGTGATCCTCTGCTTGAAAACATCGCCATCCAGACCAGAGACGCCCAGGGCATTGCGGTGGAGCTGACCGGCGGCATCGGCAGTTTCCCCCTTGATCCGGCCAGACCCAATACCGGTTATGATCTGGATGTGACCATGCAGGCTGCCCAAACAGCGGTCATGGGTGAAAGAGTGGGCGTGCCCCTGCCCTTATCAGGCCCCTTGGAGATGTACTCCAGCATCGAGGGGGATACCCGGGCGCTGCAACTGAACGGGATCAAGCTCTCGGCAGGCGACGATGCCCTGCAGGTGACCGCCCGGGGCCAGGTAAGATTCGGCAACTGGGACCTCCCCGATCCTCTTGACAGCATCGACCTGCAGGTGGCAATGCAGAGCCGGGACAGCAAATCCCTTTCCGCGCTCATCGGCAAAGAGCTGCCCGATCTGGGCGGGCTCAGCGCCCAAGGCAGGCTGCACACGGTTGACGGCAGCCACCGTATTGATGACTTTCTTGTCACAACCGAAAAAAAGGCGCCGCTGCAGGCCTCCCTGACCGGCTCGGCGGATCATTTCACCTTTATGCCGCATCCGGCTGCCGATGGCATCCAGCTCGCCCTCACCGCCACTGCGGATGATACCGCACATCTCAATGCCCTCGCCGGGCAGGGGAAAATGATCCCATCCCTCGGACCATTCAAGGCAGACGGGCAGATAACCGGCAGTGACACCCGGATCGTTGTCAACGACCTGTCCATCACCGCCGGCCGGAAAGACATATTGCTGCTCAACGCCACTGGCAGGCTGGGCACCCTGAGCGCGCAGGACAACTGGCATCCCCGCGGCACTGATTTCCACCTTACCGCCCAGTCA
>ENA-ORXD01003040-ORXD01003040.1-sediment-metagenome-genome-assembly--contig:-NODE-3040-length-10154-cov-26.823459_pt1 | contig 10154 bp, 11 predicted proteins | sample MGYA00237862_ERZ511471 | MGnify/ENA metagenome assembly ERZ511471 | reverse complement strand
GCAGAATACGAATTATTCAATTCGTCAAATGCCGAGTCCAGACCACGATGATCTTTCACATAGGCTTCAGCAACCAGGGGGGCGACATTCTCGAGTGCGGGAAATATTGCTATCTCTTCTCCTTCCGCATGCCAGACCAGTACTTCGTTTAAGAACCGGAAACGCTCGATCGTGGCGGCCAGGCCTTCCTTTCCCTGTGCCGATTCCAACGCTGCAGCATCGATACGATCGATGTCATGCCTGAATGCATTGTGAACCGCCCGTATGCCGTCAACAGGTGTTACCATGAGAACTCATTCAGTAGCCGGGTTAAAAATAGTGCCTGTCTCCTGTTCGCTGCCTGGTGATCACATGTTGAAAGATCCTGAAAATACCCTCAATGTACCCCATGTGCCCCAGTCCAGATCCCGGAGCTGCACAGCGACCAGGTCTTCCAGATCCCGGCAGCTCACTGCTTTTTTCATTTCGGTGGCTTCATCAGGATACCTGCGATGACAAAGCCGATGATCGCAAGGGCAAACACCCAGGGGAATACACCAAGATAGTTCCCGGTCGTGGTCCTGATGAACCCGGCAAGCTGCGGGCCGGCGATCGCTCCCGCACCGAATGCGAGGAAGACCACCCCGTAACACCTCGGATAATCACAGGTCCCGAAATAGCTCGCCGTCGCAGTCGGCGCAATCGCGAGCCAGCCGCCGAGACATCCCCAGAGTACGGCGAAGGCAATGATATACATCCCGGGCACCGGCACCTGCCACATTGCCAGGGATGCCAGGGCTATCAGGACGAACGACAGCATGGCGGTGTTCCCCGGGTTGAGCCGGTCGGTGAGGACCCCGAAAACCAGCCTTCCACCCCCGTTAAAGATCGCAAAGAATCCGACGAGGGCTGTCGCAAGGCCTGTCCCGATGTACACCAGTTCGGTTCCGACAGGTTTGGATATGGAAATTGCCATCAGCCCCGCTATGCACCCGATGAAGTAACAGATCCAGAGACCGTAGAATGCAGGGGTCTGTACCATCTCTGAACGGTTGCACTCGCAGGCCACCTGCCCACCTTCTCCTGGTACCGGAGGGTTCCAGCCGGCAGGCTTCCACCCCTCTGGAGGGAAGATGAGGGGGAGTGCCAGGGGAACGGTGATGATGATGATCCCGATCCCGAAGATCCGGAAGGTGTTCATGACGCCATAGGCGGCAATGAAGTACCCGGCAAGGTTTGCGGTGATGAATGCCGAGAACCCGACCCCGGCCACGGTCATCCCGACCGCGAACCCCCTCCGGTCAGGGAACCAGCGGGCCGCAACGGCGACCGTTGCACCGTACGCGATCCCGATACCAATGCCCCCGATCACACCATACATGACAGAGAGCATTGCTATGGATGAGACCGTTGACGCGGACAGCCAGCCGAGGCCGGTCAGGATACAGCCGAGGATGGTGATCTTCCGCGGCCCATGGGTCTCGACATATTTTCCAGTCAGGGCCATGGTGATCGCAAAGACGGCGAGGATTACCGAGTATGGCAGCAGCACCTCATTCGCGGTGACGGTCTGGCCGAGGTTTTTGGAAAAATAATCGGTGAGCGGATTGACGAACACACTCCACGAGTAAACCGTCCCGAGGCAGAGGTTGATAATCAGGCCTACTCCGACGAGCACCCACCTCCCCTTCTCCAGGGGCATCCTTGCGAGCGTTGGTACTTCTCCGGCCTGACTATTCTGCATGAAGCTGCTTCCTTGAGGGTGAAATGTGCCTTTCCAGTAACCCATGTGCGAGGAAAGGAAAAAGGATTTGGAAATGCGTTCAGGTGAAGGTCCGGATCACCGGCAATGGGGAACGCCATGAGACCAGCCTGCCGTCATCTGCTCCCTGCACAATCGGGGGAGATGAATGAGGAGACGAAGCGCCGGGTCCTTATCTGCCATGATGCCCAGAACTTCTGAATGACGTTTCCCGGGACCTTTCACGAACCGGAGTTTGTTGTATCCCGCTTAACCGGCAGAAGTACCTTGCATCTCTTTCTGATACTCGAAATACGAGTATGCCACCGCGTAAACGGTGACGGCCAGAACCGGGACCAGGACGAGCCAGAACGCATAGTCCCCGAAAAATACTCCGGCAAGAGCGATGATGCCAGCGATCTTGAAGAGTTTTCCCCCAAGGGCATGGGTCTTCTTCCAGACCTGTTCGCTGCTCAGGGTCCACGGGGTGCGGATCCCCACGAACCAGTTCTGCTCGGCATGCTCGACCAGGAATCCGAGATAGATGAACAATGCCCCTGCAAGAAGGGGGATGATGAGGTTGGGGCTGATCTGATAGCCAAGCCCCCAGAGGATGATCTGCACCTGGATCAGGAGGAAAAAGACCAGGAACACGAGGATGAACCCGTCATAATACGCCCGGAACTTCCGGTAATTTTCTTTCAGCGGGTCGATTCGCGGCAGCAGGAAAAAGAATGCGGTCAGGAGGACCATCAGCAGCGGTATGATCAGCACACCCCAGATGGTGGGGAGGAATCCGTCCACCTCACCTGCCATGTTCCAGTGAGAGGGGATCATGCCCGGGAGCGCCGGATAGACCAGGATCGTTATGGCCAGGGTCAGGATGAGTACGGCAACGATGCCATAACGGACAGGGGTCATTTCACCAGTATACGGCGCCGGAGAATAAGAGGTTTTAGAAACCAGAAGAGCGTCCGTCAATCCTCCCTGCATCGAAAATGTCTTCAATCCAGGCAGGCAATCACCCACACAGTATGGATTTTTTTGAGAGGGCCTACTACGGAAAACCGCCGTGGGATATCGGGAGGTCGCAGCGGGAGTTCGTACGCCTCGAGGAATCGGGGAAGATCTCCGGCGATGTGCTGGATGTGGGGTGCGGGAGCGGGGAAAATGCCCTTTTCCTGGCCAGCCGCGGCCACGATGTCTGGGGGATGGATTCGGCACCGGCAGCGATCGGGATCGCCCGGAGGAAGGCGGAAGAACGAGGCCTTGCTGCAACGTTCCTGGTAAAAGATACCCGCCACCTGCACGAGATCGGCAGAACCTTCGATACGGTCATCGATTCCGGCATGTTCCATACCCTCTCTGACAATGACCGCCCCGTTTTTGTCTGGAACGTCTCAAGGGTCCTGAAACCGGGAGGGGCCTATTTCATGCTCGCATTCAGCGAGCTCGAGCCGGCGGGATACGGACCCCGCAGGATCACACAACATGAGATAAAGGCTGCCTTTTCTGACGGGTGGAGAATCAATGAGATCCGGGCCGCGGTCTTTGAGAGCCATACAAGGCCGGAAGGTTCCCGGGCGTGGCTGTCGTCGATCACAAAGGTTTGAGATCTCTTTTTCCTCAATTGATGTGGGAGAGACGATGGGTTCCCAGCGGCGTCGGGGTCCCGGTCAGCACTCAATGATGAGGGCGGACCTGGCTATCGTGGAAAGATGGGCCGTTTGGAAATACGGCGAGGGGAGTGCCGTTCATCAAAGAGCACAATTTCATCCCGATGCATTACACGTTAGATCTCAACGCTGTGACATCTTCTGATAAATATCGATTACAGCGAGAATTATTCCGATTCCCAGCAGACTATACCCAACAAGTCGATTCTCGCCAAATAAGATTCCTGCGATGATGAAGACAAATGAAAGGGCGGCCAGTCTCGTTAGTCCTTTTTTCTGCTTTTTCCGGCTTGCAAAATACAGAAAAACGGCAACGACGGCTAAAACCAAGACTGAAATGAGGATGTAGACCTGGTATGAATCCATGATAAAAGGTACCTATGGACATATATACGCCTATTATAATGTTCGATTACTATTGGAAACGCGATCCTGAAGTGCAGATCGGCCGTGAGGAGTCCCCGGAGAGGAAAAGGATCCTGGGTTAGAACAATCTATAAATAGGCACAGGATAATGTCCCACGTGGTGCAAAGATGCCGTCCTTTAAATGCATTGCCAAGAACTGTCCTTTTGAGACTTCTGCTCCCACTGAAGCCGAGTTGATGAAAAAAATCGCCGAGCACGCAAAAACCGCCCATAATATGGACCCCATCCCGCCTGAGACCATGGCAAAAGTGAAGGCCGCGATCAAACCGTAACCAATCCATTCACCCTGCTTTTTTGAAAGATGTTGTTGGTATCGCCTTCTTCGATCCGGAGAAGGGCTGATCATAGGATCCGGGATGGCGTAAGGGTCCCTGCCGTTCGGAAACATGGCGAGGGTAATGCAAAAAAGTACCCGGACATGAGGTCACGTTACATGAAATGGGAAAAATGGTTAAGGTTTTTGTCACAATGAGGGGTCCGTGATACCGCCAATTCCCATTTCATTGAGCCACCTTGATTGATGGTCAAAATTGACTTTATTTTTTAGTTTAAATATTTTTCTATGAATTTTGAGTGCTGAATAGACCACGATGTATCTTTTTTCTCTGATTGATAGGAAAATACAAGGGAGCTGCACAGCGGCTGGGCTGAGGGGTCCCGGTCGGCCTGGGGCGTTCGTGGAGAGAGGGCCGTTCGGAAAAATGGCGAGGGCAAGGCAGTTTGTGCTGGAGCGGGCGGGATGGCGGGGATTGCCGAACTCCCACACACCGTTAAAACTACCCGGACATCAGCCCCTTCGCAAACGCCCGGGCGTTCTCCAGATCCTGCTCGTCAGGATGCCCCTTGTTTGCCCAGGTAAATCCTAGCAAACCGGCTGCACCGGGACACCGGAACTCGCCGATGACCCGGGCACCCTTGTTGATGAGGAGCTCTTTCATGGGCTGGTCGTACTTCTCCTCAGGCCCCCCAGCCGTATGAAAAAGGAACATGTCTTTCTCCAGCCGGGGGATCTTCTCGATCAGCTTGAACACATGTTTGTGATACCTGCCCGCGTAGATGCCCGACCCGATCCCGACCAGGTCATACCCGGCAAGGTCGTCCGGCCCGACCTCCCCGACTTTCTTCAGCGTTGCGTTCATCGCTTCGGCCATGGCCCTGGCGACCTTCTCGGTGTTCATCCGGTGGTAGGATTTGTAGATGATGAGGACGTTCATGATTGTAGCTCTTTGAGGGAGGGCTTAAAGGTGAGTGGCGGAGTTCTACCCGCTTCCCTCTGCCAGTAACCGGGTACGCCAGAACAGTAATCCCAGCAGAGGGAACGCCGCAAGGGAGACTCCGACGTAGCCAATGATCCCGATATTCCGAATATTCATATCTGCCAGCGGCACCCCGATCAACCCTGCGAGACTCAGGAGACCACTGAGGATCATCAGGATCCGGATCGTTTTTTCCAGCCGGCCTCCCGTGAATACCGGGGCAGCAAAGAGCATGGAGAGGGCGAAGAATACGTCCCATGCAAGGATGTCCAGTGCATAGGTTACCGATGGCCACTCGAAGGAAAGGAAGAGCGAAACCCACGGGAATCCCGCAGACGCCATCTGACGGCTTACCGTGAGGATGACGAAGTGGACACTGCTGGTAATGCTGGCCGAAACGATCATGAAGGCAATCGCTGTGAGACTGAATACCCTGGCCCCGGGAGAGGCATATCCGTGGATGACGACCATGACCATGACCAGCAACGGTGCCAACACGACGATGAGAATTTCCATGATGGAGAAGTAGGGGTCACCGATCGGTTCCAAGGGTGACGTGAGTGAAAGTGACCCTAGAACCAACGTGACCGCGTATGCTATCAGGATAAAGAAGACGGAAAAGGCTGCACCTGTTCCAAGCACCCGGTGGTATTTCGTGAAACCTTCATGGATCATCGTTTCACTCCTTCGAATACGTGTTTCTGGCAGAGGTGATCAATTATTCGTCAGGCCGCCAGGACATGGTAGTTCTGATATGGTAATTTCATAGACTTGTCTCATGGCGCTGTGTTCCGGGACATGAAAAATCGTGTGAATTATATCTATTTTGAGATTTCCAGACCATAGAACCCTCTTAGGGCACTTGGGGCACTTCTCACCTGTTTTCCGGAAATTTTTTCTATATTTTCTGTACGTGAAAAGATCCTGAAAAATACCCTCAATGTGCCCCAAGTGCCCCAAACCAGATCCGGGAGCTATACAACAATCGGGCCATAATCCGCTCTGAAACATGGCGAGGAACATTGGTACGAGCGGTTTGGATTGACCGGATATGAAATTGTTGAACCTGGGGGTTCATTATTGCTCACCAGTATTCCTGCAAAGGATCTGTCCACGAGGAGTCCGGACCTGGCTACCGTTGAGAGAGGGCCGTTCGGAACTATTGCGGTGGATTTTGGACCGATATCCCTGATCGCGATTGTATTCCCGGATATCACGAAACGAAACAGCATCACTCATGCGGGAAAGGGTCATCCGGTTTCAGGGGAGCGGGGACCCCCCCATGGATCTTTTTCTGCCATGATCTGAACGTAACGTATCATGTTCATTTCAGCAATGCTTCCAGCCTCCGATTCACCTCGTCCCAGTTCACGATGTTCCAGAAGGCATCCACAAACCTCGGCCGCTCGTTTTTATAGTCCACGTAGTAGGCGTGCTCCCAGACGTCCAGGACCATGATAATGCGGATGTGGGGGAACACGTTCACGTTGTGCTTCTCGATTTGCATGATCAGGAGCCGGCCGGTCATGCCACACCGGGCGAGAGCCGCCCAGCCTGATCCTTCCGTGCTGACTGCTGCCGCGGTGAACTCCTTCCTGAAACGTTCGAAGGATCCGAACTCCTTCTCCAGGGCGTCCGCCAGGATCCCGCCGGGCTTTCCTCCGGCCTTCCCCGGAGGGGCAAGGTTCCTCCAGAAGAGGGTATGCAGGATATGCCCTCCCGCCTGGAAGGAGAGCTCCTTCTGGGCTGCCTTGATATCCATATCACCACCCGACGTTCGGGCATTGTCGAGCCGCTCGAAGATGGCATTGGCCGCATTCACGTAGGCGGCATGGTGCTTGTCATGGTGCAGCCGGAGCAGGGCCTCGGAGATGAAGGGTGCAAGGGCATCGGAGGGATACGGCAGCTCCGGCAAGGTATAGAATCTGGTATCTGGCATGTTCTATCGCCTTTTGAAAATTGCCGGGTCCTAACTATTTAATGGATTCTCTGCATGGTGGGTTATGAATGCCGGAGTTCAGTTGACAGAGATTGTTATAAAAGGAAGATAGCGAGAACCACCAGAGCTATAATGATCACGATACCTGCAGCCCAGATGATGATCGAGGAAGAACCCTTCTTTTCCTGAACGGGTTCGGCTCTGGTTGCTCTTCCGGGCGAAATCTCTGAAAACTCTTTTTTCATCCTCTCGATATCCTGTTCAATTCTGCCGATTGACATATCATTCCCACGACAACCAACCATTACATGAAGGAAATCATAAATGTATCTCCGTAAATCCCGGAGTAAATTTCATTTTGTAATCCCGGGATATAACGGGTGAAACGTCTGGTGACCGAAATATATGAGAGTGGGCGGGGAATATTCCCCTCACTCCCCGGTCATCGACCCCTCCTTTCCCCTATCAGGCCAGCTCATTTCCGATCCGGATCACTTCCCGGATGAGAAGATCAAAGTCGTCCTGGCGGCTACGATGATTGGTAATGGCGACGTGCAGGTAATTTCTGCCCCAGATCCTTATGGTCGAAGGCACTGCTATTCCCCGCTCCTGGAGCTCGATCTCGATCCGTTTGTTGAGATCGTTGAGGCTGTCATCGTGCAGCCCGGGCCGGATGTACCGGAAAGAGACGACGTTTAGTGAGACCGGCAACGCCAGCTCAAGTTCCGGAGCGGCCTCGACCAGTCGGGCCAGATAATGCGCCTGGTCAATATTCTGCTGGATGAGCCGCCCGTACCTGGCGGTGCCGTGTTCCTTGATGGTCATCCAGGCCTTGAGTGCATGAAAGCCACGCGAGAGCTCAAACCCGTAATCAGAGAGCCAGGGTACATCAATGCCGGTCAACCCGCGATCCCCTTCGCCGTGGGCGAGATACGTCGGGGTCAACGAGAACGCATGGCGGTGGTGGTCTGCGTTTTTTATGAGGATACAGCCGACAGGATACGCCAGGTACATCCACTTATGCAGGTCAAAGGCCAGCGAATCCGCCCGTTCCATCCCGGAAACGAGGTGTTTGTACCGGGGAGCGATGGCGGCCCAGGCCCCGAACGCACCGTCGACATGGAACCAGCACCGCTCCTCGGCACAGATATCACCCATACCATTGAGATCATCGATGGCCCCGGTATTGGTGGTCCCGGCGACCCCGACAACGCAGACGGGGAGCAGTCCGTTCTTCCGGTCGTTCCTGATCGCCGCTTTCAGGGCAGAGAGATCGATTTGCAGGGAATCGTTCACGGGGACCCAGCGCAATGAATCATTTCCGAACCCGAGCAGTTCAACCGCCTTCTGGACCGAGGAATGAGTTTCTTCCGAACAATAGACGGTCATCTTTTGCGGTGCGTTCACCATTCCCCTGCCCCGCAGGTCAAACCCGGCCATCGTATTCCGGGCCACGGCCAGGGCGATGAGGTTCGAAGCCGAACAGCCGCTCGTCAGGAGACCGCTGGCAGAATGAGGATACCCGAGGAGTTCCTTGAACCAGTCGAGAACCTGCATCTCGACGTAATTATTGCTCATATAGGAGAAGGATCCACTGACCGCATCCGTTCCGGCCGCCAGCATCTCGGCAAACATCCCCATCACCGTCCCGGACCCGGTGATCCAGCCCCAGTATCTCGGGTGGGTATTTCCCAGCTGGTAGGGGAGGATATACCTGAGGTACTCCTCGTAGACATCTCCGGGCGGTTCGGGGTCGGGCGGCGGTGGACCCTCAAAGTGAGATTTCACCCGGGGTGGCGCATGCACCCAGACCGGACGGTCACGGATGGTCTCGATATAGTCCATGATATCATCCACCATGCGGTGGCCCAGGGCCCGCATGGACGCCCAGTCTTCCGGGTCCAGGGTTTCTTCGCGATGTGCTTCGGCCGGTTTGCTCATGGTTCTCCTCTTTCTGCCAGTATCCTGAAGGGTTTCTCTGCTCGGGAATCCCTGAACTCCGTATGAGGATCATCGAGAATATTTTTTTTGATACGAACGAACGCCGGGTATCCATGTCCCGGGCCAGGAGTCATGAGAGGGGAAAGGATCCCGGGTCAGAATAACCTTAAATAGGCACAGGATAATGTCCCAGCTGGTGCTAACCATGCCGTCCTTTAAATGCATAGCAAAGAACTGTCCTTTTGAGGCTTCTGCTCCCACCGAAGCCGAGCTGCTTCGTATACATTAAAAAAGGCGGTGGAAACGTATCGGAAAATATCGATATATTTAATTAAACCTTTGAAAGAAGATGTTTTTCCATGAAATGGATTGCTTTTAGTCTTCTTATTATTGGTATCATACTCTGTACAGGGTGTACATCGTTCAATTCGTCAACAACTCCTCAAGTGACAACACCTGCTGCCCCCATGGTTTCGGGTATGCCGAATCTCGTGGGGAACTGGACCGGAACCTTCTTAGGATACCGGGAAACACCAACAGGTTACCAGGTCTTTCACGATCCGATGACCATGAATGTCGTCGAACAAGATGATCGCCTCTTTAAGGGACAAGTTTTCTACCCGGTGAACGGGACCATCGTAACGAAGGACTTTGCCGGGGTCATGAGTCGTGATGGGAAAAGCTTTGAGACGATCGAATACCCGGATGGTTTCAGTGACGGGGTAATTATATCTGCTGACGAAATCGAAATGATTTTCAGGGATACAACCGATCCGTCCCGAATAGCAATTGATACGTTAACACGGTCGAAGTAGGGAATGTGAAGGGACTACATCCAGGTCCGGAACTATTCACCGTCCCGCCATCCAATCTGCGGGCCGCTTCGAAAGGGGGGGCACGGGAAGGTAGCTCACAATACCCTGTCACATTCACCTGTTGGTGAACGTGGCTTCCCCGTTTTTTTTCATCCATCTTTTCGCTGCCCGGGATTTCCCGGCCCAGCGAACGGAAAAGCGAATCGATTGTTATAACACAGGGAAAGGAAGACATGATCCATACCTCGTATGCCCGAACGTGGTGAGCCCCCCGTTATCCCGGACCTGGCAGAACCGGAAAAGGAAGACTCCCGGCTGTGGAAACCGGGCTTCCTCCTGGCTATTATCGCCATTGCTCTCATCGCCATCGCGTTCACCGC
>ENA-ORXD01003039-ORXD01003039.1-sediment-metagenome-genome-assembly--contig:-NODE-3039-length-10156-cov-3.618415_pt1 | contig 10156 bp, 14 predicted proteins | sample MGYA00237862_ERZ511471 | MGnify/ENA metagenome assembly ERZ511471 | reverse complement strand
TTACCAAGTATCCTTCGATGTTTTTGCTGGCTGATTTGGCCCGGGCACGATATACATATTCAATTGGTTCCACTGGGTCCCCCGCATGTACAGGATAATTTGTGTAGACCGGTATGCTTATAGGTTGTGCTAATCGTAGTCGATCAAGAATTTGCTCAGGAGTCTCCGCTGGTTTCTTGGGTTGTTCCGAAGTGCCAAAAAACACTCCCGGATCAACATTTAACGCGTCCGCTAATAGCTTAGCAGTACGTAACGACAAGCCTCCCCCTTTGCCTGCTTCGAGTTGATTAATATAACCCCTATCTACGCCGGCAGATTGGGCAAGCTTTCTTTGGCTTAAGCCAGCCTGCTCTCTCAATTTCTTTAAGAGTTCCCCCGAGCTTTCCATTGTTGACTATTATCACACTCCCTGTTGATGTTTACAAGATGAGGATATATTCTACACCCTAGAACCTTCGTTTGGAAGGGTTTATCCGTGAACAAACCGTGATATTTTTACAACTTGTAGGATATAACCCGCCATAAACTATTGACAATAACCACATAGTAATGTAGTATATATCCACATATGAAAAACTTAATAGAAACAATTAGGGAAGTCCAAGAAAAAGAAGGTCTCTCGGATGGTCAATTTTCCAGAAGGCTGGGGATAGATCGATCCACTTGGTCTTACATTAAGCGAGGGATACGCAACCCCGGCCTGAAGTTTATCAAGGGAGCTAGGTCTGCATTTCCTGAATTAAGGGAAGTAATCGATGCAGAACTATATCAGCCAAAAAATCTCCATTGCACAGGTCTAACCGGCTTAATCAGCCGAATATTCAAGAGGAATCAGTAATGATCGAAACAATCTACCGCAATGGCCTTATTGCGGATCTCAGAACCAAGACGGGCAGGAGTAGTCGCAGGTTTATCTGCAAGGCCCCGGGCTGTGGCAAGCCCATAACCCAGGGACAGCAGTATTACGACGTGGTCATCGGGGGCGGAGGGCTGGCTTCTCTCAAAAACCCCGACAGGACGCATGTGGAATGTATCGAGGCCTTTCTTGAATGGAATTATGGTAGGGGGGTGAAAGTCTAATGACGACCGCACAGATTGAAGCGAGGCGCAAGGGCGGCTACGCCTGCCTTGAGAAATACGGCCGGGACCGGATGAGGGAGTGGGCAAAGCGGGGAGGCAGGCCGAAGCTTTTGACTCTGGCCGAAGTACGGCAGCAACTTGCCCGGGAGATAAATCTTAAAAATGAAAGGAGAAGCAGCAGCAGAAAAAGGGAAAGCAAATATATCTTGAGGGCTTGTATTGCGGGGCAGAAGTCGACTGCCTGACAGATAAACGGAGTTGGAGGGGAACAGCAACTAATCTGTTCCCCTCCATGGGAGGAGATAGGCAACCAATGGCAAGTTTACTACAGCGAAAGAAGAATAACAACAGAAGGTTTCTTGAAGTGTGCCCGGACTGCGGGCTGATGGCTTCGAGAAACGTTAAGGGTGATATCACTCATCCGACACACTGCGCTCGATGCGGAAGGAGGCTAGCAAATTATGCCGGATGCAACTAGGACAAGAAGAGCTGACTATACCGCATCGGCCGTCAATCTCGGAAACCCGTCCGAACTGGCCGAAATGCTGGAGCAGCGCCGGAATCTGGTCAGGATGAAGCTGGAAGCGGCAGAGCGTCTGGGACAAACAATCGAATACCAGAACGTGGCGTTGCTGGATAAACATCTCGGTGAGATGGACCGGCAGATCAGGGAGATGATCGACATCTACGGTTCATATCAGGACACCGATCAGGGGCTTTATGCCGTCAAGCAGGCCAAGGTATCGGTAAGTTATGACCCGCTGCGCGTAAAGGCCAACCTGCCGAGATTTGCAGATGCCGTCATCGAGGAAACCGTAAACAAGAAAGCCATCGACGGCCTGCTCAAGGGCAGGCTTGTCAAACCGGAGCAGGTCGAGGCCTGCGCGATTAAGGCTGAATCATATGCCTACATCATCCGGAGCGGAGAGTAGCCTGTGAACCTCAGCGATTATCAGGAAAGAAACTGCCGCGGCTGCAAGTTCGCCGATACAGCAAGGATCGGCACCGGCAAACCCTGCTGCACCAGACCGACCATGCCCGAAGCGGTCAATTTCATCTGTCAGGGCAGGGAAGAGGCCTGACCATGCCGATCACTCAGGACCAGATGACAATCGAACAGATGCAGCGGGCGGCCGGGGACGGCCACCGCTGCGGAAAATGCGGTTCCCGGCTGGTTTTCTGCTGGGGCGGCGCCCATGGCTATGAGGGCTGGATACTCAAATGCGCTGCCGACATAGCCCATAGCACCATCACACGCCACGATCAGAAAGAGGAAAAAGAAATTCAGCAAATCATGGAGGCAAGAAAATTGGACTCAACGTCACTAATGAAAATGGACGAAAACAGGATGCTCGAGCGCGTCAGTATGGCGCGCTTTCCGCAGGACCTCACGGTTCAGGACAAGAAACTGCTGGCACAGGTGGCCATCACCTACGGCTTCGACCCGCTTTTGAACGAGATAAGCATCTACCAGGGCAGGCCATTTGTTTCCATCGACGGACGCTACCGCAAGGCTCTCGAAACCGGAGAGCTGGACGGGGTGGAGAGCCGCCCGGCTACCCGGCAGGAACGGACGGACTGGGAGATTCCCGACGGCGATTATTTCTTCCGATGCGAGGTTTACAGGAAAGGCAGCAGCCGGCCCTTTGTCGGCTGGGGCCGCGTCAGGCGCTGCGAAACCATCGGAGGCAAGGGTTACAAACCGGTGGAAACCAATCCGCAGCGTATGGCCGAGAAACGGGCTGAGGCTCAGGCGCTCAGAAAGGCCTTCTTCCTGCCGCTTCCCTCCGCCGAAGATATCGGCAACCCGGATACCGAGGGCGACGGCAGCAAAAGCCTTGATGCCGCATACATCGAGGGCGAGTGCATAGATACTGCAGCAGAACCCGCGGCAACTAGTTCTCCCGTAGATCTGGGCTGGCTTAGAGAACAGCTGGACTATCTGCAGGGCAAAAAACTCTCGGCGTGGACCAACAAGGCGGTGGTAAGCAGGCTGAATACCCTTACCGGCGCCGATGCAAGAACCCCGGCCGAGGCTGTCAGTTATTTGACCCCGGAACAGGCTGCATTGTTCACCGCTGAAATACGCGAAGCGGTAGAGCTGGCATAGGAGGAGGTTATGGCTGAAATAAAAAAGGTTATAAAAAACATCGATAGGGTTGAAGCGGGCGTGAAACTGGTGGAGGAAAAGGAGGACGGCGAGGTTGTCGACCGGATCCTGGTGACGGTAGTCAAACTCCAGTTCAACGGAACACCGGCGATTATAGACGACATTCTCTGGGCACTCAAGGCCGGCCAACCGATCAGCGTAGCCTTCTTCAGCTCGCAGTTGCAGCTCGACACAATAGAGAATCTGGTGGAAGCGGGCAATATCAAGTAGAACAATGCAAGACCTGAAAACAGAACTGAGATTGATTCTGGGCAGGCGACGCGGCAGACAGAACGCCGTTACTGGCAAGGATCTGGCGGCAATACTTGGCCACAGGGACGATCGCAAGATCCGGCTTGCTATCAGGGATCTTATAGGCGAGGGCATGCCGATAGCCTCGGCCACCGAAGCCCCTGCGGGCTATTTTCTGGTGGCCTCTCAGCATGAGGCCGAGCGCTATGCTGATACCATCAAGAATCGCCTGGTGCAGGATGCGATCAGGCGCAGGGACTTCCGGCGCTCGGCCAGCCTCTATTTTCAGAAAGCCACACAGGGAAAGTTGATTTGACATAAATGAAGACACTGGAGGGGCTGAATCATGGCCAGACCCACGAAGCAAACGGTTGATTACTTCCCGCATGATGCGCGTGCCAGCGACGGGGATACGCTGACCATTCTCGAGGGCAAGTACGGAAACGACGGATATGCCTTCTGGTTCAAACTGCTTGAAAGACTGGCAAGTACGGACGGGCACGTTATTGACTGTAGAAACCCCGCCCGGTGGCAGTTACTACAGGTAAAAACCCGGGTAAACGAGGAAAAAGCGGAAGATATCATGAATACTCTGGCGGAAATCGGTGCCATCGATGCCGAATTGTGGTATTCCTGCCGTGTTATATGGTGTCAGAATCTGGTCGACAACGTGGCCGATGCCTATAAAAACCGGAGAAAGCCGCTGCCGGAAAGACCGTGTTTTATCCCCGAAAATGAGGTTTCTACAGACAATAACCCCGTTTCTACATGTAGAAACACCACCCGCGCCCCGGTTTCTACAGCTGATAATCCACAAACTAAAAGGAAACTAAAAGAAAATAAAAATAAAACTAAATTAAACGACAACCCCCCAACCCCCCTTGTCCCGGAATCGTCGTCGTCCGGGACAGATATTTTCAGGTTCTACCACCAGGAAATCGGAGAACTGACCCCGGAGACCATCCGGGCGATTGAGAAAGCCCTGAAAGACTATCCCGCCGGCTGGATCGAAGAGGCTGTGCGGACCGCGGTCCTTGCCGGCAGGCGCAACTGGCGTTATATCGCCGGCATCCTCGAAAACTGGAAAAACGAAAAGCCGAACAGCGACGGAAGCGATACCGGCGCCGGTCTGATCCTCGGCACATTCAAGCTTGAGACGGCAAAGGATATCGCCTCCGGAAGAAGGGAAGCGACCCGACTGAACATCGAGCGGGTACGGCAGGAGCTCGACCGGTTGAAAATACCATACGGCTGAACTCGATGAAGAAGGACCGTATTTTAATTTTCAGGAGAAGTCATGACCGAAACAGAAATATTGCAGGCAAAACAAATCGGCGCTGAACTGGTAAACGAGCTCGTAAGGGCGAGAGGTATGTATCCGAAATTCAACTCGGCCCACGAAGGCTATGCCGTACTGCTCGAGGAGGTAACCGAGCTTCAGGCCGAGGTATTCAGAAAAAAGGCCAGTCCTGCCCAGCTCCGAAAGGAGGCGGTCCAGGTCGGTGCCATGGCAATCCGGTTCATACAGGACTGCTGCAGCCCGGGATCGTCAGAAAAACCGGGCGCCGGGACAGAAGTTATCGACGAATTCTCAAGACGGTTGCGGCAGGCAGGAGACGCGCTTGGCGAAAGGTAGCCAGGTTACCATATCCGAGAGGGAACTCGAGGAACAGGTGATGACGGCAGCCCGGTACCTCGGCTGGCGGGTCGCTCACTTTCGCGCCGGCATGACATCGAGGCAGTACCGGGACAAAACGGGCGGGCTGAAAAACAGGTGGGTAACGCCGGTGGCCGGAGACGGCGCCGGATTTCCGGATCTGGTGCTGGTTAACCCTGCGCAGCACCGGGTTATATGGGCAGAACTCAAAAGCGATATCGGACGGATAACCTCCGGCCAGCAGAAGTGGCTTGATGATCTGAGGGCAAGCGGGCAGGAGGTCTACGTGTGGCGGCCGGGCGACTGGGAGGATATCGTGCATATTCTGGAGAAAAGCGGATAATGCCCGATGGGGTCGAGCGATTTATCAACTACAGGCTTACACCACTGCAGGCAGCCCTTATCGAATGGGGCAAGCAGCATCCTTACGGACGCATCCAGGTCATATTTCAGGACGGCATTCCGGTCAAGGCGCTGGTGCCCACTCCGGACGGATGCGGTACAGAAAGCATACTGTTTGACAAAATAGCCAGGCAGGTGGGTATAATAAAAGCTGACAACTGAATAATACGCTGACTCAGGAAATGAGAGGCGACTTTTCGGAGAAAATTCTCCGGGAGTCGCCTTTTTTGCATATATGGGGATTTCAGGATGGAAATTGTAAAAATACCGGTCGAAAAAGTAAACCCGGCAGCTTACAACCCGCGCAAGGATCTGCAGCCGGGCGATGCGGAATATGAGAAACTAAAAAAATCAATCGCCGAGTTCGATATCGTTGAACCGCTGGTCTGGAACAGGCGCACCGGTAACCTTGTCGGAGGCCACCAGCGTCTGAAGATCCTCAGGGAAATGGGCTTTACCGAAGTTGAGGTGAGCGTTGTTGATCTTGAGGACGCGAAGGAAAAGGCTTTAAACCTCGCCCTGAACAAAATATCCGGCGAGTGGGACCTGTTAAAGCTCAAAGATGTTCTATTGGAGATCGACACCGGCCAGTTCGATATCGAGATAACCGGCTTCGATACCGGTGAAATAGAGGAACTGCTCACCCGGGTGTTTGAGCCGGAACAGGGGCTTACCGATGACGATGAGATCCCCGAGCACGTCGAGACGGTGTGCAGACTGGGCGATCTGTGGCGGCTGGGCGGCCACCGGCTTCTTTGCGGTGATGCTACCAGGGCTGATGACGTAAAGAGGCTGCTCGGAGAGGACAAGCCTTTCCTGATGGTCACCGATCCTCCGTATGGTGTCGAGTACGATCCGGAGTGGCGCAAGGAACGCGGACAAGCCGGCTCGCTTCGCACCGGCAAGGTCTACAACGATGATCGCTGCGACTGGAAGGACGCCTGGGCGCTATTTGGAGGAGACGTCGCTTACGTCTGGCATGCCGGCGTCCATGCCCATATTGTGGCGCAGAACCTCATCGACTGCGGTTTCGACATCAGAGCCCAGATTATCTGGTGCAAGCAGAATATCGTATTCAGCCGGGGAGCCTACCACGGCAGGCACGAGCCATGCTGGTATGTGGTGAGAGCGGGCAGGAATGCCAACTGGCAGGGAGACCGCAAGCAGAGCACTGTCTGGGAAATTCAGAACGCCAACCCGGTGGGCGGAGCAAAGGATGATTTCAACACCGAACACTCGACCCAGAAGCCGGTGGAATGTATGGCTCGTCCGATACGGCACCACACGACTCTGAACCAGCAGGTTTACGATCCTTTCGGTGGCTCCGGCACGACCATTATTGCCTGCGAGAAGCTGGGCAGAGGCTGTCTGATGATGGAACTGGATCCACATTACTGCGACGTGATTATCCAGAGGTGGGAAAACTATACGGGAGACAAGGCGGAGTTAATCGATGGCAAGACCCCGGGTTCAAATTGACTGGAAACTGTTTGAGGGTTTCTGCCAGATGCAGTGCACGCTCTGGGAGATAGCCTCGTATTTCAACTGTTCCGAGGACACCGTCGAAAGGAGGGTTCGGGAAAAGTACGGCGTGGGTTTTGCGGAGTATTTTGCCAAAAAGAGAATCGCCGGCCTGATGTCGCTCAGGCGCAACCTGCTCAGGATGAGCGAGAAGAAGCCGGCGGTGGCCATTTTTCTGGCAAAGAACTGGCTGGGCATGAGCGATAAACAGGAGGTCGAACACTCCGGCAAAGACGGCAAACCCATCGTTGCGGAGATACGGGTTATCTCCGAGGCGGGCAAATCCGCCACCCTGCAGATTACGGGTGGGGAGGGCACGGACTGATGGAAATGACCACCTCCTGTGTCTATGAAAAGAACGCTCTTGCCTGGCTGGCCCGGGAAAGCGGGATGCGCCGGGCTCTCAATGAGGGCGGCACGTACTCGACCAAAACGTGGTCCGTTCTACAGCTGCTCATTCTGATAGCCGGAGGCGCGAAACGCCCCCTGTTGATATCTGTCGTTTCCGAAAGCCTGCCCCATCTGAAGCGGGGATGCATTCGGGATTTCAGAAATATCCTCGGTGAGGGATGGAATGACGGCTGCTACAACAAGACCGAGCAGACGTATCAGATAGGCCGGTCACTGGTTGAGTTCTTCGGCGCCGATGAATCGAGCAAGGTGCGCGGACCGCGGCGCGATATCCTGTACCTTAACGAGGCCAACAACATACCCTGGGACACCGCCCGGGGACTTGACGTAAGGACCCGGCTGTTCACCTTTGCCGACTGGAACCCGGTTTCCGAGTTCTGGGCGCATGAACACTGGGTCGGCAGCCCGGAGAACAGCTACATACACTCAACCTATCTGGACGCACTGCACGTCCTGCCGCCGGAGGTGGTCACCAATATCGAGAGCAACCGGGACAAGGATCCCAACTGGTGGAACGTATACGGGCTGGGCCGAATCGGCAAGATCGAGGGGCTCGTCTATCCGTACTTCGAACAGGTGAACGGTCTGCCGGACGGTGACTGCTTCTTCGGCCTCGACTTCGGCTACTCGAACGATCCCACGGTGCTGGTCAGGAACGTAATAATCGGCGACTGCCTTTACTCCCGGGAGCTCATCTATGAAACGGGGCTTACCAATGACATGATAGCCCGTCGCATGGAGGAACTGGGAGTAAGACGCAATTTCGACGAGATATTTGCCGACGCCGCCGAGCCCAAGTCGATTGAGGAGATACACCGTCGGGGTTTCAACATAAAGCCCTGCCCCAAAGGCGCCGACTCGGTGGAGTTTGGCCACCAGAAGGTTAACCAGTACCGGCAGTACTGGACCAAAGATTCCACGCGCTGCATAAAGGAACAGCGCAACTTCCGCTACATCCCCGACAAGGACGGGCGGCTTACCGGCAAAACGACTCACATCTGGAGCCACGGCATGGATGCCAGACGTTACGGGGTGATGGGCAGAGCCAGGGGACCGGCCGGAAAGGTGGAAGCCGGTGAAACCAAACCCGCCGGCGCCTTCGGTGGAATACGCAGGAAGGACTTTTAGAGATGAGAATTAAAATCGGCAGCCTTGAAATTCTGGCCGAGCGCACCGGAGCCAGGCCCCAGATCGGCGAGACGGGTGCATCGGGAACACAGATATTTGCAGGGGTAGTGTGCGAGGAGTACAACAGCGATCTCAAGGGGCCGAAGGCCATCGCCGTTTACGACAAAATGCGAAAATCCGACGCCCGGGTAAAGGCCGCCATTCTTGTCTGCGAGCTTCCCTTGCGTTCGGTCGAATGGCACGTTCAACCGGGCTCGGACTCCTCGAAGGACAGGCAGATTGCAGAAGAACTCGAGCAGAACATCTACTCGATGACAATAACGTGGGACAGCTTTCTGCACCACGCCTTTTTAATGCTGCCCTTCGGCTTTTCCATATTCGAGAAGGTCTGGGAGATAAAAGACGGACGGGTCCGCTACCGAAAGCTGGCTCCCCGCATGCAGAAGACGCTCTGCAGCTGGGGGCTGGACGATACCGGTGGGCTGGAGTCGATTACCCAGTATGCCATGAGGGGGGACAAATGGGATTTCTTTACAATTCCCTCCGACAAGCTCCTGGTTTTCACCAACGAGAAAGAGGGTTCCAATTTTGAGGGTACGAGCATTCTGCGCACCGCCTACAAGCACTGGTACTACAAGGACAATCTTTACCGCATCGACGGTATAGCGGCCGAAAGGCAGGCCACAGGTGTTCCCTTTTTCCAGCACCCGACCACCGCCCAAGACTCGGACAAACAGCTGCTCGACCAGATCGGCATGCACCTGCAAGCCCATGAAAGGCAGTATGTGAGGCTGCCGGAGGATTACACCTTCGACATCAAGGGCGTCACCGGAACCATCCGGGACATCATGCCCTCCATCGAGCATCACAACCGGGCGATATCCGAGTCGGTGCTGGCCGATTTTCTCAACCTGGGCGACGGAAAAACCGGCAGCTGGGCACTTTCCAAAGACAAATCAAGCTTTTTCCTGATGAGCCTTGCCGCCATAGGTGAAAACATCTGCGACACCTTCAACGCCTATGCCATACCGCAGTGGGTGAGTTACAACTACGGACCGGTGGAAAACCTGCCGAAACTGGAACATACCACCCTCGAGACACGCAACATGAAGGAATATGCCGAGGCGGTAACGGGGTTGCTGCAGTCGGGAGGGCTTGTGGCCGACATAGAGACGGAAAACACCCTCCGGGATATGCTGGGCATGCCGGAGAAGCAGGCAGACATCGGGCAAAAAGTATTCAAGGGCGCCGAATTCAGGCGCGAGCTCACCCCGGCAGAGCAGAACGTCAACTTCTCCGAAATAGAACAGACGCTCGATGACACGGAGCAGGACTTCATAGATGCCGTCAGGGACGTGAGGGCGCGGCAGATTACAAATCTGGCCGACGAGGTCGCGAAAATTCTCCAATCCGGCAACATCGAAAAACTGAACGACCTTGACGTGCGGTACAAGGCCGAGATGGCAAACCAGATCTGCAAAGTCCTGCACGGCATACTGAAATACGGCCGGAAGCAGGTCAGGCAGGAACTCAAAGTCCAGAAAAAAGCCGAGATA
>ENA-ORXD01003038-ORXD01003038.1-sediment-metagenome-genome-assembly--contig:-NODE-3038-length-10158-cov-3.305724_pt1 | contig 10158 bp, 8 predicted proteins | sample MGYA00237862_ERZ511471 | MGnify/ENA metagenome assembly ERZ511471 | reverse complement strand
GGCCCCTGAAGGCCTGCGCCCGGTTCTTTGCGGCTATCATCGACGTGCGCCTTATCGACGGCGCCGTCAACGGCCTCGGCTCCCTCTCCCTGGCCCTGGGCCGCCTTTCGGCGGGTCTGCAGACGGGTGAGCTCAGGCACTACGCCGTCTCGCTTGTCGCCGGGGCCTTTGCCCTGATCGCCATCGCCGTATGCCTTGCCGGAGGTCTCTGAGATGACTACAAACGACATCCCCATTCTCTCCATCCTGATCGTCCTTCCCCTGGCGGGAAGCGCCCTGGTGCTCCTGCTGGCTGAGCGGTGGGCCCGCACCGTCTCGCTCGCCGCCGCGCTCTCGACCTTTCTCGTGACGCTCGTGCCCCTTTATCTTTTCCGGACGGGCCAGCCGGGGTTCCAGTTCGTCGAGCATCACCCCTGGGTCGGGGCCCTCGGGATCTCGTGGCACCTGGGCATCGACGGGCTTTCGCTCTTCCTCCTGCCGCTGACGGGCTTTCTCTCCCTGGCGGCCGTTCTCGTGTCGTGGAACTCCGTCGGGCAGAAGGTAAAGGCCTACTTCGTCTCCTTCCTCGTCCTGGAGGCGGGGATGCTGGGGGTCTTTGCCGCCCTGGACGCGATCCTCTTCTACGTCTTCTGGGAGGCCATGCTGATCCCCATGTTCCTCATCATCGGGATCTGGGGAAGCGAGAACCGGCGCTATGCGGCCCTCAAGTTCATCCTCTACACCGTGGCGGGCAGCCTCTTCCTGCTGGTGGGCTTCATCGTCATGGCCTTCCTCGCCCAGTCGCAGGGCGGTACGTTGAGTTTCGACCTCACCCGCTGGATGGCCTTCCGGGTGCCCGCATCGCACCAGTACTGGCTCTTTGCCTTCTTCTTCCTGGCCTTTGCCGTCAAGGTGCCCCTTTTCCCCCTTCACACCTGGCTGCCCGATGCCCACGTGGAGGCCCCCACGGCGGGAAGCGTCATCCTCGCCGGGGTGCTCCTCAAGATGGGCGTCTACGGAATCCTGCGCTTCTGCTTCCCCCTCTTTCCCGAGGCGACGGCTTTTTTCACCCCCGCCGTCATGACCCTGGGGCTCATCGGGGTGATCTACGGGGCGCTCCTGGCCTTCGCCCAGGAGGATCTGAAAAGGCTCGTGGCCTACTCCAGCGTGAGCCACATGGGGCTCATCGTCGTGGGCATCTTCTGCCTCAATCTGGCGGGCCTGAAAGGGGGCATCGTCCAGATGCTCAACCACGGACTGAGCACGGGGGCGCTCTTTATCCTGGTGGGCGCCCTCTACGAACGCAAGAAGACGCGCAATCTCAACCGGCTGGGGGGGCTTGCGGGGCGCACGCCCGTGCTGGCCACCTTTTTCGTGATCACCATGCTGTCCTCCGTGGGCCTGCCGGGGCTCAACGGCTTCGTGGGGGAGTTCCTGCTGCTGCTGGGGAGCTTCCAGTTTGCCTGGTGGCTCGGGGCCCTGGCCGCGACCTCGGTCGTCCTCGGGGCCGTCTACCTGCTGTGGATGACGCAGCGGGTCCTCTTCGAAAAGGACCGCTCGCCGGAAAGAGCCGGCTTCGACGATTTCTCCCTGCGGGAACGGATCGTCATGACGCCCATGGTGATCCTCATGCTCCTCATCGGCCTCTTCCCCGCCGGCCTGACGGACCGCCTGGAGCCGGCGGCCCGCGAGATCATCGCCGTCTCGGCGCCGGTCCCCGCACGCAAGGCCCCGGCGGCAACGAATGCGAAAATCCTGATGGAGGAAGTGACCGATGGCCTTCAGCATTCCGGACGTTAACCTCGTGAGCCTCCTGCCCGAGATCCTCCTGCTTGCGGCGGCGACGGCGACCCTTTTTCTCTCCGGCACCGACGGCCACAGGACGGCCGCCGCATGCGCAGCCGCGGCCGTTGTCGCCTCCCTGCTGACGACGCCCATCCTGTTCCGGGGAGCCGGCATGGAGGGCTTCGACGGCCTCATCGTGAAGGACGGCGGAACCCTTCTCTTCCTGGCTCTCATGGATCTGGCGGCCCTTGTGGCCATCTTGCTTTCCCGGGATGGCGACATCCGGGGTCAACGGGGAGGGGAGTTCTACGCACTGGCCCTCTTCGCCCTGATCGGCATGCACATCATGGCCGCCGGCCGGGATCTCCTGGTCATCTTCCTGGGTCTCGAAATCCTGGCGCTGCCCCTCTACATCCTCGTGGGCTTCGACAGGACGTCCCGTGACGGGATGGAGGGTGCCGTCAAGTACTTCCTCCTGGGCAGTTTCTCGTCGGCCCTCTTTCTGCTGGGGCTAGCCTTCTATTATGGTGCGACGGGGACCACGGGGCTCGGGGCGGCCCCGGGAGCCCTTTCGTCGCCGGCGCTGCTCTTCGCGGGGCTGGCTCTCGTGACCGCGGGCGTCGGCTTCAAGATCGCCGCCGTCCCTTTCCACATGTGGGCCCCCGACGCCTACGAGGGGGCGCCTGTGCCGGTTGCCGCCTACATCTCCGTGGCGCCCAAGATCGCCGCCTTCGCCGTCCTGATGCGCATCGGTCTTGACGTGACCGTTCCCGGGTCGGATTCCCTCACCCAGGCCGTCCTGGTCATGTCCGTGGCGAGCATGATCGTCGGAAACCTCGCCGCGTTGAGGCAGACCGGGTTTGTCCGGATGCTGGCCTACTCGGGCATCGCCCAGGCGGGGTATATGCTCATCGGTCTTCTGGCCCTGCCCGGCGAGGGCCGGGCGGCCCTTTCCTTCTACCTCCTGGTGTACATCTTCATGAACCTGGGGGCCTTTGCCGCCGCCGTGGCCCTGTGCCGGCGCGAGGGCGGGCGCCTGCAGATCGAGGACCTCTCGGGACTCGCCGCCCGAAGGCCGCTCCTTGCCTTCGCCGTGGCGGTCTTCATGGTATCGCTCGCGGGGCTTCCGCCCACGGGCGGATTCTTCGCCAAGTTCTACCTCTTCAAGGCCGGTATCGAGGCGGGGTACCTGCCAGTGGTCCTCGTGGCCATCGTGATGACCGTCGTCTCCCTCTTCTATTACCTGAGGGTCGTGGTGGCCATGTACATGCGCGACGATGCGGGATGCCTGGAGCTCCGCACGGGCCTGCCGCTCCTGGCGGGCCTCATCGGCACGGTGGCCGTTTTGACTCTCCTGGCGGGAATCCTCCCGGGGGAGATCCTCCGGGGCCTCCTCGCCGTTCTCCCCCCGGCCGTTCTGTAACAGGCCGCATCCCCCGGAAATGCCCCCGGTGCTGAAAATATTAAAATTCCTCGCACCAAGGTGCCAGGAATTTAGAAACTTAAGGAAGTGGATGATCTGTTATTATGCTCGCTTACCCCGCAGCAAGCTGCGGGGAATGCGCCTGCAATCGTTTTCAGTTGACGGAGGGGGCGGGCTGGCGTATAACCAACCGGAATAACAACGAAAGGGAGTGAGCCGAACGCAGTGATCAGTGGCCAGTGAAGAAGACGCAAGAAATCCTGGACTGAACCACTTGACTGAAACCGCCTTCCGACCCGATTCACGGTGAAGGTGTGTTTTTTTATGCTCCCTTATGCAGAATAAAGATCATCAGAGACCGCTTCAGGTCCTCTCGAGACACCTCACCCCGGCGAGGATCTTCATCCTCAGCTTTGCCGGCCTTGTCCTGGCCGGCGCTCTCCTGCTCTGGTCGCCCGTTGCATCGACAACGGGTCTTCGCTTCGTCGATGCCCTCTTCATGTCGGCCTCGGCCGTCTGCGTGACGGGGCTTGCCACGGTGGATGTCGGAACCGACCTCACCACGGCGGGGCAGGCGATCCTGATTGTCCTTTTCCAGATCGGGGGGCTGGGCATCATCACGTTCTCGGCGTTTCTTTTCGGGCTGATGGGGCGCGGGATTTCTTTCAAGGGCCGGGAGATCGTCCAGAGCACGTTCCTGCACACGCCTCAACGCGACTTCTTCTTCATTCTCAAGTCGGTCATTCTCTTCACCCTTATCATCGAATCCGCGGGCGCGCTCGCGCTCTTCATCCGGTTCTCCCAGGAGTTCCCGCCGGGGAAAGCCCTTTATTACGCCGTCTTCCATGCCATCTCGGCCTTCAACAACTGCGGCTTTTCCCTCTTTCCCGACAGCTTTGTCCGGTACCAGGGGGACCTGCTCCTGAACCTCACGGTCATAACGCTCATCATCCTGGGAGGGATCGGCTTCGTCGTTCATCACGAGATCCTTGCAAGACTGAGGAACAGGAAATCCAGGCTCTCGCTCCACAGCCGGATCGTCCTGATCACCACGGGATTCCTCATTGTCTCCGGCGCGACCCTGTTCTGGCTCTCCGAGCAGGACTACATCCTCCGGGGACTGTCCCCCCAGGCGCAGGTCCTGGCCTCGCTCTTCCAGGCCATCACGCCCCGAACGGCGGGGTTCAGCACCGTCGACATCGGCCAGCTGACCAACGTCACGCTCCTGCTCCTGATTGTGCTCATGTTCATCGGGGGCTCGCCCGGCTCGACGGCCGGCGGGATCAAGACGACGAGTTTTGCCCTTCTGCTGCTCATGATGTGGAACCGCTGGCGCGGCAGCGAGGAAGTGACCGTTTTCAACCGGACCGTACCCAGAGAGCTGATCGGCCGGACCCTGTCCATCACCTTTGCCTCGATGCTCTCCGTTTTCTTCATCGTGGCGGTCGTCATGGTTGCGGGACATGTCGAATCGGGACCCCTGGAGCGACAGCGGTTCGTGGAGTACATCTTCGAGACCGTTTCGGCCTTCGGCACCGTGGGGCTCTCCATGGGGGTCACGGCAAAGCTTGCCGACTTCCAGAAGCTGGTGATTGTTTTCATGATGTTTGCGGGCAGGGTGGGGCCGCTGACGCTGGCCTTCTCGCTGTCGTTTCGCGAGGGACAGAAAAGCGTGGTTTACGCGGAAGAGACCGTCATGGTCGGCTAAGGAGGCGCTTTCATGAAAAAACGGGTTGTCGTGATCGGGCTGGGCATCTTCGGGATCAACCTCGTGAAAGAGCTCTGCAACAGCGGCGTCGAGGTGATCGCCATCGACAAGACCAAGGAGGCCGTTCAGCAGGTGAGGGACTGCGCGACCAAGGCGATCATCGCCGACGGAACGGACCAGGAGATCATGAACTCCATCGGCCTTCGAGAGGACGACACCGTCGTCGTCTCCTTCGGGGAAAACCTGGCGGCAAGCACCCTCATCACGCTGCATCTCAAGCAGATGAAGATCAAGACCATCATCGTGAAGGCCCCCAACGAGGACCACAAGCTGATCCTGGAAAAGGTGGGCGCCACGGAGGTCATCATCCCGGAAAAGATCATGGCCGACAAGATCGCCAAGAGCATCGTGTCGCCCAACGTCCTCGACTACATTCCCCTTTCCGAGGATTACATCATCTGCGAGATCGCCCCCCCGTCCGGGTTTGTCGGGAAGAGCCTCGCGGATCTCCAACTGCGCAACAAGTATCATGTCGAGGTCATTGCCATACGCGACATGCTGACGGAGAAGATCAACATGGTCCCGGCGGCGAGCTTCGTAGTCAAGGACAGCGAGGTCCTCATCGTCGTGGGCAGGGAAGCGGATATCGACAAAATTAAATAGTCTATCTTGTCTGTCTGGTCTGTCTCGTCCGTCTGGTCGATTTCACGATCCCCGATCCGGCAGGCTGCTTGCATATGATCTTGTCTGTTTTCCAGATCTCTGACCAGAATGACCAAATAGACCAGAAAGACCAGAATGGACTTCATCCTCAACTACATCGATTTTCTCATCCACTTCGACCGGCACCTGGGCGGGATTCTCCAGCAGTACGGGACCTACACCTACGCCATCCTGTTCCTGATCATCTTCTGCGAGACGGGCCTTGTCGTGACGCCCTTCCTGCCGGGGGATTCGCTTCTCTTCGTCGTGGGGACCTTCGCCGCCCGGGAAGACCTCGACCGCAACACCCTGCTCATGCTGTTGCCGCTTGCGGCCATCGTCGGCGACAACGTGAACTACTGGGTGGGGCATTTCTTCGGCCCGAGGATGGCCGAGAAGCGAAAAAGCCGATGGATCCGCCAGGAGTACCTGGACCGGACCCGCCATTTCTATGAAAAGTACGGGGGCAAGACGGTCTTTCTGGGCAAGTTCCTGCCGATCATCCGGACCTTCGCCCCCTTCGTGGCGGGCATCGGGAGCATGACGTACCCCCGCTTTCTTTTCTTCAACATCACGGGGGCTATCACGTGGGTCTTCGTCTTCGTACTGGGTGGCTACTTCTTCGGGAACCTCTCCTTCGTGAAGAACAACTTCACCATGGTGATCCTCGCCATCATCGTCCTTTCCGTCCTTCCCAGTGTCTTCGAACTGATCCGGGCGAGGCGGCAGGCGAAGAGAGGGTCTGCGGTGCGCTAGACCATTTTTGAAAACGCTGAACCTTTGAACCGAAAGAAACAGGGCCTATGGATTTACTGACCGCAATGATTCTGGGTATTGTTCAGGGCGTCTCCGAGTTTCTGCCGATCTCATCGACGGGGCACATGATCCTGGCCTCCGATCTCATGGGCCTCGAGCACACGGAATTCCTCAAGAGCTTCGAGATCGCGATCCAGGTGGGGTCCATCCTCTCTGTCGTCGTTCTGTACTGGCGACTCCTGCTGGTGGATTTCGAGGTCATCAAGCGGGTGGCCGTCGCCTTCATCCCGACGGGCGTCCTGGGCCTGACCCTTTACCGGGTGGTCAAGAGCTATCTGCTGGGGTCGACGGTGGTCGTGCTCTGGTCCTTGTTTCTCGGAGGCCTGTTCCTGATTGCCTTCGAGGTTTGGCACCGGGAAAAGGAGGATGCAGCCGACGAAATCCGCCAGATGTCCTACAAGACCGCCCTCATCATCGGCCTTTTTCAGTCCATTGCCATGGTCCCGGGCGTGTCCCGCTCGGCGTCCACCATCATCGGAGGGCTCATCCTGGGGCTGAAGAGGAAAACCATCGTGGAGTTCTCCTTCCTGCTTGCCGTGCCGACCATGCTGGCCGCGACGGTCTACGACCTGGTGAAGACGGGGCCGGAAATGACCCTTCCACAGGTCGATTTCCTGATTGCCGGCTTCGTCACCGCCTTCATCGTCGCCCTGCTGAGCATCAAGTTCCTGCTTCGTTTCATCCAGACGCACACCTTCATCCCTTTCGGCGTCTACCGGATCATCCTGGTCGTTGCCCTGCTGATTCACTTGAAAATGGTCTGAGCGAGGCAAACCCTCCCGCCCCGCAGCCCTTTTCAAAATGCCCCCGATGCATTATGTTACACCATACAATCGCCTGGAATCCGCGGCGGCGATTCGCAAGGGACATTCCATGCTCACCGTGACCATCTGCGTAGGCAGCGCCTGCTGCATCAGGGGCTCCGACGAACTGGCTTCGGCCATTGAAAATCTGCTGAAAAGAGAGAATCTCGAGGAATCCGTCGAACTCGTCGGGGCCTTCTGCATGGACACCTGCTCGTCGTTCTCGGGGGTCTCCGTCCGGGTCGGCGATGAACTCTTTACGAATATCGATGCCGGCGAAGCGGAAGGCTTTTTTTACGGGCAGCTTCTGCCCCGCATCCAAAGGGAGGCTGAAACATCTTGAGTACAGAGATCCTGACGACAAACCTCGCCCGGTGCCGCGACTGCTACCGGTGCCTGAGGAACTGTGACGTGAAAGCGATCCGTTTCAGGGAATTCCAGGCGAAGATCGAGCCGGAGCTCTGCGTCCTGTGCGGCAACTGCGTCCGGGTCTGCCCCCAGAAGGCGAAGACCATTCGCAGCGACCGGGAGGAGGTGCTCGAAGCCCTGGGGCAGGGCCGCCGGGTCGTGGCGTCCGTGGCGCCCTCGGCGCCGGCCTTTTTCGGCATGAAGGTCTTCTCCCAGATGCTCGAGGCCCTGAAGCGGCTCGGGTTTCATGCCGCAGGCGAGACGGCCCTCGGCGCCGAGATGGTGGGGCTGGCACACCGGGATTACGCGGAGAAGAACCGCAGCCTCTGGCCCGTCATCACTTCGTCATGCCCCGTGGTGGTGAACCTCCTCGAAAAGTACCACCCCGGCCTTCTTCCTCACCTGGCCCCCATCGTGTCTCCCATGATCGCGCACGGCCGGTGGCTCTCGGAGAAATACGGCCCGGAGGCCTTTGTCGTTTTCATCGGTCCCTGCATCGCCAAAAAGGCCGAGATCGAGGAAGCGCAGCACGCGGGCGACGTCCATGCCGTGCTGACCTTCGAGGAACTCAGGGCCTGGCTCGAAGAGCGGCAGGTCACGCTGCCGCCCGGCCCGGAAGATATCGCACCCCCTGCCCCTGCCGAGGGGGCCAGGGCCTTCCCCGTCGAGGGCGGGCTCGTGGCGACGGCCGGGATGAACCGGGACCTGCTCGAGAGCCACATCGTCGTTGCCTCGGGGCTCGATGCCTGCCGCGATATCCTGGAGAGCATCCGGGCGGGAACGCTGGATGCCTGTCTCGTGGAACTGATGGCCTGCCGCGGCGGCTGCATCAACGGATCCGCCGTCGAGATGTCGGCTGGCGGCATCTACATGGCGCGGCAGCGCGTCATCGAATTCGCCTCGCGCCGGCAGGCGCAGGCGTCTCCGAAGCGCTCGAGGTGGCCCTCGCTCGACAGGACGTATCGGGACCGCAGGCAGCCCGAGACCGAGTACGGCGAGGAGGAGATCCGCCAGGCCCTGCAGCGGGTGGAGAAATATTCGGCCGAGGACGAACTCAACTGCGGCGCCTGCGGTTATTCCTCGTGCCGCGACAAGGCCGTCGCAACCCTCCGGGGAATGGCGGACCCGGCCATGTGCATTCCCTACATGCGCCGGCGCTCCGAGTCGCTGCGGCAGGTGGTGATGGACGTGGCCCCCTACGGGATCATCATCGTGAACGATCGCCTGCTCATCCAGGATCTCTCGCCGGCCGCGGAGCGGATGTTCCAGTGCCACCTCAAGGACGTCGTCGGCAGGCCCCTGAATGCGATCGTCCCGAAGGTCGACGATTTCATCGGTGTGCGCGACACCGGGAAGGCCGTGGAAGGCAGGACGCGCCGCATCGGAGACGGCCTGATCGTCGAGGAGACCATCGTCCGCGTCGAGAGCGAGAACCTCCTGGTGGCGATCCTGAAGGACGTAACCGACGCGGAGATGCAGAGGGAAAAGCTCGATCAGCTCCGCGCCGAGACCCTGCAGAAGACGCAGGAGGTGATCAACAAGCAGATGCGTGTTGCCCATGAAATCGCCATGCTTCTCGGCGAGACGACGGCGGACAGCAAGACCATGCTGTCCCGGCTGGCGAAACTGATCCAGGAAGGGACGGAGCGTGAGAACGATCGTTGAGTTCACCTGGAACAGCCTGACCCAGGAAGGCGAGGAGCTCTGCGGCGACTCCGTCGTGGTGAGCTCGACGCCCGGGACCTTCATCGCCGTCCTGTCCGACGGGCTGGGGCACGGCGTCAAGGCGAACATCCTCTCGAGCCTGACGGCTGTCATCGCCGAGCGCATGTTCCGCGAAGAATCCTCCGTGGAGGACGTCATCCAGACGCTCGTGGACACCCTGCCGGAGTGCAGCACACGGAAGCTTGCCTACGCCACGTTCGCCGTCCTCAAGATCGAAGAGGGACGCCGCGCGCACCTCGTGGAGTTCGACAGCTCGCCCCTGATCCTCGTCCGGGACGGGGAGATCGTCCCCGTGCCCCTCGAAAAGCGGGAACTGAGCGGGAGGGTGATCGGGGAGGCGCGTTTCGAAGTCCGGGACGACGACTACCTCGTCCTGGTGAGCGACGGCTACGAGCACGCCGGCCTCGGGGGGGCCTATCGTTTCGGCTGGGGGTGGGACAACATCGCCCGGGCCGTGAAGCGATGGATCGACACGGGCGTCGACACGGCACAACTGACGAGGGCCCTGTCGCGCACCTGCCTGAAGCTCTACGGCGAGGCGCCCGGAGACGACTCGACGGTGATCTGCATGAAGATCCGCCCTGCCGTTTTTGCCACGGTTCTCACGGGGCCTCCGGCGGATCGCTCGAAGGATGAGGAGATCGTCGGTCGCCTCATGGCGCGCGAGGGGATCAAGATCGTCTGCGGCGGGACGACGGCCCAGGTGGCGGCCCGTGTCCTGGGGGAAGAACTGAAGGTGGACTGGGTGCCGCCGGGGAAAAGGGAAGGCGCCGGGCCGCCGAAGAAAGGGGCACCCCCCACGGCGGACA
>ENA-ORXD01003036-ORXD01003036.1-sediment-metagenome-genome-assembly--contig:-NODE-3036-length-10170-cov-4.764094_pt1 | contig 10170 bp, 8 predicted proteins | sample MGYA00237862_ERZ511471 | MGnify/ENA metagenome assembly ERZ511471 | reverse complement strand
CTCGTGCTCCTGGATATGATTATGCCGAAGAAAAACGGAGCAGAAGTTTTTTATGAACTCAGAAAGATGAATCCAGATGTGAAAGTCATTATCGTGAGTGGCTTCAGCATGGATTATCAGGCCCGGCAATTGCTCAAAGACGGAGCCAATGCCTTTATCCAGAAACCTTACCGGACGGATAAGCTGCTGCTGTCAATCCGTGAACTGTTTGCCCAACAGCAACCAGGGTGGCACTGAGGGATGTTTGCGGCATGGAGGTGATCATGTCGGCAACAGTGCGGCGCAGTGCGGATAAATTTTGCGAATACGGGTGTTTTGGCAACAGGCAACTCCGCCGCAGAGCTTTGTGGGCATGGTCAGCGGGTTTTATCTGGAAAAATCAGACGTACCGGGAGGAAGCAAAAACATCATGCAGGATATTGACCTTTTGGTAAACGGTTATGCCGTGGATTTCGATACGGCGCGAAAGATTGCCCTAGCCGTTGCCGGGCAGGATGAAGAGGAACCCGTGCTGATTGCCTGGAATGACAAGGGCAGGGATAAGCACTCGCCGGGTTGCGTGCAGTGCGAGATCAAAGGGGCGCCCGCTTGGGAGATCTACGGCCGCAATCATGGCGGCCGGCTCAGGATCAGTATCAATAATGACGACTATGTTTTTATCTGCAGCTGAGCCCCTGGTCAGCAATCCGTGGATTGGGCAGCAGCGCTTGCCCTGCTGTTTCATGTCGTTATCAGGCAGGAGCGTCTCCGGTAATTCATGTTTTTTGCGGCAAGCCCCGTTTCTGCCCGTATCCGGGTAATGCTCTTCGGCCTTTCTTTGCCTCTTCCCATGCCTGCCGATCAGTCCCCGGCTGAATTGTTGCCGAATTATACGCTGGCAAACTTGACCTTCCGTTCCGCAGATGGTAACTTCGTCAGCTTTGCCGCCGTTTGTTTTCAGACTAAAAAATTATCACTGAACGATATGACGAAACAAGAAAAATCCTTTCCCGCGGGCATGGTCCCGCTGGGTAAGGCAAAATTTTCATTTTCCTGCCACCCGGGCGTGTCCTGCTTCATGTCCTGTTGCCGCAACGTTGACATGCTCCTCTATCCCCATGATATAATTGAGTTGAAAAATTGTCTCGGCATCCGTTCCGATCTGTTCCTGGAGCAATATGTGCAGGTGGTGCAGGGGGAAAATCCCTTTTTCCCCTCGCTGATGATGAAAATGACCTCTGGCAATGCCTGCCCTTTTCTCGGCGAGGCCGGCTGCACGGTTTACGAGCATCGGCCGCTGTCCTGCCGCATGTATCCTCTGGAGCGCGGGGTGGACCGTACCCCGGAGAAGGGCCGGGCGGAAGAATTTTATTTTCTGACCAGACATGACTACTGCAAAGGGCATGAGGAAAAGCAGGAGTGGACGGTGAAAGAGTGGCTGCGGAGCCAGCATCTCGTTTTTCATAACGCCATGGCCGATCAATGGGCGGAAATGGATACCCTCTTTTCCCGCAACCCATGGGCTGGAGAAGGTGCGGCCGGGCCGCGGCAGAAGCTTGCCTTTCTGGTTTGCTATAATATCGACGGGTTCAGGGACTATGTGCGGTACCATAATTTGCTGGAGCGGTTCAAGCTGCCCCAGGCCCGCATCAAATCCATTGCCAGCGACGACGAGGCCCTGCTCTCTTTCGGTTTTGACTGGTTGAAGCTGGTGCTGGCCGATATGCCCACTCTGCAACCAAGGAAGAAAAGGTAATGGAGCAGATCATTCTCCGTGCCGGATACACTTCAGCCTTCTCTGAGGGGAAAACCATGGAAGCCGGCATTCGGCAGCTGGTGTACAAACCATGCGGCGGCAGGCAACCGGCCTGGCTTGTCGGGAAAGGATCGGATGGGGGCTGTAATGAATGATCCGTTTATTTTTTATTCCTGTACAAATCATATTCAGGGTAAAGTTCTTTGGCGCAATCCGGACAGATGCCGTGGGAAAATTTTGCGGCAGAATGGTCACGGATATACCCCTCTATCTGCACCCAGTTCCCCTGATCGTCCCTGATCTTTTTGCATGAGGCGCAGATCGGCAGAAATCCTTCCAGGTATTTGATCTCATTTAATAATTTCTTGGAGAGATACACGGTGAACAGGCCCACGAGCACCACCAGAAAGCTCTCAAGCGCACTCTCAAGCACGTTGACCGGGGTGGGAGCCGCCCCCAGCAGCAGACAGGGAAGATCCAGCAGCTCATCGAGCCATAATATGACAAACAGGGCGCCGAAGCCGATTAATTCATAACCTATGAGATAGCGGGAAATTTTCTGTTTATTCATGCCAGCCTCAGTTCGTTTCAATTATCATCCAGCGGTGAGCTTTAGTCTTGAATGTTTCCTCATCAAACAGCTCGCTGATTGTTCCGCGGTGATTCCGCCACCACTCCGATGACCCGGCAGGAGCCCCGCTCATGTCTCTGAAGACCTTTCCCCTTGCCGAAATTCAGCCGGTTTCACCCTCCGGCTGGTTGATGCTTAATTCCATGTCCCAATCGTCTTTGCCATAGCGGGTCTGATCAACCACGTCCAGCAAATGTTACCGATCGTCCGGATAAACGGGTACGAAAACGTCTGACAGGCCTTCTGGGGCTGACCCAAAAAAAATCCCAGGATGGTTGCAATGCCCTCGTTGCCTGTCGGTTTGCCTCAATCGACTTGCAAAGCACCCTTAGCCGCATTGAGCCCTTCTGCCGGAAAACATGGTTGAGACCGGTCATGGGTAGTCAGCGTAGCTCGGCGGCCGAGAATTTTTTTTTAGCGGCGGCAATCCGCTTGGCGAGACTTTTGGGCATTGCGGATATTTTCAAGGGAGCCATATGCATAGAATCTAATGAAATCCGTTGTTTGTCAAATGGAAAAAAAGGCGGCGCAGCAGCGGTTGTCTGCCCGCAAACCTGGGTTGTCACTCTTTCCGGCATGGTCGGTGTCAGTCGCCAAAGGGGGCGGGTGACAGCCTTCCCGGTTTTTAGTTTTACTCCTTCTGCTGATAATGATAAAAAATACTGGAGGCGCAAAAATTCCACCCGCCTCTGCTGTCATCGATAACCTGGAGAACGAATCGATGGTGCGGATAACAGCAGTTATCCGCTTTGATTTGCCCAGGTGGAGGGAATGATGGCCCCTCGCCATTGGACAGCATCGTTGACAAAGACGATCCGCGTGCCTTGCCGGGATGGGCTGCACAGGACAGGCACCCTTTTGAGGGGAAAGATGGAAATCACTGCCAACAGAGGAAAACATCCATGAAAATATCACAGTTAAGTCTCAAGCAGAAACTGTTCACCCCTAACATCATCCTGATCATGCTCGTCATCATTGTCGGCATCTTTGCTTACAATTCGAACAAGGTTATCAACGGGTTGACGGTTGAGCAGGAAAAGTCCAATCAGATCGTCACTTCCGTGCGGAGTGTCACCTTTTACATCAACAACTACCTGAGCCGCAAGATCTCCTATGAGACGCTGCAGGGGGAGGTGACGCCATTGCTGGAGGCGGTCCGGAAAACCTCTGCCGGCAACCATGAAAAAGAAATGGCCGCCTTGTGGCAGGATGTGGAGCAGATTCAGGCCCTGCGCCTGCAGAATGAGCAGATTACCGCCCAAGTCAATGAGTTGACCGACTTTGCCATCTCCAAATCAAACGGCTTCATCAAGGATGTCAGCAACAAACTGGCGGACCCGGAACGCCGCAACGAGGTCAGCACCCTGGAACGTCTTGTCATCCAGGGCGCCAATGTCAATACCTCGGCAAATTACAGCATCAAACATCAATTTGCCCTGCTTAATGACGATATCGCCACTCAAGACAAACTGCTCAACTTTCTGGATACCATGCTGGTCAATGTGGAAAAAGACATAAACGATCTGACGAACACCCCCTTTCAGCAAATGGCGATGGATGCCAAAAACGCTGAGCTGAAAATCAAGGAATTGACCCTTGCCTTTATCGACAATGCCCAGCAACGTCTTGAGTTTGAAAAAAACACGCTGGACCGGCTTAAAAACGAACTTGCCGCCATCAACGCCAAAGCGGATGCCGACACGGCCAATATGCTGGGAACGACCAGGACCTATCTGAACTATATCATCATCACCATACTCGCCTTCACCATCGTGGGAATCATCGGCAACCACCTCATCTCGGGTTCCATTTATCGGGCGCTTGACCGCATCATCACCGGTCTGCGCAGCGCCTCGTCTCAGGTGGCGGTGGCGGCTGATCAGGTCGCCTCCTCAAGCCAGACTCTGGCGGAAGGGGCCTCGGAGCAGGCCGCCTCTTTGGAGGAAACCTCTTCTTCCCTGGAGGAAATCTCCGCCATGACCAAACAGAATGCTGGTAACGCTCGAAATGCCGATTCGTTGATGAATGATTCAAGTGCGGTGGTTGAACGTTCATCTGACTCCATGGTGCAGTTGACCAGGGCCATGGAGCAGATAGCCACCAGCAGCCGGGAGACCCAAAAGGTGGTTAAGACAATAGACGAAATCGCCTTCCAGACCAACCTGCTTGCCTTGAACGCGGCGGTGGAGGCTGCCCGTGCCGGTGCGTTAGGGGCTGGTTTTGCCGTGGTGGCCGATGAGGTGCGAAATCTCGCCCTGCGTGCGGCAAAAGCGGCCAAGGATACCTCGGCCCTCATCGAGCAGTCTACCAAAACCATTGATGAGGGCGTTAAGCTGGCCACCAACTGCAACAGCAATTTCGGTGAAGTGGCGCAGAGCTCCAAGAAAATCGCCTCCTTAATCGCGGAAATCGCCAGTGCCTCCCTTGAGCAGGATGCCGGTATCGATCAGATCAACACGGCGGTGTCCGAGCTTAATCTTTCCACCCAGAACAATGCCGCCAGCGCGGAGGAATCCGCTGCCGCATCCGAAGAACTCAACGCCCAGTCCGATAGAATGCAGGATGCTGTGGTCATGCTGGCCACATTGATGGATGGCATGAGTGCGGCCACGGCAAAGATGTCCAAGGCGTCTGGTCAACAGACCCGGGGAGAGCAAAGGCTTGATTCGGTTACCGCCCCTGCAAAAGAGACAGGTAAGAGACAATCGGGGAGAAAGGCTTCCCCGGTTGGCCGGTTCATCCCCTTTGACAACGCCGAGGGTTTAGCTGAAAAGAAGGATGTGGCATAAGAAAACCCTAACCTGGCAGTTGGCCGGGTTCGCTGCGGAAGCAGCAAAAAAATGCCGCTGGAAAACCAAAGGACCGTCGGATCTGTGCCCACGGTCCTTTGGCTTTCCAGCTGATTTGTGAATACAGCCGACTGCATCGGGGAAAAACTACGGCAGATCGGTTTCAGGAAAGACAGGTATTGCCGTCTGTTTATCTGTGTCAGGGCAATCCAACTGGATATCGCATTCATCCTGCTGTTCTTCAGGGACGCTCATTGCCTCCGGGGCGATGGTCAGGGGAAAATCAAAGGCTGGCTGCGGCTCATCCTGGAAACAGGCCTCACTGATAAAGCGGATGATGCTTTCTTCGCCTTTAATAAAGGTCAGTCCGTCCGGATTCTGCACGAGCAGGACGGGAATGGTCTCAATTTTGACAAGTGACAGAATCAGCCGGTTCAAGGCGGAATTATAGCCAGGCGTGTATTCCAGCTCGGGAATCTCCAGGGATTTAATCTTGTCAACCGGGTTAAAATGGAATTCGCAGCTGTTACAGTTTTCCAGCGCCTTGAGGACATTCTGGCAGTGAGGGCAATTCGAGGAAAAAAAGAAATAGAGCTGTTTTAACGGCTGGGCGCATTTCTTTATCGCCAGGGTGCCGGAGGCAAGTGACTGGTTCTGCAGGGTCAGCAGGGCAGGGCCGAAATTAAGGATGGTAAAGGCGGCCAGCACGGCGAAAAAAAGCGGGACTCCGATAAAAAGCTGTTGCCGGCCGTACAGGATATTGAGCAGGACGATGAAAGAGAAGATGATCAGGCAATAGGAACACAGGGCGTGGATGACAAATACCTGGTAGCTTACCAGCACCCCTTCCACCGTCAGGCCGATCAGGAGTAACAGGCGGAGCCAGTCAAATGCCGGCAGAGGACGGGTCCGGAACCAACGGCAGGTAAAAAAGACGGCGAGGAAATAAACAAAGCCGGCGAGGTTCAGATAAATGGGCGCAACCGTCGTGAGTTTTTCGGCGATGCCGCAGCCATCGTTGAGACAGAGCGCCTTGCCGCTGAAGATGATCATGGCCATTTGCACGGCGATGAATGCGCAGGCCAGCAAGGCGATTAATTGCATTATGTTCAGATAGGTACGCTTCATGTTGTTTTCCCGGCCGGAAGAGAGGAAAACTGCTGACAGTCTCTGTCATCTCAGGTTGACAGTTTGTCAGGGGCAGTTTGATAATGATCAGTTATTTTTTTAGTGGCTGCTGAAAATCTCTTTTATGCTACCAATGCTGTTTTGTACCTCACAGACACCCGGATAGAAAAGTTTGTTCCAGTTTGCCGGCATGCATTGCCCCTTTATCCCGCCGGCTGAAAGTTGCCGCGCCTGCCGTTTTTTCTTGCCGTTTCCGGCAGTTTTTTTATGAACTGAATGGCGCCGTAGCCGAGGATGTCGTCAACCTCTCGGGAAAATTCCCGACAGGGGTTGATGGTCAGCTCCTCGGGGATGTCGATGTCTACCTCTCCCTTTTTGTGGAAGTGCAGGGTGAGGGCAACAGGGCAGGGTCCGTGGTGGCGGTGGATCGCTTTTTTCAGCTCCTCGATTTTTTTGCGGTTGACCCGGTCCGAATAGAGCATGATTCTCGAGGCGGCGGTGAATTTCTTCAGGGCGTCCGGCAGGGGGTCAACGGTGTCGGCAATGATCTTCGCTTCCCCCTCCTCTTCTTTCTGCAGCGTCCCCTGGACCACCAGCGGGGTGTCTTCCCGGATGATGTTGGCGCACCCGGCAAAGGCTTGCGAGAAGATGATGACCTCGACACTGCTCGATGTGTCTTCCAGAGTGATGAAAGACATGAGCTCGCCCTTTTTGTTTTTGATGTCCTTCCTGCTTTTGATCAAGCCACCCACCCGGACGGCTGATCCGTCAGTGCGCAGGTGCAGTTCGGCGATTTCACTGTCCGTCGCCTGTTTGAGCTCATCGCGGAAGTCATCCAGGGGATGGCCGGTGATATAAAAGCCGACGGTTTCCTTTTCCGCCGCCAGTAAGTCCTTTTTGTTCCATTCGGGAATATCCGGCAGGGCTATACTGGTGGATTTCTCCTTGGTTGCCTGGGGCATGATGGAAAAGAGCGAGAGCTGGCCGCTTTCCTTGTCACGCTGGGCGGCCTGGGCCTGCTCCATGGCCTGGTCGAGAATGGCGAAATGCTGGGACCGTTTCGCCCCGAGAGAATCAAAGGCGCCTGCCTTGATCAGGCTTTCTATTACCCGGCGGTTCACCTTGCGGGAATCCACCCGGGAGCAGAAATCCCCCAGGGACTTGTAGGGGCCGTCTTTGAGGCGTTCCTCCATGATGGAATCCAGGGCCGCGCCTCCCACATTTTTTACCGCCGCCAGACCGAAGCGGATCCGGTCGTTGATAACGGTGAAATCCTGATTGCTTTCATTGATGTCCGGCGGCAGAACGTCAAGCTGGTGTTCCTTGCATTCATTGATGTACTTGACCACCTTGTCGGTGTTGTTGACGTCGCAGGAAAGCAGGGCGGCCATGAACTGGGCCGGGTAATGGGCCTTGAGATAGGCGGTCTGGTAGGAGATCAGGGCGTAGGCCGCGCTGTGGGATTTGTTGAAGCCGTAGCCGGCGAATTTGGCCATCAGGTCAAAGATGTATTCCGCCTTGTCCAGGGGCACATGGTTTTTCTCCGCCCCTCTCATGAACTTGCCGCGCTGCTCTTCCATGACCGCCGGGATCTTTTTGCCCATGGCGCGCCGCAGGTTGTCGGCGTCGCCCAGGGAATAGCCGGCCAGCACGTTGGCAATCTTCATCACCTGTTCCTGGTAGACAATCACTCCGTAGGTTTCCTTCAGGATCGGTTCAAGCTGGGGCAGCGGGTAGCTGGCCACCATTTTACCGTGCTTGGTGTTGACAAAGTCGTCCACCATGCCGCTTTCCAAAGGACCCGGCCGGTACAGGGCGACAAGGGCGATGAGGTCGGTGAAGACCTCGGGTTTCATCTTCATCAACAGCTGCCGCATGCCGGAACTTTCCAGCTGAAACACGCCCAGGGCATCACCCTTGCACAGCAGGTCATAGGTCTTCGGATCGTCCATGGGAATGGCGTTGATATCAAGGGGTTCCCCCCGTTCTTCCTTGATCAGTTTCAGTGCCCGGTCAATAACGGTAAGGGTTTTCAGGCCGAGGAAGTCAAATTTGATCAGCCCGGTCATCTCGGTGTACTTCATGTCATACTGGGTGAGCACCTCGCCTTTGGGCCCCTTGCACACCGGCAGGTATTCCACCATCGGTTCCGGTGAGATGACCACGCCGGCGGCGTGAATGGAGGTGTGGCGCTGCAGCCCCTCCAGCACCATGGCGATATCGAGCAGCTGTCTGACCTGTTCATCGCGCTGGTAGAGGTCCTTCAGCCGGGGCTCCTGTTCCATGGCCTTTTTGATGGTCATTTTCAGCTCTTCCGGCACCAGCTTGGCGATGCGGTCCACGTCGCCGAACGGCATGGCCAGAGCGCGGCCCACATCCCGGATGACCCCCTTGGCCTTCATGGAGCCGTAGGTGATGATCTGGGTGACATGCTCGTCGCCGCCGTATTTGTCATGGACGTATTTGATGACCTCGCCACGCCGTTCCTGGCAGAAATCAACATCAAAGTCGGGCATGGATTTGCGCTCGACATTGAGAAAGCGTTCAAAGATGAGACCATAGGGGATGGGATCGATATCGGTGATGCGCAGGCAATAGGCGACCAGACTGCCAGCCCCGGAACCGCGGCCCGGCCCCACCGGGATATCATGATTTTTCGCCCAGTTGATGAAATCGGCGACGATGAGGAAATAACCGGGAAATTCCATGGTCTTGATGACCTCGATTTCCATGTCCAGCCGTTTGCGGTATGTTTTTTCCAGTTCCGGACTGACTTCCTGTCTGCGCCGCAGTTCGCGCATGCGTTCCTTGAAGCCGTCTCTGGCCGCCTTTTCAAACAGGGAGTCCAGGGATTCCCCTTCCGGCACCGGGAAGATGGGGAAATAGTGATTGCCGAATTCGAGTTCCAGGTTGCAGCGGGCGGCAATGGCGACCGTATTGTCGATGGCCTCCGGACAATGGGCGAAACTCTTGCGCATCTCCGCCGGGGACTTGAAATAGAGCTGGTCGGTGGTGAATTTGAAGCGGTTTGCATCCAGGATATTCTTGCCGGTCTGGATGCAGAGCAGCAGCTCATGTGCCTTGTTTTCCTCCCGGTTAAGGTAATGGCAGTCATTGGTTGCCACCAGGGGAATGCCGAATTCGGCGGACAGTTCCTTAAGGCCCCGGTTGGCCTCATGCTGTTCATCCATGCCGTTTTCCTGCAGCTCAAAATAGAGACGGTCCCCGAAAATCTCCAGCATTTCCCTGGTTTTTTCCCGGGCCAGCTCCATATTCTTTTCCTTGACGATCAGGTAGGGGATTTCGCCGTGCAGGCAGGCGGTCATGGCAATCAGGCCGGCGCTGTGGGCCACCAGCACCTCCTTGTCAATGCGCGGCTTGTAGTGGAAACCCTGGAGCTGGGCGATGGACGCCAGTTTCAGCAGATTTTTATAACCCTCCCTGTTCATGGCCAGCAGCACGAGATGAAAGGCGGCCTTGCCGGAACTTTTTGCCGATTTGTCGGTGCGGGATTCCGGAGCGATGTAAAACTCGCAGCCGATGATGGGTTTGATGCCGGCCTTCTTGGCCTTGACATAGAACTCCAGGGCGCCGAACATGGAACCATGATCGGTGATGGCCACGGTGTCCATGCCGTATTCCTTGCATTTTGTCAGCAGATCATCCAGCCGGATAGCGCCGTCAAGCAGGCTGTACTGGGTGTGGACATGGAGATGGACGAAGTTGGCCGGACTGGTCTGATTGGTCATGCTGGTCTCACTGGTCTTATTAGTCTTACTGGTCTTATTAGTCTTACTGGTCTTACTGGTCTAATTGGTCTAATTGGTCTCACTGGTCCGGCTGGCAACATGACTCATCGCCGATCCATGATCCATCAGCCATCAGCC
>ENA-ORXD01003035-ORXD01003035.1-sediment-metagenome-genome-assembly--contig:-NODE-3035-length-10172-cov-4.859435_pt1 | contig 10172 bp, 13 predicted proteins | sample MGYA00237862_ERZ511471 | MGnify/ENA metagenome assembly ERZ511471 | reverse complement strand
GCGCGGCCAGACGGGCAAGGCCGTTGCGGGCCAGGACCCGGTAGACGGTCGAGCGCGCGATCCCGGTCTCCCAGCTGATGCGGTGCGGGCCCTCGCGCAGGCGGCGGCGACGGCAGATGCGGCGCAAGGCCGCCGGAGAGAGGCGCGCCCGCAGCCGCCGAGGCCTGCTCGAGCGGTCGGCGAGTCCGGCGAGACCCTCGCGGCGGTAGCGGGCCAGCCACTTGCCGGCCGTGGTCCGCGAGATGCCGGCGGCCTGGGCCGCTGCTGTGACGCTCCAGTCCTGTTCTGTGATGCGCCGGCAGAGCAACTCACGACCGAAGACGTTGAGCCGTGCGTTACGATGCGACATGAGGGTCCTCCTGCTTCAGTTGCGGCTTCGACACCTGCAACCGAAAGCGAGGACCCTCGCTTATGTCAACAACCTATGTGGGCGGTACAGCTAGACGCGCGCGCTGGCGCCGGAAGGAATGCCGGCACTGGCGTTGAGCAGTTCCGGACATCGCGAAAGGGTTCACCTTCAAGAGAACTTCAGGGAAGACACGCCCGCTATGCCTGCGCGGCCTCGTCCTCTTCGTCGTCGAGGGTCACGCCGCGCATGATAGAGCAGTTCTCCGCCGCAGCGCACCACTTTGCACAACCGTTGTCAAAACGAGGGTTCTCGACCATGACACCGCAGTTGGGACACTTGCGCCGCTGATCGTCCTTGAAGTATTCGATGCTGCCGCCACAGTTGGGGCAGCGGACGTCGAAGATGTCGTCCGCGGTCCAGTTGATGCGATCCTGGCCCGGACACCTGCCGATGTTCATGCCGCCTCCTTGCCTGTGCTGAGTGCACAAGTCGCACCCAAGTGAGTTACCCCCACCGGCGAGAACCGTAAACGCTGCGCGGCGCGTCGAGCCGCGACGATGAAGTCGGTAGTGTAGCATCCGGGAGCATGAACTCAGGCTCTCCAGCGCGTATCCGAAGGGCGGAACCGGGTGACCTCGGCGCGGTCGTCGACCTCCTGAACGCCTGTGATGTGGCGGAGCTCCGTGCCCCCGACACGACGGTCGAAGACGTCGAGAACGATTGGCGCGCGGAGGGCTTCGATCTCTCCGCCGACGCCTGGGTGGCGATTGCGAACCAGGGGGGCGTGGTCGGCTACGCCTACACCGGCGATCAACTGCGCACCGGGCAGCTCGAGGCCGATTTCTGGACACACCCGGACCATGCCGAGGCGGACCTCAGCGCCCGGCTGCTTCGGCTCGCCGAGCGACGCGCACGGGAACTCGCGCGCCGGGGCGAGTACGACGAGGCGTTCCTCGAGGTGTACGCACTCGCGGCGAATACCGGCAAGGCCGAGCTCCTACGCAGGCACGGGTACGCGCTCTCGCACACCATCTACCGCATGGCCGTCGATCTTGACGAGCAACCCGCGGTCCCGCCGCTCTCAAACGGCGTTGCCGTCAGGCGCTTTCGGGCTGGCCATGACGAGCGGCCGCTCTACGACGCCATGCGGCTGGCCTTCGCAGACGACAGTCGCCGCAGCGACGAACCTTACGCCGCCTGGACGGCGCGACTGACGCAGCACGCCGACTTCGACCCAGGCCTCTGGTTCGTGGCGTGCGTCGCCGACCAGATCGTAGGCGCCGTGCTCGCCTACGACCATGGCGACCTGGGCTGGATCAGGACGCTCGGCGTACGCCCCGAGTGGCGTCGCCGCGGCGTCGGTGGCGCCTTGCTCGGACAAGCCCTTGAGGAGTTACGGCGCCACGGACAGCGGCACGTAGAGCTGGGCGTCGACGCGCAGAACACGACGCAGCCGCTGCGACTCTACGAGCGCGCCGGGTTCCGCGTTACCTTCGCGTACGCGTCATACGTGAAGCCGCTCACGCAGGCTGCGGTATCATCGCGGTGATCCGCTATGACTGCCGCCGCCGATAGCCACGCCACACGCGCGCTCCGCCTCGCACGGCCCGAGCTGAATGCCAGCGTCGTGGTCCCGGGTTCAAAGAGCATCACCAACCGAGCGTTCCTTCTCGCGGCGCTGGCCGACGGCGAGTCCATCCTGAAGGGCGTCCTGCGCGCAGACGATACCCTGGCTTTCGCCGCAGGTCTCCGCAGTCTCGGATTCACGATCGACGAAGCCGCCGATGGGTGGCGCGTCAGCGGCGCGAGTGGGCGACTGCCCGTCGCAGAGGCACGTGTCTACTGCGCGGAGGCGGGCACGGCCGCGCGCTTCCTTCTCGCTGCGTGCGCCACCGGGAAGGGCACCTACCATCTCGACGCGGCGCCGCAACTCCGCCGCCGCCCGCTCTCCTTGCTCCTCGATGCCCTTCGCGCCCAGGGCGCACAGACCCAGCCGCCCGACGCAGACCGGCTGCCGCTGACGCTCGAGGCGCGCGGCCTCGCCGGCGGCTACGTACAGCTGCCGGGCGCCACTTCGAGCCAGTTCATCTCGGCGCTTCTGATGGCCGCTCCTCTCGCCCGAACACCGCTGACGATCGCCGTCGAAGGACTCGTCAGCAGGCCCTATGTCGACATGACCCTCGCCATGATGGAGCAGTTCGGCGTTACCGCGAAGCGCGCCGGTCATCACTCCTTCAGCGTCACTCCCTCAACGTATCGCGCGCGCATCTACGAAATCGAGCCGGATGCCTCCACGGCGTCGTACTTCTTCGCGGCGGCGGCGGCGACCGGCGGCCGCGTCAAAGTGGCGGGGCTCCACCGGGGCCACTGCCTGCAGGGCGACATCCGCTTCCTCGACGCGCTGTCCGCCATGGGCTGCAGTATCATCGATGAGCCGGATGGCGTCGTTGTGACCGGTCCCTCCTCGCTCTCCGGCACTACCGTGGACATGAGCGACATCTCCGACACGTTCATGACGCTCGCCGCCATCGCGCCACTCGCCGATTCCCCAGTCACCATGACCGGCATCGCGAACGTGCGCCTCAAGGAGTCAGACCGGATCGCGGCGATGGAGTTCAATCTCAAGCGCTTGGGAATAGCCACGGAGTCCGGCCCGGACTTCCTGCGCGTCTTTCCCGGAACGCCTCGCGGTGGCCGCATCGACCCCATGGACGATCACCGTATCGCGATGTCGTTCTCGGTGCTCGGCCTGCGCGTACCCGGTGTCGTCATTGACAACCCGGTCTGCGTGAGCAAGACGTGTCCGTCCTTCTTCGATCTGTGGTCGACGCTGGAGACGCAGCCGGCTCTGGCGGAGCCCATGGAGGGCTGACGTGGACGAAGCGTCGCACGAGAGACAGAGCGGCACACAGACGGCCGCGCCCCCGCCGATGCCGCCGCGGCCGCGCCTGGTCACCACCGGGCATCGCCGTGGACGCGGCTGGTGGTGGCTCGTGGTACTCGCGCTCATCGTCGTCGGCGCGGCAGCACTCGCCGGCTGGTACATTCTCGACAACGACGAGAACCCGGCACCCTCATCGTCGCCCTCAGCCCCGGCCTCACCAGCGGCAGGCGCTGCGGCCACCACTTCACCGCAAGCGACCGCACCACCCGTCTCGAGCGCGACGCCGAGTCCGACGCCGGACCTCGCCGCACAGCGTCTGCAGATGATCGCCGCGATCGAGCGACTTCAGGCGGGCGTCGAGGCCTGGGCCGCCAACAACGGCGGCACGTATCCGGCGCCGGCCGATGTACGTCAGGGCTACAGCGTGGCCGAGTATGTAGTCCCATGGCCGTCCAACCCCTATGCCCCGGAGCAGGCGCTCGCACCGGGCCTCGCCATCGGCGAGTATGAGTACCGGCAACTCGACGGAGGGGCAGCCTACTCATTGACCGGCCACCTCGATAACGGCGCCTTCGTCGTGCCGTAAGGCGCGAGCGGGCAATGCAAGCCATACGCGTGCACGTGTTCGGCGACCCCGAGGTCATGATCCTCGAGGAGGCGCCCAACCTCGAGCCGGTCGACGATGAAGTACTGGTGCGCATACAGGCGATCGGCGTGAATCCGGTCGAGACGTACGTTCGCTCCGGCGTCTACCGCGCCCTGCCCCCGCTGCCCTACACACCCGGTTCGGACGCCGCGGGCATCGACGTACGCAGTGGCGCTCGAGTCTTCGTCACCGAGTCGCTCAGCGGTACCTATGCCGAGTATGCGCTCTGCCGCCCCGAGCACGTGCACCCGCTACCGGACAAACTCTCCTACGCCCAGGGCGCCGCCCTCGGCGCTCCCTACGCCACCGCCTTCAGAGCGCTTTTCCAACGCGGCGGCGCACGGCCCGGAGAGACGGTGCTCGTCCACGGCGCCAGCGGAGGCGTGGGGCTGGCGACGGTCCAGTTCGCCCTGGCGGCAGGACTGAGCGTTGTGGGCACAGCCGGAAGCGAAGCGGGAATTGAGCTCGTGGCCGCCCAGGGGAGCGTGCGCACCGTCGATCACAGGCGCCCCGATCACCTCGCACGCGCGCTGGAACAGGCGGGACGACCGGGATTCGACGTCATCGTCGAGATGCGCGCCGACCTCAACCTCGGTCAGGATCTCGCCGTCTTGGCGCCCGGCGGTCGCGTGGTTGTCGTAGGCAGCCGGGGTCAGGTCGACGTGAACCCTCGCGATCTGATGAACTCCGACGGCGCGATTCTCGGGATGCTGCTGCCGAACGCGTCGGCGACGGACCTCGATGAGGCCTGGCGCGCCGTCGGCATCGGGCTGCGCGACGGATCGCTGCGACCGGTCATCGGGCGCGAGTTACCGCTCGCAGAAGCGCCACGTGGACACCGGTTGCTCCTCGAACGCCCCGCACTCGGCAAGCTCGTCCTCGTTCCCTAGGCGCGCGGATCTGCACCCGTCTCGCCGACCCGATACGGGAAACGCTCCATGACCGCAAGACGTGGTGAACACCGGGGGCGCCGCGTCAACACCCATGGTCTCGAATCCCAGTGAGGCCGACATGAGGGCGTTCTCGCCCGTGCCACAGCCCTCGCCGGTTACAGGGACCGTCACGGGCTGAAGGACTCTCCGCTCGAGAGATGGCCAACGATCGAGTAGCCGTCACCGCCGAGATTCCGGTAGGTGTAGTCGCCCGGCGCGGAACCCGACGACATGGGCGCGTCGGTCCACGGATTCGTCGGCCAAGGATTCACGTAGCCACCGAGTTCGGCGGCGCCGGCCTGCGGCGGCGCCACCTGATGCTCCGCCACGTACGCCTTCACCCCGGTCTCGATGGCAAGAAGGCCGGCCTTCGCCGCCTCGTCTCGGGCCTGATCCGTGGTCTTCGCAGGCGTCTGCAGTGTGGACGAGCCACAGCCGGCCAGGCTCGCCAGGAGAACGAGTCCCATAAGCCCCGCTACATAGCACGCACATCCCCGTCGCATGAACCGCCCCAGTGCCGATGATTGGTCTCGTTCCTGTATCGGCAGGAAAGGCGACGAACCGACCTCGTGCCTGAGAGCCCCGCGGTGTCCGGAGTGCCCCGCGGTGACGTCAAGCGGGCAACGACATCAGCCACATTCGCCGCAAGCCGGCGAGTCAACGGCCGGCGAGTTCCCGATCGGCCCTGTCGACGACGGCACGCACTCTCCGTCGCACGTCGTCCGGCAGAGGCTCCGGTCGATGATCCGCCAGAATCTCACGCGCCTTCGCCGAGGCGCGCGCGTACATGTCTCCCGCGCCGCGCGCCTCCCAATCCTCGCGCACACGGCGATCCATGAGTTCGGGCTGGGACGTCTCGCGCATGTGTTTCATCGTCGCCGGCAGACTAAGGAAGTCCCCAAACGAGCCGACCCGCGCGATATCGTCCACGGCCAGCGCCTCATCGTCCACGCGGATTCCGCGAACCACGTGCTTCACCATGCGTGCCATCTCGTTGTCGATCACGAGCTGTGCGTAGTCAAAGGTGACGCCCGACTCGATCATCCCAAGGCCGTAGATCAGGTTGGTCCCTGCCAACGCTGCCGTGAGGGCCGTGAGGGTCTTCTCGTGACCGAGTTGCACGTCACTGAGCTTGCTGTCTCCCTACGCACCGGCGATATAGCTCGGCAGACGGTACTGACGAGCCAACTGCGCCGCGCCGGCACTGATCAGCGCGCACTCCGGAGAGCCAACGGAGGCCGCGACGAGACGCAGATCCATAGCCGTCGTGGAGGAGCCGTACAGCACCTTACTGCCGCGCTCCGTCAGCTGAGCCAGCACGAGGCCGGCCAGCACTTCGGCGTTGTGCGTCACCAGCGTGCCGGCCAGCGTGACCGGCGAGGAGCCACCCGCCATCGCCATGCTCAGCACGCAACTCGGCAACCCCACACGCGCCGTCTCGATGATGATCTCGCAGAAGTCCTTCACCAGCTTCAGCGGGCTGACGGGACATGTTCCCATGACCATCATAGGTCGCTCGCGAACCGCATCCTTGCCACCCTGGACGGCGGCGAGCATCTCGACGGTGGCGTGCACGGCGCGACCGTCCTGGGCGCCGCCGGAGATCGGCTTCGTCTGATTGACGATGGCCGCCTCGTGGTTGTGCAACGAGAACGTCTCGGGAGGCTGATCGCCCGAGACAACCGCCATCTCGAAGACGTCGACCTCCGGCAGGGCGTCGACGAGACGAGCGATCTCGCAGAGGTCTTGCTTCGTCGATGGACGCAGCTCGCCCGTCTCGAGATCGACGACCTTGATGCCCTCACCGAAGTTGCTGAAGCCGACTCGACCCGACCCAACGACGATGTCGTTCTTCGGATCGCGACCGCAGAGCACGACCGAGGGCGGGGCGCTGGCGATCGCCTCCTCAACGACGTGTGGCGGAATACGCACCGTGCGCGTCGCTCGATCCACGGCGCAGCCGCCGTCGCTGTAGATGTCGAGCGCCTCTTCCAGCTCCACCCAAACGCCGGTTCGCTCGAGAACTTCGAGCGTGGCTAGGTGGATTTCCTCGATCTCGTCGTCGGTGAAGACGTCGACGCTCAGGCCGACGCCGCGCGACCGGCCGGCATACGCATTCCGTTTCAAGCCTGCGCCTCCCATACTCGATTCGACCCGGCGTCTAGGTAATCACATGCGCCCGGCAGCACGCCAGCGAGCCTCGCAGGGTATCGGCGAGATCGCCGGAGCTCGACGCGACCTCTGGTAAGATCAGCGCACTAAGCACTCGCCGGCTCACTTCCCAGGAGGTCCGCCTTGGCCTATGCATTCGGAGTCGGGCGCGAGGCGCCGCTCTTCACCGCGCGTACGACCGACGGCGACGAGATTGCCCTGGCGCGGTTCCGCGGCGACTGGTTCCCCGTCATCGTCTTCCTGCCCGCCGAGCTTCACGACGAAGACTCCCGCCTACTGCGTCTCGAGGCCGCGGCAGAACGATTCTGGGGTTTGCGCGCCCAGTTGCTCGTCGTCCGCGAGGCGTCTGCCGGAGAGCCCCCTCAGAGCGCTCCGCCGGGAGTCGCGCTCCCCATGATCACCGACGACGGAGCGCTCGCAGCCAACTATGGGGCACTGCTGCCCGACGGCCGCTTCCGCGCGCTGACGGTCATCGTCGACCGCGCAGGCAAGATCGTCTGGACGGCCGAGGACGAGGCCGCGTCGGACCCCGACGTCATCGCTGTTGCCTTGCGAGAGGTCGCGCGCTAGTCAACCAAAGTCGCCCGCGCGCCGACAGTAGGGGTGCTCGGGGCCGTAACATCCGCTACCCTTGGTACGTCGCGTCCGTTCGAGTACGAGCTCGCTGGGTAAAAGAGAGCACGAGCGGGCCGAAGAAGGAGTGACCCATGATCGTCGGTCAGACAATGCTCAGCGTGCAGCGTGGCACCGAGCACCGAGCCGAAGCAGCCCTGCAAATCCTCGCCCTGCGCGCCCACTACACGGCCGGGCATCTCAATCACCGCATCCTGCGCTCCTTCGGGATGTCGCCCTTGGCCAGCGCGCTCGGCGACAGCGAGCGTGCCTCGGCGCTCAGCGATGTACACTTCATCCTCGAGTCGGAGTGGGAATCCCTCGACGCGCACGATGAGTTCTACTCCGATGAGGCGGTGCAGGCTGTGTACACCACGCTTCAGTCAATCCTCACAAGCGGCCCCTTTGAAGTCCTGTACGACTCCGTCGTGGAGCAACCGCAGCACGACAATGTGGCCCTTTAGCCCCAAGACCCCCGAGAGATCGCCGCAAGCGGCGTACAAGACCATCTCTGTCCGGGACGTTCCGCAGCGCTTGCGGGCCGGAGCCAAGCTCATCGACGTGCGCTCACCGAGAGAGTTCAACGCCGTCCACTCAAGAGACGCGATCAACGTGACCCCGCGCATGATCAAGCAGGACGAAGTCGGACTCGAGCGCGACACGGAGATTATGGTGATCTGCTTGTCGGGAAGCCGGAGCGCCCGGGCTGCGCGCGATCTCGTGAGGCTCGGCTACACGAATGTCGGCAACGTGCATGGCGGCTTGAACACCTGGGTGAAGTTCAACCTGCCGGTGGTTGTTCACAAGCGCTAGTGCTCGCGGCAGGCGCGTCACGCGCGCCTCAGCTCAGATGCTTCAGCCACCCTCTGGCGCCACGCTGACCCGGCCGTCTTCCTCCACGATCACGGGCACGAGCATCCGTCCCCCGGTCAGTTCCGCCAGCTTCTCGCGCGCGCCATCGACCGAGTACACGTCGACCTCCTCCACGAGTACGCCGCGCGCGGCGTACTCCCGACGCGCGGCGGCGCAGTATGGACAGGCGGGCTTCACGTACAGAGTCACGCTCATCGTCTTCCTCCAGTCACCAGATGCAGGCGCCGTCCCACAAGGAGAAATGTACCCATGTCGGCGACGACGATCATCCACCGCGTGACGAGGCCCAGCGGCGCCAGCGCCGGGAACATCGCTCTGGCGGCGAGTCCGCCGTCTCCGGAGCGAACACACGGTCCGCCGGAGCCGGCCCTATAATCGGTCGCGATGGATAGGCTTGTCCTCTTTGACATCGACTGCACGCTCATCGACGGTCACGGCGCGGGCCAACGCGCCGTCCTGCGCGCGCTGCGCGAGGTCTACGGCGTCGAGGGCGACCTGGCCGGCTACAGCTTTCACGGGCGTACGGATCCGGTCATCGTCCGGGAGCTCGTCGCCCTCTGGGGCAACGGACGGCCCGGGCATTCCGACGAGCGGCGCATCGAAGCGAGATTAGAAACATGCTTGGCTCGATACGTGGAGCTCCTTCGCGGCGAGATCGAAGAGGGCCGGGTCGAGGTCCTTCCCGGCGTAGGCGAGCTCGTACCCGCGCTCGCCGAGGACGAGCGAGTAGTACTCGGCCTGCTCACCGGCAATGTCGAGGAGGGGGCTCGACTCAAGCTCGCGCCGACCGGACTCATGCCCCACTTCAAGGTGGCCGCGTACGGGTCAGATGCGCCCACGCGCCCAGGGCTTCCGGATGTCGCCGTCCGACGCGCCGAGGCGCTGACCGGACGGCGGTTCACCGGCAAGGAGATCGTCATCATCGGCGACACGCCGGCAGACATCGGCTGCGGCGAGCACCTGGGCGTGCGAACGATCGCCGTCGCCACAGGCCGATACTCGGTGGAGGAACTCAGAACACACGCGCCGGACCACGTGTTTGGCGATCTGGGAGACTGGCGCGCCGCTCAAGCGGCAATCTTCGCCTGAGGTGACGGGCGCCCGCGTCCGGCCCTACTTGAAGCGCGCCGGAGCAAACGGCGCGAGGTCCATCGACGAGCGCGCGCCTCCGGCGAGCTCAGCCACCAACTGGCCCGTTACCGGCGCGAGCATCAAGCCGAGCATGCAGTGACCCGTGGCGAGGATCACGCGCCCGTGTCGCGGCACGCGGCCGATAACCGGCAGACCGTCGGGCGTGACCGGCCGGGGGCCGCGCCAGAGCCGCTGTTCCGGCTCTTCCAGGCCGAGGCCGAGAGCTCTCGCTGCCCCCAAACGCAGTCCGTCGACGCGTCTGCGGCGCACTCGCATGTCCCACCCGGAGAGCTCTAGCGTGCCGCCCAGTCGAAGCGTGCCACCCAAGGGGGTCATCACGAGGTGAGCCTCCCCCAGGTAGAGGGGCACATCCGGGAAGGTGGACGGACGCGCCACGTCGACGCTGTAGCCCTTGGCCGGCTCGATCGGCAGTGCCATGCCGAGGCTGCGCGTGAGTGACGGCGTCCACGCGCCGGCGGCCAGCACAACTTGATCTGCCGCGAACACGCCGCGAGTCGTGAGAACCCGCACCACACCGCTTCCCGCCGGCTCCAGCGCCAGCGCTTCCGCTTC
>ENA-ORXD01003034-ORXD01003034.1-sediment-metagenome-genome-assembly--contig:-NODE-3034-length-10176-cov-3.640063_pt1 | contig 10176 bp, 8 predicted proteins | sample MGYA00237862_ERZ511471 | MGnify/ENA metagenome assembly ERZ511471 | reverse complement strand
ACGGGCCGGCGGAACATCAGTGGAGATATTTTGAAGCGTATATATCTTGATTATGCGGCTACAACCCCCCTGCACCCGGAAGTTTTCAAAGTAATGAAGCCATACCTGCTTGATAATTTCGGCAATCCATCAACCCTCTATTCATGCGGCCAGCAAGCCCGGCAGGCAATAGAAAGCGCCCGGGGTAACATTGCCGGTCTTATCCATGCTGCATCCGAAGAAATCGTGTTTACCAGTGGAGGGACTGAAGCCAATAACCTGGCCATTAAAGGCGTGGCCGAGGCCCTTAAAAATGAGGGTAATCACATCATAACCTGCGCTATTGAACATCATTCGGTATTGGGGCCGTGCCAGGCGCTTGAAAAACGGGGATTTGAAGTCACCTATCTGCCCGTTGATGAATTCGGAAAGGTGAGCCCAGAGAGTGTCGGCAACGCCATTACCCGAAAAACCATATTAATTTCCGTAATGCATGCCAACAATGAAATCGGCTCTCTGCAGCCGGTAGCAGAAATTGGCCGTCTTGCCCGGCAAAATGGTATTTATTTCCATACCGATGCAGTCCAAACCCTGGGACATATTCCCGTAGATGTTCAAAAACTCGGCGCCGATTTGTTATCCATCTCAGCCCATAAAATGTATGGCCCCAAGGGCGTGGGCGCTCTGTTTGTTCGCAAGGGTGTAAAGGTTACGCCCTTAATCGATGGCGGAGAACAGGAAGACAGGCGCCGGGCGGGCACTGAAAACGTGCCTGGAATAATCGGCTTCGGACGGGCTGCGCAACTGGCTGAGGCCGACATGCCCGGGGAGTCACAGCGGTTGACAGAACTGCGTGACAGGCTGATCAAAGACCTGCAGACTACCGTTGAAGATATCCATCTGAACGGACATCCTTCGGCCAGGCTGCCGGGTAATGTAAACATCAGCATCAACTATGTAGAGGGTGAAGCGGTGTGCCTCAACCTGGACCTTGAAAATATTTGCGCCGCAACCGGTTCGGCCTGCACGACCGGCAGTATCGAGCCTTCTCACGTAGTGCTGGCTCTGGGTAGAAGCCGCCAACTGGCCCATGGCTCGGTGCGTTTTACTTTGGGAAAATGGACTACGGAAGCGGAAATAAACCGGGTTAAACAGGTACTGCCCGGTATCGTTGAGCGGCTCAGGAATATGTCGCCCTTGTACCGGCAGGACCGCCAATAAACGAGACAGGCAGGACAGGTATGGCAGGACGCTTTTCTGAATACAGCGAAAAAGTATTGAAGATATTTAAAAACCCGGCAAACGTCGGGGTGATCAAGGACCCGGATGCCTGGGGTTTTATTTCCGACCCAACCCGGGGGGTCACTATGGAACTTTATTTAAAACTGGATGGCGGCATCATTACCGACGCCAGGTTCAGGGCTTCCGGCTGCGGCGCTACCATTGCCACCACCTCCACGATTACTCAAATGCTGAAAGGCAAAACACCTGAGCAGGCACTTGAAATCACCGGCGTCGACCTGGCGCAAGCGCTGGAACTTTCCGAGCGGAAGCATTACGTGGCTGACCTGGGCAGGGAACTAATAGCAGCCGCTGTAGAAGATTACCGGCAAAGAAACGCCCCGGACTAGCATGGCCGTTGTACCCTGGTTCTGATTTACAATCTTAGCGGTACAACGGCCATATATCTGAAGAGTCTTTATAGCGCCGATGACGGGTCTACCGGCAGCCGGTTTTCGGCAGAGGTGTAACCCAGTTCCTGCGCCTGGCGGTCCAGGTCTGCGGTGATTATTATCTCCAGGCCCAGGTTTATTTCCCCGTCGCCCTTTCTGAGGTCCACAGCCTTTAAATAGTGTTTGCACTTATCGCAAAAATACACCCGGTACAGGCCGCTTTCATCAGTACGGTAGGAAAGCAGGGGCTGCTCGACGTTATGACAAAAGGGGCAGTCGAGGCGCTGGAAAAGCCACTCGGTATTACAGCAGGAACAAACGAGATATCGAGCCCCTTTTTCCTTGTCCAGGTAGCTGAACGAAGGTACCGAACCGCATACCGGGCAATGGCCGCGCCGCCATATGTCCTGTTTGAACCTTTCCTTAAAGGCTAAACCATAACCGGTAAGGAAGGGTCGCAGGGTGTGGTGAACGAGTGTTGCCAGTGCCTGCGGCTCGAGTGTGCCTTCTTCAGTATCCGGAGCAAGAATATTGCCGTCCAGCCATGACTGAGCCAGACCGGCAGTCAACGTTGGCAAATTCACTTCTGAAATACCGCTAAAACCGGGTATTATATCGGAGTATTCGCCGAACAATTTTGCCAGATTATTAAAAATACTGCCGGCATAGCTCCAGTCGATATCCGTTTCATGCATTTTAATCAGCGCTGTGCCACTGAGGATTCGTCGGTTGAGTTCTTCCTGGCCAAGGCCTATTGCCGGTATGCCTGAGTGTTGTTCAACCTCTACCTGGGCCTGTAAAAGCTTAAGGTAGAACTCAAAAAACCGGGAAGAGTGGGCTGGCGAATCAGCCCACTCTTCCAAACCTTTCAGTATTTTTGCGGTCGTATTGTTTACTTCAGGTTTATACAAAACTAATCTTTATCTCCTATACCTGCCCGGCAATCAGTAGCAGTGCCCTGACGAGCAATCCGCCGAGGACCACCAGGACGCCGGAAGAGGCTGTAATGGTGGCCAGGATTCCGGCGGAAAAGTCCCTCTTCCAGTTCATTGCTATCAATATCAGAGGAGCGATGAGCCCGGCTGCAATCAGCCCGACCCAGAACCAGAGGGAAAGTGCGCCGCCGGTCAGAAGCTTCAGGGCCTCTACGGCTTCAGCTGAACCACTGGCCGAGAGCCAGATAACGAAGGCTGCCAGAACCAGAAGTTCCACCAATATAACAATTACCAGTGATTTGGCCATTTTTATTATGGCATCTGAACTTATCTGCCAGCCGGAATCATCAAAGAACTGCTCGATGAACCAGTTCCAGGCCCGGTTGCCGGTACGGTTAAGCCAGTTGACCAGAAGCGACATTACAACCAGCCATGCCACACCCGAAGCAACCGCAGATACAACGAAAACAGCCGGCAGTAACGGGGTAACAGCCCAGAAAGGCTCGGTACTGGCCGAAATCAAAACACCTGTATAGGTCATAAGCAGTATTGAAAGTACAAAGCCGATCCATGAAAGAACTCCGGTAGCTTTATCCGCAAAGCCCTTAAACCCGCGGGCGTAGTGGCTGATAATCCAGAGTACTACCATTATACCGGCTACTGTAAGCCAGCCGGAAAGTATCCAGCCGCCCAGGGAAAGCACCGATTCCGGGCGGACGGTAACGAACATATGCCAGAACCAGAGGATGTTGCCCAGATGTGAAAGCAGCAGGGCAACCCCGACCAGTGCCAGGATAATACCGGTACAAACTGCCAGTTTGAAAAGATTCTTGAGCCTGCCGCCGCTGAATTTATCAGCCAGGAAAGCAGTCAGGAAGGCGCCGCCGGCCATACCGGCAGCCCACAGGTCAATCCAAAGGGTTACTCCCCATTCCATTCCGCCAATATTCATTAAGCACCCCCTTTCTTGCCGGACCCACCGGCAAGTTCTTGCTTGCGTTTAAATACCAGCCAGAACGGCAGGGCGGTAAGGACGCCGGCGGTTACCAGGCCGGAGAGCCATTTGCCGACCACATCGGCGGTGGCAACCCTGGGGTTGTCCGGCAAGCCGTATACTGCGCTGGGTGAATCTTCCAGTACGTACATGACATGCAGGCCGCCCAGCTCATTTTCGCCGTACAGATAGGCATCAGGATGACCGCTGGCTTTCAACCTGTCAACCTGGGCACGCCCGGCAGATACCAGTTCATCCCGGTCGCCGAACGTTAGAGCGCCGGTCGGGCATGTGGAAACACAGGCCGGTTTCAAGCCTGCATCCAGCCGGTTGTAGCCGACGGAAGTGCAGGCGCTGCATTTCGTAGCCAGCCCGTCATGATGGTCTATGTGCGGCACATGGAAAGGGCAGGCCTGGGTGCAGGTACCGCAGCCGATGCACCATTCCTGGTCGATATGAACGAAACCGTCGTCGGTCTTGAAAATTGCGCCGACGGGGCAAACCACGGCGCAGCTGGCCTCTTCGCAGTGGAGACAGGAGCGGCGCAGGAACAGCCAGTCAAACTTACCGTTGCGTTCAGTCTCTATGAAGCGCATTTTTATCCAGGTTTCAGGCGAGAGCTCTTTAGGATTTTCAAAAGAGCCCTGGTTACTGGTTTCTTCGGCTTCATGCTCGTTCCACTGTTTACAGGCTACCTGGCAAGCCCGGCAGGCTGTGCATTTGGTGACGTCAAAAAGTATCGCTTTACTCATTAGTCTACCCTCCTTACGCTGCACAGGAAAGTCTTGTATTCGGGAATGGTCGTATTAGCATCACCTACATGCGGAGTGAGCATGTTGGCGGAGTCGCCACTCTTCATGCCCGCATAACCCCAGTGCCAGGGCAGGCCTACCTGGTGGATAGTCTTGCCGTCTACGGTAAGCGGCTTCAAACGTTTGGTAACGACGGCCACTGCTCTGACCTCGCCCCGGGCAGAACTGACAACAACCTTGTCGCCGTTTTTAATGCCTTTGGTGTCGGCCAGTTCCTCGTCCATTTCCGCATACATGTCCGGCATAAGTTCCACCAGCCAAGGCAGGCTCCTGGTCATGATACCCGTCTGCCAGTGTTCGGTACACCGGTAGGTGGTAGCCACGTAAGGGAATTCATCGGGCGTGCCCTGTTCGTTCATCCACTTGCCAATGAATGCGCACGGGTTGTTTTTCTGAGAGGACATGAGGTTGTTGGCCAGCGGGCTTTCCCAGGGTTCGTATACTTCGGGAAGGGGGCCTTCGGCCAGGCCATAGCCCCAGATGCGGGCAACACCCTCCGGTTTCATTATGAAAGGCAGGTATTTAGCCCCGGCCTCGGATGCATTTATCGGAGCCCAGCCGCCGTCGGGAACATCGCCAGCCCACTTGGATTCCTGGGCATTCCAGGCGATTACCGGATGCTGGCTGTCCCAGGGGTTTCCGTCCAGGTCAACAGATGCCCGGTTGTAGATAATGCGGCGGTTAACCGGCCAGCACCAGGACCAGCCCGAGAACAACCCGATTTGCTGGGGATGGCTGTCTACGGGGTTGCGGGCAGCGCATTTGTTGCCGGCTTCCTCTGTGTACTGGTTGCAGTACAGCCAGTTGCCCGAAGTTGTAGTACCGTCGTCCTTGAGCGCTGCAAAGCTGGCCATAAGTTTGCCGGTGGCCAGATCGTAGCCGTTAACTTCCCTGGCAATCTGGTCGGCAGTAACATGTTCGTAATCCCAGGTGAGATTGATGATGCCATCGCGGCCAGGGGCGTTGCTGTCGGCCTCGTATAATTTCTTGATTTTGGCCATCAGTTCAGCAATGATTTCCAGGTCGGGCATGGCTTCACCGTTTGCCTCAACGGCTTTGTAGCGCCACTGGGCCCAGCGGCCGGAGTTGGAGATACTGCCTTCCTTTTCGTAGGAGCAGCATGCCGGCAGCATGAAGACTTCTGTTTTAATGCTGGCCGGGTCGACTCCAGGCCTCTTCCAGAATATGGCGGTTTCGTTTTCCCAGATGTCCACCGAAACCATCCAGTCCAGCTTGCTTAAAGCTTCACGGGCACCGTTGGCGTTCGGCCCGCCGGCAGCAGGGTTCTGACCCCACACCCACAGGCCTTTGATTATGCCGGTGCCGATGGCTTCGATGAGGCCGATGTGGGTGTTGTTGACACCGGGTTTCTTTTTGGGCAGCCAGTGGAAGCCGAATTCATTATCGGGCGTGGCGGCATCGCCGTACCAGGCCTTGAGCAGGCTGACGATATACTTGCGGGCATTCTGCCACCAGTTGGCGCTTTTGTCTCCGGCCAGGCCAACGGGCGTCATGGTAGAAGCCGGATGCTTGGCGCTTCTGCGGAGATAGGAATCCAGGTCGGCATCACCCTCTACCGGCACGTTGAGATAGCCGGGCAGGATATGCTCCAGCAGGCACATGTCAGTCGAGCCCTGTACGTTGGATGTACCGCGCAGGGCATTGATGCCGCCGCCGGCGACACCCATATTGGCCAGCAGTAACTGGAGTACGGCGTAACCGCGAATATTCTGTACGCCGTAGGTGTGCTGGGTAGCCCCCATGGCATAACAGATGGTTCCGGATTTACCCTTCTTGCCGGTTTCGGCATAAGCCTGGCATACCTTGAGGAAGTCTTCCTTGGGGGTGCCGGTTATTTTGCTGACAGTGTCAGCGTCGTAGCGTGAATAATGCTTCTTCATCAACTGGAAGACGCAGTCCGGGTCCTTGAGGGTCAGGTCGGTGGTGGGAGTGGCGCCATCGGCGTATTTCCAGGTAGCCTTTGATGCTCCCGTATATGCACCGTTGAAGGCCTTCTGCTCTATTTCGCCGAACAACCCGTCTTCGAATTCGAAGTCCGGATTGATTATAAAGGCGGCATTGGTATACTGGGTAATGTAGTCCATGTTGTAATTACCCGGGTTCTGCTCGATGTCGTTGATGACATAGTTTATCATCCCGCCGATAAAGGCTATGTCGGTTCCGGAACGCATCGGAGCGTAGATATCCGCTTTCGAAGAAGTGCGGGTGAAGCGGGGATCGACATTAATCAGTTTTGCTCCTCTTTCCTTGGCCTGGGTGATCCATTTGAAGGAAATGGGGTGGTTTTCGGCCGCGTTGGAGCCGATGATGAATACGCAGTCAGAATTCCTGAGGTCAATCCAGTGGTTGGTCATTGCTCCTCTACCGAACGACTCTGCCAGAGCCGCAACTGTAGCGGAGTGTCATATGCGGGCGCAGTGCTCGAGGTAAACCACACCCAGGGCGCGGTTCATCTTGGAGAGAAGATAGCATTCTTCGTTGTCCAGTTCTCCTCCGCCAAACGAAGCCAGCCCGTCAGTGCGTCCGGCTGATTCAACCCAGGTACTGTCCCGAGTAGCCTTGGCCCGAGCCGCTATGGTGTCAAGCATCCACTCCCATGATTTCTCTTCCCATTCGGTTGAGTTGGGAGCCCTGTAGAGCGGTTTGGTCAATCTGTACGGATTGGGTTTGCCGTCTACCTGGTGGATCTGAGACATGGCCAGGCCTTTGGGGCACAGAGCCCCTTCATTGATGGGATGGTCCGGATCTCCTTCAATCTTGACGATGCCGTCTTCGTAGACTGATACGATTGCACCACAGCCTACGCTGCAATAGCAGCAGATTGTGGTCGATTCCGTGACCTTCTGCTGAAGAGGCACTTTTTTCAGTGATCTGGCCATGATAGCCTTGTCGTCAAGGCCATTGAACAGGAACAACCCGCCCAAGGTTGCGCCGGAGGCTTTAAGAAAACTCCTTCGGCTGATTTCCATAAATTCTACCCCCTTTTATGGTATATATTTTGGGCTAAAAAAATGGTTGCCTGTAAAAGCAACCACATCTAAAAATCGAACTGAAAAAATTAACTGCAACAGGAATGAACCCTTCCCGACAGGAGATTAAAGTGTTGTTCAACCAATTCCTCACTCGTAATAACGCAACAAACCTATGGAGTCTCCTTTCCTTAAAAAGGCAGGCATAACTGTTTCCGGTTATACCCTCGGGGCTGAGCAGCCCACCGGCCAGGTTCCCTGCCCCTGATGGGGTTTAGGAGCTTCTGGCTCGGAGTTAGGATGAAGTTTATATTTTCCTTATTTTTTTGTCAAATTGATTTACGATGACCTGTCTCATATACGATTATACCTTTGACAAGCCAAAATGTAAATTGCCATGCACAAACTAAAATGCTAGACTGCCTGATTCAGATGGAATTATTTATCAAAGATGCCGGTTTTGAGCAGTTAGCCCAAATCTGGCGGCAGAATCAGGGGGGGCTTGTCTGGCAGAGTCCGTTTGTATTGCCTCCATGGCTGGAAACCTGGTGGCAGGCCTTTGGCAGCAGTTACCAGCCATATTTGAAAATCATCTGCTCCCGGCAGGAGCCGGCAGGTATTGCGCCGTTGAAAACTTCTGGAAATACGGTTACTTTCATGGGAAGCGATGATATTTGCGATTACCAGGATTTCGTTATAAAGGAAGGGCAAAACGGCAGGTTCTTTACCCTGTTGCTGGATGAAATCAGAAACGACGGGTTCGAGCGGATGCAACTCAGGCATGTAAAGCCCGATTCGGCGGTAATGACAGGCCTTGTACCGGCAGCCCGGGCCAGGGGGTTCGGGGTAAAAATCGAACAGGAGGCATATTCGTTTGAAATCGCGTTGCCGGGCAGCTTTGAAAGCTACCTGGGATTGCTGGAAAAAAAGCAACGACATGAACTCAGACGAAAGTTGCGCCGTCTGACCGGCGCCGGCGACCCATCCTTTCATTTTACAGACGGTAAAGCCGCCGGTGCCCGGCACCTGGGACATTTTCTGAACCTTTTTGGTTTGAATGATGCCAAATCCGGCTTTATGACGCCGGTGATGGAGCAGTTTTTTCGTTTAATGGTGCAGCGGCTGGCGGCGGAGCGGCTGCTGCGTTTCGGCAGCCTCAGGTTGGGCGAACGTGAGGTAGCCATGGTAATCGTTTTTGATTATAATAACACAATATACCTTTATAACAGCGCTTACGATCCGGCTTTCGGGCACGTCAGCCCGGGGCTGATGTGCAATGCCCTGGCGATAAGAGAAGCGATCCGGATGAACCGCCGGTCTTGGGATTTTCTCAAGGGAGAGGAGCCTTACAAGCGGCATCTGGGCGGTCTGGAAATCGGCCTTTACGGAGTAGAAATAGAGATCGGTTAATTTATGATATATGAATTTTCCTCCTGCGAAAAACCACGTGTTGCCTTTATAAGTTTACACAGTTGCCCCCTCGGCAACCTGGGCGCCAAAGATACCGGCGGCATGAGCGTATATATCAGAGAGGTTGCCGTTCAACTTGCCGGTATGGGCTACCGGGTTGATATTTTTACACGCAAACACGAGCCTCATGGCGGAGGGATTATTCAACTTGCCCCCGGGGCCCGTCTCATTCACCTGGATGCCGGCGAACAGCGCGAAACCACCGAAAAAATTTCCCTCTATCCACATATCGACACCTTTATTCATGAGATAAAAAAGTTTGCGCGCCGGCAGAGCGCACCATACGGGATGGTATTCAGCCATTACTGGCTTTCCGGCATAGCCGGACGGCAACTGGCACGCGACTGGGGTGTCGGGCATATGGTTATGTTCCATACCCTGGCAGCTGTGAAAAACGAGCTCGGCGTGGGCAAGCCCGAACCGCAGTTACGCCTTCGAGGTGAGAAGGCGGTTGTTCGAAGCTGCCAGAGAATAATTACCGCCACTTCCCGGGAAAAACAAAGCATCAGCATGTTGTATAATGCCCCTCCGGAGAAAATCAGCATTATCACCTGCGGGGTAAACATGGATTTATTCAAACCCAGGCTGGACGGGCAATTGAAAAAAGACATGGCTTTTAGCAAGGAACGCATTATATTGTATGTCGGCCGTATCGAACCTTTGAAAGGTCCTCACCTGCTGATAGAGGCCCTGGCCTTGCTGAAACACCGGCAGGACTGGCGTTGCCTTATTGCGGGTGGCGATCAGTCCAGCCATGATGAGATCAGGCGGCTTAAAGAACTGGCCGGGAGTTTCGATATCGGAGAACGGCTGGTTTTTGCAGGACTGGTATCGCAGGAGACGCTGCCGGGTTATTATTCGGCGGCTGATGTGCTGGCAGTCCCGTCTTTTTATGAGAGTTTTGGCCTGGTAGCCCTGGAAGCTCTGGCCTGCGGGTGTCCGGTGGTTGCCAGTGATGTGGGAGATCTGAAAAATATTATCATACCCGGTTTATCCGGGGATATTGTCGACAAACTGGATGCCGCCAGCCTTGCTGTAAAAATAGAAAAATGGATAACCCGCCCGTTAAGAACTGCTGACGAGGCCCGGGCAATACGCCAGACCATAGAGCGCTTCGGCTGGGATAATGTAGCTTGTGAACTGGGTAAAGTGATTGACGCTCTATGCTCGCGGGCTGCCGGGGTGGTGTGATATGGACGGCAGCCCGGTTGAACTCATGGTCGTGGCGCCGCACCCTGATGATGCCGAGTTTGGTATCGCGGGAACGGTAGCCAAGCTTGTTTCTTCCGGTAAAGAGGTGGTATACGTTATTGTCACCGGGGG
>ENA-ORXD01003033-ORXD01003033.1-sediment-metagenome-genome-assembly--contig:-NODE-3033-length-10179-cov-3.625223_pt1 | contig 10179 bp, 9 predicted proteins | sample MGYA00237862_ERZ511471 | MGnify/ENA metagenome assembly ERZ511471 | reverse complement strand
TTTGGTTGCATTAGGAGAAAATCCTTTTGGGCAAACAATTGCAGATGGAGTAAGATATGTTAATAACTTAAATATCCCAAAATGCGGTTGGGGCGAAGGAATCGGTGAAAACAAAACAGTACGAGCCCAATTTTGGGCCGTGCATGCTTTATCGGCCATTCAAGATGCCTTTGATCCAAGTTATCATATCCTAAATATGTCCCAAAACCGGGAAAAAGGTTATTTCACTGAACCCGGATATATAACAATTGCTCCAGAAACCAAATGGACGACGGTAATTTCTGCTCAAATCTATAGAATACTTATTATTTTTCTCTTCATCTTATCGGTTTTTTTTCTATTTGGATGGCATCGTTTGTTTTCAACTTTACCACCAAGAATTGACACAATATTTTCAGTTTTATTATTAATTCTAATAATTTATTTATTACAAGGAAAAGATAAATTATTTCCCAAATGGACTGCGAGTATAAAATATATATTTATAATATTATCAATTTTAGGTTTTTTTAATTTAAGTTTATTGGATTTTATGAATTTCGTTTTAAATATTAAAGATTGGATTGTTAATGTCTTTAATAAATAATAAAGATTTACTTGATAGCTTAAAAATGCGAATTCCTTCTGACTGTCAGATTATTAGAATTGGGGACTTGTTTGCATTTCAACTTGATTTACTAATAGATTCATGCCCTGATATTTGGCATGGTTCTTTTCTTAGGATAAATGGATTAAGCCCCTCTCCATTCGATTCATTGAATACTGGTTATCGATCTGGCGATAAAAAACGGAATATTGAAAAAAATATGGAATTAATAAAAACCTCTCTTAATTCTAAAGTAAATAATTTGGTAATCCTAGATTTGTGTCATACAACTAATGTTGAATTTATTTCGCAAACATTCCGAAAAAATCAATTAATTCTATCTCAAACAGATGCTGTCATTTCCACACATAAAAAACATTGCCTATTTATAAGTACTGCGGACTGCAATCCTATTTTTCTTATTGATCGAGCAAACAAACTAATATCTATTGTTCACGCTGGTTGGAAAGGTTTGGTGGGAAAAATTATTACAAAGACATTAAATGAGATGATCAATAGAGGTGCGGAAAAAAAGAATATTATTGCTGGTATTGGACCTTCAATTGGACCTTGTTGTTATAAATTAAAAAATCCAAAGCAGCAAGAATTGACTGAATGGAAAAAATACTTATTCTCTGTGGAGAATGGTTTAACGGCTATTGATTTATGGACAGCTGCTGAATATCAATTAATAGATTATGGAATACCAAAACAAAACATTCAAGTTTCACGTTTTTGTACTTCATGTAATGAGGACTTGTTTTTTTCTTTTTGGAAAAGGAAACCGTTAACTGGAAGGTTTGCCTCATTAATATTTAGAAATGATTCTTAGTTTTATATCCAAATTTTAAATAAACCTATTTTTTAATACAGCCAATAAAAAATTTTCATCAGTTCCTTTTTTATGCAAGTTACAACTTTTTATAGATAGAAAATATCAACAACATTGCACCAGAATTAGCGACTCTTAATAATTTCTCGATCTCATAACTGAATAAAAGTGCCTGGAGCCCAACAACCGCAATTTCTAAGATTACATCTTAGCTAAACTAAACCACGGGTATTGGACCTGCCTTGAAATGTTCCAGCACAATCCTATCCCCATCCCCCATTCCCTCCCCCTTATCCCCCTTAAATTCCCCGTAAAGCTCTTAAAGTGTCACATTATGTCACAAGAAAACCAAACGACGCATCTGGTAATCACAGAATGCTTTTCAGAGTAAATCTACAACGGAAGTAATTTCTCGCACAGCTAATGTATAATGCTTTTGACAAGTACTCTTTATCTCTCGTGTGTGCGAATAACTCCAGTTTGGGTGTGCGATTTCATCGGATTACGCATAAAAAATCATTTTTATCGATAAATTTTGATTACAGATAAAAATATCTATAGATTTCATGAGGATAAATAGCAATCTTGTTGCACTAAAAGTTCGAAACCAAGAAGTTAAAAATATTTATTAAAGGAATCATCATGCAAATTCCGGATGAAGTTGGCGAAAAATTAAAATCTTATGTTTATGTTTATATTGATCCGAGAACTAATGAACCGTTTTATATAGGGAAGGGTAAAGGTAACCGACTTTTTTCACACCTCGAAGAAAGCTCAGAAAATGAAAAAATAAAAAAAATAAAAGAAATTCGAGATGGTGGGGAATATCCAAAAATTGATATCATCCGTTTTGGGCTTTCTGATTCACAAGCTGCCTTGGTTGAAGCAGCGTTGATTGATTTCAAAGGGCTCGAAAACTTAACTAACAAAAAATCGGGGTATCACATAGGCAGTTTTGGGAGAATCAATTCTCAAGAAGTAATAACAATATTTACAGCAAAGCATATCGAAGTTAGACATAAAGCGATTTTATTTACCATTAATAGTTTGTATCGAAGTGGAATGTCGAAGCTTGAACTTTACGAGGCAACTCGGGGATGTTGGGTACTCGGTGAACGAAAGGATAAAGCAGAATATGCGATGTGTGTAACCCATGGAATTGTGCGAGAAGTATATAAAATCAAAAAATGGTATCCTGCGGGGACTTTAAAATATACAACCCGCCCAGATTCAGATTCTTTTTCTAAGACAAAGAGATGGGAATTTGAAGGAAGTATTGCCTATGATATCAGAGATGAATACGTTGGATTCTCAGTAGGAAAAGGTAGTCAGAACCCTATTCGGTATCGAAATATATAATTATTTCGCGCTCTTAATTAAAGCAACGTAATGCAACTGGGAGCCAATGCTCGCAATGCCTTAGAGATGTGAACCTGTAAGTCTCAAATCATTTAGAAAAATGATCTAGCGCATCTCTTCCCATCCCCCATTTCCTCCCCCCTTTATCCCCCTTAAATCCCCCACAAAGCTTTTTAAAGTGTCACATTTTGTCACCTTTTGTCACATTAAGCGCCCGGCGCCGCGCCCACCGCTCATCCACCAAGGCAAACCCGCTTCCGCTTGCCCTTTGAGCGGCTCCCGAGCCCATAAGCGCTGCCCAACGCGGCCCCCATTTGCGAAACCTGCCCGCCCCGGCTGCGTATGTAAAGGTGAAATTCGCAATCTTCGGAGGTAAACATGGAAAACAGGCATGGCGTTTTATGGGGGCTTCTGCTCATCTTGTTGGGCAGCTTCTTTTTGGTCGTGCGCCTGATGCCGCAGGTGTTCGGCTATGTCTTCTGGCCCTTCATCGTGATCGGGGTCGGCGCGCTCTTTCTGCTGGCTGCCATCGCCACCCGCAACGGCGGCTTGGCCATCCCCGGCTGCATTGTGGGCGGCATCGGCGGTATTCTCTACTACCAGGCCGTCAGCGGCAACTGGGCCAGCTGGGCCTATATCTGGACGCTCATTCCCGGCTTCGTCGGTCTGGGCGTCATCTTCGCCGGTCTGCTGGCGCGCGACCGCCCGCATTTCGACAGCGGCGGTCTGGTGCTGATGGCCATCAGCGCCATGGGCTTTTTGATCTTCGGCGGCTCTTTCGGCTTGAACCTGGAGATCGGCACCCTGTGGCCCTTGTTCCTGATCGGCATCGGTCTGATCACCCTGTTCAGCGCTTTGTTCCGCAAGCGTTCGTGATAGAATGCCTGCATGACCCGCCGCGCAATGCCGGACCTGCAGGACTATTCTCAAACCATCGCCTGGCTGCTGGAGAGCCCCACGCCCTCCATCCGCTGCCTGACCCTGACGCGCGTCCTTGGCAAACCGCAGGACGACCCGCAGGTGCAGGCAGCCAGGCGTTTGATCGCTACCTCCGACCCCGTGCTGCACATCCTGGAAAAACAGCAGCCTGAGGGCTATTGGCAATCCGCCAGGCATTACTACTCGCCTAAATACCGCAGCAGCCATTGGAGCATGCTCCTTTTACACGAGCTGGGCCTTGACCCGCAGCATCCCGCCATGCAGCGCGGCGCGCACTTCATGCTGGACTGCCTGGAAAAGGATATCCGCCTCTTCAACAAAAAGGGCACCTATTGGGGCTGCTTGTGGGGCAATGTGCTGCGTTACCAGCTTGCCTGTCAAGGTCTGGCGCATGAGCGCCTTCAGCCCATACTGGAGTACGTCGTGCAGGATCTCTGCAATCTCAGCCGCTGCCCCTACAATGACGGCCTGCCTTGCGCCTGGGGCGTGGTGCGTGCCCTGTACGGTCTGGCGTTGATTCCTGAAGAAGAAAGGAGCGCGCCCGTCCGGCAAGCCATCCAGCTTGGATTGAAGTTCCTGCTTGAAGATTACGACCTGCTGCGCGCGGATTATCCCCACGTCGAGAAGGTCCACCCCACCTGGTCAAAGCTGAGCTTTCCGCTGTTTTATCAGGCGGATGTGCTCCTGGTTCTGCGCATTGCCAAAGAACTGCATGCCCTGCATCTGCCCCAAGCCCGGCGCGCGCTGGATTGGCTGCACAGCCAGCGCCACAAGAACGGCACCTGGAGCGGCGGTAGCCCTTACCAGAAACAGACCTGGCCGCTGCTGGCCAAGGATGACAGCATTAGCCGCTGGATTACGCTGCACGCCCTGAGCGTTTTGCTCTGAAAACCCTGCCGCAGGGGGCGATGATACAATTCAGCCATATGGGCTATCCGCAAACTCTCGCCTGTCCGCATGGGCAGCTCGACCTGCCGCACTACCTGCCGGATGCCACCTTCGGCCAGGTGCGTGCGTTGAGCGCCGAGCAGACCGCCCGCTGCGGCGTGCAGGCGCTCATGATGAACACCTTTCATCTGATGCAGAAACCCGGCGCCAGCACGGTGAAGTCGCTGGGCGGGCTGCACGCCATGTGCGCCTGGCCGGGCATCATCTTCACCGATTCCGGTGGATTCCAGGCCTATTCCCTCATCCGCCAGAACGCGCGCTTCGGTCAGTTGACCGAAGATGGCCTGGTTTTCAGGCCCGCCCCAAATGGGCGCAAGTACCTGCTGACGCCCGAGAAGTGCATCCAGCTGCAGCTCAGCTTCGGCTCGGACGTGCTCTTCTGCCTGGATGACTGCACCCATATTGATGATTCTGATGGGGAACAGCAAAAGTCCGTGGCTCGCACCATCCAGTGGGCCGGGCGCTGCCGTAAGGAATTCAACCGCCTGCTGGATGAAAAGAGAGTGCTTGCGGCTGCGCGCCCGCGCCTGTTCGCGGTCGTTCAAGGTGGCCACTCGCGGGAATTGCGCCGCAGTTGCGCCCAGGCTTTGCTGGAGATCGGTTTTGATGGCTATGGCTACGGCGGCTGGCCGCTGGATAGCCAGGGCAACCTGGTCGAGGAGATGGTCTTTCTCACGCGCCAGTTGATCCCGCCGCAATACCCGCTGCACGCTTTGGGCATCGGTCACCCGCCCTCCATCGCGCGCTGCGCCGCCGAAGGCTATGCCTTGTTTGACAGCGCCATGCCCACCCGCGACGCGCGCCATGGCCGTCTGTATGCTTTCAAGTACCTGCCCGACCCAAGCACGCTGACCGAACGCAATGACTGGTTCGATTACATCTATGTGCACGACAAACGCCACATCAAGAACAGCCAGCCCATCGAGGCGCAGTGCGATTGCCCTACCTGCCGAAGCGTGTCGCTGGGCTATCTGCGCCACCTGTACAAGCTGAACGATGCCCTCTACCTGCAGTTGGCAACCCAGCATAACCTGCGCTTCATGGTGCGCCTGCTGGATCTTTTGCGGGAATCACGCCTATGAACGTTCCTTTGACGGATGTCCAGGCCGTCAGCCAGGCGGTGCTGCGCAAGGCCAAATACCGCTCCATCCAGCCGCAGCTGGTCGAGCGCTTGGCGCAGCGCGAACTCGCCCAGGGCGCCAAGACCAAAACAGCCGTCAAAGCGGTCTGTTCCAAGCTTCACCAGGTAGGGGCTGCCTATTTCCACCTTACGCCGCACTATGCCCGCTGGCTGGCGCAGCTGCCCCCGTTATCCAGAGATGCGCGCCACGAGGAAGCGCGCGCCTTCTGCCGCAATGTTATGATGAGCCATAGCTCCAGTGCGGAGCGCCTGCCCATCCTGGCGGATTTTTACCGCGAGCTGCTGGCCGGCCTGGCGCCGCTGGAATCCGTCTGCGACCTGGCCTGCGGGTTGAATCCCCTCGCGCTGGCAGAACTGCCTTTGGCGCCCGCGGCGCACTATTTCGGCTGCGATATCTTTGGCGACCTGATCGACTTCAACAATCAGGTGCTGGATCACTTCGGGCTGCGAGCGCGCCTTTCGCATGCGGATGTCTTCTCCTATTCCTGCCCGCAGCCGGTGCAGGTCGCGCTGCTGCTGAAAAGCCTGCCCTGCCTCGAGCAGCTGGAAAAGGAGCGCGCCTGTGAGCTGCTGGAATCGATCCCCGCGCCGGTCATCATCGTTTCCTACCCCATCCATAGCCTGGGCGGCAAATCCAAGGGCATGCGCCGCACCTACGCTGCCCAATTCACGCGCCTGCTGCAGGGCAAGCCCTGGCAGAGCACGCGCTTCGATTTCGCCACTGAGCTGGCATTCAGGCTGGAAAAATGAATCCTGATTACGAGCTGGAGGAATTGCTGGAGCGCTTGCGCCGTAGCCGCAAATATCAGTTTCTGCCCGAGGAAACTCTGCGCGACCTGCTGTCCATCGAATTGCGGCGCCAGCCCAAGCCTGCCCTGGCCCTAAAAGCCGCGCGCGCCAAATTGCACAATATTCTGGCGGATTACCTGGGCGACCTGGATTATCCCAGCGCCGCCCGTGAACTGCAGGCCGCCTGCAGCGCCGCTGATCCGGAAGCGCTCCCGCAGCTCTGCCGCTCTTTCCTGCAGCAGCACCATTCCACGCGCGAGCGCCTGCCCTATCTCTCTGAGTTCTATCAGGGCATCTTCAGCGTCTGCGGACAGCCGGACTGCGTTCTGGACCTGGCTTGCGGGCTGAATCCGTTTGCCCTGCCCTGGATGGGCTTGCCAGCCAGCGTGCGCTATTACGCTTATGATATCCATCCCGCGCGGGTGGCTTTGATCAATCAGTTTCTGGCCTGCAGCGGCCGTCAGCCGCTGGCGGAAGTGCGCGATATTCTGCTGCGGCCGCCCCAAATCCGCGCTGAGGCGTCATTTTTGTTCAAAGAAGCCCACCGCCTGGAAAAAAGGCGCGCAGGCTGCAATCGCGGCTTATGGGCCGCCCTGCCGGTCAGGTTTTTGTTCGTCTCCCTACCCCAGCGCAGCCTGGACGGCCGCCGCGATCTGCGCGAACGCATGCAGCGCCTGGTCGCGGCTGGCACGCAGGGCATGCCCTGGCAATGCGGGCAGGTGGCTTTTGCAGGGGAAACCGTCTTTTGGATCGACAAGGGAGCGCAGCCTCCGCAGCCATGAACGAATTATGGGACTGGTTGAAAGAGTCACAGCCGTTGGTTTATAAGCAGCTGCAAGCAATTGAAAAACAGCCGCTGGATACCTCTATCCGCATCAACCTGCTGAAGGTTGATCCGCACACAGCCATGCCGGATTGGGCGCGGCGTTACGGTTGGAAATACGACGGTGTGCCATACTGCCCCAGCGGCTTCTGGCTGCGGGAATGTGCTGCAGCCCCCAGCGCCACGCTTGAGCACCGCCTGGGCTGCTACTACATTCAAGAAGCCGCTTCCATGCTGCCGGCGGAATTGTTCGACTTTGAATCGCTTGAGCGTCCCCTCATGCTGGATATGGCCGCCTCTCCCGGCGGCAAGAGCATCCATCTGGCCGACCGCAGCCGCGACCAGGGTTTCCTGCTGGCCAATGACGCCAGCCGCTCGCGCCTGCCGGCCCTGCGCATGGTGCTGCAGAATTGGGGTCTCATCCAGCAAGCCGTCACCTGCCAGCCCGGCGAAACCCTTGCTGCCGCCTGCGCGGACGTTTTCGACGCCGTCCTGCTGGACGCGCCCTGTTCCATGCAAGGGCTGCGCGTCAGCGCTTCGCACAAAACGCGCGCGATCACATCCGGCGAGATCGAAGAACTGGCCGCGCGCCAGGTGCGCCTGCTGGAAAGCGCTCTGCGGGCGGCAAAACCCGGTGGCCAGTTGGTCTACAGCACCTGCACGCTGACCCCGCAGGAAAACGAAGGCGTGCTGGATGCCGTGCTGCGCAAATTTGTCGGCCTCGTCAGCCTGCAGGACATCAGCCGACGCCTGCCAAAGCCGGCGCCCGGCTTATCCTCGTTTCGAGATCGTGCCTTTTCCCTTGAGGTCAGGTATGCGCTGCGCCTGTGGCCGCACCTGTTCGGCACCGCCGGTTTCTTTGCCGCCAAGCTGGTAAAAACGGACCAGCTGCCGCCAGCCTCCTTCTCATCCAGGGCGCCGGCTGCGCGCCGCCAGAACCTGAGAACTCCAGCGCAATCCGAGATCCGCGCCCTGCTCGCTTCCTTGGAAGATCAGTACGGCTTTGACCTGGCCGCGCTCATGCGCCGCCAAGCCCTGCTGATAGTGGAGATCAACGGCAATCTAAGCCTGGTTTCCAGCCTGCTGCTTGAAAAATTCAGCCGCCTGGCTTGGCTGTCTGCCGGCATGCCGCTGGGCAAAACCCTGCCGCACGGCTGGCAGCCATCGCATGAATTCGTCAGCCGTTTTGGCGATCAATTTTCACATGGGATCTTTATCTTGGAAGAGAAGCACCTGCCCGCCTGGCTGCGCGGGGAGGATATCCGCGGTCTGAGTGCGCCCGTTCACCAGCGCGGTCGTATTGTGGCGGTGCGTGATGCCGGCGGCCGCAATTTGGGGCGCGGTAAGCTGCTGGCAGACCGCCTGAAGAATATGCTGCCCACCCGCATCTTCTAATCCGCTCGCCTGCGCATTTCCCCCAGCTGGAACAGGATCAGCGCGGGCGCCAGGATGGCCGCTGTTTCCATGCGCAGGATGCGCGCACCCAGAGAGAACAGGCGCACACCCGCCCGCCGCAGGCTGTCCGCTTCTTCGCTTTCAAACCCGCCTTCCGGCCCGACGAACACTCCTATCTGCCGCTCGTCATCTCCGTCAGGGAATCCGGCTAGCGCCTGCTTGAGGTCCTGCTCTTGCTCGCCCTCCCAAGCCGCCAGGTTGAGAGCCTGCTGCTCTTGTGCCGCTTTCAGGGTAGCTTGAAAAGGCAGCGGGTCAAACAGCTCAGGCAAGCGTCCGCGGCCGCATTGTTCAGCCGCTTCGCGCAGGATCGCCTGCCAGCGTAGGCGCTTTTTTTCGAAAGGAAAGCCCTGCTGCACCAAGCTGCGCGCGCTGACGAATGGCTGAAAGGCTGCCAAGCCCACTTCAGTGCCCTTCTGCAGGATCCACTCGAATTTTTCGCGCTGGGTTAGAGCGATGAACAGCGTCAGGCGCAGGCGCGCTTCGCTGCGGTTCTTTTCTTTGGATGCGATTCTGGCGATAAAATTATCGCCTGCGATCTTTTCCAGCTCCAGCAGGTATTCATAGCCATCGCCGGTCAGCGCCAGGATGCGGTCGCCGGTTTGCAAGCGCAGAACGCGCCCAAGCTGTTTCTGCACCTGCTGTGGAAGGGTCACTTCATTTTGATGGATGCAATCGGAAGGCACAAAGAATCGCTGCATGATCACCTGTAGATTCAGATACGAATGATTAACAAGGAATTATACCTATGACAAAGCGTAATCAGCAGACTGACCCAACCCGCCCGCAATCCCGCTGTTTTGACCTGGTGATGGCGCTGTTCGTAACGGTGGTGATCACCAGCAACATCGCTTCCTCCGCCAAGATCGTGGATTGGGGTGTTGCCCTGTTCGGCATCCGCCTGGCTTTCGATGGCGGCACGCTGCTTTTCCCCATCAGCTACATCTTCGGCGATGTGCTCACGGAAGTGTACGGTTTCCGCCGTTCGCGGCGTGTCATCTGGACAGGGTTCGGCGCGTTGCTGCTCAGCGCCTTAATGCTGGCTTGGCTGCGTGCCCTGCCGGGCGAAAGCGGCTGGCAAGCCTCTGCCGGGCAGGCTGCTTATGATGCCATTCTGGGCGGCATCAGCTCGCTGGGCATTGTCGCTGCCAGCCTGACAGCCTACTTGGTGGGCGAATTCAGCAATTCCGTCATTTTGGCGCGCATGAAGGTTCTCACGCGCGGCAGGTGGCTGTGGCTGCGCACCATAGGCAGCACGCTGGTGGGGGAAGGTCTGGATTCGGTCGTGTTTGTGCTGGTAGCCGCGCTGC
>ENA-ORXD01003032-ORXD01003032.1-sediment-metagenome-genome-assembly--contig:-NODE-3032-length-10180-cov-3.095219_pt1 | contig 10180 bp, 6 predicted proteins | sample MGYA00237862_ERZ511471 | MGnify/ENA metagenome assembly ERZ511471 | reverse complement strand
TTCCGATCTAAAAAGCCTGCCGGCTATTCCACTGTTTATTTATATGGGAGTAATCATTGAAAAATCGGGAATTGCCGGCAGGCTTTTTGACGCCATGTATGTTCTTTTGGGCGGCTTGCGAGGCGGACTGGCGATGGCAACCGTTGGAGCCTGCACGATTTTTGCGGCGGCAACAGGTGTTGTCGGTGCGACAGTCACCACCATGGGCATTCTTGCCCTGCCGGCGATGATGAAATACAAATACAACAAAGAAATGGCCTGCGGTTCTATCTGCGCGGGCGGTGCTCTAGGTATCATAATCCCGCCTAGTATTCTTATTCTGGTTTACGCGCCCACTGCCAACGTTTCTGTCGGCGCCTTGCTCATTGGAGCTTTTCTGCCTGGTTTAATATTGGCTATGATTTATATACTTTACATCGGCATTAAATGTCAGTTGCAACCTCAAATCGGACCAGCCATCCACGAAGATCTCCGCGTGTCTTTTGCAAAAAAAATGCAGATGCTGGTCACTTCCGTACTACCCGTCTGTGTTATTATTCTTGCTGTTTTGGGTACTATTTTCTTTGGTGTAGCCGCGCCGACAGAAGCGGCCGCTTTTGGGGCTGCGGCTGCAGTTGTGCTGGCTGCCGCCTACAAAGCGTTGAGCTGGAAGGTAATCAGAGAGGCGGCGCTTGCTACAACGAAAGTCTCCGCTATGGTTTACATGGTCGTCATTGGCGCTTCGTTTTTCACAAGCGTTTTTATGCGCTTAGGTTGCGGCGATATTGTGGAAGAGGTGGTCCTGGGACTGCCTTTTGGCAAATGGGGCATCATGATTTCGATGTGGGTAATCATCATCTTGATGGGTTGCTTCCTTGACTGGATTGGCGTAGTTATGATTGTAGTGCCGATTTTTTCCCCCATCGCAGTTAAACTGGGCTTTGATCCTATTTGGTTTGCATTGATGAATATAGTTGTTCTGCAGACCTCATTTTTATCTCCGCCTTTTGCCTATACGATCTTTTACCTGAAGGGTATTGCTCCTCCTGAGATAACGTTAAACAATATTTATAAAGGGGTAGTTCCGTTTCTGCTGCTGATGATTCTGGCCGTGGTGTTTTTTGCCATTTTTCCGGAAATTCTGCTCTTTCCCGTCCGGGCAGCATCACTCATGGGTTGAAACTCAAATCGCATCAGTTGCAAATGTCTGCTAAATATTGAACCCGGGCTAAATAAATAAAGCCCGGGTTCTTATTTACACTAGCCGTGTTCTTCGATGTCTTCCCTTTTCAAAAGATGTTTTCCAGGATAGGCTTATTTATTATGATATTGTAGCTGCAGTTGTAATACAATACTTTCACTTTTTTTCAGCTAAAACTGATGCATCAATCAGAAAAAAACACCGTAGTACAGATCTTTTATGACACAGCAGTTCCGCGAAAAAATTTATTGCCTTGCCTTTTAAAAAAAGTGAGTTTATTAAAACTTTAACTTGCACTTGTTAAAAAGTATAGAACGTTTTTGATACAGAATATACGGATACTGGAGTAAAGAATGATTGCCATGATTAATGCAAAGCAAAAAAGCTGCTGATTGAAGGAGAATGTTATGAAGGCAACTAATGATTCCTGCTGCACAGTTTCACAATACCTGCTGCACAGATTGGCTCAAGAGGGCGTTCGACATCTTTTCGGTGTGCCCGGCGACTATGTGCTTGATTTCCTTGACGCAGTAATTGCCAGTCCGTTGAAATGGATTGGTAATTGCAACGAGCTCAATGCCGGATATGCGGCAGACGGTTATGCGAGGCTCAACGGTTTTGGCGCCGCCGCAGTGACTTATGGCGTCGGCGGCTTAAGCATCCTCAATGCTGTGGCGGGAGCCTATGCGGAACATGTACCCATGATTGTCATCAGCGGTGCACCTCCGGCCAGGAGAAGGGAAGCCGGTGCGATGGTGCATCATCTTGTCGCCGATTATTATCTGCAATTGGAGATTTTCAGAAAAGTAACTGTTGATGCCACGATTTTAACCAACCCGGATAATGCACCGGAGTTAATAGATCGTGTTATGCAAAACTGTATTGGCCGCAAACTCCCCGCCTATATTGAACTACCGGCGGACATGGCAAATGTGCAATGCCGGGCACCGCTCCCTATTGTGCGTCAAAAACAGCAGGCCTCCGATATAGAAAGTCTTAAGGAATGTGTGAATGAGGCGACAAGACTGCTGGATAAATCAGAAAACCCGGTAGTTCTGGCAGGCGTCGAACTGCTCCGCTTTGGCTTGGGGGCAGAAGCTCTCAAGTTTGTCGAAGCAGCGGAAATTCCTTTTGCGACTATGCTCAGCAGCAAATGCGTCCTGCCGGAGCTGCATCCGCAATTTATCGGTATTTACCAAGGCGGCTGGAGCCGCGAAGCAGTGAAAAATCAAGTCGAGTCTGCAGACTGTTTGCTCACACTTGGTGTCTGGATGACCGATCTCGATACCGGACTCTTCAGTATGAATCTCGACAATCAACGTATTATTGCCGCTGGAAACGGACAGGTCCGCGTAAAAAACCATTTCTATCACAATATACAACTTCGGGACTTTATTCCGGCATTGGCCCGGGCAGTAAAGCCTCGTTCCTATTTGACTTCACATCCTCTTGAATCATACTATCCTTATGGTACGTTTGTTCCGGAAAAAGGAAGGAATTTGACCGCTCCGCGCCTGTATGAATGCATCAACAGCTTTCTTAATGATGGGATGGTATTACTTGCCGAGCCCGGCGATGCTTTTTGTGCAGCGCCTGAATTTCACATTGACGAAGCCGAAAATTTTATTGTGCAGGCCTATTATTCTTCCATCGGATATTGCACGCCTGCCGCGTTGGGTGTGGCTATGGCGCGACCGGACAAACGCCCGGTGATTCTTACCGGCGATGGTGCATTCCAGATGACGGCGCAGGAAATATCTACTCTTATCCGGCAACGCTGCCCCGCGGTATTGATAATAGTCAATAATGACGGATATTTAATTGAGCGCATGCTGCATGAAGACGGGCAGTATAATGATTTGCAGAGGTGGAATTATAGCTTGTTGCCTCGAGCATTCGGCGGTGACGATACGGCGTTGGGGATCAGCGTAAGCACCGAAGAAGAGCTGGCCCGGGCATTAGCGGAAGCTGCCGCTGCCAAAGACAGGTTTGTTTTAATTGATGCGCATCTACCAAATCGCGACTGTTCGGCAGGCCTGTCGCGTCTGGGAGCGGCATTTCGCCAGGCTCAACAGAAAAAATAAACAAAGGTATTGAATTCCATTGGATCATCATTATCTTCCCTGACAATCCGATTTGCCGTGGCCGCGGCCCTCAGTGTCTTCTTTTTTTAAAATGCCGTTTTCAAAGGTGAGTTTATAGATGAAGTCGTTGTCGCCGCAGTTGTAATACCATACATCCAGTTTCTTGCCGCATTTTTTGGTTTGCTTGATTTTGCCGGTTTTGCTCCTGGTTGTGTATTCCTGGCTGTTTTCGCAAGCTTTTTCTTTGGAGGTGGGATTGCCGCAGGTCAACTGTACTTTGGTTTTACTGTCGCCTGTGCTAACCAGGCCAGTACCGCAGCGAAACGCCCAACCATGGATTGCAGTAAGAAACAAAAAGGTGAACACCAAAGATAAAATCATCAAGTGCTTTTTCACGATTTGCCTCCTTTGATTAAAACCAGGTATTCATACTTAAAAAGATCATAAACGAACTGCTGAATAATTTCCTGTTCAGTAGAGATGGACGATGCTTGCTGAAGAGCAGTACGCACTTTATCATTTAAATCCAATGGCAGAAAATCGGCAAACGGGCCGCGTATTGATTTATAATTAAACTTTTTCGCAATTTGCTGCAAGCAGGAAAATTTTATTGTGTATTCGTTGTGTCCTTTGAGGGCAATCTTTTCCGGATTGTCGGATTTCTCCCAATGCAGGTATGGCTTTAAAATATCGGGCGCAACTGCTTCACAGCTGTGCTCACTCAGGTAGATATATTTTATCCCGGCGCGGCAGAATTTTTCCAGCACCTCGATGGCGCCGATATTGATATTTTCGTTTTGTTTCATCTTCAAGTTGTATTCTTGAGTAAAATGTTGCGCTCTATTCAGATAGGGCAATGCGGAGGCGGAATCTGTCTGACCCTCCGGATCGGCAACCAATGTCGGCAAATCTCCCAAATTTTCATTCATGATAACTAAATCAAAAGAGGAAAGGCTGCTGGTATCAATTTGGAGGATGTCCTTTTGCCAAAAATTGACTGTAAATTGCTGCAAATACTTTTTCTGTTCAGCTAAAAGATGAGGAGAAATGTCGATCATCGTTGCTTTCCATCGCGGCTGCAGCGAAAGAAAATCAGCCATCAGATAGCCTAAACCGCCGCCAACTTCCAAAACACGGCTGACATTATCGAAAGGAATTAATTTTTCCAAAAACTGATAAAGCAAAACGCCGAACGATTTATTTTCCAGTAAAACTTTGCGGCAAGGGCTGGCTGCCGGATAAAGGGCATTGCAGACGGTCAATTCCCAGCCTAGCGAATTAAGGTCATTTATATGGTAATTATTTGTTGTATTGAGATCGTATTTCATCATTTGATCTGGGCTGAACTTATTGGTCTTGGGGAAATGATATTCAATTTAAATATCAATGGAAAGTATATAATATTCAATTTTTCTTTGCGGATAAAGCGCCTTCATGATTTTTGTGTATCGCATTAGCTGTTCATCGTATTTTTGTCTTAGCCCCCGCATGGATCCCGATTTATAGTCAATAATTGTTATAATGTCATGCGAAACGATCATTCTATCCACTATACCGAAGTTTTGCTTATCCGATATCTGCTGTTCAATATAGAGCTTGCCCGGCCGGAACATGGAGGTTGAAACATCGCTCCTTTGGACAAAATTAATCGCGGCATTATATTCCTCGTCATTTAGCTCTCCGGCGGGCGGCAGCTGAGCTCGATCAATGACCTTTGCCAGCCAGCGATGCAGCCTTTCACCGCGCATAATGCCGGTCTTGATGGAGGCGGATATGAGTGTCGGGTCAATCTCGCCATACGGATCTTGTTCATCATTATTTTTTTCAGGCAGATCAAGTATCGTCATGCTTTCCGCCGGTTTTGCCGGGCCTGATAAGAAGGAGACATCCTTTTTGCTTCCATCAGGCGCAAATTGCGCAAAAGTGTCCAGCACAGCCTGATGGACTTCCTTGTAGTTCTCATCTTTTTTTGTCGGTAGAAAAACCGTCAGTGTTTGTATCGCCCTTGTTGCGGCCACATAAAAAACATTGGCCTTCTCGCGGCGCAGCCGCAGCAGATTTGCTCTACGTTCTTCGGTAATTTCCCTGGCGACGGCTGCAGTGCTTGCGGCCAAGAAATCGAACTCCTTACTTTTAAATTGCAGATGACATTTTTCGGAAGGCAGATAAAATGGCGGCTCCCTTTCTTCCTCGTGCCAGAAAACAAAGACATGCTTAAACTGGAGACCTTTTGCTCCGTGAATGGTGTCAACTTTAATATTGTCCCTGTTCTCGGCCTCGGGCACTTTCACATTAAAACGGATATTGAACATCCGCAAAAGGAATCTGTCCACATCAGCGCCGCCTTCACTAAAGAAGGTCTGCGCCTCATCGTGCCATATATCAAGTATCGTTGCCGGCAGTTTTCCCCGCAAAAGCTCAATAGCGCAGTTTACAGCCATTATTCCGAACGGTTGGGGAAATTTTCTGGTAAACTCAGCCCGGACATCCTCTATATCCGCGAATATGTCATGCCATAAAGGCGACTGCGCCGCTATTTTAGCAAATTGCGTATTCCCATCAGAGGACAGGACGTCAGCCAGAAAAAGCATTACCGCAACACCTTCTTTTGTTGATAGAAGCTGCCTCCCTTTGACCTCTGATACGCCAATGTCTTCCTTTATAAGCTCTGCTTCTATTTTTTGAACATGGTTGTTGGTTAACGCCAGCACGGCCATATCGCCCCACGGACAGCCGTATTCTACTTTTTTCGCCTTCATAACATCAATCATAGAGGAATAAAAAGGAGCTTCCGAAGAGCCTGCCTTCTCGAGCCGGACAAGGTTAACTTCGGTGATACCAGCAAATCCGTTATTATTTTCCGGCGGTTTCTGCGTTTCTTTTTTCTCTTTTCCGGTAAAGAGATTTTCTACAAGTTTATTAAAAAAAGAGATCAGAAGGGGCGTGCTGCGATAGTTGTATGCAAGCGAGCTTTCAGAAATGGCGCCGCTTTCGATATAGCTGCCGATCGACGTTTCCAGCGCCTCGCGGTCAGCGCCGCGCCATCCATAGATCATCTGCTTCCAATCACCCACGGCGAAAAACGATCTTGCGCCGCGTTCGCCGGGACCGGATAAAATCTCCTCAATGAGGGGGAGCAGGATGGCAATATCGCCTGCCGATGTATCCTGAAATTCATCAACCAGGAGATGCTCGATCCTGTCCAACCCGAGCGAGAAGTAGTTGCTCATGAGCTTCGGCCTGTTGCTCGCCGCCGCGCCGTCCAGGGCAAGGAGGAATTGCCGTACATCCGAGAAAAATATCAACCCTTTTTCTATCTTAACGGCAGCCGCCGTCTCCAGATATATATCGCCAAGAAAGGCAACCGCCAGCTGCCGCAGGAGGGCCTTGTTTATGGCCAGCCGCTCGGCAGTCTTTCTGTAATCCATGAAAATTTTGTTAAGATTGGAGTAGGGGCTTTTTCCCCATTCTATATTTTTACCGGGGCTGGCATAATCCTCCAGGTTGGCATAAGTCGCAACTGTTTTGGAGATGAAACTATCATAATCGGCCAAAGCATTGATGACCAGCCTGTTCACATTAGGCGTCACTAGCTGGGAAAGGGTTTTTGCCTTTTCACTCATCGAAGCCAGCGTATTGCGCAACACGCCGTTCTCTTTCATAATAGCATCCAGATCTTCCAGCCTGCCCATATCCTTCAGACAGCGCGCAACTGTTTGTTCATCGGCAAGCGGCCCCCAGAGCGCATCAATATCTGTTCTCAATAGCCTGGCGGCGATGATGAATTTATTGCCTTTAGAGCTTTGCACGACGCGATCGGAAAAGTCTTTCAATCTCGCCGGATAATTCAATCTGCGCCTTCTCATCAGCCATCTTTGGAGCAAACCCTGATGCTGCAAAAAGCCGGTAAAAAAATGAATCGATCGTCGAATATCCGACGCGTCCCGCTTCCATGATCAGCCGCAATCTATCCAAAAGGGGCATCTCCTTTTCTGCCGCTATCTTTTCCATGATCCGGGAGCGCATTTCAGCCGTGGCCGCGCGGGTAAATGTCAGGGCCGTGATGAATTTTCCGCCGATAAATATCCTGTCAAACACCTCATTAGTGAGCCTTGTTGTTTTTCCCGAACCTGCGGAAGCTTTCAAAAGCATACTTTGCATCAGTCATTTCCCCGTGCAGCCATATAATAGGCTTCCCTGCCGCATAATGCCTGAAAACGGCAAAATGCGCATTCTGATGAGTTATACTCAGGCGCAAGTTCATTGGCGCTGATTATCGCGTCCAGACGCTCTTTGATGGCCATCATCAGCTCAGCTGCCTCAGCGCTTTGCTCCGGGGGAAGAATTATCTCGCGATCTTTAGACGCTTCCTTCAGGAAATAAAAACGGGCGCCGGCCAATCCTGCAATAAAGTGCTGATAGATAATAAGCTGTGCCGCGGGATGCAGAACACCTTTTTCCTGAAAACGCGTAAGCACGTTTGTTCTTGTTGAAATAATAAACTTGTCTTTCTTTGTTGAATATTTAAAATCTATAACCTCGGTGCGCCCCGCTATTTTTGCCAGTCTGTCGGAGCGTCCGGTTATCTTATAGGATCCGGCGATCGTGCCGCTGAATTTTTCCTCGCACGCTATGGCATTATCGGCGAAAACCAGGCGCCGGCCTGATTCCAGTTCGTCGTCGTATATTTCCTTCAATAATATTAAGGCGTTAAGCTTGTAGATATTGATGCCGTCTATATTTCTTAGTTCGGCGTTTTCATTACTTTCCCAAAGCTCTGTGAAAAGCTTCTCCCAGTCATCAAATTTTTTTTTGCCGCCGGTAGAAAGTTGCTGAAGAAATTTATGGACAAAATTTCCCATCTGCATATTTATTTTCTCATCATCGTGCATAAAGGAAGGGGGTTCAAGTTTAAGTATATGCTGGTGGTAGAACAAAAAAGGGCAGGCCAGAATCTTTGTCAGGCTGGAAAACGAATAGGTGAAATCTTTAAGTCTTGCCCGCAGATTATCATCAAGCGGTATGGCAGGCTTTTTAGTAATTTGCTTTTCCGGAAGATATTCTTTAAAAGCTATTGTCGTCACTGGCTTGCCGAATTCCTGCGCCAGAAGGCTCAGGTAGTAGCTGGGCGTTCTTTCCCTGATGGTGTCGGTCACCGCTGCTATCTTGATCCGATCGCCCTGTGCCAGAATCTGCCGAAAAATGAGATCTTCATATTCAAACACATTTTTTCTCAGCTGCGGCACATGAACCGGATTGATGAAAGGTCCTTCAAAGGGCTGGGTCGGCATTATGCCGCTGTCCAGAGGCAGCATCAATCCCCGGCTGAATTTCTCTCCCGAGACGTGGCCGAAACCGACAACCTGAATTGGCGCCGATCTGCTTCCCGTGACCCGGAATTTCTTCGCTTCAATAATTATTTTTGCGGCTTCAGTTAGATGACAACCCAACCTCTCTTTCCAATCATCAAGGAGAGTGGAAACAGATACGGCAGCCTCCAGCGCTTCGCACTCTTCGCGGACGTAATTTTCTCTATTTTTGGATAATTCCAGTGCGCAGTTTGCGGCATATCTCTTAAAATCAGGCATGAGGCCGGACATTTGCGCCTTTTCTATCTCATTCAGAAGTCTTCTTCCTGCCGCAGTTGTCGAAAACGGCAGCCAAACGGCAAGATTGACTTTATTTCCGAACAAGCGCAGCGATCTGTTCCAGAGCATTGTTGTGAGCGACTCATCGAGCAGGAAGATCATCAACTGATCCCTCTCCGACCGCTGCTTCAGGAAAGAGGAAACCTCCAGCGTGACAAGGTCAATCAGGGCAGGAAGCCCGGAAAGAGAGATCAATTCCAGCCCAGCGCCTGCTGAGGGTTTGATTTTCCCGCCAAAAGATAATGCAAGATTTTTTGCCGAGTCAAACGGAAGTTTGTCGGGTCCTGATAACTCCGGCCCGAAAAGCGGCTTATCTATAAATAAACGTTCCTTCTCTATCTTTCTGTAGAACCGCTCGATTACCGGCGTTATCTCGGGTAGGCCAATGAATATTTCCTTTTCGCCGGGAGCGATTCCATCCAGCAGGTTTATTTCCAGCTCCGTCAGGAAGAAATTTATTTTAGAAAGCCATACGCGAAAACCATGCGCCATTTCCAGGTATTGCTCAAGTCTATTCCACTCCTCCTCGGTAAAACGCTCAGCACCGAAAATATTATTCCGGCCGATATTATATTTTGCCAGTTTTGAAATCAGGGGAAGAAGGCTGGCGGCTTGGCGCGCCGGATATTGTTCATCCGGATATTTATCCGCAAAAAAACGGATAAAGTAAAAGATTCGCTCATCATCTGACAGAGGCTGAAGATTCAATCTTTCGGCGATCTTCTTTGTTATATAGGAATTAAAATCTTCGACTCTGGGAAGAAGGCCGCCAATCTCGCTGTGGATAAGGTATTGCACAGGGTCAACAGCCCTGTTATTTGCGCAAATTATCGTCCAGGCGGAAAGATCGGGATAGTCATTGCTCAGAAACTCAATTAATTTATCCGAAAATTGCGACATGATGACTCCCAAGAAAATCAAGCGTCATTGCGATTCCACCGCAGGTGGGTGAAGCAATCTCCAATACTCCCAGATCGCCACTTCCTATTCAGGGGGCACGGGGATGCGGAGAAGGCATCTCGCAATGACAGTCAGTGTTTCTCTTCTAAATAACCAATTGCCTTTAACTCATAAACCTAATTCTCATTATATCCTTTGCGCTGCAATTGCAAAAAAAATCAAAATCAATAATGCATTGCTTTTCGATTATATAAATAAATATCTGTATTTATTGCTTGATTTCAAGGGAAAAAATCCGCATATTTAGAGAAGATTCAACAAGGAACACGATTAAATTTCCAAAGTGGTCCAAAACTCTCGCGTGAGGG
>ENA-ORXD01003031-ORXD01003031.1-sediment-metagenome-genome-assembly--contig:-NODE-3031-length-10189-cov-4.354529_pt1 | contig 10189 bp, 10 predicted proteins | sample MGYA00237862_ERZ511471 | MGnify/ENA metagenome assembly ERZ511471 | reverse complement strand
TCTTACCGGTATGCATGTAGGAGGCTCTTCCCTCGGTCTTTCCATAGGCGGCGCTGATAAGGTGGTGGTTCGGAACCCTCTGACCAATCTCCCTTATATCCCCGGCTCATCACTGAAGGGCAAGATGCGCTCGCTCCTGGAAAAAAGTCTCGGCCTGATTCAGCCGAAACAGGATAACAAAGGAAATTGGGAAGGCAAGCTCTGCGAAGACCCGGCAGAGGATGTTGTGCAACTTTTTGGTTTCGCGGCTGAAAAAGGGGGTTCAAGCCCCGATTACGCCCCCACCCGTCTTACGGTCCGGGATGGTTCTCTAATCAATGTGGACGAACTGGCCAACTCTGAAAATACGGATATGCACTGCACCGAAGTCAAGACCGAGGTCTCCATCGACAGGTTGACCTCTCAGGCCAATCCGCGCAACTTTGAACGAGTCCCTGCCGGCGCCCGCTTCAAGCTCGACATTGTTCTCGATCTCTACAACGTAGACACGAAAAACGGGACTGGAATAAACCGGGCCGATAATTTTATCTCACTTCTGTGCCAGGGCCTTATGCTGGTGGAAGACGACTATCTTGGTGGCCAGGGAACAAGGGGGTACGGTCAGGTCGAGTTCCATCTCAGTTCCGTAACGGAAAGAACCGCCGAAGGGTATCGCAGTAACTCCATGGACAAATCAAGTTCGAGCTTTAAGGATCAATTTAATCAGTTCTTCAGGACTACCGGGGTGAATTCATGATGTGGGCATATCAGCTTTCCTTTACAACCCCTGTCCATTTCGGCCTTGAGGGCATCGGGCAGGAACGGATTGAAGCGTTTGTGCGTTCGGATACACTGTGGGGCGCTGTTGTTCAGAAGATGCTTCAGCTCGTAAGGCGTCGAAAAGATGCTCAGGGTGACGGCGACGGCTCCGAGCTTTGCGACGGCGAAGTAAGAAATGACGAATTCCGGGCAGTTGGGGAGCAGGAGGGCCACCTTGTCCCCCTTGTTCACGGAAATGCTCCGGAGGTGGTTGGCAAGGGCGTCGACGGCCTCGTTCAGGTCGTCGTAGGAAATTCTGAGGTCTTTGAAAATCAGGGATGTACTGCCGGAATAGCGCTTGGCCGAATGTTCCAACATTTTGCCTAAGTTAGCATATTCCATCAGGAAAAACCTCCCTCCAGGGCCAACAAACCATAACACAACGGGTATGGAGTTTCAATACAAATGTCGCTGGGGAAAAGGCGTTTCCCATTTCCCCGCCCGGCCTTGACAACCTGGCCCCGATCGGGGTAACTGGTCTCATTTCCGTGGATCAAAGGAGGGAAGAAATGAACAGGAAGAAAGTCGTTCTGTTGCTGGTTCTGGGGGTTCTTCTGTGGGGCGTCGCCGCCGCCGCGGAGGAATTGCAGGTGGGAATGAAGGCTTCCGACTGGTCGTTCCCCGATGCGGACGGCGCCTCGTTCACCATGGAGTCCTGGCCCGGCCGGGTCCTCCTCGTGAATTACGTGGATCCCGACGAGTCGGACCTGAACGAGCATTTCACCGATGCCATGAAAAAGGCCAAGGACGAGGGTCTCCTGAAGGAGGAAACCTACAGGGGCATCGGGATCGTCGATTGCGCCGCCACGTGGAAGCCGAATTTTCTCATCAGGGCCATTGCGGGGGACAAGGCAAAGAAATACAAGACGGTGATTCTCTTCGACTACGACGCCAAGCTCCGAAATGCCTGGGGACTTGCGAAGGACACGGCCAACGCCGTCCTTCTCGACAAGAACCGGGTCTGCAGGGCGATTATCCGGGGGAAGGTGCCTGCGGACCAGGTGGAGTCCCTGGTCAAACTGGCCGTCGAACTCCAGTCGGAGTGAGGATGACAGACTTTTAAGCGTGACGGCTTCGTAAAAAGCCCATATGCTGTGTTGCCCTTCTTCCCTCGTCCCTGCGGCGTACCAAAAGTACGCCTCAGTCCTCGGGAATCGGGCGCCTTGCCTATGGAGCTTTTTACTTTGCCGTTCGAAAAAGTGTTGAATCGGCCTTTTATACGACTTCGTTAAGCGTTGCAGCAACGCATTTTCGAAAGGCGGGGCAAAAAGCTCCCCCGACAGGGTACCCCGTCCCGGGGAGCGGGGCGTGCCGGAACGTACGCCGCGGCCGGAGGGGCTTTTTTGCGAAGCCGACAGGAGTGTCTTTATGGCGGCAGTGATCATCGATGGAAAAAGGGTGGCCGCAGACGTGCGGGAGGAAGTCCGGAAAGGGGCCGCGGAACTGTTCGCGGCGGCGGGCGTACGGCCGGGACTGGCGGTGGTCCTCGTGGGAGAGGATCCGCCGTCGCAGATGTACGTCCGGATGAAACGGAAGGCCTGCGACGAAGCGGGATTTCACTCCAGGGAACACCTCCTCCCGGGGAACGTGGACGAGGGAGCCCTGCTGCGATTGATCGGGGAACTGAACGGGGACCCGGCGATCCACGGGATTCTGGTCCAGCTTCCTCTCCCGAAACCGCTGAAACCGGAGCCCGTCCTCGAGGCGATCGATCCCCGGAAGGACGTGGACGGAATTCATCCGTTCAACGCGGGGAAGCTTTTCCAGGGGGAGCCCTTTCACCGGGCCTGCACGCCCGCCGGCGTCGTCGAGCTTCTCGACCGGTACCATATCCCCATCGAAGGGAAGGAAGCGGTCATCGTCGGACGGAGCAACCTCGTGGGGAAGCCCCTCGCCCTCATGCTCCTTTCACGGAACGCCACCGTCACCCTGTGCCACACCCGGACCCGGGACCTGGGCGGGGTGACCCGCAGGGCGGAAATCCTCGTCGCAGCCGCGGGGAGCCCCGAAATGATCCGGGGCGACATGGTCCGGGAAGGGGCCGCGGTCATCGACGTGGGAACGAACCGCCCCGCGGGCGGCGGACTGGTCGGTGACGTGGCGTTTTCCGAGGTCGTGAAAAAAGCGTCCTTCATTTCCCCCGTTCCCGGGGGGGTCGGCCCCATGACCATCGCCATGCTTCTTTCGAACACCCTCCGGGGTGCCCGGAGATCCGCCGGGTTTTCCCCGTGAAGCCACTCTACCGTCGGAGGATCTGATGAGCGGCAGAAGCGAAACCTACGACATCGTCGTCGGCATCCCGTCTTACAATGAAGTGGACACCATAGGACACGTGGCCGAGGCCGCGGGAAGGGGGCTGGACCGTTATTTCCCCGGTCTGCGCGGCGTCGTCGTCAACTGCGACAACCGGAGCCCCGACGGGACGAAGGAGGCCTTCTTCTCGGCGCCCTTTCCGAAAAGCGTGGACCGGAAGTATCTCGCCACGCCGGAGGGGGTCGTGGGGAAAGGAAACAACTTCTGGAATCTTTTCCGGTTCATCGAAAAGGTGCAGGCGAAGGCCGCCGTCGTCGTGGACGCCGACCTCCGGTCGATCACCCCGGAATGGATCAGATACCTCGGGTTTCCCGTTTTCAAGGGCGGATACGATTTCGTCGCCCCTTACTATTCCCGCCACCAGTTCGACGGGACGATCACAAACCATCTGTGCTATCCCCTGGTGTACTCCCTGACGGGATACAACCTCCGCCAGCCCATCGGGGGGGACTTCGCCTTTTCCCCGAAACTGTGTTCCTACTGGCTTTCCCTTCCGTGGACCGACAGGGTCCGGCAGTTCGGAATCGACATCTTCATGTCCCTGAACACCGTCTTCGGCGATTTCAGGATCTGCGAGGCCGGCCTCGGGACGAAAATCCACAAGGCCAGTTCCCCCAAGCTGGGACGGATGTTCGAGGAGGTCATCCACTCCCTCTTCTCCGCGATCGTCTCCCACCGGTCGAAGTGGCTGGAGCAATGGGCCCGGGGCGGGGCCGGGAAGATCCCCCGGACGCGGGAGGTGCCGGTGAACCGCACGGGCATGAAAAAGCTCCAGGACCCCCAGTGGCTTCCCATCGACATCCTGAAGCTGAAGAGGGACTGCCGGAACGAGTACGGCCAGTACCGGGACCTGGTCCGGAAATACCTGACGCCTTACGCGTACGAGCGGTTCGACAACATGTTCCGCATGGACAACTACGACGTGGACATCATGCTGTGGTCCCAGGTGGTCTACACCCTGCTGTACCTGTTCGACGGGGCCCACGAATCGGCGAGACAGGAGATGATCAACGTCCTCAAGCCCCTCTATTTCGCAAGGAGCCTCACCTTCGATTACCAGACCTGGCGGTACAGCGTGAACTTCGCCGAGGAAGAGGTGCACCGCCAGGCCATGGCGTTTCAGTCACAGAAGCCGTATCTTTTCGGGCTTTATCTCGGGGAGGGGGAGTGCACCTTCCCGCAGCGGTGAATAGAGTCCCCTTCCGTATTTTCCGAATCTCTCTTCAGTGACGGGAGCCCGCCTGCGGACGGATTCCCGCCGGACGGTTCCCCCCCGCCCCCGGGCGGGCGACTGCCAACCCGGATCGCCAACTTTTTCAAACCCCTGCATGGAGCAGGTCTTCCGGGAGATGAAGAGCCTTCTGGAAACGCGGCCTGTTTTCCACCGGACGGATGAATCCATCCAGGGCCATGTCTTCGAATGGGCCGACATCAAAAGGGAGCCGGTAGCACTTGATGAGATCACCATTGAGGAGAATGGAAGGAAATTTTCCGTCAGGACCGAGTGCAGGTGTGTCTGCGGCAAGGTGTTCCAGGCCGTCAGGGTCGCCATTCCCCAGGTAATCCGGGAAGTGACGCCAGGATGCTCATCAGACTGTCAAAGAGCGAAATGCGGTGCCGAGAGAAAAATAACAGGCCATATAGTGCCGAAATTACGATTCTATTTATCGTCAACTGTTAAACTTCGGCCTGATGTTCGGAAAGAAAAAATTGATTGCGGGAAGAAAGAAGCAGCTCAAGCGTGTGACTCAAAAGCCTGCTTCTTTCAGTTGAACCGACAGTTAAATTGGCCGCTGCTGCAACACTCGGTTTTTCAAGGAGGAAAGCTGGAAGCCGGTGATTAAGGACAGACTCAAGCTTTGCGCCGTTTGCCGGGGCCTGCGCCTTTTTCCTTACTGCTCAGGTGCTTGCGCACGTTTTCCATTTTCCACAGGATGGCCGGATGTGCGAGGATACGAGCTGCCTCCTCCGGTTCGTCTGGAAAAAGAAGCTCCGGATGCAGTTTCCCCTTTTGTATGGCGTCTATGAACGCTTCCTCGTTGGGTTCCAGGGTCATCAATCCGTTCAAGGCATTCCAGGCGCGCGCGATGAGTTCCTCCCGGATGGGCGTTACGCCCGCCAGCAGGGGTGCAAGCCGTTCGTTGACGTCCCGGTCAGTAACCCCCGATTCGAGACGTTTGGGCACGTAAGTCGTCAACGGATGTTCCAGAATGGAGGAGAGCGCATGGAACCAGCGTCTGAACCGGCTGGTCTTGAGCACGTCTGATGCCGCTTGTGGCGGATAGGCCACGTCCCATGCATCCCTCACCGCTCCGCGATCGAGAAGGGCCAGGAACTTGCCGATGAGAATTTCCTCCATGCAGACCACCCGGATGAAGGGGCGATCCAGTTCGCCGGGCTGCCACAGATCGCGCATTTCGGTTCCGGCAATCGGCATCCTGAAGAGAAAGTTGAGATCTACTTCGATCCGCTCCTCCGGTCCCAGGACGGACCGATAGAACAGATAGAACTTGCGTCCTGCGAAGGCATCGGCCGATTGCTGCACGCGATATCCATGGCGCCGTGCGAGGTCGGCGACGGCTTGTTCCACCGCAGGCCGGGCTTCCAGCATGGCAGCCCGATCGAGGTGTCCAATGTAGTTGTAGTCGAGATCGATGGAGAGCCTTTTCGGGGGGCTGAAACAGAGGTTGAACGCCGTGCCCCCCTTCAACGCGAGCACGGACCCTAGAAATGGATGTTTCGCCAGGTCCGCCGCCATGCCGCCGAGTCGGACCACTTTTTCCAGCGGTTCAATTCGATACCCGTTCTGTTCCGAACAGCGCTGCAGGTATTCCAGACTAACGTTCATCCGGTTCGGCCAGGGATAAAAGATCTTTCGGGAGAATCAGATTCCATCGGTGGACAAGAATGCCGCCCCTCCGTCCTCTTTCGATGTATGATCTGGAACCCGGGCGGCGCTTTTCCATGCGTTTCAGAAGAGCATCGGGCACATGGAAACTTTTCTGAAACCTCTCGAGGAACCAACCGGTCGCTGCCCAGAGCTTTGACAAGTCGTACAGGCATAACACATTTTCCAACAGATCGAGGTCAAGGGTTGTGAACCCCGCGGCGGAATGCACCAGTTCCTCCAGGCCGCCGGCCAGGAACGGCCTGCTGAATCCCTCGACCAATGTGCGCTCAGGACCGGTAACCTCGAGCAATCTCCCCAGGCGTTCTATCCGCCGCGTTCCGAGCTGTTTGGGGGAGCCGATTTGCATGAGGCGGGGAAATTCCAGGAAACGAAGAATGGTCCCATCCAGAAGCAGCGGACGACGGCGCCGCGTTACATAAAGGGTGCATTGATTCCACATGGAATGCGCAGCCCCGAGAAGCTCCAGGGCACTGTGGTGCGAGAATACACCGGCGGGTTTCATCGTGTTTGCTACCAGAAAAGGATCGGGCCGGAAATCGTCCGGCGATACCGCCGGTGGTACGACTGCGTATATCTCCCGGGTTACGCGTTTCAATCTGCCGGTCTTGAGATGATACTTGAGCCGATCCACGATGCTTGCCCGTTTTTTATTCAGTTTCATGGATGCGACGGCCTCGTCGAGAGAAAATACCGGATGGCTGGCAAAGAAATCCGCGCTCTGTCGTTTTCGTTCAGTGCTCATATGGATAACAATCTTTCCCGTATCAAACCGAAACGTCAACTGAACGGTGGTCCAACCAGTTGACAAAATGATTCACTACAGGTAATTATTTTACCTGTTCGATCACAATATGCAAGCGATTATTCTCAATCCTGTTTTATTATTTCCTGGAGCGAGAATGGCATTTGTCTGTGTTTTCAGAAACCGGCATTGATTACGGAAACGGTGTGTCATGGAGTCGGCGGAAATCCATGAATCCGGTGATTCCGTTTCCATGGAAAAGGCCGTTTCACATCACTGCATGCGTTGACTTACTGCGGGAATGACGGTATTCCATATTCCAGGGGTGTGTCGTCCCGACGCGGACCCGGTACGAAGCTTTCGTCGGGTGTTCCGGCAGGGAAGATCTTCATAGGGAATGTCCCTGGCCGGATTGACATCGACGGTCATGCCGTCAACGTATTTTCTGTCCTGAATTCTATTGATGATCGGGACAGATCGGGGTCAAGCCGGGACGGGGTTACCGCCCTGGACGAGGCGGCTTTCGAACTGATTGAGGAGGCCCTTCATCATCTTAAGCGTTCGTCCGATTGAGAGAAAAGGAGGAACGGATGGATTATCGATCGTATTCCGAAGAGGTCTCCCGGTTGATCCGCCCCCAGTCCTTTCCCCTGGGCGTCACACTGTTCCGGGATTCCGGCGGGCTTCCGAAGGAGGCCGTCAGGCCCGCGAAATACGGGATCAAAATTTCCCTGTGCCAGTGGATCGCCATGGCAAGGCGGTGGGGCCGGGTTGCCGGGGCGACGGCGGAAGACATCAACTGCACTCCCTGTCTCGCGGCCCTCGGCTTGAAAAGGCTTGGGGAAAGAACCCACCTCGCCCGGTATCTCATCGACATGGGTTATTTCGAAAACCTCGAACTTGCCGAACGGGCGACGGAGGCCCTGGGACTGATCCCGCCGGGGGAAATCGGGGCGGCGGCCTTTTTCCCTCTCGAGGCGGCCCCCGTAGATCCCCATCTCATCGTGATCTACGGAACGCCCGCCCAGATGGCCCGCCTGGCCGCCGGCTGGCTGTACCACACCGGGGAACCCGTCGAATCCGTGACGACGGGCTTCGGTCTTTCCTGTCTTTCGACGTTGAAACCCCTGTTTTCCGGCAGGCCCGCCCTCGTCCACCCCGGAAGGGGGGAGCGGATGCTGGCGGGAACCGACGACTGCGAGATGCTCTTCACGTTCCCGGCGAAGCACGCCGGGCCGATTCTGGACGGGCTCAGAAAAACCCACGAGAAAGGCACGAGATACCCCGTTCAGAGATACGTCCTCTATGAGCCGCCGTCGATTCCTCCCATGAAGGCCCTGGAGGAGAAATTGACCGATCCCTGAAACGGTCAGATGCGGGCGAGAAAGCTTTTTGTCCGCTGATGCTGCGGATTCGAGAACAGTTCCGCCGGGCTGTTTTCCTCGACGATCAGCCCCTCGTCCATGAAGATGACGCGGTCGGCCACGTCCCGGGCGAAATTCATTTCATGGGTCACCACGATCATGGTCATGCCTTCCCGGGCGAGGTCCTTCATGACGTCGAGGACCTCCCCGATCAGTTCGGGATCGAGGGCGCTCGTCGGTTCGTCGAAAAGGATGCACTTGGGTTTCAGGGCAAGGGAACGGGCGATGGCCACCCGCTGTTTCTGCCCGCCGCTGATGTTGTCCGGATACACATGGGCCTTGTCCTTGAGGCCGACCTTTTCGAGAAGCTCCATGCCGAGCTTTTCCGCCTTTTTCCTGTCCATCTTGCGGACCTTGATCGGGCCCAGCGTGACGTTGTGCAGCACCGTCATGTGGGGGAACAGGTTGAAAAGCTGAAAGACCATGCCCGTTTCCGCCCGGACATAGTTGACGTCGGTGTTCCTGTCGGTGACATCGAAGCCGTCGACGACGACCGTCCCCGAGGTGATCTCCTCAAGGACGTTGATGCATCGCAGCAGGGTGCTCTTCCCCGAGCCGCTGGGGCCGATGATGACGACGACTTCGCCGGGCTTCACATGGAGATTGACCCCTCTCAGGACTTCCAGGCTTCCGAAATTCTTTCTCAGGTTACTGATCCGGATCATTTGATGATCTTCATTTTCCTCTCAAAGTACTGAAGCATTTTTGCGATGCTCATGGTCAGGACGAAATACATGACCGCCACCGTGAGCCAGACCTCGAAGGCCCGGAAATTCGTGGCGATGATTTCCTGGCCCTGGCGGGTCAGTTCCCCCACGCCGATGACCACGAGGAGGGAGGTATCCTTCAGGCTGATGATGAACTGGTTGCCGAGCGGGGGGATCATCCGTCTGAATGCCTGGGGCCAGATGACATAGAGAAGCGTCTGGGAATGGGACAGTCCGATGGAGCGGCCGGCCTCCGTCTGTCCCTTGTCGATGGACTCGATGGCCCCCCGGACGATTTCGGCGATGTAGGCACCCGAATTCAACCCGATGGCCACGATGCCCGCCGCGAGGGGCGGGACCCGGACGCCGATGGCCAGGGGAAGCCCGAAATAGAGAAACAGGACCTGCACCATGAGCGGGGTCCCGCGGATGCTCTCGATGTAGGCACCCGCCAGGCGGTTCAGGAATTTGTTTTTCGAGGACTTCGCCAGACCCGCGAGGGTTCCCAGGGAGAACCCCAGAATGAGACCGAAGATGGTGATGAAGATCGTCAGCTTGATGCCGACGAGGAGAATGGGGACGGATTCCCAGATGACGCTGTACTTGAATTGAAAATGACCTCCCATGGGATCCTTCTGAACCGGGGAGGCAACCGGCTTCGACAACCGGTTGCCTCCCGAATTGTGTGCTGCGTGTCAAACGGGGGAAAACGCTATTTGGGGTCGGAACCGAACCATTTCCGATACAGGTTCTTGTAGACGTCGCCCTCCATGAATTTCAGGATGGTCACCGAGACCTTGTCCCGCAGGGGGCTTCCCTGGGGGAACGCGATGCCGTAAGGCTGGCCCTGGTAGAGGGGGCCCGCCGTCTTCACTTTTCCCTGACCTTCCGTCTTGATGTAGTAGAGAATGGCCGGCGAGTCGAAAATGACGGCATCGGCACCGCCCGCCTGAAGCTCCAGGTAGGCGCCGTCGATGTTGGGGTAGAGCTTCACTTCCTTTGTCTTCAGGCTTTTCGCGAAGTCGGCGCTCGTCGTTCCCAGCTTCGTCGCGACGATTTTGTTCCCCAGATCCTCGACCCCTTTGATGGAGGCGTCGCCGGCGGGGACCATGAGGAGAAGACCGGAATTGTAATAGGGGTAAGCGAAATCCACGACCTCTTCCCGTTTGGATTTAATGGTCATTCCCGCGATGGCGACATCGATGTTCCCCGTCTGCAGGGCCGGGATGAGGCCGTTGAAATCCATGGGCAGGAGCTTGTATTTCAGGCCCAGGTCCTTGGCGATGGCGTCCCA
>ENA-ORXD01003027-ORXD01003027.1-sediment-metagenome-genome-assembly--contig:-NODE-3027-length-10208-cov-15.960320_pt1 | contig 10208 bp, 9 predicted proteins | sample MGYA00237862_ERZ511471 | MGnify/ENA metagenome assembly ERZ511471 | reverse complement strand
GCCGAACAATACGCGGAAATTGACCGCTATTGCAAGGAATTAGGTATTGATTGGTTCGCTTCAGTGTGGGATGAGCCCTCGGTGGACTTTTTGGAGCAATTCAACCCGGTATGTTATAAAGTGCCCTCCGCGAGCCTGACCGACCACGGCCTGCTGCGGAAGTTGCGCGCCACTGGTCGCCCAGTGATTCTCTCCACGGGCATGTCGACCATTGAAGAAATTCGCGAGGCGGTCACGGTGATTGGGTTAGAGAACCTGATGATTACGCATACCACCAGCGCGTACCCTTGCGATCCGGGTGAGTTGAACTTGCGTATGATTCAATCGCTGATGGATGAATTTCCGGTGCCGATCGGTTATTCCGGTCATGAGGTTGGCCTGGTGCCGTCCGCAATCGCGGTGGCTTTAGGCGCCTGCCTGGTAGAACGACATATCACGTTGGACCGCGCCATGTGGGGTAACGATCAAGCTGCCTCAGTGGAGCCAGGCGGTTTCCGCAAACTGGTGAAATATATTCGCGTCACAGAAGAATCAATGGGTGATGGGGTGAAACGAGTTTATGACAGCGAAATGTCCTCGCTGAAGAAACTGCGCCGTTTCCGCCCCAGCAGCCAGTCATAATGGATGGATGCGCACAGCGTGATTAATCGCATTGCCAATAAAGCCCGGCGCGTCTGGTTGCGCCGGGAAATAAATCAAGGTATCCGCACCAGGGCAGAAGCAGTGGCGCAGGCTTGCCCCACGCCTGTTGATTCGCGCCCGGTGGTGGTGTTCAATGCCTCGACTCGCCTGGGTGGAATGAGCCTGAACGCCGCGTTTTCTTTAATTGCCAGCTGGGGATTAAAAATGGAAGGCGCGCAGGTAGTGCAATTTACCTGTAACGCGGGGATGAGCCGCTGCGTGCTGGGTACCAACAAGGATGATCCTTCACAAATTCCTCCGTGTAAGGAGTGCGTCGCCCAATCGCGGGTAAATGCCACCGCTGCAGAAACGCGCTGGTTTGATTACACACCTGACCCACGCCTGGAGGAAATCATGACCGGGTTGGGGGTTGACGCGTTGGCGCAGCTGGAATATGAAGGACTGCAATTGGGTGAGCTAACCCTGCCCACCTTACGCTGGGTATTACGGCGACATCACCTGGTTGATGATGAAGCCACGCGTTTGTTGTTCCGCAGTTTTATCTGCTCGGCCTGGAATGTGGCCAGGAATTTCACCCGCTTGCTGGATGAAGAACATCCCCGCGCCGTGCTGGTGTTTAATGGCCAATTCTTCCCTGAGGCAGTGGCGCGTAAGCTGGCCATGGAGCGGGGGATCAAGGTGGTGGCACACGAGGTTGGCTTGCAGCCTTATACCGGGTTCTTTACCACCGGCGAGGCGACCGCTTATCCCATTGATATCCCGGCAGAATTTGAGTTGAGTGAACAACAGGCGCAGCGATTAGACCAATATTTAGCCCAACGATTCCAGGGAAACTTCAGCATGGCAGGCGTCCGCTTCTGGCCAGAAATGATGAAGCTGGATCCGAAATTAATTGAGAAAATTTCACAATTCAAACAAGTTGTGCCGATTTTTTCCAATGTTGTTTTTGATACCAGCCAATCACACGCCAATGTGATTTTTGAAGATATGTTTGCTTGGTTGGACAAGGTCCTGGACATCGCGCGGGAACACCCTGAAACGCTGTTTGTAATTCGCGCCCATCCGGATGAATCTCGCCCGGGAAAAGAAAGCCGCGAAAGCGTGGCCAACTGGGCGCGAGACAATCAGGTGAGTGAATTGTCCAACGTCTGGTTTGTCGATTCAAACCAGTTCTTGAGTTCTTATGAATTAATTGACCGGGCCAAATTTGTGATGGTGTACAATTCCACCATTGGCCTGGAGGCATCTCTGCTGGGAGCGGCAGTATTGTGCGCGGGTAAAGCGCGCTTCACCCAATTGGAGACGGTTTTCTTCCCGCAATCCTTGCCGGCTTTTGAAAAGACTGCCGAGGAATTTTTAACCGCAGATCAGATAGAAGTACCGGCTGGATTCCGTGAGAACGCACGGCGATTTTTGTATTATCAGCTGTATAAAACGTCGCTGCCATTTGATTCCTTTATTGAAGAAGATGGAATTTGGCGCGGCTATGTGCGGCTGAAGCCGTTTGAACCGGCTGATCTTCGCGCGTCTCACTCTGCCACAATCAAAACCATTGTGGATGGGATATTGGGTAACGGAAATTTATTACTTGATGAGGATTAGACCCAGGATATGAACGCAGAAAATCCGGATTGCACGGTGGTGATTCGCGCTTACAATGAAGAAGCGCATATTGGGCGTTTGTTGCAGGGGATTTCCCAACAAACACTCAAGGGCGTGCAAATTATCCTTGTCGATTCTGGTTCTACTGATCGAACGGTGGAAATTGCCCGTCAATACCCGGTAGAGATCACCCATATCGCTCCAGATGAATTCACATTTGGGCGTTCACTGAATCTGGGCATTCAACAGGCGCGCAGCGAGTATGTGGTGATGGCCTCGGCCCATGTTTACCCGGTCTACCCCGATTGGCTGGAGAAAATCATTGCGCCCTTACAGCGGGATGAGCAAATCGGACTAAGTTATGGCAAGCAGCGTGGGGCTGAAGTGACCATGTTTTCTGAGCACCAGATCTTTCATAACTGGTTTGGAGAGCAATCTACGCCACGGCAAAGTCACCCCTTTTGCAACAACGCCAACTGCGCGGTGCGCAAATCATTGTGGCAAACACACCCTTATGATGAAGCCATCCCCGCTTTGGAAGACCTGGCCTGGGCCCGTTGGGCGTTTGACCAGGGATATGCCATTGCCTATTCGGCAGAGGCGGAGATTATTCATGTGCACCAGCAGAATTGGCGCAGCATTTTTAACCGCTACCGCCGCGAGGGTATGGCGTTTAAGCAAATTTATCCGCAGGAACAATTCACCTGGTTAGATTTAATCCGCTTATGGACGGGAAATGTGTTCAATGATCTGCGGGCGGCTGGCGAGGTAGGCCGTTTGTGGAAAGAAGCCGGTCAGATCGCGCGCTTCCGCTGGGCTCAGTTCTATGGAACTTACCAGGGTTACCGCCAATCTTCGCTGACCTGGCAGCTCAAACAGGCCTTTTATTATCCCAATGCCAGCCTGGCGAAGGCTCGTCCGGCGCAGCGCGGGGTGAATCCGATCGATTATTCCAATCAAAAAGATTGTTCTGAAGCGTCGAATCAGTAAAAAGGGAAGCCATGCATATGAAAGAAAAGATGAAAATTGCCGCCCTGGTGCCGATGCGACACCATTCCCAACGTGTGCCGGGAAAGAATTATCGCCCTTTGGCGGGCCGACCCTTATACCAGCATATTCTGGACACACTACAGGCCTGCGCGGAGATCGACCAAATTGTGGTCGATACCGACAGCCCCGAGATTCTGGAAGGATTGGCAGCGCATTATCCCGAAATTATCGCCTTGGAACGGCCTGAAGCACTGCGCGCCGACGATATTCCGATGAATGAAATCTTGCTGTATGATACTGCTCAGGTACAGGCAGATTTGTATTTGCAGACCCATAGCACCAATCCGCTGTTAAGAGCAGAAACCATTTCCAGCGCGATCCAGGCTTTGTTGAACGGATTTCCTGCATTCGATTCGTTATTTTCTGCCACGCGCCTGCAAACCCGTTTATGGGATGAGTTAAGCCGTCCGATTAACCATAATCCGGCTATTTTGCTGCAAACACAAGATTTACCCCCGGTATTTGAGGAAAATTCCTGTATTTACATCTTCACCCGCGAGAATCTGTTGCGAAGGCGCAACCGCCTGGGAGAGCGCCCGTTGATGTTCAAGATGGAAGCGGATGAATCTTGGGATATTGATGAGGAAATCGACTTTTTAATCGCTGACGCGATCTTGAGCAAGCGATTAAAATGACAATGGTCTATAACAACGCTACTTCAAGCAAATGAGAGAAACCATGAAAACTGTCTTGCTTTCAGCCCCGTACATGATTCCCTTCGTGGAGCGTTTTCGCCCGGTATTCAGCCATTATGGACTTGAATTGATCGTTCCGGAGGTCATGGAACGAATGGAAGAAGATCAGCTTTTGCAATATGCCGGCCAATTCGACGGCGCAATCTGCGGGGATGACCGCTATACCGCCAGGGTGATGGACGCCTGCCAGCCAAGGTTGAAGGTGATTTCCAAATGGGGAACGGGGATTGACTCAATCGACCAAAAAGCCGCCGCACAAAGGGGCATTCAGGTACGCAATACTCCCAACGCGTTCACTCTGCCGGTTTCTGATTCGGTGATGGGGTATATGCTGGCATTCGCCCGCCGCCAACCCTGGATGGATGGCGAGATGAAAGCCGGGCGCTGGGAAAAGTTGATGGGCCGCTCGTTGAGTGAATGTACTCTGGGCGTGATCGGCGTGGGGAATGTGGGAAAAGCGGTGATTCGCCGCGCGCGCGCGTTTGGCATGCGCCTGTTGGGAAATGATATTCGTCCCATCGAGCCTGACTTTATTGTTGAGCAGGGACTTGAAATGGTCAGCCTGAATGAGTTGATGGCGCAAGCCGATTTCATCAGCGTTAATTGCGACCTGAACCCGACCAGTTTTCATTTGATCAATGACGCCGCACTTGGTTATGTCAAACAAGGCGCCGTGTTGATCAATACCGCGCGCGGGCCAATTGTGGAAGAACCGGCGCTGGTGCGCGCCTTACAGGACGGGCGTTTGATGGGTGCAGGGTTGGATGTGTTTGAGGTAGAACCGCTGCCGCTGGATTCTCCTTTGCGGCAAATGAGCCAGGTGTTGCTTGCGCCGCATAATTCCAACTCCAGCCCGGCAGCCTGGGAACGCGTGCATTGGAATACCATTCGGAATTTATTACTCGCTCTGGATATTGATTGTGAAGATTTGGATGAAGTTCGCGCGAAGTACGCTTGAGAAACCCTAACGAAACAAATAAGGAGATCGTCATGGAAGAAAATCGAGTGATGCTGATCACCGGCGCGGCGGGGGGAATTGGCCGGGCAACAGTGGCAGTGTTTGCGCAACACGGTTGGCGGGTGATTGGGGTAGACCGCAAGCCTTTTGGTGATAATTTTCCCGAAAATGGATTGTTTATCCAATCGGACATCTCGGACCCGGCGAATATCGAAGCGATTTTCAGCCAGGCGCAAGCCTTCAGCCCGGTTTTACACGCGGTAGTCAATAATGCCGCTTTCCAATTCAATAAACCCTTGGTGGAAACCAGCGCGGAAGAATGGGACGCGGTTATGGCGGCCAATCTACGCTCGGTGTTTCTAGGGGCCAAACTGGCCCATCCACTGTTGAAAGCGGCTGGAGACAGCGCGATTGTGAATGTATCGTCGGTACACGCCATTGCCACTTCGGCCAATATTGCCGCTTACGCGGCCAGCAAGGGCGGTTTGTTGGCGCTGACCCGCGCCATGGCAATCGAGTTTGCGGGGGATAACATTCGCGTCAACGCCATTTTACCTGGCGCGGTCGATACCCCGATGTTACGCGCCAGCATGGAACGGGATATGCTGTCGGGCGGATCGGTGCTCTCCCGCCTCGAAAACCTGGCCAGCAAGACGGTCAACGGCAGGGTCGGGCAGCCGGAAGAAATTGCCCACGCGATTTATTTCCTGGCCGATGCCAAACAGTCTTCCTTCATGACCGGTCAGGCGATGGTGGTCGATGGCGGCGCGACAGCAAGGTTAAGTACAGAATGAGCGATCTCAAAAACGCATTGAAAAGGATAATGCCGGAACCGGTTGTCGCATCTGCGCGCTCGGTGATGGATGCGACCGCCAGATTGAAGGACTGGCCGGAGGCAACCTTTCATCCCTGGCGCAGAGATACGGTAGCGCAACTGGCAAAATATAAAGATATTCATCGCGGAGAGCGTTGTTTTATTATTGGCAACGGCCCCAGTTTGAAAAATACTGACTTAAGCAAGCTGAAGAGTGAATACACCTTCGGTATGAACCGCATCTATATGCTGTTTGAAGAACTGGGTTTTGAGACCAGTTATTATGTTTCGATCAATGATCTGGTGATCGAACAATGCGCGCAGGATATTCAGAAATTACAGCTGCCCCGTTTCATTTCCTGGCGGGGGCGGCAGTGGCTGCAACCAGATCCCGATTTGTTTTTCCTCTATACGACGTATACCGGCCCAAAATTCAGCCCAGATATCCGCGGGAGAATCTGGGAAGGCGCGACAGTCACCAATGTCGCCTTGCAGATCGCCTATTACATGGGCTTTGAGACCGCGATTCTCATCGGTGTGGATCATTCCTTTGCCACCCAGGGCAAACCCAATACCACCGTGGTCTCCGAGGGGGATGATCCCAACCATTTCCACCCTGGCTATTTTGGCAAGGGATTTCGCTGGCAATTGCCAGATCTGGATACTTCTGAACGCGGTTATTGGATGGCGCGTCAGGCGTATGAGCAGAATGGACGCAAGGTGCTGGATGCCACAGTAGGGGGAAAACTACAAATTTTTGACAAAGTGGAGTACAGCTCCCTGTTTTAGGATGATATGAGTGATTTACCGCGTGTTTGCATTGTAACCCCCTCGTTTAACCAGGCACAGTACCTGGAGGATACGATTCGTTCGGTGTTGGACCAGGGATACCCGAACCTGGAATACATCATCGTGGATGGTGGTTCGACAGATGGGAGTGTCGACATTATTCGAAAATATGAGTCAAAACTGGCCTGGTGGGTATCAGAACCGGATGAAGGCCAGGCCGACGGAATCCGCAAGGGATTGGCGCGCGCGACAGGTGAGATTGTCGCCTGGATCAATTCTGACGATTATTATTTGCCCGGTGCGATATTACAGGCTGCTTCGTTTCTAAAGAACCGGCCGGAAGCGGGCATGGTGTATGGCGACGTGGTTTCCTTGAACGGGAAGGGACAGCCAATCAATGTGCAACGCCTGCCGGATTATACCCTGCTGGATTTGATGACTTTCCATATCATTGGGCAGCCATCAGTCTTTATGCGCCGCTCAGTATATGAAAAAACTGGCGGCATTGACCCGCGTTTTCATTATCTGCTGGATCACCAATTGTGGCTAAAGATTGCCGCTGGATCGAAGATTTACCATCTGCCGGCTTTGTGGTCCGCGGCGCGATACCATGCTGACGCGAAAAATGTGGCACTGGCGGCCCGGTTTGGGCGCGAGGCTTATCAAATCGTGGATTGGCTGGCGGTTACCGAGCCGTTCGCGGTGATATATAAAGCCAACAAACGAAAAATCATTGCTGGAGCGCATTGGCTCAACGCCTGGTATTGCTCTGTTGGCGGTAAGTACGGCAGATCGATAGCGGCTTATTGGCGCGCTTTCTGGCGTAACCCGGGGCGGGTGATCGCGGATTGGAAACGGGTCTTATTGACGGTCGCTTCTTTGCTGGGAATCCAGGGGATTCAAGAACGCTACCAGCAAGAGCGCGTAGATCAATTAGCCGCCGACCCTGAAATGGCGCGTTTATTTCGCGCCAGGCGATCGTAAATCTACAAAACAGCTCTGTGAGGCTTTATGAATTCTTTAGATCAATTCCTGGAAAAACGAAAATGGCTGTTAGGATTAGGCCTGCTTTTCATCTTTGGCCTGGGGCTGGCAGTACGATTTTACGATTTACAAGACCCTCCCATGGATTTTCATCCTACCCGCCAGTTTCACTCGATTCTGATGGCACGGGGTATGTATTATCAGAATCTGGATGGAATTCCTGATTGGAAGCGTGAGCTGGCTGTGGAACAGTGGAAGGCCGAAGGATTGATTGAACCACCCTTCATGGAATGGCTGACCGCGCAAACCTATCGCATGACTGGGCAAGAGCAAATCTGGTACGCGCGGATTTATTCGATTCTGTTCTGGACGTTGGGCGGGGTTGGTCTATTCTTGCTGGCCAAAGAGCTGGCTGGGAATACAGCCGGTTTATTTGCCGCGGCGTATTATATGCTGTTGAAATACGGCGCGATTGCCAGCCGTTCTTTTCAGCCTGATCCATTAATGACTGCTCTAATCGTGCTGGCTTTGTGGGCGCTGATCCGTTGGAGTAAAACCCCCAATTGGAAATGGAGCGTGACTGCCGGTTTGCTGGCCGGATTGGCGGTTTTGTGCAAATCGGTGGCAGTGTTCTTTATTGCCATCCCATTCGCGGTGGTAGTGCTGGTCAGCCAGGGATTCTTGAAAGCATTGAAGAACTCTAAAGTGTGGCTGATGGGATTTTTGGCGGTCCTGCCATACGCGCTGTTTCACATCTATGGAATGTATATTTCTGGTTTATTGCGCGAGCAATTCAGCCTGCGCTTTTTCCCACAATTATGGATCGATCCGGTGTTTTACCTGCAATGGAAAGGCCTGATCGCCAGTACGGTTGGTTTTGAATGGTTTTTATTGGCACTGCTGGGTATTGTGGTATTGCGTGATCGCATTGGCAGAGGGTTGCTTTTGGCGGCATTTGGTGGTTATTTCATCTATGGCCTTACTTTTGCTTATCACATTTCCACGCATGATTATTACCAATTGCCTTTGATCCCTCTGGTAGCATTAGGCCTGGCTGGTGGAGTAGACAGCCTGGTGCGTGGAATCCAGGCCAAAAAATGGCTGGCCTACCCATTACTGGGTGGGGTGCTGCTATTTGCGGTCGTGACCAGCGCCTGGGACATTCGGGTGGCTTTGAAACGCGACGATTTTCGCAATGAGCCTGTTTTTTGGACGCGAATCAGCGAGAAACTGGGTGAAGAAGCTTCGGTGGTGGCTTTGGCGCAAAACTATAGTTACCCGCTCAAATATTGGGGTTGGATGCGGGTGACCAATTGGATGACCGCCGGAGATTTTAATTACCGTAAGCTGGCCGGTGTGGAATTTGATGTGCAGAAATTGTTTGAAGAAGAGACCGCCGGTCGGGATTATTTTGTGGTCACATTATTGGATGAATTGAACAACCAGCCGGAAGTGAAGCAATTGCTGGATGAAAATTATCCGGTGTTGGACCAGAGCGGCGATTATATTATTTACGACCTGCGTGGTCACAAATAGAAGAGAGAATTTATGTTGGTTTCCATTATCACACCATCTTATAATCAAGCCGCATTTTTAGAAGAAACGATCCGCTCAGTACTCGAACAGGATTATCCTGAGATTGAATACATTGTGGTGGATGGCGGCTCTACGGACGGCAGCGTGGATGTGATTAAAAAGTATGAAGACCGTCTGGCCTGGTGGATTTCCGAAAAAGATCGCGGGCAAACAGACGCGATCAATAAAGGTTTCGCGCGGGCGCGCGGCGAGATTATCGCATGGTTGAATTCGGATGACACCTACCAGCCCGGTGCGGTGCGTGAAGCGGTGGAATTTCTGCAAACTCACCCCGAAGTTGGCCTGGTATATGGGCATGTCAAGTTTATTGACGCGCAGGATCGCGAAATTGGAGACTTTCCATCCGCGCAAACCAGCTATACCAAATTGCGCCAGGGATACGTGCATGTAGGCCAGCAGGCGGCTTTCTTCCGCAATGATTTATGGAAGAAAGTGGGCCCCCTCGACCCCTCTTTCTATTTCGCTATGGATTATGACCTGTGGGTTAGATTGGCCAAAGAAGCCCCGGTTGTGTATCACCCGCGCCATTGGGCCAACTTCCGGTTGCATGGAGATGCCAAAACCGTCGCGGCGGACGATCGCTGCTGGCCGGAAATGCTGCGCGTGCATCGCCGTGAAGGCGGCAGCTGGTTTTCGGTAATTTACGCGAAATACTTTATCAGAAAACTGGTCGCCCCGGTGATTAACTGGCGTCGTCGAAAGATGTTTGAACGGGGTTCATAAGCGCCTCGTTCCGTTTGCGGCGTTGAAAGTACAAAGCCCAAAACCATAAAAATGCCAATAATCCGGCAGCAGATCCTCCGTACCAGATGGCCGCGGGGGAAATATTGTCATTCAATGCTCCACCAAAAATTGGACCGATTCCACGGGCTACACCGACGGTCAACGAATATACACTCATGTAGCGTCCGCGTTGGTCCTCAGGGGCAAGTTGAGAGGCCAGGGTGGTTCCAGTGGGGGCGATGAGCAATTCGCCAAAAGTCAACACAACCATGCTGGCCATGAAAGCCCAGAAGTTGTTTCCAAGCGCGATGCTGCCAATCCCTATGGCATAGATCAACGAACCAACAGCCAATAC
>ENA-ORXD01003025-ORXD01003025.1-sediment-metagenome-genome-assembly--contig:-NODE-3025-length-10214-cov-3.695965_pt1 | contig 10214 bp, 10 predicted proteins | sample MGYA00237862_ERZ511471 | MGnify/ENA metagenome assembly ERZ511471 | reverse complement strand
AGGTGCGCTTGTCTCAGGTGTGATTGCTCTTTATGTGCCGCTCCCCACGATTTTGAGGATCCCTCTCGCTTTACTCTGCGCCATGGTAGTGGGTTTTATCTGGGGCTGGATTCCAGGTTATCTGAAGGCATATCTTAATGCGAACGAGATTGTGTCGACATTGATGCTGAACACCATCGCGATCAAGCTATATGATTATTTCCTGGTAAATTTCATCAAACCCCCCGATGCCGGCTATAATATTTCTGCACTCTTCCCGGAGGAGGGAATTTTGCCCTCTTTCATTCCCAATGTGCCATTTCTCAGCAGCATCCATGACAAATTTGCCAGTCAGACCAATATATCTATCATGCTGTATATCACCATCATTGGCGTGATCATTGCATACTATCTGATTTTTAGAACTCCATTTGGTTATCAAATACGCATGATCGGCAGCAATGCTAAATTTGCCCGCTACGGTGGTATTAATACGAATAAGACCATTATCCTCGTATTCGCAGTCAGCGGCATCTATGGGGCACTTGCAGGTGCTCATCTGACGATGGGTATTAACTATCACATTGTTACGAATATTTCCGCCAGCATGGCTTTTGAAGGCATTATTGTGGCAATTCTGGCTCGCAACAATCCGATCATTGTCCCCTTTACAGCCCTGGCATACGGCTACCTGCGTGCAGGTGCCAATATCATGGAACGCTCAACAGATATTTCCAGAGAAATGATTTATATTATCCAGGCTTTGATCATCCTGTTTGTTACCGCAGAAAGTATTCTCCCGATGGTCCAAAGACGCCTGGAAGATCAAAAAGGGCAGAAATCAACCAAGACCAAGAAGGGATTATCTCTCCATAAAGGAGGTTCTCATGAAGATTGATTTAGTTTTACAGGGCATCTTTAGCGCCTTATTCATTGCCAGTGTCCTCCGTATCAGCACAGCGTTGATCCTGCCGGCTTTGGGCGGTTTGATCACTGACCTTTCCGGATCCATCAATATTGCTCTGGAAGGAACAATGCTGGTTTCGGCTTTTACCGGTGTGATCGTTTCGGGTTTTTCGCATAATATTTGGCTGGGAGTTCTGGCAGGCATTGCATCCGGGATCCTATTCTCAGGGCTGCTGGCTTATTTTCACCTGTATCTGGGAACCGATATCATCCTGGCTGGTACTGCTTTCAACATTCTTGCCTCTGGCGGCACCATTTTCTTACTGTATATGCTTACCGGAGACAAAGGCAGTACTTCAACTCTGGCAAGCGGCATGGTACCCACGATCAATATCCCGTTTATCGAAGATATACCTTTTCTGGGCACGGTGCTGTCAGGGCATAACATTTTTGTTTACCTGGCTTTCATTCTCGCTTTCCTGGTTGAAAGATTGCTCTACCACACTAAATTTGGAGCACATCTACGAGCTGTAGGAGAAGAACCGGTTGCAGCTACATCGGTAGGTATTAATGTCCGTCGGGTGAAATTTGTTTCATTGCTGATAAGCGGTTTTCTCGCCTCATTGGGTGGGTTGAACCTTTCCATGGCATACCTTTCGTCTTTCCAGCGTGATATGACGGCAGGGCGCGGCTTTATTGCCCTTGCTGCGGTGTACCTGGGTGGAAGGAAGCCATGGGGAACAGTAGTAGCCGCGATTGTGTTTGGTGTAGCGGACGCGCTCTCAAACCAGCTGGGAACTCTGAATATCCCTTCTCAATTGGTGCAGATGATCCCTTACGTGATCACGATCCTGGCGCTGGTCTTGAATGGTGTTCGCAATCGTTCCAAGATCATCGAACAAACCAAGCGCTTCCAGGAACGTGAAATGACTCGAATCACCAATGGTGAAAAATAAAATAGTTTTATAAATTGATTTAAAAATAGAAATGGTAAGTGAAGATGATCATTCAAGTTTATGCTTTTACTGATGTAAAAACTGCGCTTAAAGCAGCTCAATTGGGCGTGGACCATATTGGATTTGTTGCAGGAAAATATGATGAAGTACCGGCTGAATTGAGTTTTGAAGAAGCGCATGAAATTGCTGCTTCACTTCCGGAAAAAACAACTTCGGTAGCCTTAACCATGGCTACCGAAGTTGATGAAATACTGAAGATGGTCGATAAAGTGAAACCACATATCGTGCATGTATCATCAGATCTGAATCTGGTCGACGTGGAGAAGATGCATGAACTGCATGAACGGTTGGATAAAAGCGTACGCCTTATGAAAGCTATTCCTGTTGAAGATGAAAAAAGCGTCGCTGTAGCTCAGCAGTATGCCGAAGTTAGCGATCTGCTGCTTCTGGATACGAAAAGGACCGATTTCCCGGGTGTGGGTGCCACAGGATTTACTCATGATTGGAATGTCAGCTTGCGCATTGTCCAATCGGTGAAAATCCCCGTGATCCTGGCAGGTGGATTGACCCCTGCAAACGTTCGATCTGCGATCGAAAAAGTTCACCCCTGGGGTGTTGACAGCAATACCTCAACCAATGTTCACGGCAGCAATACCATCAAAGATATCAACTTGATCGCCGATTTTGTCAAAGCGATCCAATCAGGAGAAACCAAAGCATGATGGGTGGCGAAATTCTGCTGATGGGGGATATCAACATCGATACTGTTTTACCGGTACCAGAATTTCCGGTTCCGGGAAGAGACGGATTGGCTTCCCAGATGAATGTAGCAATAGGTGGAGCGGTAGTGAATACCGCTTTCATTTTGGATAACCTCTCGCAGAAAACGGCTTTATTGGGCTGTGTTGGAGAAGACGTTTGGGCGGAGAATATCAAACAAAAACTTGCCAAAACGAATATTGGCACGAAAAGCATTTTTACCAAATCAGATTATGGTTCAGGGCTTACATTCATTATCGTTACCCCTGATGGCGAGCGGACCATGTTCTCTTACAGGGGAGCCAACACACGGCTTTCTCCTGAAGATATTAAGGACAGCACCTTCCAAAACGTTGGTATGCTGCACATGTCCGGTTACGCGCTATTGGAATCGCCTCAAAAAGAAAGCGCCTGGGCGGCGGTCAAGCTGGCGAAGAAAAATAATATTCCGGTGAGCCTGGATACGGGTCTTGATCCGGTGGTTCGAGATCCGGATGAAATGCAGCGGCTTTTATCGGAACTGACAATTTGCATAACCGGAAAGCAGGAGATATCAGTACTTTTTAAAGGGAAATCTCTGGATGCCGCTGCAGAAGAAATGATCTCTATGGGAATGCGAATTGTAGCAGTGAAAATGGGGGAGAGAGGGTGTGTTGTTTACAGCCCTGAAGAAAAGTATACGTTTCCTTCTTTTTCCATCAATGTGGTGGATACAACCGGTGCGGGTGATTCATTCACCGCAGGATTATTGTATTGCTGGATGAAGAAGCTCAGCCTTCAAGCATCTACTATTTTTGCCAGTGCGTTAGGTGCGCTGGCTGCTACCGTTTATGGGGCAGGCTCTTCGCTTCCTCGAAAACACGCGGTGGTAGATTTCCTGGAAACCGAGAAGAGCAGATGCAATTCAATGGAGCAGAAAGCGATCGAGGAGGTGTTAGCAGTTTTGGAAAGCACCTCCTGATCTTTATTTTATTCAGGGATCCAATCCTGATGAATGAAATTCTCAGGAAATTGATTGTTCAGTTCTAAGAAATACAACGAGGTGAAAATGTTCAAAGAAATTAAAGTTAATACAGAAAAAAGCGAGTGCCTTGTAGATATTACGGAAGAAGTACGGCAGGCAGTTGCAGGCAGCGAGGTAAAAGAGGGAATTTGTGTGGTCTTTGTACCGCATACTACTGCCGGGATCACCATCAATTCATGTATGGATAGTATGACACCGTTGGATATTGTCGATGAAGTGCATCGCCTGGTACCAACCCGCGTTGATTTCAAGCATATCTATGATACGCCCGCCGATGCAGCCGGTCATATTAAATCAGTGCTTGTCGGAAGCAGCCTTTCTTTAATAATTAAAGATGGAGAATTGGTGCTTGGAGGCTCGCAGAGCATCATGTTCTTTGAGTTCGATGGTCCCCGCAAGCGCGTTGTGCAGCTGCGCATTATGAAAGATTAAATAAAGAAAAGAGGAACCATGCCACAGAAGATTATCATTGATACTGACCCGGGCGTTGACGATACCATTGCGATCACCACCGCTCTGCGTTCGCCGGAACTGGAAGTTTTGGGTTTGACCAGCATTTTCGGGAACGCAGTTACCGAGACCACTACACAAAATGCTCTGCGGTTGGTTGAATTGGAAGGACATGATTCGATCCCGGTAGCCCGCGGAAGCGAAGTTCCACTGTTGATGGAATTGGAAGGCATCGCTTCTGATGTTCACGGTCGTGATGGAATGGGGAATACCAATCTCCCAGCGCCAAAGGGAAAACCGATCGAGAAATCTGCAGCGGAATTTATCATCGATACCGTGCGTGCCTACCCCGGTGAGGTCATCCTCGCTCCGGTTGGACCGCTGACAAATATTGCGCTTGCCCTTGAAATAGATCCCGGCATTGCCAGCCTGATCAAGAAGATCGTATTGATGGGTGGAACAGTCTCCGTCGCGGGGAATATTTCTCCGGTTGCCGAAGCCAACATCTACCATGACGCCCATGCGGCTGATATTGTGATGCAGGCAAGCTGCCCGGTGGTGATGGTCGGATTGGATGTGACAGAGCAGGTTATCATGACCCCTCAGTACTTCGAGGAATTGTTCGAGGCTGAAAACCCTGCCACGAATCTGATCAAGCGTATTTTGCCCGTGTATCAGGAATATCATGATCGTTTTCGTGGAATGGGGGGCAGCACTCATACCCATGATCCTTCTGCCATTGCATATCTGATAGATCCGGACTTGTTCAAGACCCAAAGTGTTCCAGTTTTTGTGGAGACCCAAGGGCACTGCAAAGGAAAGACAACTGCAGATTGGCATAGGCAGTGGGAAAGCCGGGTCGACACGGAAGTTTGTATGGAAGTAAATTCAAGCGGTGTGCTTGATCTGATCAAAGAACGTCTAGCAAAATAATTCTACAAAGGAGAAGAAAATGAGAAAGTTTTGGATCGATACAGACACGGCATCAGATGATGCGGTTGCAATTCTGATGGCTTTGCGAACAGATGATGTAGATGTATTGGGTATCTCGGTCGTTGCCGGGAATGTTCCTGCAGAACAGGGATCGAAGAACGCTCGTTATACAGCGGAGCTTTGCGGAAAGAAGACTCCGGTATATATGGGAGCGACTCATCCGCTTATGAGAGAACCGGAATGGGCATATTTCTTCCATGGAAATGATGGCATGGGAAATATGAATTACCCCGAAGCGTCTCTGCCGCTGCAGAAAGAAAATGGTGTGTTCGCATTCATCGAAGCGGTTCGCGCGAACCCCGGCGAGATCACACTGGTTACGCTGGGACCTTTGACCAACATTGCACTGGCACTGCGCCTTGCACCCGATATCGCGAAAAAGATCTCCATGTGCTACACCATGGGCGGCGCAGCGGTCACCCTCGGGAATGTCACTCCGGCAGCGGAATACAATATTTATATCGATCCCGAAGCAGCGAAGATCGTTTTCCATTCAGGTATTCCATTGTTGATGGTTGGCTGGGAACACTGCATGGGCGATGCGAATTTCTCTGCGGATGAAATGAAAATGATGCGTTCTTTCAATACAAAGTATGCCGATTTTACATTGGATTGCAACGCGACCGCTATTGCGACCAATCAAAATTGGTTGAGCGAACCGGGGTTGGCGCTCCCGGATCCGGTTACCATGGCAGTCGCTTTGGATTCCAGCATCTGCACCGAACGCGGCTCTTATTACGTGGATGTGGAAACCATCGGTGAAGCAACGCACGGGATGACCGTGGTTGACAAGCTGGGTGTGACCAACAAGCCGGCGAATATCGAGGTTTGCTGGAAGATCGATATCCAGGCTTGGAAGAATTTGTTATACGAAAGAATTAAATGAGTTTATGATCGACCTTTACTGTCTGGGCGGTGCGTCTGTTGATATTGTTCTGGATGTTCCTCGCCATCCTCAGGAAGGCGAGAAGCTTCTCGCGCAGTATTACGGACAGCTGCCGGGCGGATTTATTGCAAACACTGCCTGCGCGGCTGCCCGGCTGGGATTGAAAGCTGCGTGGGGAGGGCAGGTGGGCGATGACGCATTTGGACAAAAGATCATCGAGAGTTTTCAGGAGTTCGGAGTCAGTTTAGAGGATGTAAAACCTCATAAAGATTCTTCTTCAAATTTCACCGTCGTCCTTGTTCAACCGGGTGGAGAAAGAACGATCCTGGTGGTTACAATCCTGCCGACTCCGCCGCCTTTGAATGAAGGTATGCGCAGTTCTCTGCGCAATACCCGTATTGGTTATACCGCTCTTTATGAGTATGATTGGTATATGGAAGTGGCAAATTTGCTGCATGCTGGCGGGGGTAAGAGCGCTGTTGACCTTGAAAAGAACACTTTACTGGATATAACGGCGGCAAAAAGCATGTTAAAAGCGGCAGATATTGTCTTTTCGGATGAAGATGCCCTGCAAAAGTTGACTGGAAATGTTAATGTAAAAGAAAGCGTGAAGGAAGTTTTATCACTCGGACCGGAAATGATCGTTCTGACAAAAGGCGGTGATGGGGCAGACGCTTTCACTTCAACCGAAAATTGCTCTACAAGAACTTATAAAGTTCCTATTAAAGACACCACCGGAGCAGGCGATTGCTTTCACGCTGCTTTCCTTTATGGAATGCTTTCTGATCACGATCTTCAATACTGCCTGAATTTTGCCAGCGCAGCATCGGCGATCCTGATTCAGGAGGTTGGTGCTCGCAGAAGGCTGCCTTCTGCGGAGGAAGTAAGAAAATTTATTACAAAACATAAGAAGGAGAAAAATTGCAATGAATTACATGGTTGAGCAGATTCATAGTTTACCGGAATTGGTGGAGCAGATTTTTGACCCGTTGGATGAAACCATTCGCAGAAAGATCGATCACGAGCTTTGTCTTTCGGCAAAGCGATTTTATATTACCGGTTGTGGTGATTCGCATCACGCTGCCCTCAATACGGAATTTGCGTTTGAATCGCTGGTCAAATTGCCCGATGATGCTATGACTGCCATGACATTTGCGCGTTATGCGGCGGGCTTGATCCCCCAGACCGGACCGAAAACGAATATAGTGATCGGGATCTCGGTATCCGGTGCTGTTTCACGCACCGCAGAAGCCCTGCGTATGGGACGCGAAGCCGGAGCTACCACACTGGCATTGACCGCAACCCCCGACAGCCCTGTAGCAAATGCAGCGGAGATCATGGTCGATGTACCTGTTCCGCATTTTTCAGAACCGGAAGGATTGGCTGTTCCGGGCGTGCGCAGTTATCTAAGCAGTCAGGTTGGATTGTATCTGATCGCGGTGCGTTTTGCTGAAATAAGAGGGCTCCTGAACAATGAAGAAGCAGCCGCGTATCGGGCAAAGATCCGCAGTTTTTCAACTCTGCTGCGACAAACGATCGAGATGAGTGAACCGGTGGCGCAGAAAGCTGCCAAAGAATGGGCTGGAGAAGATGAATTTGTTTTCGCGGGCAGCGGTCCAAACTTTGCTACCGGGTTGTTCTCGGCTGCCAAGATGCTGGAAGCGACCGGTGATTCTTCGCTCGGACAGGATATGGAAGAATGGGCGCACCTGCAGTATTTTGAAAAGAAAGTAAAGACGCCGACTTTCATTATTACTGCCGCAGATCGCGATCTATCACGTGCTGAAGAAGTTGCAGTGGCTGCCAAGCAGTTGGGCAGGCAGGTAGCGGTTGTTGCACCAAAAACTGCAACTAATTTGATCAACCTTTCTGATTTCCATTTCCCGATCTCAGAGATCGATGAAATGTTCTCTCCTGTTGTTGCTGCAGTTCCGGGAGAATTATTCTCTGCATATCTGGCTGAAGAAAAGAAAGAAGCATATTTCAGAGATTTTGAAGGTGGACGCAGTGCAGAGGGCGGCGGTGGAATAAGCCGCATTCGCACCAGCGAAACCTGGGAGCAGTGGAGATGACCAAGAAGAACACCCTGTTTTCTGTGAAAAAGCCCATGGTTATTGCTGCACTCCATTTGCCCCCATCTCCGGCATCCAATCAGCCGACTTCTCTGCCGATGGACCAGATCGTGGATTTTGCTTTGAAGAACACGGAAAAAGCAGTGAAAGCGGGTGTTCCGGCGTTATATATTCAGGATCTGACAGATCTACCCATTGCCCCAACCATTCAGCCCCATACGGTTGCATTTCTATCTGTAGTGGGGGCAGCTATCCGCCGGGAATTCCCGCAGTTGGCGCTGGGTGTTTGCATGATGGCACACGGTGCGCGTGAACCGATCGCGGTTGCACAGGCGATCGGCGCGCAGTTTGTGCGCATCAAGGTATATACGGGTGCGATGATAAAAGCAGAAGGCATTCTTCAGGGCTGCGCTTATGATGCGATCACTTACCGCAAGACGATCAACGCGGAAGATATTGCCATCCTGGCAGATGTCTATGACCGCACCGGTCAGCCCCTGGGCGAAATGCCCCTGGTAGAAGCTGCCCATTCTGCGAGCGTTTACTGCAAAGCGAATGGATTGATCATAACCGGTCTCTCTTTCCCTGAATCCATGCAAATGCTGCAGGAAGTAAAGAAAGCAAAACTGGATACCCCTATCTTTCTGGGCGGAGGGGCGAATACTGAAAATATCAAAGAGGCGCTCCGATTCTGTGATGGCGTTGTTGTAAGCAGTTCTTTCAAACCCATCAGTGGATGGACCAAGAAATCGATCCTGGCAGAATGGGACTACGATCGCATCGCTCGTTTCATGCAGGCTGTGAACGGGTAGGGTATCGGTTTTAAAAGAGGAAAGCGAATGTTTATTGCGATCGGATATGCCATTATTGATGATATCGTCCTGCCGGATGGAAAAACGCACATGGGAGTACTTGGAGGGGGAAGCGTGCATGCTGCTATGGGGATGCGGGTATGGAGCAACCGGGTGGGATTGTATGCCGGTATCGGGAATGATTTTCCGCCTGACCTGACAACGAAGCTGCAGGATATCTTTGATGTAGAAGGATTGTATGTCGTAGATGCCAAAACAGTGCGCGGCTGGCAGATATTTGAAACCGATGGCAGGCGCACAGAGATCTTTCGTTCTGACCCTGCGGATTTTCAGCTGTACAGCCCTAAAATGGATGCTTTCCCGCAAGCTTATAAGAAACTGCAGGGAGTTCATCTGCATTGCGGCTGGAGTGAAGTGGAAGAATGGGTTGATTTCTTACAGCCATTTGGCGATCCCTTTATTCTCTGGGAACCCATTCAGTCGGAGTTCTTGCGAGGGAACAAGGATAATTTCCTGAAGATCCTTCCGCTTGTCGACTGCATTTCCCCTAATCTGGAGGAGGCGCAGGAGCTGCTGCAGATGAATGACGTGGATGCTATGCTGGATGAGTTCATCGATCACGGCGCTAAAATGGCTGTGATCCGGGCGGGCGCCGAAGGCAGCATCTATGCCGGTGCGGATGGAAGACATATCCGTGTGCCTGCGGTTCCGGTCGAAAATATTGTCGATCAAACGGGCGCCGGCAATGCTTACTGTGGCGGTCTGGCAGTAGGATGCGTTCAATCCGGAGGTTGTGTAGATGCATTGTGCAAAGCAGCGGTTTCAGCCTCCTTCGCGTTGGAACAGTTCGGCGCTCTCTTCCCCGTGAAAGGTAGAGAAAAAGAAATTCAAAGACGCTTTGAACTGTGTAAGGCGGAGCTGCTGCGCATTAATAAGAAATAAGATACGTGGTTGTGCCTTCGCTGCACAATCAACCTTATTATAGAATTGAATTTTATATTGGCTGGGAGTTGATCGGCTCCCAGCTTTTCTATATTGGGCAGTTTGTTTCAGAATTGTAACGTAACTGCTACAGGGATTTCCCGAAAGTAGAATATATTTTAATATGCAGGTGTTCAAATAATTTAAAGGAGGAAGGGATGTTTTTTAATGAACAGGAAAGAGCAGCAAAGATTGCCGTAGAGGTGGAGAAAAGCAAAAATAATTCACCGAACGGAACATACACACTGTCAAACTGGCGTGGGTCTCGCTTAACGTTGTCGGTGATCATACTGGATAGCAGTTATATGGCATTTAACACCGGCGATCCACGCAGTGCTTCGATGCGATTTCAATACTGCCGGCAGCATTCTGGAGCAGATCTGTCTTTTTTTCAAA
>ENA-ORXD01003023-ORXD01003023.1-sediment-metagenome-genome-assembly--contig:-NODE-3023-length-10222-cov-3.467422_pt1 | contig 10222 bp, 8 predicted proteins | sample MGYA00237862_ERZ511471 | MGnify/ENA metagenome assembly ERZ511471 | reverse complement strand
GAGGGCTTTCTGGATTATCTCGGTCAGGACGGCAGCACAGCATTGGTAGTCGATCAACCGGCTGCCGTTGAGTCAGTTATCTCCTGCGAGGTATGCCATAACGAGCAGGCTGAGAATCTCGAAAGTGTGCTTCTCCCCTCAGGGAATGAAGTTTCCCTGGATGCGAATGATGCTCTTTGCGCAACCTGCCACAGCGGAACGAATGCCGGTTCTGCAGTGGTTAATGCAGTTAGCGGGTATACGGATGATGAGATCGTTCCGGATGGAAGTTTCATAAACCCCCATTACGCATTTGCAGCGTCAACCTGGCTGGGCAGCGAGGGCAGCGGCGGTTATGAATATGTACAAAAGGAATATGTGGGTATTTTTGAGCATGCCGCAGGAGTACAGACCTGCACTCAATGCCATGATGCGCACAGCCTTCATATGAACACCGCCTCCGATGATTCTAACCTCTGCGCTGCCTGCCATTCCAATGTAACCAGTTATGCAGATTATCACAATGTAACCGTTGATGAGATCGATTATGACGGTGATGGAACGGTTGAAGGGCTCTATCATGAGATCGAAGGGGTACGCGCTGTTCTCCTTTCCAGCCTGCAGCAGTACACACTCGATGAGCTTGGAGATCAGATCGGCTGGTTCGATCAATATCCATATTTGTTCAGAGATACGGATAAAAACGGGGAGATATCACAGGAGGAGGCTGTTTTTTTAAATTCCTATTCTTCCTTTACTCCCCGCTTGATGAGAACTGCCTTTAATCTTCAATTCAGTCTTAAAGACTCTGCTGGGTATGTACACAATGGGAAATATGTCCTGCAGCTTCTTTTCGATTCGATCGAAGACCTTTCGGCTGTTGTTGATATCGATTTCGATCTGTCTCAACGTCCTCAATCCTGATAAAAGCGAGCAAATAATCTCATGAAAAAGAAGACAAAGAGTTTTCTACTCATCCTTTTTTATCTTATCCTGATCTTTTTGCCAGTTCTGGTGTTCTTCGTTTTTGAAATGCATGCGAGGCGTGAATTCTGGCGCGATTTTTCCGTTATGCTGGGATTTGTCGGTTTTTCAATGGCAGGCATGCAGTTCATCCCCACCACACGTTTGAAGATTCTTGCCAATGTATTTGATCTGGATAAGGTATATAAAACGCACCATCTTCTTTCTGTTCTGTCGGTTTTACTGATCCTGGTGCATCCTCTCATCCTTGTTTTGAATAATCCTAATGTTTTACTTCTTTTCAATCCTTTTACGGCTCCCTGGCGTGCTCAGGCAGGCTGGATCGGACTGGTAGGACTTCTGTTGATCGCAATCACTTCGATCTACCGGAACGAACTGCGCATTGATTACAACGTGTGGCATGGTCTGCATCTGCTTTTTACAATATTGATCATGGCATTTGGACTGGTCCATATATTCAAGGTTAATTATTATGCTTCCAGCATTCCTATGCGCATCGCCTGGATTATCGAGGTTTTTGTCTGGTGCATTATGATCGTGACCTTCCGCATCATAAAACCTACACGTATGAAAAAGAAACCTTTTACGGTAAAACAGGTCATTACTGAACTGCCGGATACCTGGACAATGGTTCTGGAACCAGTAGACCATAATGGAATGCAGTTCGAAGCGGGGCAGATTGCCTGGATCAGCATCAATTCTTCCCCATACACCCTGCACCGCAATCCATTTTCTTTTTCAGGCAGCTCAGAAAAGCCTGCTGAACTGCGCTTTACCATTAAAGGGTTGGGAGATTTTTCATCTTCGGTTGGTAAATTGAAAGGCGGCGAGAGGGTATATATTGACGGACCTTATGGCAACTTTTCGCTGGATGATGAAGAAACTAAAAACGGATTGGTTCTGCTTGCGGGAGGGATCGGGGTTGCTCCTGTATTCAGCATTTTAAAATCTCTTGAAGACAGAAAAGACCAGCGCCCTGTATACCTTTTTTATGGAAACTATGACGAAGAAAATATCATCTTTTTTTCAGAGCTAGAGAGAATGAAAAAAACTTTGAATCTCAAGGTGATCCATGTGCTGGAAAAACCTAAGGGAAATATACCCTGCGAAAGCGGATTTATCACGCTGCCGCTGCTTGAGCAGACTCTCCCTGCTGATAGGTCCGGTCTTTATTTCTTCCAGTGCGGTCCCCTGCCCATGATCAAAGCCGTAAAGAGCTACCTGCATCAAATGGGCATTCATGCAGACCAAATTCGCTCTGAAGAATACGAAATGGCTTGATTTCTTCTTTTCATTGCACGAATAATGAATTCTTCTATATCCGTGATGAATTCACTTTCTTCCCGCTTTTAATAATAGTAAAATATGGATACGTTCATTCATTCAACCATAACAGCAGCATTAAAAAGGATGTTCCTATGAAAGACATGGATGTCATCATCATCGGCACGGGTCTGGGGGGTTTATCAGCCGGAGCCCTTCTGGCAGCTCGGGGTCACAGAGTACTTGTTCTCGAACAAACCGATCGAATTGGAGGATGCTGTTCTTCTTTCGAGCGGGACGGTTTTCACTTCGATACCGGCGCTTCGATCATTGAGATCATCAAACCCATTGAAGATGTATTCAAGAAGCTGGGCACCACCCTGCAGGATGAAGTAGACCTTATCCCCTGCGATCCGGTAATGTCGGTCATCCGTCCGGACGGCAGTCGTACAACCATTCCTTTTTCAATTGAAAAAACCGGGGAATTGATCGCTTCCATTTCTCCCGAAGATGGAAAGCGCTGGAAGGATTTTGTGTCTTTCTGTGCTGAAATGGCAGAAGTCACCCTGGATACTTTCTTCAGCATGCCCGCCGATACCATGGCAGACATGTTCGCCATGCTGGGCAGACAGCCGCGCATGGCAAAATACCTGCCTACTTTCCTTTCCAGCTATCAGCGCGTTCTTGAACGCTTCTTCAAGGATGAACGCGTACTGCAGACTATGGGTTATCAATCATTGTATTTTGGACTGCCGCCCGCGCTGGTTCCTGGACCCTATGCTATGATCCCCTACACCGAGCAGATGGGCATCTATTATCCCCGCGGCGGGATGATCAAGATCCCTGAAGCGCTCAAGCGCATGGGAGAACGCTTTGGGATGCAGGTAAAACTGAACAGCAAAGTGAAAAAAGTAGTCATTCGAGGGCAGCGCGCCCAGAGCGTGATCCTTGAAGACGGCACAGAGATCACCTCCCGTGTTGTGGTTTCAAATATCAACGCCAAAACACTGTACCAAAAATTGATCGGGGAGGAATACCTCAATCCGATGGCTCGCAGAGGCATCCGGAGCTATGCCTATTCCAAAGCTGTTCCGATGATCTACCTGGGTGTGGATTACATTCCCCCATTGGAAGCGCATCACAACCTGATCGCCGCCACCCCGGAGGATGTGAACCAGTACTGGTGGAAATATGTAGATACTGGTAAGTTGAATTATGAAACTATCGGTCTTATCTGCTGGCCATCACATTCAGATGCTTCTCTTGCCCCTAAAGGCAAACATGTCATTAACCTTATTCCCGAAGGCTTTTACAACCTGGCAGAGGGTAATTGGGATGATATCAAGCAGGAATTTATCGAGAAAGAGATCGATTACTACTCGCGTTTTGCCATTCCCGGCTTGAAAGAGCATGTAAAATATGTCGAATGCTCCACCCCGCTCGATTACGAGCGGCGTTTGTGCCTACCGCAGGGAGCAATTTACGCCCTACAGCAGGACCTGACCGCGCAGGCTATCTTTAGACCGGCAGCGCGCTCTAAGAACATCCAGGGATTGTATTTGGTAGGTGCATCCACTCACCCGGGCGGCGGAGTACCATCAACAATTGCTTCGGGCATGATCGCCTCAAATTTGATTTCTCAATATGAACAATAAAGAAAATCAGGGAGAAATAATACCTATGCGCAAACGTCATGGTTTTTTGAGATTTTTATTCGTTTTGATCCTGCTGGTAACCGGTGGACTGATATGGTATGCCTTTTTAAGTGAAGGACAGCAAAAATTCATCAAGAATTTCATCAAACAGGTACCAGAACTGCCTGGGAGATATTCCCTTTAGAATTTACATTTCTTCTATTTTTTGATAACATCAAATATTATCTTCGCGCATACTATGGAATAACAATGCTATCTAAAAAAAATAAATCCATTCTTTTAAATACTTTATTTTTAACTTTGTCGATTATCTTCTTATTATTTTCTACCCAATTTCTTCCAGCAGTTTCCTCTAAATTAACTGGTCCATTTATGGGATCAAGTTGGATCACATTTCTTATGATCCTGATCTTTGCTCTCATCGCCCAGAGTCTTGTTGATTTTGATTTATCTTTTTATTTTGTCTTACTGGTTCTTTTTTCAATTCCCCTCTCTTATATGTGGAGCTCTGGAACCACAAATCAGGCTATTATCGGAGGGTTAATTCCCCATCGCGATAGCATGTATTATTTTTTGAGTGCAAGAAATCTTAATAACGGCATGAAATTGGATCCACTTTTACCGGGCAGACCCATTTATCCTGCTTTTCTATCTCTTGTCCTGAATTTAAGCAACACAAATATCCGTCTTGCTTTGCTGATTCAAACAGTTATTCTTGTTACCTCTCTATACTTCTTTCTAAAGGAAATCAATCGCAGTGCCATTAAACATACTCTCTTTTTCTTTATCTTAGGAATTTTTTATTTTATTCGAAATTACCAATTTTCCTTCATGACAGAAGATCTTGGTTTACCAATTTCTCTAATCGCTTTCACATTTCTATTCCAAGCAATAAGAACCAAACGCTTTAGTTCTTTTCTGCTTGGATTTTTATTTCTTTCATTTTCTCAAAATATCCGCCCAAGCTCACTTTTCATTCTGCCAATTATTCTACTGTGGTATTTCTATTATAAAAACAATAAGAAGTTTAATTTCTCTCTGCTCTTTCTGGCTCTTATGCTCTGTTTTGGATTTTTACTCAATTCTATTTTTCAACAAACCCTTTCAGAACCAGGCACTCACATGTTCTCCTCTTTTGCTTATGGTTTTTATGGACAGACCAAAGGTGGTGCTGGGTGGACGCAGATTTATGCAGATTTCCCTGGTGTTACTGATTCTTCTGAAATATTATCGCTTTCATTTAAAAATATTTTGCGGAATCCAATCGGTATCGTGCTTGGAACACTTAAAGCATATCGTGATTTCTTTCTACCCTCCAATGATTGGGCTTTTGTATATATTACTAATCCTATTACTACTTTTGTTAATTACATATGCTGGTTTGTTTTATTCACGCTTTTCGTCTTGGGATTAATTCAATTGGTAAAATACAGAAAGAGAAGTTTTCATTCTTTAATGCTTTTTATTTTCATTGGCATTTTTCTATCTATCCCCTTTGCTGTTCCTAGAGATTCCGGGCATTTACGTACTTATGCTTCGGTAATTCCACTCTTATTAGTCTTTCCCGCTCTGGGAATTAATAATATTCTTGATAGGATTTTTAAGCGGAATCTATTAATTGATCCAGTAAAATCTTCAAAAGAAAACTCTCCGTTTTTATATTTCAGTTATTTTATATTAGGGACATTGCTCATTGGTGTGCCTTTAAATATCTTCACGAAAACCAATAATCTTCCTGAAATAGATTTCCAATGTAGTGATTCAGAGGTTCCAATCGTCTTTGATCTTGAATATGGTTCATATTTTGTTCTCTCGCATGAAGATGATTGTTCTCTATTTCCAAATCTTTGTTATGACAAATTTATCCAATATGGGATGAGTAAGAATCACAAACTTTTTGATTTATTAAAAGAAAATACATTGGATGGAAAAAAATATGCCTTTTCTGTTGCCACTGATCTACAAACAAAGGAAAATCGTTATATTCTTTTCCCAAGCTCAGAGAATACTTATATCTCTGGAATCTATTATGGCTGTTCAATTTTAATAGATCAGCAAGAATTCTTATATACCATAGAAAATCCCTCTTTACTAAAAACAAATTAATCCATTCGCCAGATTTATTATTTTGATCTTACAGTTGTGAAAAAAGTGCTATTTTTGATAATACTTCTTTACATTTTGGATAAATAATATTCCATGCAGGCAGATTTTCTGTTTATATCATCCCATCAGCATGTATCTCTGATACGCCAGCTATTTGAAAATATTTTAATTAAAATAATTCTCTTTCCATTGATTTTCATCTCTTTTAGGTTACAATATCCACACAATTTTATACCGAAAAGGCAAATCCGGCGAAAGACGGCGACGCAAAGCCATAGGTCTACGGTGAACTGATCAATCACTATGATAGCTAGGCTACCGAAGTAAATATATAACGCGACGTCTCTTAGCCATTTTAATAAATGGCTTTTTCGTTTAATTATGGAAGGAGGGCATCCTAACAATTTCTTTTTTACTTTAAACCACCATTAAACTTTTAAAAAGAAAGGTACGAACATGTTTTTCAAAAAACTATTACAACCAAAATTTTTAACTTTTATGTTGATTATCGTCATTCTGGGGTCAGCAGCGTATGGTTTGGCTGCTGCCAATAATGTTCCTGAGACCGGCGCTGGCGAAGGTTCTGGCACCGTAAGTGGGTATAATATCTCAAATGTGGATTACACATTGCTCAGCACTGACCCAACCAAAGTCCAAAGCATCTCCATCGATGTAGCACCCACCTCTACTGCAGGGGCAGCTTCATCTGTTCAAATTACAGTTGATAGCGGCACCACTTGGGTGACCTGCACAGGACCAACAACAAATACATGGGCTTGTGCGTTTACAGCCGAATCAGAACCATCTATCGCTGATATTACCAGTCTGCAAGTTATTGCGATGGAATAAGAGCTAATACAAATAAAAAAGGGATTGGTGTTTTATTATCCAATCCCTTAATTACCATTAATGCTTAGAAAGAAATCGGATCCTTCTACTCTATTCTCGCTTTTTCTGATTCTTGTTCCTATCATTATGTGGGTTTATTTTGCACCCACCAATATTGGAGGAAGTATCACATATGCTGTTTTACACGGAAACAGCATGAACACGGAATTCAAGGAAGGAGACCTGGTACTAGTCCGTAGAAGCGAACCGTATCAGGTTGGCGATATTGTTCTTTATAAGAACAGTACGCTTGGTACCGTGTTCCACCGGATCATTGGTTCTACCGGCAGCTCCTTCTTTTTGAAGGGTGATAATAATTCCTGGGTAGATTCCTACCAGCCGACTGTCAAAGAGATCTATGGAAAACTCTGGATTCACCTGCCTAATATCGGTTCATTATTAATGTCGGTAAGAAAGCCAAAGATATTTTCTTTTCTGATCACCTGCTCGTTGATCATATTTGGATTTTCAATTGTTCAAGATCAAAAGATTTTTTTCCCTACCCAAAGCTCTAAAGGAAATCATGGTCGTTCTACAAACGTTGGAAAATTTACTATGACATATAAACAAACAGATTGGTTCTATTTCATCTTATTACTTCTTCTTATTGCAGTTATCCTTGCATTCATTTCCTTTTCAAAGCCGATCACACAGGAGACTACCAGCAATATTGAATATGAAAACAAAGGAAGTTTCGATTATTTCGCGATCACTTCTGATGCTGTTTATAAAGAGGGATATCTTGAATCCGGCGATAAAGTTTTTCGTCTATTAACCGATTCGATAAATATTGTCTTTCAATATCAGCTTGAAATAGAGCAGCCAGTACTGGCATATGGTACTTATCATGTTGTTGTGGAAGTCAGCGACGCTTCAGGATGGTCATACCCTATTGAATTGGTTCCGGTGACAGATTTTACCGGTACCAATTTTTCTGTCTCCAGTGTATTGGAACTCAACCAGGTCCAGCAGGTTATTGACAATCTTGAAGATCAAACCGGGATTACTAACTCAACCTACTATTTAACCCTTCATCCTGAAATTGATCTGCAGGGCACTGTTTCTCAAGAACAGTTTGAGATCGGTTTTTCACCATCGCTTACTTTTCTCATCGATGATCTGAGTATGCGTTTATTGAACCAGGACAAGGATACATTAGCTGATCTCCTAAATCCATCAGAAGAAGGAACGATCCCGGAGGCAAAAGTTGTTGGAAATACGATCTCGTTCCTCTGTTTTCACTTTAATATATTAGTTCTCCGTATCGTTTCTGTTTATGGGATCATTTTCACAATGCTCTTACTTGTCTGGTTCAATAAGAAATATGCCAATACGCAGAATAGTGATTCAATTTCCATGCTAAAAGCGCAGTATGGGATCTCATTTGTTGATATCAAGAATGATTTTTTACCTTCTCAGCAAAAAATAGAAATTCCAAATATGGAAGAATTAGCACAGATAGCCGGCGATGAAGGATCACGGATCTACCATTACGATCAGGACGGGGTAGATCATTACTATGCTGTTGCTCATAATAATGCTGACCTTTTTTATCACTTTCAGGTAAGTCATATAAATATCGAACAGGAGAAACAGCCATCACAGGAAAACCACGATGCTAAAGAATCCTAAATTCCTCATCAGTATTGTTATTTTCAGCGCCGTACTTTTAATACTGCTGAATTCTATTTACGCTTATTCTGCATCCAACACGGTGGCAGAATCCGGTCTGGATTATGAAGCAATCCCCATTACCGCGAATCAGGCAAAGCCGTATGACTGTGTGGAACTCAGCCTTACGAATATCATTGCCAATGATGCCGGTTCTTCCATCAACGATCTGCTGCTGGGAACAGCGGGAGATAATTCATTGAACGGAAACGATGGGGATGACTGCATTGACGCCGGCAGCGGCAATGACACGATTGACGGAGGCGATGGATACGATATCTGCATCGGGGGTGCGGGCACGGATACATTCACAAATTGTGAAGTAGAGATTGATTTATAAATATCCAGATATTTCCGAATAATAATCAAAATACATATTTGACAACACCTCTTATCTTTTTATATACTCAACTATCTAAAACCTTCTGGAGGAATCAATGATTCGACAAAAAAAGTGGTACCTTATTCTATTTCTGTGCTGCCTGGTACTTATGAGTTGTTCAAATCAGGTAGAAGAAGCAGAAAATACCACGCTGGTTGAAGAAGAACCAGCAGCACTTGAAGCAAGTGTAGAAGAACCATCTGATACTGAAGACACATCCTCACAGGAAGAGTCCCAATGGACTGCTTCCAGCCCCGTAGCTAATTTCACAGATGAAGACATCGCCTTCCTTGATATTTCTTGTTCAGGCAGCGATGAAGAAATCGCGGATTGTATTAAAGATTGGCAGTCGGATAATTTTACATTCTGCGTCGGTTCCGATGGAGAAGATCTCATCCCGGAATGCTCTTATTTTCTGGAATACAATGAAATTCTTCCCGGAATTATGACCAGCAAAGATGTTATTTACAATAATAGAGTTGATAATAAGATCGCGGGCATCTGCATGGATTATGCGGCGGTGTATTGCTCCATTGCCGAATATTATGGATTAGAATGCCGCGTGATGCGCTCCACCACCCATTACTGCGATGAAATGTACTGCGACGATGAAGATGAAGCAGGCTGGACAATTTTTGATTATACGGCTTTTCAGCCGCTGCTTTCACAAAATGGGCTTGATTTCTCACTGGCAGCGATCAATTCGGTTGTCGAAGATAACTGGGCGCATTATTGGGCTGAAGTGATGATCGACGGTGAATGGGAATTCCGCGACGCGTCAGCTCGTGATACTGCCGATCGCTATGCCCGCGATGAAGCCGTTGTTGTCGATTGGGCAGAGATGGACAAATCAGACGAGATGACTGCCTTCATGTCTGAATAAACCTTCCTGCTTTTTATTAGAAAATATATATAAGAAAACCGCCCTTTTCAGGGCGGTTTCGCTTTAGATAAACATGGTTGCGTTCGAATCATCCGACGCGTGGATGAAGGTTGCCACCCCCACCACATCGATACCGTCGATGAGTTCTTCTTTCTTGATGCCCATCAGGTCCATTGACATCTGGCATGCTTGAATGGTCACGCCGCTCGCCAGTGCGCTCTGCATTAATTCATTGAGCGGGCTGACGTTCTTTTTCTTCATAATGCTCTTGATCATAGCAGTACCGGCGCCGCCCATGTTCATGCGCGAGATGGTCAGTTTCTCGGTGCCGCGCGGCATCATCATGCCGAACATACGCTCGATGAAATTTTTGCGTACTTTCGGGGCTTTGGGTTTGCGCAGACTGTTCAA
>ENA-ORXD01003022-ORXD01003022.1-sediment-metagenome-genome-assembly--contig:-NODE-3022-length-10225-cov-23.299172_pt1 | contig 10225 bp, 15 predicted proteins | sample MGYA00237862_ERZ511471 | MGnify/ENA metagenome assembly ERZ511471 | reverse complement strand
AGCCGGACCTTGATGCCGTGGGGGTGGAAGGAGGAGGCGGTCAGGATCTCCTTCACCTTTCCCTCGGTCAGCTTCCCGGTCCCCTGGTCGATCTTTCGCTCGATCTTCACGAGTGCCCCAGGGTAAATGCCGCTCCGCTGCCGCCCGTCCATCCGGAGGGGTGTGGCAGGTTTCTGGTAGTTCGGTACTGATTTCCGCATAGTGTGTAACCCTTTTTAAAAAGACTGAAATGAAGGACCTTTGTTCCTTATCTGTTTGACGGGATCCGGTTAAAACCCTCGGGTCGGGGATAAAGGGGACCGATACAACGGACAGGAAGGACTCAAATGTACCGTGCCTTTAAGGAAACCTGGTAGGTGAGACAGCGATGAGGTAATTTCTTATCAAAGGTCCGCTTAATGTGAAACGGCGAATGGGCCATTGATTGTGAACGCTCGAGAAATTTTGCGACGGTATATCCATTTGCATTGATATTGCAGGCCTGAATGATATCGTTTACCTGTCCGAAGAGCACGTGGCCGGTATTGAGATAGGAAAAGAGCGAATCGGCAATCTCCCATTGTTTATGTCGTATTTCACTCTTTTGCATAGTGAGTACTATTGTCTGTCATAGTAGTCATACCTATGTATGGACATGGTATCATCGGGCCACTGACCGCAGAGTTCCTGTTCCACGGGGAATGTGCCAGAGTAACCGCTTCAGAGTGGTGGAGGGGACCTGCACAAACGGGAGGGGATGGTCCTTTCAACGCTCTCCGCAGCCGTTGGACTCATGATTGCTCTCAGTACAACAGGAGGATGTTTCGCCCGCATCAGTATGACAGGATGATTCCTGAACGTTCCCGCTACAGCAGGACCCTTCCTCCCCCCCGCAGCTGCATTCGGCATTGTCCATGTCTCTCCCCCGGATGGCAGCGGCGATCATCGCCCAGGCGCACCCGACTCCGCTCTGCACTTCGATAGCCTGAACCGGGCAGTTCAGGGCGCAGGCACCGCACTCCATGCACTCCGTCGGCCGGGCCAGTTCTGCCGTCTCTTCTCCCTCGGTGAAGACCCCGTGGGGACAGACCTGGGTGCAGCGCCGGCAGTTGATGCACCGTTCAGGGTAGTACCGGAGCGTGTTCTCGCGGTAAGAGTCAAACATCAGACCACTCCCATAAACCGGAGTATCCCCAGCAGCACAGCGAGGGCGATACCCGACCCTGCCATGATCACCATGACCGGCACGTAGCTGAAGATCTCCTTTTTCACCCCGGTCCGGGAGGTGAACGGGGTGCAGCCGGTGAAGTTCAGCGCCAGGTAGGCGGTTACCACCGCCATCATCAGCATCACGGCGAGGGTTGCCAGGAGAGTCGCCCAGAGTGTGAATGTGAAGGCAGACGGGATACTGACAGCAAAGGGGAGAGCGACCAGCCCGCCCAGGATGAGCCCTTTTGTGCTGAAGTCCTGGGTAGGGATGACTGGGAGCAGGGCGGGGAAGAGCACGGTCCCGGCGAGAACCGAGGTGAGTGCGGCGAGGGCGGCAAGCGGGCCGGCCAGGAAGAAAAGCACCAGGGCGGCGACGAAGGTGACCGGTGCTGCATGCACGAACTCGATGGGGGTCAGCACCAGCCGGTCCTTCAGCGGGAACCGGACCCGGCGCATGCCGGGAGTTGCCGTCCGGGTCTCCAGGTAGTCCGGGAGGTCACGGGCATGGACCGGACCGTACTCCACCCTGAAGCCTGATCGCCGCCTGATTTCGTGGGCTGCAATTCCCGGGGCGCCGAGCTGGGGGAGGATGAGGGTCCGGTGCCGGACCACGGAGGAAAGCCCGGAGATCGCAACTCTCTGCACAAGTTCGTCCGTGCCAAACGTCCCCTTTCCGGCGGCACACCAGACGTTTATGCCCTTCGTGTCCAGGACCAGGAGGTAGCAGTCGATCCCGGTGAGAACGGAGCGGACCGCATCAAAGCTTAGCGTGTAGTTGGCCGAGACCAGCACCGGCGAATCAGGATCCGGGTTCCCGAGCCGGTACAGACCGGGGTCGACCCGGTGCCCCATCCGGTTAACGCCCCAGCGGGCGAGAAAGTGGTCGAAGTGGTCGGCGAAGGAGAGAGAGCTCGTGGTGGGAAAGATTTCAGCATGGCCGGGGGTGGGATGGTGGTCTCCTGGTCGATCCGTGGTTGAAACCCGGCCGGCATGGCTATCCAGGCAGGTACAGGAATTCGGCGTACAGCCACAGGATTGAGGAGCCTCGTGAGAACCATCCGGACAGCAGGAACAGGTGGAACGATCGCCTGCAGACTCCATTCAGTTACTCCTGTTCCTGCACCAGGGGCCCGAGGATCCCCTGGACCATATCGCTCAGGTTCCCGACCTTCATCAGGGCGAGACAGCAGATCTCCCCGTCCTTTTCCCAGCTGATCAGGGCCAGCTTGTCACCACTCCCGATCCCTGCTTTCTGGCGGATGTCTTTCGGGAGCACCATCTGCCCGCGGTCGTCCACGCTCAGGACGGCTTCGATGGTGCACCCTGATCCGGGGGTGCAGCCGCAGGAGGATTCTTCGGCAGTCTTCTTCCTGGTCATGTATCATACTAGTGAATTTTCAACCTATTTATAAGAATCAGAATTATCAGTAATTTCAGTTCACTAGAATGCCAGCAGATCGTCACCCGGCCGGTATTGTTTGTATCCGGGCATTCAGAATGGAAATAGATGAAAACAATCGCTATCCCTGCCATTCTTGCCGCCGGCATGCTCCTTCTCCTTGCGTGCGGATGCACCGGAACGCCGGGGATACCTCCCCCGGATACCTTTCCTGATGCCCGGGCCCATGTCGGGATGCTCACCCTCCTCACCGATCTCCAGGGCATCGTGACCGGGGATCTCGATGCCGCTGCTGCCGGTGCAGCCCGGGACCTCGGGGCAGCCGGGCTGTCCGGACCTGCCGCAGATGCAATCCTTGACGCACTGCTGGACGAGAACGGTGTAGTCCGGACTGCCATCGTGATCAACCGGAACGGGACAGTCTCGGCTGCCCGCCCGGATTCGGCAGCCGGGCTAATCGGGACGGACCTGAGCTACCAGCCGTTCGTGGCCGGAACCTTTGCAACCAGCCAGCCGGTCCTGACCGGATTTGTACCCCTAGCCGAAGGGGGTTTTGCAGGCCTGCTTGAATACCCGGTCTTTGATGATGCCGGGAGGATGATCGGCATCGTCAGCCTCTCGTTCCAGCCTGCAGACCTCATCGGGCCCCGGGCAGAAGAGATGGTGAAGGACACTCCTTTCACGATCATGGTCATGCAGCCTGACGGGGTGATCCTCTATGATCCGGATCCCGGCGAGATCGGCAGGAACACGCTGACCGATCCCCTGTACGCAGGATTCCCGGAAATCCAGGAGATCGCCTGGCGGGCCTCAGGGAACTGGTCCGGTTCAGGCTCCTACCGGTTCGCCGGCACCGGTTCTCAAACCATCGTGGAGAAAGAGACGTTCTGGACCACGATCGGCATTCACGGTAGTGAGTGGCGACTCTTCATCACCCGGACGATCACTTAAACGCAGGCAGCGGTAAGGGAATCCGCAACATTCCCTTTTTCTCCCTGATCACCTGGTATGATTCTTTTTCCTGCCCTGGAAGAGGATACGGTGCGGTTTCCCATTCATTCCGCATATCTTGATAACACACGGAGGGAGAACACTGCAACAGAGAAAATTGTATGGCCCTCGCAGACTATATTGGCAAATTCTGGACAGGTGCCGAGGTCATGTATGGCGTCATCATCGCCATGACCTTCACCAGCGTGCTCCGGGGATATCCCGCAATACTTGATCTCGTCATTACCCGGGTCGTGCTTGCAGCCCTCTTCTGCTGCATTGCCTGGGGGATAGCCGATGGACTGTTCTATTCCTGGGAACGTGGATACATTATCCGGCGGGAGAACCAGATCATCCGGTTCTCAAAATCCCGGGAGAATGAATCGGCAATCTCCCTCATTGAAGATGAACTGGATGATACCATCCTTCGTAATTTTTCCCCCGAAACGCGGGCACAGCTGTACCGGAAGCTGATAGAGTTCCTCTCCGACATCGAGCCCCGGGAACGTTTGTCTCCCCGCGGGGCAGCGACCATTATCCTCGGCACCTTTCTGCTCTCGGCAGGGGCCGGGCTGATTGTTGTCATCCCGTTCTTCGTGATCCCGGATGTTGGATCGGCCCTGCTCGTTTCCAATGCCCTGGGGATTGCCTTGCTGTTCGGGGTTGGATATTTTCGGGCAATCGATAGGAGTGTCCTCCCGAGAATCATGTACGGTTTCGTCTCCTCGCTGATCGGCATCTTCATCGCCGGAATTACCGTTGTCCTGGGCGGGTGAATCGTCCGAGATCATCATAATGGAGGGAGGGGAAGCCGGAATATCCGGTCTGTTTCCCGTATGGATCGATAGAATCCTGCCTCCCGTTCCCCGATAAGAATCTTCAAACATCATCGGATGTTCGCGAATGGCATGCTGTCGGCTGGCTAACCGATATTGTTTATACCCGGCATTCCGATTGAAGATGCATGAGAACATATGCCCTGACTGCATTCATTGCTACCCTGATGCTTTTGGTCCTTGCGTGCGGGTGCACCGGAACACCGGAAACAGCTCCATCGGACGACTGTCAGAATGCGCAGGCCCGGGTCGATATGCTCACCACTCTGACTGAACTCCAGGGCAGGGTGAACGGGGAACTCGGCAATCTTGATGCCATCGCGGCAGTCATGGCCCGGGATCTCGGGGCGGCTGGCCTCTCCGGACCTGCCGCGGATGCGATCCTTGACGCAGTACTGGAGGAAAACGACGCAGTCGGGACCGCGATTACCATCAACCGGGACGGAATTGTCATGGCGGCCCGCCCTGATTCAGCGGCCGGGTTGATCGGTGCCGACCTGAGCTACCAACCGGTGGTTGCCGAAACCATTGCAACCCGCCAGCCTGTCCTGGCCGGACTTGTGCCGCTGGCCGAGGGGGGGTTTGCAAGCCTGCTCGAATACCCGGTCTTTGACGACTCCGGGACGATGATCGGCATTGCCAGTATTTCGTTCCAGCCCGCAGATCTCGTCCGGCACCTGGCAGATGAGCTGATGGAGGAGACCCCCTACACCATGATGGTCGTGCAGCCAGACGGTGTTACCCTCTATGACCCGGATCCGGGAGAGATCGGCAGGAACACGCTCACCGATCCCCTGTATGCAGAATACCCGGAGATCCAGGAGATTTCCCTGCGGGCCGCAGAAAACTGGTATGGCTCAGGCACCTACCGGTTCGCCGAAACCGGGTCCGGCACCATCGTGCAGAAGGAGGTATTCTGGACCACCACCGGGATCCATGGCACCGAATGGCGGCTCTATATCACCCGGACGGTCGGATAGCGGAGGTTGGGAAACCTCCCGTTCGTCTCTTTTTTCAGGAAGCCGGATGTTTTGGCCAGAAGAATGTCGGCGTCTCCAAAAGATCAGCCACGGATGTCCGGAGGGACATCACATTTATATATCCGGGTAGTCCGTCCCTGCCAGGGTGAAAACGGGTATGGACGACACGAAGAAGAACTTCTGGATGGGTGTGGGAATCGGGGGAATCGTCATTATCATCCTCGACCTCCTGGTGCCTTTCCTGGGGCCGCTCCTCGGTGGATTCATTGCGGGAGTCATCGCGAAGGGCGGTATCATAAATGCCGGGAAAGCGGGGTTTGTTGCCGGAATCCTTGCTACCCTCGTGATCAGCCTGGTCATCCTTGCCGGGATGATGGTTCCCCCGATTGGCGAATATCTGACCCAGGTGAGCGCCGGGTATATCCTGTTTATTGTGCTTACCTTCTATCTGGCACTCTTTGCATTTATCGGGGGCGTCATAGCGGGGGCTATCCGGAAATAGGAACAACCTGCCCGATCATCTACGGCGCCTTCTCCCGGCATGCCGGGCAGTTCCCGTAGAACTCGTGGTTCTGCCAGGTCCAGGGGGTGAATTCCCGGCAGACCCGTGGTTTGACGTCGTGGATGCCGCACAATGCCTTACCCTCGTCATCCCTCCTGAAGAACGGGCACTCCCGCATCTTCCTCCCTGCGGTGTCCTGCCAGTAATATATCCGGATGATCCGGGGGAGATCTCCCGCAGTAATATCGGTACCGCTGACCCGTTTTCCGTTAGAGAGGCGGATGGAGACGTGCTGCAGGATATCCGTGCGGTTCTTCTCCAGCCACGGAATGAGATCCTCAACGATTCCTTTCTGGTCCCATCCCCACCGCTCGCAGCATTTCCCACACTGGAGACAGACCTGATCCGCTGCCACGTTGTTCACTCCGGACGACAGGGGAATGTAGGTGTCCGGTGTTTTTACGATTTTTCTTTGTGATAACCGAACCACAGGTATCACCCCGGTTAAGGAGAGCATGGCACGCTGACTCGTGAACCTTGGGAAGGATCTGGATCCCATTACAGCTTGAATCCGGGGATGGTATCGAACAGCGACTGGTAGAGCCGGGAGAAGAGGGCGATGTACTCCGCTGCCTGTGCGGTGGCCTGGAACCGGGTCCGCTCCCCTTCTGGTATTGTGGAGAGGTAGCCCTTCCCGCAGAGGAAGTCCAGGTACTCCTGCCCGGTCTTCGAGTTAAGGTCGCACCGGTTGATGATACTGGTGAATGACCGGGGGGTTTTGCAGAATACCAGGATCTCCCAGTAAATCTCGTAGGGGGTCCTCCTTCCAGCCATGGTTATCCCTGCTCCAGTGCCTGCTGCAACTTTTCTTCCGCCCGGTCAATTTCCTGTTGCCGTAAATCCCAGACTTTTGAAAATTTTTTGAAGAAAGCTGCGCTGAACAGGCTCACCACTGCTATGAAATAAGCCGGGATGGCTGAAGGGAGAACGCGATGAACATCGATGGTAAAAGTTCCGGATGAAAAACTGAAGGATAAGAATTCCAGGCTGGATATAATTCCAAGTATCAGGATGAAGAAACCGCAGAATATACCTGCAATGATCATGGTCTGGATCGTCTCCCTGTTTTCCCGGTAATAACTAATCATCCTGATGATCAGGCCGGTGATGGTTTCCTCGGATATGGCCTCCTCCAGGCCGCGGTACTCATTGCGAAGCTGTTTGATACCTGAAAAGATGTGCACGCTTGCGAGTATCCATCGCAGCCCCACCACCACGGCAGCTCCCCCAAACAAGATCTGGATTGCAGGGAACACGTAGGAGGTTTCCCCTTCCGCCAGGGCCAGCACCGAAATGACGATGAAATGTATGCCAAATGCCAATGCAAATGCCGCGAATACAACGTTCAGGAGCGATACTATAAAGAATCCCCGGAGTTCGCCGGCAAACTGATGTGATAGTGATTCTTTCATTGCGAATAATTCACCAGGCTACACATCTCTTGTCTCTTTTAAAATAAAACCATGAAACAAAGATACGTAAAAGGAAGCGGTGAACCCGATATACGAGTACCTTGATGATCATGCAAAGGAAAGTCTAATCCGGAGTCTCTCATGGGCCGAAGACTGGAGACTATTCTGCTTCTGCTGCTTGCCAGCGGCATCGCCCTCTCCGTTGCCGCCCATGTCTTTGCCGTCTTTCCCTTCGACCTGAAGGTCACCCACGAGCTGCAGGAGGAGGTTAACCCGGTGTTCGCAGCGGTCATGGGTGCGGTGAGTTCCCTCGGGAACGGCTGGATCCCGGTCCTCCTGGTGGGAGCGGTCACGGTACTCTGTGTCATCCGGAAGTACTCTATCGAAGCGATATTCGTGGTCGCCACCCTGAGCAGCGTCCTGCTCGCAGCGGTGCTCAAGGTGCTGGTCGGCCGCCCCCGACCGCCAACCTTCCCTTTGAACCCTGCTGACCTCTTCGTATCCTTCAACCAGTACAGCTACCCCAGTGGACATGTCCTCTTCTTTGTGGTATTCTTCGGCTTCCTTGCCTTCCTCGCCTGGATGCATCTCTCCGGGTGGTGGCGGGTTCTCAGCATGGCCGTCTGCGGCGCCCTGATCGTGCTCATCGCCCCATCCCGCATCTATCTCGGCGCCCACTGGGCGAGTGACGTGATCGGGAGTTATATCATCGGCACATTCTGGCTGATCATCCTGGTTCTCCTGTACCTGATGGTGCTCCACCGCAGGGATGGTGTATCGGGGGTTTACCACAAAGCAGGTGAAACATAGCAACGATTATATCCGGGATACTCACCACGTTCAGCTATGAAGAATATCGCCCTTCCCGCTATCCTTCTCCTCCTCACCTTCATCATCCTCTCTGCCGGGTGCACAGAGCCTGCACCAACGCCGCCAGCCACGCCGACTCCCACACCTGTGCCAACCCCAGAGCAGGTCTTCACCCCGCTCCCTACCACCGCTCCCATCGGTATGGGAACTCCGGGACCCACCCAGACCCTGCCGTCCCAGTACAGCGTGACCTTCCAGGTGACACCAAACGGACGGACGACGAACCCGCTCACCTACGTGGGGCTCATGGGTGGAAACGGCATGAATTTTATCGCCGAAGTTGAGATCATCCTCACCGAGCCGGACGGAACCCAGCACATCGAGTACATGCGCCAGCCCCTCACCATGGGGGAGAATGTTGCAATTCCCTGCAGCACGACGAAAAACCGGGTGGAGATCTGGGTGACGGCGCCACAGGTGGGAAAGATCAAAGTTTACGATGAGATTGTGCCCTTCCAGTCCCTCAATCCGACCTGAGCTCACCCTTTTTTTACGTGAATAGGCCCGGGATATTTTCCTCCGCGATCCATCCGGGTTCGCGGGAAAGAACGGATAATTTCCGGTTTTTTTCGTTCCGTATACAGCAGCCTCTTATCCAAGCACTCTGCAATATGAACTGATCATGATCCCCCCGGACATCGTGTCGTTGTCAAACCTGCTTGGCGATGTGCAGGGGACCATCCCGCAGCTCATGGAGACCTACGGGATCTGGATCTATGCCATCCTCTTTGCGATCATCTTCTGCGAGACCGGCCTGGTGTTCACCCCGTTCCTTCCGGGCGACTCGCTCCTCTTCCTCATGGGATTCCTCGCCGCAGGAGGCGGGATCAACCTGAGTGTTATCATCGCGGTACTTGCAGCTGCGGCCATCCTCGGCGACTCGGTGAACTACCGGATTGGGACATACTTCGGGGACCGGCTGCTGCACAGCAAACGGTGCCTTGTCGACAAGCGACATGTCACGATGACCCGGCAATATTACCGGAAGTACGGGAAGAATACCATCATCATGGCCCGGTTCATACCGGGGATCCGGTCATTTGCACCGTTCGTTGCCGGCATCATCAGGATGGACTATCCTGAGTTCCTCACCTACAATGCCGCAGGCGGCATCTTCTGGGTTGGCGGGTTCGTGCTCTTCGGCTACCTGGTTGCGTCCTTGCCCGTGTTCAGGGAGAGCCAGGAGATGTTCCTGTGGGCAATCCTCATCATCAGCATCGGCATGTTCCTCTTCATGGTGTACAACTTCCGGAAGAACCTGAAGGACTGTGCAGTGCAGGATGAGGAAATTCCGGAGGAATGACCAAAGCAATCTTTCATGCACGGTTCTGGAGGATCTCCCAATCTACGATGACCCCCGTGCTTCCCTGAATTCGATAGAGAGACTGATGGCCATCGACAGAATTACATCCCCACTCTCTTCCTGGGATGAACCGAAAGAGGGTGAGGAAGTCTCCTGGGCGATGGATGACGGGTATGCCCGCATTCAGCAGGTTCACGAAGTGGTGAAGGGAGTTCTGGCCGACGATCCCGGAATCGACCCGGCAGAGCTTACCGGTATGGTGGTACAGGAGCTCGGACTGCCGGCAGAGCTGGCAAACCCTATGGTGACCAGGTCCCTGCTGGCCCATGTCCGGCCCCTCGGAAACGAGTGAACAGGGATACCGGATCACCCGGCCATGACCGGGAGTTGGCGCAACCTTTATCCCGGGGGCCTCCAAGGTAGTCGTGATGATGGAGCCCTGGCAGATCCATGCGGTCCACAAGGCCGCGGCTATCGCCGCACAAGCCCACGACGGGCAGTACCGTGTTGACAGAAAGACCCCGTACATCGCCCACCCCGCCCGCGTAGCCGGGCTGGTGGCAGCCTTCGGGGGAGGGTACAAGGAGATCGTTGCTGCCTGGCTCCATGATGTAATCGAGGAAGCCCCGCATGGCGAGACCACGGTGGCCTACGGCCTCTCCTCGCTGAAACTTCCCGGTGATGA
>ENA-ORXD01003021-ORXD01003021.1-sediment-metagenome-genome-assembly--contig:-NODE-3021-length-10228-cov-3.222737_pt1 | contig 10228 bp, 9 predicted proteins | sample MGYA00237862_ERZ511471 | MGnify/ENA metagenome assembly ERZ511471 | reverse complement strand
GACAGGGCGCGCGCATCGCCATACGGGCCGAAATTAGGTGCGTAAATTCCAAACTTCACTTTGGTTCTCCTGTTTTGATGGGTCGTTATGCACTGATTATACTCGCCGGTTTTTTTCTTCCGATGAAAATGCTATAATGCCCATATACAGTGCAATGGATGGTTGCTTTTCCCATCGCCGCATCAACGCTGCCCCTGAAAGATTCCCATCATTGACGTGAAATCAGCTTCGGCTGATGCGAATGGTCATCTGTGACCGGGAGGAAGAAATGTTGGTACACGCAAAGAGTTTGAAGTTATCTATGGGGGCAATGGTCATGCTGGTGCTGTTGAGCGCCTTTAGCGCAATGCCGGCTGCCCGGCAGGTCGCCGCACCCCAGCCGGGCGAGCCACCCGAACCGGAGCGCATTCTGGAGGATATCGACGCCAGTTACAAAGCGAAAGAAAAACGCGTGATCAGCGGCGATAACATCCTCAACAACCTGTTCGAGCGCCCCTTCACCTCCATCGAAATGATTTACCTGCCGGAGGTGGATATCCAGACCGTCGAGATCGCGCTGGATGATGACTTTTATTATTTCACCATCACCCTGAAAGGCACGGACGCGAAAACCGGCACGCTCACAGGCGCCTACGGCATCGAGTTCGACCGCACCAAGAGCGGGCGCGGCGACCTGCTGGTGCTGGCGCAGGAGCCGGGCGAGGAATGGTCTATGGAAAACGTTAACGTTTATTTGGACGAGAACAAGGATATCGGCGGCTTGAACCCCATGCGCGCCGAGGAGGACGTGCAGAGCGATGGCTACGAAGCCCAGGCTGAGCTAGAAGGCGAGCGCACGGCTTATGCGCGCCTGAGCCCTGAGGAAGATGCAACCGCCCTCCAGATCGCAGTCAGCAAAGGGCTGCTGGATGATGCCGAGGAATTCCTGTGGGGCGCCTGGGCGGATAAAGCCATCCAAGACCCGGCGTTGTTCGAGTACTGCGACCACTTCGGGCCGACGGCGGCCGGTTCGCCGGATATCACCTCCGATGATTATCCCTGCGACCAGGTGCACTCGCTGGATAACACCTGCCGCCTGCCGCAGGGCTTCAACGCTGCCAACCCGCACCGCGGCATGTGCTCGAATGTCGCGCCAAGCGCGGAGGGGGGATGTTTGCTGGTGTGGAGATGTGCGCCTGGTGCAGCCGCACCTATTTGTGGATGGGTATGTAAATAAGCTAAACTAAATAAGGATCAAGAGCAGAGGCGCTTGGGCGCCTTTGCTTTTTAATTTCCCTGCCTAGTTTCAACAAAAGATGAAAAGCAGTAACCGGTGAAATTTGCGGGAATAATAAGGATTTACTGGATGGCTGAGGCTTGCCAGCAGAGCGCTGCCGCCCCGACCAGCTGCGCCTGGCTGCCCGGCAGCTTGCTTTTCAGAATGGGCGTGTCTTTCATCGGCGGCAGCGCTTTTTCCCGCGCAGCCAGCCGCGCTGCCTCCAGATAGATATCATTGGACTCCAGAACGCCTCCGCCCAGGATGACCGCTTCGGGGTTGAGCAGGTTCAGCAGACCCGCCAGGCAGGTGCCCAGGCGATCGCCGGCGGTGCGCAGCACGCGCGCTGCAAACTCATCCCCGCCCTGCGCCAATTGCGTTATCCCCCTGCAGGATAAAACCTCTTGTTCCTGGATGCCCGGAAATTTATCCGCCTGTTGTTGAAAAGCCGCTTCGATGGCAGGTCCCGCCGCGTAGGTTTCAACGCAGCCGCGCGCCCCGCAGTTGCAGGGATTGCCGCGATAATCGATGCTGATGTGCCCCAGTTCGCCCGCGCTGCCTTTCCAGCCGCGGTAGAGCCTGCCGTCGATGATGATCGCGCCACCGATGCCCGTGCCGATGGCGAGGCACAAGACATGTCGCAGTCCTTTACCCGCGCCGCAATAGGCTTCCCCAAGCGCGAAACAGTTGACGTCGTTTTCCACGCAGGTTTGCATTTCAAGTGCAGTTTCAATGCGCTGCCGGACTTCCATCCCTGTCCAACCGGGCATGTTCTGGGTGGCAAAGATCACCCTGCCTGTTTCAAAATCGATCTGTCCTGCGGTAGAAATCCCGATGGCAGCCGGTTTGACGAATTTTTCTTCCTTAAAAAGCTGCGCTTTCTGCGTGCCGGCCTGGCAGACCTGGATCACTTTGCGCATGACCGCCTCGCCGCCCTGCTGGGCTTCGGTGGGCGTAAGGCTGACTTGTTCAACGCGCCCACCGGGGAGCACCCAACAGGAAGCGATCTTACTTGCGCCGATATCCACCGCGAAGATGGGATTATGCATTTTCCTCGTGTCTGGTGCGGGTGATTTCAAAAGTGACCGTGCCTCCTGCGGTGGAAGGCGGCCCTGGATCGAGGCATTGCACGCGCGCGATGCCTTCCTCTTCATGCCCCAGCCCCAGGTCTTCCAAAGGCAGCCCGGCGCTGAGCGGCACTATGAAACTCAGCAGCGAACCCAGCGCATGCATGCACACCGTGCAGGATTTGGAGCAGTTCAATTGATAACCCTGTTCCAAGATAAAGGAATCACCCACCTGATACACAGGGCAGAAGCCCTCCACTTTTGCCACTTTCACGTGCAGATCCATCCACTGCATATTTACCTCCTTGATTATTGATCCAATAATGGCATGACGCTCTCGACAAACCGTTTGGTGATCAGGTGCGGCCGGCTGATCATGGAGCCGACCACCGCGCAATGCGCGCCTAAGCGCATGGCTTTTTGCACTTCTTCAGGCGTGCTCAGGTGGCCTTCGGCGATCACCGGCACTTTTACAGACTGGCAGATCCGCTCCAGCAGCTCAAAATCAAAGCCTCTGTTCGGCTGGCTGTGCGGCGTGTATCCCACCAGCGTGGTGGCGATCAGATCCGCGCCGGCTTCCTCAGCCGCAATAGCTTCCTCGTAAGTGGAAATATCCGCCAGAATAGGCAGGCTGCAAGTGGTTCTCACCTGTTCGATCATTTCTCGATCAGTCGTGCCGTCAGCGCGTGCCCGTTGGGTCAACTCCATGGCGACAACTTGCGCGCCAGCGGAGATGATCCTGCGCGCGTCCTCAAGGCTGGGCGTGACCCGCACGATGGAATAATCCGGATGGCGCAACTTGATGAATCCGATCACCGGGATGGCAACTGCCGCACTGATGGCTTCAATTAAATCCGCTCCACCCGTACGGATAGCGCCTGCGCCTCCAACCATGGCAGCGCGCGCTATAGAGACCTTGAATGGGAGCTCTTGGCAGGGATCATCCGGGCTGGCATCGATTGCCACGATGACTTTGTTCTTAAGCTGCTCGATGATTTGGTTCATGAATAAGTCCTAAATTTTGATAAACTATGATGTGGGGCGGTTGTCCACCAGCATCACGCTGGTGGACAACCCGTTGGTCTTTATTCACAGGCTGCTTGAGCCTGGCGCATGCTTTCCGCGGCAGTGCTCAGCGCCTCTTCAGGAGTGGCGCTCAAATCTAAGATTGAAGCCAAGGCGGTGTTCATTGCGTCGATGTGCTCAGGCCAGAAGCAGATCGGCGGACCCATCTTGGCGGTTTCCAGGGAAGCGAGCATTAAGGGGAACTCAGGCCGCACATCAGCCAATTCTGCTGAAGTGAAAATCGATTTGCGGCTGGGCGCTCCGCCGGCTTTGGCGTAGATCAAACCGCCCTCTTTGCCGGTTGCCCACGATAGGAATTTGAAAGCGGCATCCAGGTTCTTACTGGCGCTGTTCAGCGCGAAGAAGTAGCTGTGGGTGTAAGGGGTGGCGAGAATCGAACCATCCGTTTGTTCCACACCCGGAACGGTGGCTACTTTGATGGTGTCCTTGAATTCGCTGCTGCCGTTCAAAATCATGGGGTAGGCGGCATTCCAGGCTGGGACAGCCATGGCAACCTCACCCGATTCGATGGCTGCCAGAACTTCGCCGAATCCCCAGGAGAGGATTTCCGGCGGGACGAGTTCCTCTTCCGCCAGGGTGCGCCAGAAGTTACCCGCGGTGATGGCGCCCTCATTGTCAACAACCACTTCGCCGTTCGCATCAACGATTTCCCCGCCGAATGACCACATGACGTTGTAGAAGGTTTCGGGCAGGCTTTCGCCCGGAACGCCGTCAAAAGCGATGCCGTAAGGCGTGGGGGAAGCGCTGTTTTGTGATTGCGAGAACTGGCGTGCCAGTTCCAGCGTTTCTTCCCAGGTGTCTGGCGGTTCAGGAATGAGGTCAGAGCGGTAAAAAAGGAACAGCGTGCTGATATCCGTCGGCAGACCGTACACTTCTCCATCGTACATGGCTGGCACCAATACATCATCCAGATCAACATCCTGTGCTTCTTCTTCGGTCAGCGCGTCCAGGTAGGGGGTCAGCGGCAGGATTGCTTCTGCTTGCGCCAGTTCGCCCACCATGGTGGACTGGATGAAGGCCAGGTCGAAGGCGTCCGTGCCGGAAAGCAACTGGGTGGGGATGAGGGTCAGGTAGGTATCTCGGCCTTGCTCCACGATCTCCACCGGATTTCCCGTTAGTTCGGTGTAGGCTTCAGCGACCTTATTCATGCCGTCCGCCTCAGGCCCGCTCATGATTACTACCTTTACCAGCGGCAGAACTTCTGCGCTTTCTTCCTCCGCGGCAGGTTCTTCAACGGCTGGTTCCTCTGCTGCCGGTTCTGCTGCCTGCTGTCCAGCGCAGGAGATAACCAGCGCCAGGATCAGCGTTCCGATCAACAGGCTAAACCATTTATTCTTGTTTTTCATATCATTCTCCTTCTTTTGATATTAGCTTTAGATTATTTGGAACCATATTTTTTCATTCATCCTCTTTCGATATATTCTCACCTCCTGGTAAATTGAATTATTTAAACGCCCCCATCGTCAAACCTCCGATGATATGCTTTTGAACCATCAAAGCTAGAATGAGTATCGGAATGGTGATGATCCCCGCGGCGGCAAACATCGGTCCCCACTTAATCTGGTAGCTGGTCACAAAAATTCCTGCCACGATCGGCAGCGTGCGTGATTTCTCTGTTAGAGAAAGCGAGAACGCGAACAAGTATTCGTTCCAGGAAAAAATCAGGTTCAGGATCATGGTAGCGATCAATCCGGGTTTAGCCAAAGGCAAAGTGACCCGCGTGAGGGTCTGCCATAAGCTGGCTCCGTCAATTTTGGCGGCTTCCTCAATTTCGGTCGGGACTTCGCAGATGAAGACCCTTGACATCCAGATCACGAAAGCCAATCCGAAGGTCAGGTGGGCGATAATCAACCCGTATACCGTATCCACGATGCCGATTTTGGTGAACATCAGGAAGAAAGGAATGATCGACACAGCCGGCGGCATCATCCTGCTGGAGAGGATCCAGAACGCCAGCCCCATGCCGCCCGTGTTCCAGCGCGCCATGCTGTAAGCCGCCGGAATTCCGATCAGGGCGGAAAAGAACGTGGCTGTGCTTGCTACGATGATGCTGTTGATGAAAAAGTCCAGGACATTTGTCCTTTCGAAAACCTCCTTGTAGTTGTCGAGGGTCAATTCGCTGCTGAAATTGCTCTGCGCAATGGCATCCGTGCTCTGAAAAGAGCCGTAGATCAGCCAGATGATCGGAGCGATCCAGATGAAAAAGATCAAGATGCACAGCAAGAATAGCGGTACCTTTTTTATGAAACGGTGCAATTGCCTGTTATTCATTGACGGCTCCCTGATTGACGAATTTCACGAACCATTGGCTGATCAAGCTGGTTGCGATCAAGATCAGGATAGACAGGGCTGCACCCTGGCCATAATTCCTGAGCCGCAGTGCAATATTCATCACGTGCACATTTAATAAACGCTGGTCGGCTGCGCTTCCAAAGAGAGCGTATACCGTGTCGAACACTTTCAATGCATCGATGGTGCGCAGCAGGAAAATGACGATCAATGTTGGTTTGAGCATGGGCATGATGATGAACCATATCTGCTGCCAGTAATTGGCGCCATCCACCTGCGCAGCCTCTTTAACCTCCTGGGGGATAGACTGCAGGCTGCTCAGGAAGATCAGCATAACGAAAGGCGTCCATTGCCAAATATCAATGACCACTAAGGACAAGAAGCTGTACTTGGCATTCAGATGCTGCACCAGGAAATTGCCGATCAGTGGAATGTTTGCAAAGAGCGCGATAGGCTGTGAGGTAAGCCAGGGCAGGGGCGTCAAGCCGAGAAAACCGATGAAGTCATTTACCAGACCGCCATCCAATTTAAGCAGAGCTTTCCACATCAATCCTACCACCACGGGTGTGATGACCATGGGGATGATCAAAATGGTGCGCATCAATCTCATCAAAATGGACTCCTGGTTGAATATTAGCGCCAGAAGAAAACCAAGCACAAGTTCCACCAAGATCACGATGGCGATGAACTCGACAGTTCGCAGGAAAGCATTCCACATGATTTTATCGCTGATCACATTGATGAAATTCCTCAGCCCGACCCACGGCCATTCGGTGCGGATATTGCGCCCGACCACTTTATGCAGGCTGACATTCAAAGTGTACAGGAATGGGAACAATGTCACGATCAACAGAACCGCAATGGAGGGAAACACCAATTTATATTTATCTTTTAGATGAATAGCTTTATGGTTCATTTTATTCATGTGTTGACAGCGCTGACGAATCGCTCGGTGATCTTTTCCGGGCGCGTGATTGCTTCTCCAACCACCACCGCGTGGGCGCCGTATTGAATGGCTTTGGCGGCTTGATAAGGTTCGTGGTAGCGCCCTTCCGCTATCACGGGAATGTGTACGGATTTGACGATTTCCGCCACCAGGTCCAGGTCGGGACCATTGTTGGCAGATTGGCTGGGAGTGATGTAGCCCGCCAGGGTCGTGCTGATGTAATCCGCGCCCAACACTTCTGCATTTATAGCTTCTTCCTGGTTGGAGATATCCGCCATAATGGCTTTCTTCAATGAATTCCTGATGAATTCATACAACTCGGATAGATCGTTGTTTTGCGGGCGCGGCCGCAGGGTGGAATCCATCGCCACAATATCACAGCCCGCCTCAGAAATAGCCTGGGCTGAGGCAATATCCGGTGTGATATACACATCCGAGTCTTCAGAATAGACTTTGTAGATGCCGATGATGGGCAGTGCGCTGATGCGGCGGATGGCTTGAATATCCGCCGGTGAATTCGCGCGGATGCCGATGGCACCGCCCGCCTCGGCTGCTTTTGCCATGGCTGCCATGTTTTCGGGACCAAACATCGGCTCCCCTTCATATGCCTGGCAGGATACGATTAAACCTCTGGGTAATTTCATTTTTCGCTGCTTCCTGAATGATCCTTTCCGTGTTGACGTCTTCGAATGAGAAAGATGCGATAACGATCCGCTCGATAAAGCGTGTTGACGTATTCAACCGAGTTGCCGTTCTCATCGCGCGTGATTCTTTTTACCAGCAGAGCTGGGGATTTTTCCGTTACGCCGAGCAATTCCGCTTCGGCTTGGTTCAAATTGACCGATTCAATCGTTTCTTCTGCGATAACCGGGTAGCAGTTGTATTCCTTTTCAAGCGTTTCATACAGCGAGTGGGTGGAAAAATCAAAATTAAAAATTTCAGGGAAGAGCTGGGTAGGCAGGTAAACACGCTCCAAAGCCATGGGTTCCTGATTGGCCAGCCTGACCCGCTCGAGATAGACCACAGAACTGTGGGCAGGGATGCTCAATTTCGCAGCAATGGATTCTTCCGCTTTCCTTTCCTCATAGCGAATCACTTTTGAGCTGGCGCTCATGCTGCGCGAATACATATCTTGAGAAAAGGACATGAAACCCAGTGCATTCTTGACAATGCGCGTAGCGGACACAAAAGTATTCAAGCCATGTTTCCTGATCAACAAGCCGTCTCGCTCCAGTTGGTTGATCGCCGCCCGCAGGGTCATGCGGCTGATTTTCAGTTCCTCGCATAAATCCCGCTCAGAAGGGATGGCATCGCCTGGTTTCAATGCGCCGCTTTCGATCAGTTCAAAAAAACCATCATAGATCTGCTTGTAGATTGGCCGGTCGCTGTGCTTATCGATTTTGATCATGGGATATTAGACATATACACGTATATACCAGTATTTTATCAAATCATAGAAATTAATGCAAGTCTTTCAAGGGGTGAGACCAATCCAAGAAATTAGAAAACCATGCTTACTTCGTGCTTAATGCAATCTATTCTAACGATTCACTCACAGGTGCATTTTCCATAATCACAATAACCATCTCGGTAACCGGCATTGCTGCATTGAGAGGCACAAGTAGCATCATTACAGTGGCAAGTGCACTTGCCATCTCTGCAGAAACCTGTGGTCGCACGGTAAGAATTGATGCATAGTGACTTGCAGGCTTCCTCATTGCAGGCGCTTTCGGAAAGCGTTGGAGTAGGAGCAGGAAGAGGAGCTGAAGTGGATTCTGGAAGGGCTGTGGCGAATTGAGGTTGTATAGTTGCAGAAGAGCTTTCTGCAACGCTGATCTTGATTTCACCACTGTAGCCTGAGTGAAATCGAACTTCGACTAGATAATAACCATCCTTCGGGAGCAGTTTATTCCTGAAGCAGGCACCTCGATTTCCCAAAGAATCGTCATCTGTTTCCAATACCTGGCCATCTTCATCCAATAGATCAATGTATGGGTCAAGGTCGCCACTGAGAACTTCACAGACAATATCAATCTGGTCGCCCGAATGACCTTCAAAGGCATACACCACTACTTCATGATCAAGTGGGAATTGAGGATCACCGCTGAAGGGTAAGATGTAATAATCACCATATTCACCGAAAGACAAAAAGGAATTGCGGCGTTGTGGTTTCAACAGGGAAGGAGGGCTGTTGTTTGAAAGAATTTCTAATTGATAATCGCCACCCATATACTTGAAGTCAAGCGTGATTTGGATGCTGTACCAGCCGCTATCAGGCAGTTCGATATCCTGCCAATAGATGTCAGTCCCATCCTCTAGGTCTAGAATATGATTCTTTGGATCAAATAACCACAGTGTAAAACGCGAATCTGCATCTTCCGGATTTGCATGAAAATTGACATCAATCCTATCTCCCGCCTGTCCGGCAAAATACCAGCCCTCATGGTTGCAGCAACCAGTGTGGTCTCCGAAGGCAGTCTGGTTAAAAACCAGCGGGCGATAACCAACTTCAATAGGTATTTGCTCATTTAGCAAATCCATTTGTGTTGCTGTAGTCGATGATTGCGAGGGAGTGAAAGAGGGTATTTGCATTGGTTGGGTTGTTGAGATTGGAGTTGGGGAACTTGTGGATTTTTTATTCAAGGAAATTGCATAATCGCCGCTGCCTTGAGAAAGCCAGACTATGACCTCGTAAGTGCCATTTTCAGGCAAATTCAGGTCAGCAATGGCCAATGCGTTGGTTTGACTTTTCAGTTCAATGATATTCTCAGATTCTCCCTGTAGTCGGACCTTAACCTGTGGTAGAACAGCTGTGTCAGCTGCAGTCACAAAAATGCTGGCGCTATCTCCCTGGCTGCCTTCAAATAACCATCGGTCGCGAGTATTTTCCTTTAACGTACCTTCTGAACTGGCACCATAGGTTATTGTTCCAGTTTTGCCGGTGAAATCAGAAAAAACAGGCTGGGAAGGTTGAACCATATCGGATGCATATTGGTCACATTCATCCTCAGTGGCAATACCGTGTTTGCAAAATACACTGCAGCTTTCCCTGCTCATGCTTTCATTGGTTGACCAGAAATCAAAAAATGCTCGCAGGCTGTCAATTTCTTTACCGTATTTTTGCAACAGGTTTGTGATTGTATCCAGTTGCAAAGAACAGGATTCACCATCATCGTTTTCATCCATCAAATCCCATAGAACCTGCATTACCGTGCCGCTGTATCGTTGGTCATCTGGAAAATCACCGGATTCGAGATCGTAAGATAATTGGATGGTTTCTTGGTTCTGGTGTAATTGATAGAACTCTTCGCTTCGAACTGCAGAGGAGTAGAAATATCCCCACCCTTCGATCAAAGCTCTGCAAGGATTTGTCCGCTTGTCAGGATTTGCAGGTTTTCCTTCGCAATCCAGTGTGGAATTCTGGCGGATTTGATCTTGATAGAAATATTCTCCAAATAAACGGATCACAAGGTCATCATCCCAGGCGGTTTGAGGCTTTCCCGAAAGGTAGATCAGGTTCCTTTCAGAATCATACAGGTTGGTCGTCTTTTTCCACTGAGGACCTCCCCACACAACGCTGATGGG